>Ga0065711_1003438_pt1 | contig 36660 bp, 24 predicted proteins | sample Hoacrofraction12_FD_59098 | JGI IMG/M metagenome (GOLD analysis project Ga0065711, IMG submission 59098) | Hoatzin crop microbial communities from Cojedes, Venezuela - Epithelial fraction 12 v2 (version 2) | ecosystem: Host-associated > Birds > Digestive system > Esophagus > Crop | place... | reverse complement strand
GGGGGGGGGGGGGAAGTGTTTTGGCATGAGAACAATTTCTCCATTACCTCAATTAGTTCAAATGATCTGGAAAGGTTCTCTCTGGAGAAATCAGGCTAAATCTCAGCCAGCAAAGGGGCTGGTGGCTGGTTGGTTGCTGGAGGTGTTGATATGAGCATTAGTCAGCAATGTAGATTGCAGTGAAGTCAGTCAATATTGCTGTCGCTGCTGTCTGGCTACAGTCATAAATTAATTATATCACTGCAGTAATTGAAGGCCTTACTCTCTCTAGGATTCTGGCTCTGGCACCTCCCTGCCTGTTTCTGAGGCTGTCCATTTCGGTGAGGTCTGGGTTTTACTGAGATCATTAATTCCTGAAATAGTGCAAAGTCTCTCCGTAAAAAGGAAAACTTTTTTTACCCATCTTCCTCCTTTTCCCTATTGCCTGCAGAGGAGGAAAATCAGCACGTTCAGTGAAGATGCAGAACTGGGATGGGATTTCCAGTTCCAGTGTTCTGGTTGTTGCTTTGCAAACAGGAATCAAAAGTATCCTTGGAGTCCCTGAAATAGCGATAGGGTCCTATGAAGTGGCAGATTAGTCGTACTCAATGCTCCAAAGCAGCTCTGTTCGTACAGTAGGGTTGAAACAAACCCAAACTCTATGATGGAGTAAGACTGAGATAACCAAATGGGCTGAGAAAATTCATGGGCTGGCTCCTGCGCTGGTGTAAATCAGTGTCCCTGCACTGGCTCCGGTGGACCAATGCCAAATTCCACCAGCTGAGGGTCTGGATTGCATATTCTACCTATAAAAATGGTGTTTAGGATATCTTGGCAAAAGTTGGTATTTTTGCAACCCACTTCTAACTGGGCAGTGCTGTGTAGGGATGAAATCCAGTTACACTGGTGAAGAAAAAAACCCCGCTAATCGGGCTGAAAAAATTACACCATGAGCCTGTGGAGCAGAGCTTTTCTAGCTCTGCTTTTGTAAGACTGCTTTGTTACAAGGTACCTGCTAAAAGTTGTTGGACACACAGGGATTCACAGCGAAGAGGAGGGAGCAGCACCCTGATTTCTAGCACTTGTTGTTGATTGCAAGCTTCCCACCTGAAGGTAAGCAACAGGGGAAAGATTTTTGGCTTTCCCCATAAAAATAAGACTTATTTCTGGTCTTGATTGTTCATAACGGTACTAAAAATCTGAATTCTGTCCAAGGTGTATTCCTGCACGAAGGTGCAGACTGCTGAAGAGCATCAGGTGTGCGAGCTTAGAGGATTCATTGCTCTGCTGTGAAAAATCTCACTTACACTGCATTTGTTTTCTGACAAGCTGGCATTTTTCAGTGTCCCTCCAAATGTGTGGCAGTGCTCAAGGTTGACATTAGCAATGAATACAGCTGGTAATTTTTAATGTTTTATTTTTAAAAAAGCAAGCCACTGTTTGAAATCACTAGGCATGTGTGTAGAAGAATATGGCACATGCACAGAGATGCTCAGGGGAGCCTCATGTGGGGGATGCTTGGGACTGATGAGCACATTGGAGGCCGCAAGTGAAGGCTTTGTTTCTGGTAGACAAGTACTAAAAACGCTTGCTGGATCCTCTAAAGGTAAAGCCCAACTTGGTCATGGGTGAGCTTGCCTGGGAGAAGAGACCTGTCCCCTTTCCTTGCTTCCACAGCCCAATCCTTGTTTTGCAGTGAGTCATGGTATGTTTCGATGTTTTCAGAAAACAGACCTTCAAGGTGTGTAACACTATAGGAAGCCCTAGGAGCTATGGAATATTTTTTGTAGGCCTATAAACCTCTCAATTAGTTCTGTAAAGGAGGAAAATGCTCTTATTCTGGACATTGCCCAAGGCGTAATGCATTTCTGCCACTGCAGCAAGAAACGCTTTTAGCATCTGACTGATTTAGGAGGCAGAGGAAGGGAAGGCACGGGGTTTTGCAGCTGAACTTCAGTAAATTGTAACCAGCCGTTTCTGCAGAAGACTTCCCATAGAAAGGAGGGGGAGAGAATTTTTTTTTCGTAGCATTCAGCAAAACCTCACAAAACACTTCAGGATAGCAACTGTGTATTAGTGACCTGGAGAGAAAGGGGAGGGAGGAAGGACGCAAGGCTTCATGTGGCAGTTTGGAAGCTGGTTTTAGGGGTGGTGTGTATGAGTGGGACCTGGCCCCACCAGACCCCCAAAATGGGGGAATGCCCCCTCCCAGCACTTCCCTGCACATGCAGCATCACTTGTCTGTGCGTGCTCCTGGGATCATGGGGCTCTGGAAACCCCTGCACCCTGGAAGGCATCATGGCTCCAGCATGGATGGACCTATGCTGGGGGTGGCTTTGGGAATCGGTGGCCTTGTTTAGTGTACTCATTAAACTCTGGGTGACTGAGCAGGGCTCCCTGGCTGTGCCCAGCCAGAGGGTTTCAGGCACAGTGAGCAGAAGGGAAGGAGCATCCCACTGACAGCAGCCTTTTGAAGTCCTAGAGACCCCTGCTCCTCTGCCTGGCTGTGGCCCCAGGCCTTCCCCAACCATTTTTCAGCTCATTTGAACTGCTGGGAGAAGCAGGAGGGAGGCAGAGCCAGCAAGGATGACTCCAAGGCATAAGACGCATTCCTCCAGGTTAGCTGGCGTTTCCCCGGACTTTCAGTGAAAAGCCTCAATTAACCAATAATCAGCCAAGCATGGCAAACCCAGAAGCAATAAGTGCTGCTTCTGGCTCCAGGGCCAAAGGCTAAAATGCACTCAAGGAGCTAAATTAGTCCTCTAATTGGGATTTCTGTCCATCCTTACCCTACTCTGAGTCCTCACAAGAGTGATATCAGTGACCAATTCCCAGTTCTTCCCCCCCCCACCTTTGCCTTTCCTTAACAACCCTCTCTAATTAGTGCTGTAATGCATAAGAAGAACCAAAGTCTGACCCTGGGTGCAAGAGTGGAATCTAGGCTTGAACTGGTCTTCTCATCCGAACTGCTGCAGTTCCATGAATTTGACTGGATTGCATTGATTTACACTAAGGAAGGGTTGAGCTCTTCCCATCCCACCCCAGGTAGGACATACTGAGGGCAGCCCACTGTGAAATCCCTCATGTTTCCTTGCTTTTGGCACATGGAAAGGGAGAGTGGCACTGAGGGGCTGTGGAAAAATTTTCCTGGCAGAGTGTGTGGGACCAAGCCAACAGCTAGAGCAACAAATGTCATGGGAGGAAACCCTCAGTGCAGAACAGACATCTGCTCAACATGTGTGGAAAGCTTGTGGTAACTTCCACCATCTTGGTTGTCCTCAGCCCACCTTTCACTACTTAACAGTACTCAAAAGAAAAAGAGAAACTGCTTTCGTGGGGTTTATTTTGCTAAAGTGGAGACAAAGAGTGCTAGCACCTAACTCCTCCAAAAAAATAAAAAGCTGTAACTCTGCAAAGGTTGGAGAGCAGGTATCTTCATCTTGGAGGGGCTGTTTTGTTACAGACTCAATGAGATTGTGTTTGAGAGCTAGCACAAGCCAAATGAAATTGTATTTCCCTGCCCTGTGCAGCAGGTAGCCAGGAGGAGAGGATGCAGGGAGCAGTTGCAGGGCACAGAGCTAAAATCTTCCACCCCTGGGGATGCATGAAAAATCCTGAACTGTAGGATGGGGAGTGACCCTCAGAGGTCACCCAGCCCATTTCCCTTGCCTGGAGGTAAAACCAGGGATAACTGAGCCATTCTTGATTAATTCTTGTCCAAAATGTCATGAATGTTGCTTGTGGGGTTGAACCAGCAGACTGGCAGCACATCAGCTGTGCTGAGGATGGGGCCTCCTCCTGCTGCCAGCACGGCGGGGCTGTCCCTTGCGAGAGCTGTTACCAGGACAGTCCCAACATCCCTTAGCTTTAAATGTTGTAAAGGCACCGAAAGTAATTGAACTCTGGCAGAGTTTTTAAAATAGCCTTTGGCATCTGTAGGTTTTAGAAGTGACCACTGTATCTCTAGGTGAGCTGATCAGAAAGAACGTCATCATCCTTGCTAACTGTTTTTACTTTAAAAAACACAAACTGGTTTTAACATTTCTTTTGGATTTTTAGCAATCAAAATATGTTACCCAAAAGCTGAGAGGGTTGAAGAAATAAATCCAGCATATTTTCTAGGAAAGATGTAATAAAAACATTAATGCAATCAATGTGCTAACTTTCCATTAAAAAATTAAATTAATGGGTCAGATTAGAAAGAGCAATTCCCTGCTTGCTATGCAAAAATACATAATGCACACTGTCACTTTGAAAGCATTTAAAATTCTATCTTTAAATATTTATCAGTACAAATAAATATAGAAGAGTAAAAAGCAGAGTTGCAGGGAGCAGAGGAAGTGCAATGCCTTTCCTTGAAGAGACTAGAGTAATTCTAGGAGTAAAATAACAACCAAACACTGGAGGTGGGGCAGTCGTTACACTTCAGGCTATGTCTGCTAGCAAAGCATTAATTTTTGCTGCTATGTAGCACTGTGTGAGCTCGGCAGAGGAGCAGCAGGACCAGGGCAGAAAGGACGTTGCATCCTGCCAGAATGGGGCTCTCGGCATCAACCTTGCCCTGGACCACAGAGACAAATTCCTTCCCCATCTGCACTTGTTAAGCCAGTTATGAAAATTGTTCTCTGTGCCAGGCGCTGGGTTTCTCCTCATCCCTGACACTGTGAGCATGCACAAAAGCCATCTGTCCATAGAAGCTTTGTAACCACAGATACTGGCTTTCACCATGCCTTGTGTGAGGGATTTTAAATGCTCATGTCAGGCTAATAATAATAGTAACAGAAATAGTATTCCACTGAAGGGCAGAGGAGATGAACTAGGTCCAAGCTGCTTCTCCAAGAGTCAGATTGCGTATGATGTGATGCTTTGAAGACCTGAAAGTTGTCCCTGGTGGCAGCTGAGCCAGATAAAGCTCTCCCATGCATCTCCATCATCTCAGCAAAGAGCACTTTCTCCCACCTCTGAAATCAGCCACTGTGTGTGGAAGTCCTTCTCAAGGTGAGGTCTGTTCCTGCATCCCCCAGGCGAGTCCCCCCGGGTCCCCCCCTCCCCACCCAAGGACTGATAAGCCCTGGCGCTGTGGCCGCTGCCGTGAGCTACCGGCCTTCCCCGGGGCCGGCTCTGCGGCAGCCCCACGAGCACGGCTTCTGAAGGGGGCTTTCTTAGTATTATTATTTTGTGGTCAAAAGGTTGCATGCACTATTTTTTTCTGATGCAGAGGCTTAGAAAGAGTGGAAAGCAAAATATTTTGATAATTATTCAGGCCAGCGGGTTACATAAAAGGTTCCATAGCCCTCTGCATCAAACCTTAACAGTTCAAACCACAAATTCTGTTTTTGCAGCCATAAAACATTCAGGGAAAAAAAAAAAAAAAAAAAGATATTTAAAAAAAAATAAAATAATAAAATCCATTTTCCATTCGCTTGAAACTTATAAAATTTTATGTGGTGAAAAATGACAGTTTACTCCCAGAAGGAAACTGCCCAGAGAGGCTTGTTTCACAGGCACAGTGGGATCAAGAAATAGGCCTGGACTTGTGTCCTTAGTCACATAAAGTAAATATTGAAAGATGTCACAGAGCAGCAGGCGAAAGCTGCAGTAGTGTGGGTTGTCCCAGTCATGCTGGGAAGGGCTGTAATGGATGCGGAGATGGAGGGGAGGGCCTGGGGGTGGCTGTGTGTCCCAGGGCTTGCGTGGTGCACTTGGTTTTGAGAAGATGTTTTCAGCGGTCTGAAAACAAGGGATGAAATGCTGTAGGGTGTCCAGGGCCTTCAGCTTCCTCAGCCCCTCTGGTCTCACAGGCTGCGATACTGCACTTAGGCTAAAGGTGCAGGCGTGAGATGAGCCATAGGACCAAGGGCATTGCCATAAGCATCCAAGCCTGTGTGCTGGTCCAAGCGAGAGCTGGAGCATCAGTGCTTAGAAAGAGCATCTCTGGCTCACAGGGTTGCTTCTAGCTCACATTACCACGGTTTAATTCTCGCAGCAGTGCCTGAAGCAGAAATCTCAGTGGAGTTATTGAGGTTTTGCTGGGTTAAGAGTAAGCAGAATCAGAGCTCGGGATAAGATGCTGCAGTGTTGATGGAAAGCACTGGCACAGGAGCTCACAGGCTGTAGGAGTTCAGTCTGAATTCCTGGTTGCACAAAGTCAAACCTGTGTGGGCTGAGAGTCAAGTTCTCAAAGCACAGAGCAAACCTCCCTCTCCACCCCCAGCTAGCTCCATATCTCAAAGCAGTGCAGCTCCGGACATAGCATCATGGAATAGTTTGGGTTGGAAGGGACCTTTAAAGGTCAAGATTTTTAAGATCTGAGGTTTAAAGAGGCAAGATTTAAAGGCATGATCTAATAGCTTTTGCCCTTCAGCCCCAGCTAAAGGTAGCATTGCTACATGGCAGAGCCGGGCACCAACTGCCCTGAGCAGAGCAGCCTGGTCAGTGCTAGGGTGCCCGCACAGCGCTCTGCCACGGGCAGAGGTGTCTTTTGGATGCCTACCCCTTGGCATAGCTGAAATTTATCTTCCACACTACCTTTACCAAAAAGAAGCTGCCTGCAGGTTGTGCCCTGAGATATTCTCTAGTTCACTGGTTATTTTCCAGCTCCATGTGAAGGTGCAGGGACCAATCTGTTCTGAGTTTCCTTTGCTGGAAAGGTTCACCTGGACAGTGTTGAAACCTCCTCAATGTCCAGCGAAGCCAATGGTCTTCCTAAATGACCCAATGCTGCAAATGCCCTGAAAATCACAGAAAATAGCGGGTGCAGAGCACAGGGCAACGACCAAACCGGTCTGCCGCAGGACTGCTCTGCCCCCTCGCACGCTGTGAAGTCCCAGGCATTGACAACACATCACTGAAATCTGAAGCAAAGCATGCAAGTAGTTGGATTCCATACAACAATGTGTATTATCAGGTTTCTGGTTGTTAAATTAATATAAGGACATATATACAAAAAGCTGTGATTGTGTAATTACTTATGCTTTCTAAGTAAAAGGTATCTTCAAAATAATTGAGAATAAGATGCACTTTTTAATGGGTTTTCTATGCTGAAACATTAAAAAGTCATCTCATCTTCTGAAAATACAGGATGAAGAAATATGTTAAAAATTTCCCAATAGTCAGCCACAAAAACACAGACTATTACCAGCTAAAAAACAACATTATTCCTCCTGCGTGTTAGAATTTGACACTTCTCGGTACTGGCAACATTTTTCAAAAGAAAATTAAAAAATAGCTGCATATAAATGAAAAAGGTCTCTTTTCCTTTTCCATTTGCAAAGGGAAAAAAACAAAAACAAAAACCTCACTTCATTTTCTTTTTACGTGGGAAACATTAAAAAGTCATCTAATCTCCTGAAACTAACACTAATTAATGAGAAAACATGAGATCTGGGAAGAGAAATAAAACTGTAACCTGGACTTTCTGTAGCGCAGTTCAAAGTCGTGACGCGTTTAAAGCCATAAATGTATTTTCCTTGATTCTGTAGGATTCGTAATTAGCAACTTGAGAGGAAATCTATGCAGCAGTGAAACATGGTCTGTCTTTTTTTTTTTTTTCAAATACTTCAGCATTAGTGGTTTTCTTGGTGATGGGGATGCGTTAAACTGCATCTGGAAGCTCAAGCCCACCATGTAGAGCCACACCACAATCCACCTCTGTGGTCATTTCTGAAAAAAAACAGTCACTCCTGTACCAAAGCTCCTCAGCCTTTTTTTTTTTTTTCTTCTTTTTGAGATTTTGCAACCCAATGAGCCTCCAACATTCTTGAATACCAACTTTGTACCTGGGAGATTAACTATTGGCATGACAGCATAGTTGCTGAGACAAGCAGGCTTTAGTAAAGCCCCATCTAGCAGATAAGTAGACAGCGAGCCGGGTCGCAGAATCCCAGAATCCCAGCATGGTCGGAGTTGGAAGGGACCTCTGTGGGTCACCCAGCCCAACCCCCTCCCCAAGCAGGGTCACCCACAGCAGGGTGCACAGGACCGCGTCCAGGCGGGTCCTGAATATCTCCAGAGAAGGAGACTCCACAGCCTCCCTGGGCAACCTGGTCCAGTGCTCCGTCACCCTCAGAGTGACGAAGTTCTTCCTCAGGTTCAGAAAGGTCATTCTGGTCTATTCTTTTTGCCACACATCAGAAACCTAAGACTTAGACAACCTGAGAGATATTACCCTGCTCAGAGATATGTCCTCCTTTACATTTAGTCACCTATGGAGCCTGGAGGTCTCCCAGGAGCGTGCTGAGCTCTGTGGCAAATATCCACCTTGTTGCTGGTTCTCATGTGTCTTTGCTAAGGGGACTTGTGTGGTGCAGCAGAGGTTTCCACACTGAGCTCTTGCAAGGTCACTTCAGCTTGCTGGAAATGCTTTGCAGATGGGGACCAACGTCCTCAAAGAGGCTTTGTGACTCGTGGAGAAGTCACAGAAGCTATGTGGTGCCTTCCAACATGCAAACATCTGGAAAAATGCTTGTTTTGTTTCAACGGGAGCTCTGCACGTGCTAACGGCATCATCCCCAGCGTATTTATTGCTATAGTCTCACAGAACAGGCCTATAATGTGAAAAATTGCATCCAGATCGTTGTCTGCCAAGGTGGGATGGAGATTCCTAGCTGAGCAAAGACAGGAAAAGTTGTTGTCAGAAACCATCCAGTGGAAGTTTGAAGTCAGAAGGGAGTCCAGGAGAACGTCTATGCCGTGGACTGAATTGACCGATTGTGGTTGTGTAGCCTCAGCTGAAGGAGTTATTATTTTCATGTCTGGTAATAAATAGAATAATGGACAAAAAGCCTAACTCGCTGTATGAAGTCTGAGTAAATGAGCCCGGTACAGCGGTTCACTGCAGGATTTGTGGTTTGGGACCTTCTTCCAAGCTGTGAATCAACACGCAAAGCAGATCCAGAGCCACTCGCTTGGCTGAGAGGACTCACAGGTACCCCTGGTTTCTCCGTTCTACCTCCACTGAATGCCCTTCACCCTCTCCCAGATGCCCATAGGGTGGTCATTACCACAGGGTGCTCATCACCTCGACCTCCTCCTCCGTGTCCTCCATAGGTGAGAACATGCACGACATGTGAGAGCTGGGCTGTACCACCGGCTCATCCCTCTGGATTTCATTGTCATCTGATAAAGCCTCCCTGTTCTCTGTTTGTTTTAAATTCTTGTTGGAAAAACCTCTTTAACAGTAACTCAGCCTGTGACAACAAGCACTTAGCAGAGCTGTCCTCCCAGTTTAGAGCTGTCAGCCATAAGTCAGTGGCGGTACCATTAACGTAATCCAGGTGTCTTCACTCTCATTTCCAGACGCTAACCACCGGGCAGCAGTTCTCCCTGCAGACAAGCTGCAAGGCAGAGTAACTGCTTAAAGCAGCATGATGGTACTTTTTTTTTAAAAACAATCTCCCTTTGCTGTTTATCAAAAGAGAGAGTATTCTTCTGTCTCTGGTATTCCTGATCAGTCGCCTTCAGTCTTTGGATTCTATTGGCATTCTTCTAGGTATGGTATGATACGATATGACGTGATATGATGTGATGGGTATGATCTATGATAAACACACATTATATTATATTATGTGGTATATATTATATACATATTATATATGTGATATATATCACATCATATCATATTCTATTATGCAAATTTTACTGATGCTTTGTAATATTAACATAGAATTTGAACCCTTTCCCTGCACCACAGCTTTTTTGAAAAGAGAGTGCTCTTTTTTTTGTGGTTGTTTTTTAATTCTCTCTGCCTCAAATGTGTAGTTAGTCCCTCTAGAAACCAAGGCCTTCTTCTGAGCCAGCCCACGTCACGCACAGATGTGGCTCCTCCAGCATGGCTGCTGGGACAGGGCAGCCTGCTCAGCTCTCAGCTTGGGGCAGGACTTTCAAAGGCACCAGCTGAATTCGGGTGGGTCGGGCTCACGTGGAGCCCGGCCTGTCCCACAGCAGTGGGCTCAGGTTTTCAGGGATTTACACAAGCAGTTCTTCAAGACCTGTGGGCATTTTCTAAAGAGAAAGACAGCAAACGCCCCCAGGGACAGCTCGGGAAGCCACATCTGGAGCAGCGGTGTATGAGCGAGCGCTGCTCACTTGTGCTTTTCTACTGAATGATTTGTAGAATTTAATAAAGAGTGATGTCCCTGTGTCCTGCACAAGTTTCAGGTACCCGTTTATCTGTCTTTTCAGCATCTTATTCCTTTTTATTCCCTCCCTCTTTTTTTTTTAAATGCTAAAAGCACTTAGAGCCCTGCTGCTTGCCTTTTTTGACGTATTGTTTTTCCCCTTAGGAAAACACATGTACTGTGTCCTCAGAGGAGATCTGAGCTGAGCACTGCCTTCCCCAGCTGCTCCTCTTCCTCCAGTTCCAATCGCCCACAAGCAGGGGAGGACTGCGAGGCTCGATGAGTAAGTTTCAGTGGAAAACTTTGATTTGTTACATTTATTTGTTTAATTAATCCCTTTCAAAGGTGGCTGGGTTTTTTTGCAAGGGGAGCAAGCAGCTTGCTTTGAGTGATCAGCTCTGTCATATTTAGTTCTTACATCTATCTCGAAATTCCCAATATATGTGTGTACTAAATGAGATTGCCAGCCTAATGGGCTTCTGAAATTTGAGTGCTATAGATACTACTAAATCTCCCTGCAGAAATCAGACCAAACTAAGCTTGAGACAGAGATCATGAGATCAGTCAGAAAATCTGTCCCTTCTCATTACTCATAGTAGGTTTTATTACATCAGAGGTTACATGGGCTTTAGAATCATCTGCTTCGTTATTGATGAGAGAACTGAATTATTTTAATCTGTGTATTACTTTAAGGCTTTGACAGGCAGTCAAACCGCCATGCTAATCCCTAATCCCTGGATAATCAGCACCCAACAAGTTTAAAATGTGGTCTCAGAGACTCACAGGAGGAGCCAGGAATAAAGCAATCAGAGTCTACACATCAGAGGACTTCCATTATTATTAGCATTACTAGCATTATTATTCTTATTATTATTATTTAAAGTACACCTCTGGCATGTCTCACAAAAACCTCTTCCCCATCTGCTCTGTATAGAAAGTTTCAGGAACAAGGTGAAGTCAATCACCCAAAGCAGAACAATGTTGAGGGTGAGTTTAATAAAATAAAAATAATTTTTCATTTAAAATAGTCACATCATTTGCCACACATTTTAAAGCACAGAAAGTATTGCGTAACTCCTAACCGCCGAGAGAGCTAGGAATACTGTATCCCTTTATTCTCTGAGTTTAATAGTTATAATTAGAACCTTTCCTATATGGTTTCTATACCTACGTGTAATTCTAAAAAAAAAATCTCACTTGTCTTTCCCAATAAACTGAAGCATTGTTACACAGACTGAAGTGAAACGGTTCAAGTGAGAAATGGAGACGCTGGGTTTTGAAGAGGGGTTTTTTCTTTTTTTTTTTCCTTTATTTTTTTGAGGCAGAAAAATTCTCCAACTTGAAATGTTCTCACTTAGCATCAGTTTTGCCTTTGCAGCATCGCTGTCTACACGTGGGTCCCCTCCAGAGGCAGAGGGTGAGTCCAAAGCAAGCGAGATGGAGTGAGTTAGAGAGAGCAGCGAACACATGGAGCACGCACACGCAGGGCAGAGCCTTGGCAAATTGTCATGTGCAATGAGAACAGTGGAGAAATGGAAAAATAAAACCTGATTTGGGGAGGGGGGGAATGCCCAGCAGCCCGAGGGGAAACTCAGTCTCATGAGAGCTAGGCTATCGGAAAAGAGCAGGAGACCCGTGGCCTCTCCTGGCAGTGAGAAGTCCCAGCAGCAGACCCAGGTGATGCCGCGTGGTTTTCCATCCCCCAGAGCAGGAGTTACACTGGTGGGAGATGCCTGTTCAGCTCTGCTTAAAACAGCGTCAGCTGTCTCAAGCCTCCCTGGGATGAGGCGTCTCACCTTTCTCTCCCTGAAAAGGAAACCTCTCTCCTTGCTTAAAATCACAGAGGATGGTAAAGGAAAAATTAATTTCTTGGACTTCTTCCTAAGCCAGAGAAACTCCAGGCTTTAATGCCAAGGTACAAGAGCGTGTGCTTCATTTCAGCCGTAAATGCAGTGTAGCCCTATGGTTATATATCCTCATGTACACATTCATATTTCAGAATTCTTTCTTTAGAATTCTTCTTTTTTCTTTTTAATTGCAGCTTATTTTTCTTCTCTCCTGCTCTGCATGTCAAACGATGATGGATACGTGTAGAAGTGGGCCTTAAAAACACAAGCCATCGCCCGAGGTTCTTCCTACAATCAAAGCACATGCCCACCCATAGCTAATTAGGCATTAGCCTGATGTCAGCTGATTGATTTAGAGCAGTCCTACCACCCACCCGAAAAGCAGCACAGAGCCTTTGATGGTGGGCAGCGGAGGGAAAGTGGCACCTGAAGGAGGGGATGTTTTGCCTGTAAAAGCTCATGATGTAAAACTTCTTTGTTTATATTTATGTAAAGAAGATGCAAAGCAGTTTTTCCTCTTTACTGTTTGTGTTAAACAAAAGGAACAGGTTAGCAGGAAAAAACAGTTAAAGTCCATTCAAGACACATCTAGGAGGTTTAATCTGTTGAAAAAGTGAAGTATAGTAGCGTGTATGTCACCACGATAAAAGGAAAGGCCCTGCCGCACTCCCAGGCACTGAGGGGAGACCTGGCTGTGTCGCTGAGTCCAGTCTTGCACTTTGCAATAAGGTAGGAAAATACATTTGGCCATAATTTAGATACAATTTTTCAAAATCCTTTGCATTTTTTTCTTGTCCTTTATTTTTTCCCCCTTCTTCTCCCTCCCCCCAAACCCCACCACCTCCCCACTCTGGATTTATGGGTCAGGAACCCTCAAAGTTGTCCGGATGGATTAAGCAGAGACAAGTTGCATCAAGTAAATTAAAAATGAAATAGTTACAGCTGGTGGAACAGTCTCGGGGCCACAAGAGGTAAAAGAGTTTCTACCCTCCAGGGGCCTGGAAGTAATCTGTGAAGCACCAACTGCTTAAATAAAGACAGCTTGAGTGGGGGGCCAGCGTCCTGATGGATGGAGAGAGCATCCAACGCCATCGGGCTTGAGCGTGGGCTCAGGGAAACCAAGGAAGCAGCTACCCTCCAAGCCCTTCTTGCTCCAGGTGTGCCCAGACCCCCGCCCCCATAGCCAGGAGGGGACAGCAAGAGGACATCAAAAAGGGCATTTTGGGACAAGCAACCTCAGGGATCTCATTCCTGTTGTTGTGAATCTCTGCCGTGGGGGTTAAAGCTGGAAGTTGTCTTCTGGTTTTCCAGGCACAAAGCAACGCTGGGAGCCCTGCAGAGCTGAAGGCAGGCAGGCGAAGGAGTGAGAAACCTGCCTCTCATCCTACCGAGCTTCTGCCAGACGGACAGAACCGTGGGGCATTCCTTCACAGGTGGTGATGCCGAGGCAGACTCGGGTGATGATACCCGAGTTCCACGCTCTGCTCAGCCACACCTTCTTCCTCACTTTTGGCAAATTACTTTGCTCTTCAGACACCTTTTCCCTCCCCAGCTCTCTGCTTTTTCTATACTGTTTACATACACTACTCTCTGTCTTACTGTGGGTATTTTTTTTTCGGATAGCATCACACCGAGCAAGGCAATTCAATGAACTGAGGCTGTAGCAGCTGCAGTAATACAAGTACCCAGTGCTAAATACCACGGCACAGGGAAGGCAGTGTCTCATCCAAGGGCTTGGTCCTGTTTGATTCAGCTACCCGCAAAAGCACAGTCTCTCCCTACTGATAATAAATCAGACACAGATGAACACATTCATAATTTACCTTTTGTGAAGTTGAAAGATGTACAAAATGACCCTTTTAGTCAAATAAAAGCAGTCCAGAGTGCCTCGCTGCTGTGAGCCTTCCCCCGGACACATGCGTTCCTAGTGAAGATGTTTGGGCCAGTCCCAGAGGTAACAGAGCAGAGATGACAGGGACAGCTGGGAATAACACATAGAGGAATTTTTCATCCCAACTCATCTTCAAGCAGTGCCCATAAGGTGTCTCTGCCACGCACACAGCCATGAACCACTCTCTGCTCCCAGCACCAGCAGCAAGTTCTGCCTCTGAATTACTGCCTTCAAACAATGTTTCAGGCGGCATTTGTCTCTGCAGATGAGAGGAGCAGCTGAATGTTGTCCATGATGCAATATTCCCCTTCACCCCGCAGCATCCGGGGAGGAAGAGGGGAGGACACATCTCCAGCAGCAGAATCTGAGCAGCTTCACATTTCTCAGCTATAAACCTTTCAATAGCTGGAAATAAATCCTTCAGCTTTCTACTACAGCTCAACCTCTGCAGCTGCAAATTTATTCGGCAGGCAGAGAATTGGGCCAAAAGAAGTAAATATGAGAGACGTGACTGATAGCGCTAGAACATTACGCAAGCTCCCACACGGCTGCTGCAGAGGGCAATTCCCCGGCTGCTTATTCCCTGCTGGAGATCTCCTACCAGAAGCTGGAAGCGTCCTTCCCGGGGTGCTGGGAAGGGAGGGAATACCGTGGCAGGAGGGAGATGGTGTTTTTGGAGGGTGGGGGTCTGCAGAGCTCCTCTCTGGAGCGGCCGTTTTGAGCTACAAGGCTGCTCGTGTATGCTGGAGAGCTGCAAGGGAGGGACGTTGCCCTTCTCTGTCTTGTTTGTCATGCCACACATCCCCTTCTCTCACATCCATCAGTACTATAAAGCTATTTGTGACCACTGGAGTTGGGCTGGAGGTTCAGCGTTTAGCAGTGAAGCACACAATCACAGAGTCACAACACAGCAGGGGTTGGCAGGGACCTCTGTGGGTCACCCAGCCCACCCCCCTCGCCAAGCAGGGTCACCCACAGCAGACTGCACAGCACCGCGGCCAGGAGGGTCTGGAATATCTCCAGAGACGAAGACTCCACAGCCTCCCTGGGCAGCCTGGGCCAGGGCTCTGTCACCCTCAGAGGGAAGAAGTTCTTCCTCATGTTCAGACAGAACATGTTCAGTGGTTAAAGACTAGCCAGCACATGGCACTGGCAACATCTCAGAGGTCCTCCAGGATAGGTCTCCTGGTTTTGCCGTGCTCGGGCAGCTCTCCTGCAGCACCCAAAGCCATGGAGGGAAGCAGACAGCAGGGATGCAGATTTGCCCGGAGGGACTTGGCATCAGCCACGGGTACAAAGGGTGGGGAGCAATCCCAGGTCACACATGCCAAGATGGAAAATCACAGGGCTTGCCCAGGTTAGGAGGCAGAGCGAGCTCTAGAGCTCTTAATCTGTCCTCTCCGGGCTCGCTTTGCACAGCAGCCATTGCTTCCCCAACACGCTGAGAAGCGTCTTGGGCTGTACGTTGGGAGGCTAGAAGAACACCCCTGTGAACCTATTTCAAAGGCTGGGTGGAAGCCTGAATTTGTCTTTCCACACAGAAGCCAGTGAGATGCTCTTTTTAATGCCACTGTGCAGGACGTCAGCCGTGGGAGGGCAGGTCCTCCAGCAGCTTCAGGGGCTGCGCTCGAGCTCTGCTCCTGGGCTTCTCTGCCCAGAAACCAAGCGAGCCGCAACAAGGCTGTTCCTAGGAACTGTCAGAAGTTGCTGCCATTTTTAGTACTCAACACCTCGGAGAGCAAATTCCCCCTCCCGGCCTCCTGGTTCACCTCGCTGCTCTACCCTGCATTGGAGACTGTTTTCCATTAACACTGTGAAGCCAATAAGTCTCCTGAAATCAGAGTGACCTGGATCATGCTGAGAGAGAGAGAGAGAGAGTGTGTGTGAGTGTGTGTGTTAGGATGCCCAGCTCTCAAAGTGTCCAGCTCTGTGATGCCAGAAGGAGCTCCTTCTCTGCAGTATTCCTTATTTTTTATATTTAATTGATGGGGTGTCCTTTAATCATAGCCTTCATCTCAAGAGGGAAAGGATGGACATTCGTCATACAGGAAACAAGGGACAGTTGACTAGTCGCAGCATACCAGGATGGCAAGATTATTTCTACATTTCGATGCTGTAAGCTGAGGCAGGAGGGGGATGTTCATTTTTCTTGTTTTGTAAATTCCAGCTTTTGGAGTCATATGAATCTCAGCTTTCACTTAAACCCACGCTGCTTAATGCTCTTGTTACACTAGTACTAAAAACCATGATCTGAAATACTCTCTGAAGTTTTGAAAACTAAAAGCCAAACATGAAGGATCCTCACTTTCAAATAAGCCTTTATAATTCTCATTCATTTAGCCAATGTCTTTCTTCTGGGGGAAAAAAAAAATTATTGAAAGACTGTGCTGGTAATACTGAAGGTGCTGGACTGTTCCTGGACCCAAAGAAACACGAGAGCTTTCTTAGGGCCTGGCTGTTCCCTCCCACAGCTGTGTCAACTCAGGCTCCAGAGAGTGAAATCCAGCCATGCTGTACCTTTGCCTTGCTGCTTGACTGTGTCTGTCCATGCAGTTGCAGGTTAGAGCTGCCCAGATAAGAATCTGTATAGCCTGCTAGCCCAGCGATGCATGCGCTGAGCTGGGTGAGATGGAGGGCAGTATTTCTGCTGGTGTTAGTCATGGTGCTGTTGCTATTATTACAGTTCCCACTGCATTAACACCTAGGTCCCCCGTCATAGAGCGAGAGCCCTCAGTGCTAACACTTACAGATGTGAAACAAAATGGTGAGGGCTGGCCCAAAGCATCTACAATCTGACCAATGCTTTTCCTTCCCCTTACAAATTAATGTTGCTTAATACTTTTGGAAACTCGCAGTATTTCAGCCATGTGAGATTTTTATATACTTTTTTGTACAGGGACCCTTGTGGGCTTGGGGTTTTTGGTTTTGTTTTGGCTTTGCTTTGATTTTGTAATTTAAATTGATTTCTTGCCACTGTATTGTAAACTGGTTTTATCAACTTGCAAGCAGTCTGACAACACACAGAGTCTATCCTTCTCATTTGAAAAGGACATTTGATTTGGCTTGGGTATTATCTGCTAATTTGCAATGCTGCAAAGCTAGCGTTGGACACAGAAAGAACTTCGACATGCAGTCGCTTTTTCAGCAAAAGGATGGGGAGGGGTGGAATCTGTTCTGAATGCTGGGGCACCAAGATAATGCTGGGCTTCAACACAAGCGTGCAAGGGTCTGCCTTTTTCAGAAGTAATGGTATGGAGTATCTGGAGCTGGACTTGAGTTACTTACAGAGTCTGTGCCATCGCCATCACCCCAGGAGGCAATGCCCCCTGAAAGGGCGCAGTCCCCATAACTGATGGAGTGGGGGGGGGTCCCCTGGCAAAGCACGGACTGTCCCTCTCCCAGCAAACTCCCAGAATCAAGCTACAGCACGAGAACTTATTTCTTGCAGTAGGATGCCCGCCGATACCACAGACGTTACTCACGGCTGCATCCTGGAGCCCAGACGAGAACATTCATTTCACACTGCAAACTTATTTTTTTCCCCCTCCGACGCTTTCTTTTATCGAGTTTCAATATAATAAACAAAGGGGACGATATTATTTCACTGGCAAAGACTCCAACTAATGCACAAACAGTTTTCAATACTGGCACAGAGAGGGACTTTTTCACCGTACAGTGGCCAGTCAGACCCATATCAGTCCTAACGGCACAGGGAAATGGAAATTCAGATCCTTCACCTTGAAGAATAGCTGCAATTCATACGTTGCTAGTACTCCCCCCCCCCTTTTTTTTTTCCTCTTATTGCTAGCACAGCAAAACAAATCGTCACAGTGGTATCAAAGGAAACTTTTCCAAGTTGTCGACATACAGCAAAGGGATAGTCTTGTATAAGTCAGCATTTAGTTGCCCCAGACCATCGCACTGTGTCTGCAAGAGCAGGGCCCCGGCTTGCTTTGTGTGCGCATTTTAGTTCGCATAATAACTTTCAGCAAGTTCCTTCACTCCTCCAGGCTCCTGCTGCCCTTTTAGATGGTGTATTTAGATATAAATTCTTCCAGCTGAAAGTCATGAATTTAAGCCTTATTCTTGGCTTTTGCCAAAGCCGTTCCCAATAGACTACTTCTAAATTGGTACCTAATTAATTGGGACAAAGGGTCAGAGGCAGCCGAGTCCAGCCCCATCACTCTTTCTGCCCTATTGGCTTTTGCTACAGGTGCCCTTAACCGTGCTGGCCCCGGGCTCCTTCAGACCTGTGACTAGTTATGAGTACAAGCCATATTTCATGTACTTGAGTTGCTGATTCTAGAACTCTAGCTATTGTTAATCTAACGATAGAGCATCAGCAATGGTCAAAGCAGACAAGCACTTTAATTTTTCAGGGCCAGCTTTTGAGCATTCCTTTCTGGAGCTGAAAAGATACTGAAGTTGTTAAAGTGAACCTCTCTGTACAAGTGTTTCATGAAAGCAGAGGCTTTGCAGGTGACCACGCAGTATGAGGTCCAGAAGTACCTGCCAACTTTCATGGCAATAACAAACCCGAGTCCCCATCCCACCAGTACACCCAGGGGGTATCACTGGGAGAGCACACACACGAAAGGAAACACGTGAAGTGCTGTCACTAATCACCAAGAAAACCCAGGGAAAAAAAGTAAACCCAGCACAATGCATCTGGGCAGCTCCGCCAAGCAAACCTCTCTACCCGGAACATGCCAAGATCCATTTCTGGCCAAAATTCCTGCACTAACACTAACCGCCACTTGATGAAGTGATTTTTCCTGAGATCATGATGCAAGTCATTGTCAGACAAAGGGCTTGTGCGAGGCTGCTGGAGGCCTGAGTCCCTGCTGAACGCTCGAGCCATTCAATGTTCCAACCCACCGCACAACCCGTCAGGCCTGTCACCTGCAGTCAGCTCCCCCATTGGAAAAACATGCAATTTTCCAAAGGTAAGGGAGTCTTGGGTTACTAGGAACACAAATCATTACCAGTAAAACTGCATTCCCAATTTATTGTATTTGTTTTATTTATAATTTTATTACTTACTCCACATTTTCCATATTTTCCATGTGTTTCACGTCATTCTTGTCCTTTCAGGTCTTTACATGGAAACTTGGGCTCTTCTCCACTGCCCAATGTGTTGAAGGTTTTATAAACAGCCTTGTTTCATTGTTTGCTCTGCATGTTTCCATCCCACGAGCGTGTGACAAACGTTGTGCCTGGTACAAGGCTGAATATTCTCTCACCAGGGAACAGGACAGGTCAACAAGGGAAGAAAAGCAACTCTTAACGTGATAAGCTGGTGAAAATAAAGACCATCAAATTGTTCAACTGGAGTTCTAACAAAGAACAGTTTGAGACTCCTCTGATTTAGGTTGGGTGGTTTTTCTCATGTTAAGTTGTCAGAGATTTTTCCACACACTGCAGTCCAGGCTGAAGAGTGATCAACGCATTGCATGTGCGCACCCAGACTTCCCACCAAACCAAAAACCACAGTTCATTGAATGAGGAGGAAACTCCTCCCGATGCTGCTAGGTTCCTTCCCTGCTCTACTCTTCTGGAAGGTAATGTTGGGCATCTGCGTGGGCAGTTAATTCAATATTTTCCCCTCTCTCGGATGCATAGGCAAGTATTTTCTTCTATGCTCACATCTGACTGCAATCTGTGAGCAAACGAGGAACGTTCCGCAATGCTGATTTTAGCTGCGTTTTCAAGGTTTTGTGTCAACAGGAACATTAGGTCAATTTGCAAACAGCCTTGGAAAATCTGCTGCAGCATCTCTAACGCTATGCGAGGGCCTGCTTCAATTTGGCATCGCCGGGCTAACAGTTGTCATTCAGCTCTTGGGCACATTTACACCGTCTCATCTATTTTTCATCAGTCTTGCACCCTTCGTGACACCCTTATCAATTCAGGAGCGTGTTCATTCTGGTTCAGCGTGATCTCATGAGTACCGAATCACACATGAACCGGAATCAGCTCTTGGATAGCAAAAGGATTCTCAGTTCCTGCAAAAAAAATCAACAAGTTTCTTCTAGATTCTATAGTTAAGGTGACTTTTTCATGTCAGGAACTCAAAAAAAGCAATATGTAGTATTTGATGGCGGAGGAGGGGCAAGGAGATTGGATTAAAACATCTGGCGAGGTAATTAGATTCACTAAAAAGTTTACACTCCAAACTGCCACTCCATAATTGATGGGACGATTGTGATGTGTCGCTTCCACTTACCGGCGTTCTGCAGCCGCTCTCGCCTCGCTGCGCCTGGCGCTAACCTTCACGGCTGACCTGCTGCCGTCCCCCGATTAAAGCTGCAATTACGGGGTGACTCTTAATAGCGAGGTCTTGCTTCAGAGTGGGGAAAAATGTTTCTGTAGCTCGCATGCAACAATTAAAGATAATTTAAAATGTAAGTAATTGCACTGGGTTTCTGGAAACTACTGTAGAGGTCTTGTCCCAGGCATCTGACAGGCATGGTGGTGTATTTTGACAAGTTTTGCGCAGATTTCCATTAAATACCAACTAGCAGCTCTATTTTCTTTGGAGTCATTGGTCAGGAAATGGAGATTGTGAAAGGTCAGGCCTGGAAGATTTGGGAGGGGATGGAGGTGTTATTCGTGTTCTGATCCACGGGGATCTAGTTCCAACATAAATCTTTCAGTCACTTGGTTCTTGCTCTCTGCGTAGTCTTTGAGCAGGAGAAAGGTAAGGATGGGTCCGCAGAGAAGAGCTTCTGTGGAGCTACTGTCACCCTTGCAGAGATGCCAGGCAAGGTGGGACCTACACAAATGTCCATCTGCTCTCTGGAAACCTGCAGAAACCTGGTGAGTCTGGGTTGAGAGACCTGGCAAACACCAGAATATTTGGTTGGCTCTCCACCCCACCACAGCATTGCAGTAAACCTCTTAGTCTGTCAAACCAGATTTGAAACTGCAACTACTCTGAGGCTTCTGCAAGGTCAGCAATGTGTGAACATCATGCAGAACACACCCAGATACTTTCAAAGGTTCATCAGTCCCCAAAAGAGTTTTCTATCACAAAAACAGACTGGCAGATGAGTCTGGATTCTGCCACATGGTCCTAGCGATAATAAGCCATCTGTGTGCGTCGTGCTGCACACGACCTTTCCTCTCTCGATTTTGTCTCCAGCACTTTGCTTCCAAGTCATCTCCGATTTGACCTACATTTCAGAAACCCAACAAATGCCAGCACTGCACACAGCAGAGTTAAATACGCACTTGGTTACCAACACGCTAAAGAAGAACGCGCCCATCTACATCAGAGTGAAAAATAAGCCACAAAATGGAAAAAGACCCATCAGGAATATAATCGCCTTCTACTACATTTGACTGATTCAGGCTCCTATCTCAGTTCATGGGACGTTTGCTCCAAAATCATTTGGGGCAGGGTTTTAAAAGACATTTGGTATCACAAGATGCAGACAGAAAACTTGACCAACATTTGAAAACTGCACTTTTATTTCCTTTTCCAGAGCTGGATTTCTAAATTATGTTCAAAAGCTAGAGCTTGTACCTCTGTATCACAGATGTATTCAGCTTGTGCCACTCGATAATAAAAATAACAAAGTTTATAAGCAGTTGCAGGATTAGGATGTCCGAATTCTTTACCCTTTGTATAACTTTATATAGGACAAAATACATATAAGAAATAAAAGCTAGGACAGACACGCCCTCATTATTTCTTTCAGGCTGTCTTTCTGCCTGTAATATTTCAGATGCATCGGTAACACCATGACAGCTCACCACAAAATAACATTGCGGGACTTCATAAAAACCAGAAAATGTAATTAAAAATAAAAAAAGAAAGAAATTAAACATGTCTCTGAGGGAAATGCAGTGAAATACAAACTTAAACTGCACAACCACAAAAAAAATTGCATCAAACTTTAAAATCTTTCATTTTTCCTTTCTAAAACAAAATCATCCAAAGCAAGAGTATGCCTGAGACCTTGGTCTTTATATTTATTCCAGTGCGGTGTTTTTTAATGGGGGACTCAAAGAGAAATTACCCTTGCAATGTAAAGAAAGCTGCAGCTCTTCTTTTATCATGGCTTGAGTATCACTTTTGGAATGGCTGGATCCTTATGGATGAGCCAGAATGACAGGAACTGATTTTGGCGTTGGGTTTTGAGCCTGATTTTGGGTTCTAAACTAGAATCGCTTCTTCTTTTTTTTTTTTTTAATTAAAAATTCCTCAATGCTTTCAGACACAACACGACACATGTTACCGTGACCCAGACAGAGGGAAAAGGGTCCGGGCCCTCCGGAGAGCTGCAGCTGAGTGCGCCTGACAAATGCCACCGCGTGGCACCGAGCAGAGACAGGCGCTGCAGAAAGCGTTCCCGGGGCGATTTCCTGGTGCCTCTCCAAGCTGACAGAGGAGGTTTATATTAACATCACATGGCTGTCTTCAGCTGCATTTGTTAGCACAGCCCATTTGGAGATCTTGCCATGTTGGGCTGCTCAGGGAACAAGAGGGGAGAAAAAAAAACAAGCAAAAAAACCCAAACAAGCAAAATATATCCAGCTGTTTAACGCCAGCATCTTCATCGGTAACTATCAAGCCCGGGGTCCTCTACCCTCGTCCATGCAAAGCCGTTGTACAACACTTGGAGGACAGCTTTTAAAAATGTTTTTGAACACATAACACATAGGAAAATAACACACTAGAGAAACTTGGCAATGAATTTGCATCAAGTAGCCAAGTTGGGCATGGAAAAAAAAAATTAGACAATAAAAGGTCATTTCTAGCCAAGTTTTAAGTGAGTATACAATACATACCTTTTTTTTTCCCCTGCTCTTTGCCTTAGTTATTGGCCAACTTGGCTAGGAGCTTATGGAAAACACTGAAATGGAATTCTTATAATTGGGTTTTTTTTTCTCTTTTTGACCAAGCAAAATTTCTTATAAGCAATAATTTAATTATAGCAAAAAAGTAACACAGACAATGTTTTAAGGATGCATCATGAACTCCCCCCCCACCCTCTTTTCTAAGCCATACTTTAAACTAAGGCCAGTTCATGAGCGCCAATGATCTAATACTACTGCTATTTATGATTTCTTAAATTATTTATTATAAAGTATGTCATAAAGTGGAAAATTACCGGTGCCGATCACATTTCCAAGCAGGCTAATTTAGAACTGAGCGCCGTAAGTCAATCAGGATAATCAACCTGCTGGAGCGAGAAGGGGGACTTTCTTGGAATTAATGTTTTTGCCCTGCTTCTGGCATGCTGTTACGCGGGGATCAAACAGGAGAAGTTTATTGGGTGGCTCCCGAAGCCACCCTTGCGCCTCGCCGCTTGTGTGGCAGCTCGCCTCCGAGGTGGCTCCAGCCTGTTGCAACACGTCCCGCAGCCTCCTTCCTTGCCCCCGGGTGCTTCAGGTGGATGGTTGATTAAGAGCAAGCTCTTTGCTGACGTAGGTTGCGTATTTAACATCCTGCTCCGTTTCATACCTATGTGCACCTTGGGTTTTAATTTGTTTTTTTGGAAGGGCAGGGTTTAAAAAAATCAATTAAAAGGAAAACAGGACATTTTTTTCCCTCTTGAGAACTTAACTGGAGGCATCCTCCTCACCTTTTGAAGGCTGTGGGTATTTTGTCTGGAGGATCAGTGTTCTTCTGAGATGTTTGACCTAGAAACATGGCCAATCCCGGGTCGCATCAGCCCAGGCGCCCACGTTGCCTGGACCAGATACTTGAGAGAATGATGCATAAACAGCTCATAGACAGCAGCCTCTGTGCGCTGAAATACTGTAACGATGCTGGGATATTTTGATGCAAGAACACTGACTCTGGATGTAAGATGGTGTAAGATCAGTTTTGAAAAGCTGATCTCCTAAATGATAGAGCAAAGGAGTCAGGCATGACTATAAAATCGAAAAAAAAAAAATCAGATTTGAAGATGCAAAGCAACAATAAACAGGGACCACAAGCCTGAGATCAACAGGAAGTTTAGAAGTTGCAGGTTTGACCTGTTGTTTAAACAAGAACAACAGTTTCCTTTCTGCCACTTGTCAATTAAAGAAGGCAATTCCTTTTCAAATAGAGCTGATCTGACATTTTCTCATATTCTCTTGGAAATGTCCTTCCAAGTTCGATGACTTCTGGTTTTTAAGCAGTGAAAGTTTTGCCAGATGCATTTAGCTCTTTGCAACTTTTTTTTTTTGTCTTTTCACAAAATAAGACTCTAAAGTTAAAAACATAATATTCCAGTTCTATTTATGCTACTGGAAAATGGGAGGAAGCTGCAGCAAAAGAAAAAGCGAAGTACCTTCAGTTTGGGGAGACTGGTTTTTTTAACAGAAAACATTCATGTCCAGACTAATTGTGCAAAGAGAAGGGTATCTCCCCCCCCCCAGTAGTATTTTATAGCAAAGTGCTACAAGTCATGTCCGAGCCCATGTTGGTTGCAACGTGCAAGCAGCGAGCAAACAGGAATGGGCAGTGGGTGGAGAGCATTGCCCGGTTGGCTCCCACGACAGTTATGTGTAAACCCACGAGCAGGCGTCTCCAGCCCAGGCACTTGGCACCGGGCGATGTGTGGCAGCAACGGAAGAGCCAGTCCTCTGGGCAGACTTCACTGCAAGATGTTTACTTGTGCTACTGGGGGGTTTGCAGCCCAACAAGCCTTGGCAAGCTCAACACGTGTAAGGCGGGTGGGGTGATCTCTAATTATACCCCTTGGGAAGGATTTACATGACCTAACATATCTAGCACATAAGAAGTCCATTCCACACCATCTAGATGGCATTTGTTAGCTGGCACGACTGGTTCCAAGCTGCAGAAGCAGTGAGTTGGACGGAAAGTAAACATGGTGAGTAACTCCAGAGTCACGCTGGATGCAGCATGTAACAACTTGATTTGTGACAAAGGCAGTGGAGAGGCTGGCTGATACGACCAGTTGCCTCAAGGAATTGCCTTGGCTGATGCTCTGCTGATGCTTGACATTCATCAGCTCATATAGAGAAACATCTAGAGGTGAGACTGTCGTCGCAGAGGTTCAAGGGCACTGGGTGGACCTTCTTGAAGATAGTCAGTGGGAAGGGTTCAGGATTGGGTTACGCTACACCTCACTGTCTGCCCTGTCCCCGTCTCATCAGGCTGCACAGTTTTTGGCATTTCCTCTTTATTCAGGGTTTGGGCAGTGCCTCTCTTGCACCTTTCTCTTCAGCTCCTGTTAGTCTTGCTCCAGCAGAGCTACCAAGAACTTAAACCACCCAACAGCCACATGTGCATCACTCTTCTTGTCTCATCGTTGGGGAATCTGCCCCGTACTACCCCAGCAGAAAACTGGGAAAGGATGTGGCAGCCTGCCACCTTGTCTCCTCAGCGACAAGACTGTGTATTCCTACACTGCTGCCTCCAGAAGTGCCACAAAATGAACATTTGCAAAAACAAGTCCATGCAGAAATGATGAAGAGAGGAATATGTGCTTTGATTGCAAAACCCAGAACTCTTCCCACTGCTATATCATCAGTTCTGTTCTTGGTCTCTGCTATTCCCTCGTCTCTGTTCCTTAGCCTAGCCCAGACACCACCCACTCACTTATCCTTTGGGTTGACAGGACGCAAAGTCGCAGCCAAGCATGAGACCCTCAGAGCATCAGCAGGACATCCCACCCAGCCACAGAATCTGGAGGCTTCTAGCTTTTGCAACTCATTGTCATTATCTCCAGCAATGTTAGAACGAAATTGCTTTAAGGCACTGCCATCACTGTTTGAGAGTATTTGTTGACAGTGCCACGGCTATGCCATTTTCCTGAACCTCAGGCTGGGTTACATTTGAATGCAAGATCACCAGCTTTAGCACATACACGTTGGCCAGCTGAGATGAAAAACGAAGGTCTCAGCATCACCAGGAACCGGCAGTTACTTAGAAGTTACTACAGATCTTTCTGCACAGACTTTGCCAGCTACAAATGCAAAACTGATGGACCTAGCTTAGTTGAGGACAAAATATAATTAAATGTCTAAATACCAATGTAATTACAAAGAGGTGCGTGATTAAATACCACTACTGATCTGGATCTAAACCTGTTAGCAGGAGACAATAGATTGCAAATAGATACACGCACTTTTGCAAGTGAGTTGCACAATCTTACACTCCTACAGCTACCAAGAAGCTGCACATTTCCTGTCCTGGCTGGTGCTCACAGGGCCTGATGGCATCAGCAGGAGGGTGCTATGTTATTCCAGACAGTGAAAGTAGCATAGACTGGAAGTTTCCCATGCGTAAATGAGACTGACCCATGCATCATGCAAAGCCCTCCTCCACGTGTGTCATTGCAAGACACATCACTAAATTTAATACTTACAAATCAACTTGCAAGCAGACATCACAGCTTTCACTAAAAATTAGGTGTGCATTAGCAAGGATGCTAATCACTGGGCCATTTTCTCCCAACTTTTCCTCCTTGACAGCTCACAAGATGCTAAGTCTCCATGTTCTTCACCCCAGAGGTGAGCCTGGATTCGGTGTAAGGAAAGCAAGACAAAGTGAGAAGGGAAGTTCCCTTTTCCTTCTCCTCGACAAATCCCACCACCAGTGATTTACAGCTGGCACCTTTCACATCAAGAATTAGATGCCAACATGACCTTCTGCAACAGCTTTTGCCCTGGACACTGAAGTCATCTGGTATATATGAAAATAGAAAGTCTGTGATGCTAGGTGATGAGCACAGGGTCAGCTTTGCACAGGGGTAACTCTCTGCCAGTACAGCAAAGCCTTGACGACCCCAGCCTCCAGCACTCCAGTGATTACCCAGATGGTGGCAAGGTCCATGGAGAGTCTAAAGTCTGGATGGAGGAAAGAGGCAAAGGGATAGACAGACAGATAGATGTTGTTATCGTAATGAAAGCTGGCTCTCCCGTCCTCTTCCAGCTGGAGGCTGTCTCATGCTGGTGAAAGGTAGGGATGGTGGCCTTTTCAGGGTCAAGCGATCATAGAGGAGCCAGGGTGCTTAAAAAAGCAAGGAGGACATCACTGTGTGGAAGGTGTCCTGCTGGAGAGAGGTCCCCAGTGCAGGCAGAGATGCAGTGGACAGCACAGGGCTCCCCTCCGAGGGTGTTTCCCATTCTTTGCCTCGCAGGCAGCCCCACCAGCTCCAGGCTGCTGACTCACCATGACAGCTCAGGACACACAACCTCATCATCCTCTTAGCAGAAAGCTATTTCTGACTCCCAAACAAACACAGGAGAAGCCCTGGGGAGGCCGAATGACAAGCAGCTGAGTGGCCTCCCTTAAGGAAGCAAATCCAAGGAGGTGATCGTCAGCCCTCTCTTACCATCTGATGAGCCTTAAACCCAATTTTGTCCAAAAGCTATGGACAAATAGTGGTGCTCTAACCACAGGATAACACACTCAGAAAGGCTGGCTGAGATCCTGGTGTAGCTGAAAGCAACTTGAGACCCGGCCAGCTCAAGCAGAGTATTTTGTTGTTGTTTTTTAAAAATGATATTCATTAAGACCAGGAGTCGGGCAAAGTTCCTCTCTTTTCGTCAGGCCAATGTGCTCTTCTGCAATTGCTAATACTGAAAGAAGGAGATGGGGGTAAAAAGAAACCTCGGAAAATAAAACTTATTTGGCACCACTGATTAAAACCAGTTTGTGCTTCATTGTGAAGGGCTGTATTTGCTCAAGGTTTATTCAGTTCTGGTCTCTTCCATCCACATAAGGTTTGTTTTAATGACCATGGAGTTATATGAATCTATTAATTTTTTTTTCCTGAAGGTTTCATAATAACAATGCCTGTTTTTTTCATACGGCACTTTACAGCCACGCGTCTGGAAACGCATTGCAAATGGGCAATTAGTGTCAGCCTTATTTTGAAGATGGAGAAACTCAAGCAGAGTCCGAGCAAGACAATTCCTATTGGAATTGGAGCTAGATCCTGAAAAAACTTTCAAAGACAGTTCAGCAAGGACAAGCGCAAAGCATTTCGTTCAGCGAAAGGGGAATGACTGACATGGNAATTGACTGTCCAGCACTGGGCGAGCCTGGCACNNCTCATGTTGCAGTAAAGCAGGANTCACCAGTCGTCTGCCCTCNCAAGAAAGGCAACCACTGGACCAGGAGGTGTAAATGGGATTATGCCCTGCAAAGTCCTTAAGAGGTGCACTCTGCTGGCACCAACCCTGGGATGCTGACTCAGCTCTTGGCATCCATCACCTCTGAGGAGCGCGGTGGCCCAGAACAGACAGATGAGGGGACAGCGCAAGGATGGATTGACCCACACAGAGCTTTACCTTAAAGAAAAGAAGGAGGAAGAGGACTGTTGCAGTAATCACAGACTTCAAAGAGGCCACTGAAACCACTTACATCCCACATCCAGCTCTGGTGGAACACTCTCCAATGAAGGGTTGACTGTCACCGATTTAGAGGCTCCTATTTTTTAACTAGATCTTGTTTCTTTTCTCCAAGTGTTTTAATGGGGAAATCTGGAAAGGTTAAAGCTCAGAGTAGAAAAACAGCGAGACAGTATATTTTGAGGCAAATCTCCAACCCTTTACTTGGGCTAGGTGGGAGGCAAGAGAAAATGTTATATGCAGGGGCACATTAAATTATTAATATTATGTCTAGGTTGAGATTAATCAGATTCCAGAGACATATAATAACTGCCTCCTGCCCCCTCAGATATGGATGTGTGGAGGCGTGCATTTAATGAGCAGACTTGGATAAGGAGGACCACAGCCTGCAGGGAAACAGGTCCTGGGGCAGGACACATTGCCTTGCACCGCAGGGCGGAATCCAGCCCACCAGGGAAGAGCAGCCGTTGCACAAGAGCTCCTCATGCAGGGAGCTGAACAAGCATGTACGGTCCCACCAGCTCTCCCAGGGAGCAGGAGGGGGGCGAGCCGGGCTGCCCTCCCACACTCCTGTGAGGATGGTGCAACTGCAACTTGTCTTCCCTTCTTTTCTGCTCCGGAACAAAAGGATGTTTGGGAGACCTGCTACCAAATCTGGGCACCACCACAGATGCTGACACCAAACCTGCCCCCTTCCCCAATGCGCTTGGCTGGATGGGCTTCTGCAAATGAGGGGTTGTGGTTGTGCCCAGCCACCACTGTTGATTTGCTGCCAGAAATATCGTGGAAATACATTCAGCCCTCCTCAGAGCTGCTGGATGGAACTCCACAGCCTCTGAAAAAGCTCAAAACCATCTTACCCCAGGGCACTGCACAGATTCCTGGCCTCTCCATCAGGTCCAGCCCATCCTGGGCTTCAGCATCCCGGGATGCCCAGCCCCAGACGGTGTTCCTGAGCCACTTCTTGTGGATGGGTCACCCGAGAGGAGCGTCCAAGAGCCACAGAGGAATAACTGAGCTGGTGCTGGGCACGTGGGCTGGCCAATGTCAGGCAGATGGGAGGAGCCGCCGGCAGATAGGGATGTGGGAGCAGGCGGAGATATGAGCCGGCCAGAGAGCCATCATCGTATTTCACTTTTCTGCTGATCCCCAGAAACCTGCCTATAGATCATCCTGCAGAAGCAACACGTGGATCTAATTCCCTAATGCTAGGCCTCGCTGCGTCGTTATCCACATAAATCCCAAAGCCCTGACACCAGCCTTTTCATCATTTAACCGGAGTTTATAGGGAAGAGGGAGAGGAGGGAGCGTAGGCTTGGAGGGAGAGAGGGGTCTCCGCAGCAGGCACAGCTCCTCTTTCCTTGTGGCCTTCATCCTCCTCAATAACCCTCTCTCTACTTCATACATCAGCTGATAACATGTGGGTCCTATTTCGCCCCCACCCTCCCCACATCTGAACTAGATGGCAGATAAAGCCATCCTGCCATCTGAGGCATTTTTGCAACTGCTCTTGATTAAAAAAGAAAAAACCCCTCTCAGTGTAATGAAGGCAAGGCTTGGGAAGGCTCCCCACGCCATCACCAAGTGCCCTGAGTGACTTCGGTTTCAGGCTGCGTGGTGCCTATCCTTGGAGCCAATTTTCTCCTGCCTTCAAGGTCATGAGCCAGTTTCTCACCTGGGGTTCACTGGAACAGGGAAATCCCTCCTTTTAATTACTCTCCCAGCTCACTTTATCTACTTCAACAAATATTAAATGCTTTAAATAATTTCAGTGGCATTAGGAATAAATCCATGCATTTTGGAGGCAGGCGATTTTGAGAGGGGAAGAGTGTTTCATCCAATTTATTTTTCAGTGTGAAAAGCAGGGGGAAAAAAAATTGCCTGACCAAATGAAGTAACAGAGAAGCTATCAACCAAACTGGGGACGTTTTCACCATCAGGCATTTCTGCCTATTATTTGTCATATGAAAATATAAAAAGTCTGAAAAGGAGCCTCAAGAAGATTTCTACTTCTTCAGAATTTCCATCCTACCCACTGTCAGCGTTGCTGGCAGGGAGTATTGTCCTCTGTGTTCACCACAAAGGAAAGTATTGAAACTGTGTAATTTGAAATCAGTCAGAAATTTGGGGAGCGGGGCAAAAGCAAGAGAGCAGGAGGACTCACATCTCCTGAGACCTGGACGAACATTTCATGACCAAGAGCTCCCAGCACTTTTAGGTGGGTCTCAGTTGCTGCGAGCCCTTGAAGTTTCTCCTTCCTAAAAAACAGAGAAAGACAATTAATTCAGCGCAGAGCTCAGGACCAGTTTTGCCCTGAAATCACCTCCCAGCACCACCAGTAGCATTTTGCTTCACGCATTCATTTATCTACCAATGTACTTGAGCGGATGATAAGCTAAATTTCCAGCCTTTCTCTTGTATTGCCACCCATGGGCTGTAAATCAGGTCCTCCATAGGTTTTCTGTGGCTCAAGCTGCTTTGCTGCCCTCCCAGCTGTGGGCTTATATGGAGGGGGAGGCTGCTGCCAGACAGCCCCGTTCCAGGGCTCTGGGGCTCGTCCCTGCACCTTGGGTAGGTGCCTATGCTCCACCCGGAGCAACAGCCCTTGCTAAACCCTATGGTTTGGAAGGATCCTGCACCAGGCTGGGAAATCTCAGTAAATTCAATCAGAGAGCAGGTCCTGCTCTTTGAAGCTGCCACAGACCAGAGCTTATGAGAAGTAAAGAGCAAAGAAAAATACAGAAAAACCCGAAAGAAGAAAAGATACTAAGAAGGAAAGAGATGGCGAATGGCAAGAAGGGAGTTAATGAGAGCCAGAAATGCAAGTTGGAGAAATGTTGATTTTATTTAGCATTAATTGCAGGAAAGAGCCTATAAAGTGTGGTAAAAAATATTAAGTACCACTATGCAATGCCAGCTTTGTGCCAGCCATCACTACGAAACAGGTGTATTATTCCTGGTTCCCTAGGTATAAATAAATAATTGCTTTTCCACATCTTTTTTACGATGGCATTTCATTATTTTTTACTGCCATATTGTTATGGCTCCAATTCCTCCAGAACAGATTTGCAGATCGGCCGGCGAGGGAACGCACATGCACGTGCGCATACGGATGCATACGCGGGCTGGCACATGTGAGCCGCGGGAGCTGGGTAAGTGGTGAGGGGTCTCGGATCACAGCATCCCACGGGAGCACACAAAGCCTGATCCCCATGCCCACAGGCTGAAATAAGCTGTCACCTGTGGTCCAAGCTCTGACAACGATGTCCGGATGAATACAGAAAGGAAAATTATGGCCACAGTCACAAAACGATGTGCATCACGACAGGGAACCATTCGGCAAATCCAGAGGGAACAGCTGTAACCAGCAGGTTGTCCAAGCTCCCTTTGCTGAGAGAGGGCTTGCCCTGCGACAGAACATTTTGGAGGACAACACCCTGGTTCAAGCACCGGTATAATGTCAGCCCGTTTATCGTGGCGTCAGGGACACAGAGCTGGGGTTTCCCTGAGATATCCCACCCATCTATAATTCCTTTTTACACGTATTGAGATTAGAAAAGGAAAATAAAACCTGTATGCCACTCCACTTTTAATTATCTGCTTGCGATCTGCCCATATGCTCTTCCCAGCATTGTCACACGCAGGTGTTGATACTGCCTGAGTTAAGCACAGCGAGGGCAGATCACATTTTTCTTGAGCAATGTTTATATCAGCATTTTGGGGCTTGTTTTATCGAGTCTCTTGCTTTTCAGAAGGGGACTCAGCAGGGAGATAAGCACTGGATGAGTTTTCCTAGCAATGTCTCTTGCTTCAGATGAGGCCACCAAAGACGTACGGGGAAGCAACGATTCCGTGGTAAAGCCTCAGTCCAAGCTCTGACCTGGAACCGTGGGCTCCGCAAATACGCATAAATCTTCAGCTCACGTCCAAATCACTGCAAGGTTCAGTGAAAATAGCAAAACTGCCAGTGAATCTAACCTAAGCTTTAGTCCAACTCCGGCGTGATTTACGACCTCAGGTGGAAACCATGAAACACGATGGCTTCAGCCCCAAGCCGAGGATGGTTGGCTGCCCCAGCCCAGAGGCAGCTGCGTTCGCTGCTGAAGAACTGGGACAGACAGAAGCACAGATGAAATTAAACAGCAGAAAAACACAGCCCAACAAAGCCTGCAAACCCCGCTCTTCGTGTGCTGAGTAAATGTAGCTGACACACAAATTAAACCAGTGTCCTGCTCAAGTCAGAGACAGGAAATTAAACAAATGAAAGAATAATAAGGGCAAGCAAGCAATAAAGTTAATTTTTCTGATTGAAAAGTAGCAGTCCACTAGCTTCACCATTTGTGAACAGCACTTCCCTCAGTGCAGAATTCTGCAATAGTGCTACGGTATTTCAGGACATTCATAATGCCTTTCTAATATTTATTCCCCTATCAAAATAGTATCATAGACAGTGGGAGACACAATTATTTTTTCCTACCTAAAATCAAAAGAGGGAAGAGAGAGGGCTTCAGTCTCGGTGACCCAATTTTCTAGGGAAGAACGGTTGTCACATCAGCAGGGAAAGATGCTTCTGTCTTTCTCTGCTGGCAAAGTTGCCACCAGTCAGAAGCAGGAATGATCATTAACATGGCCGCTTCCTCTCCTTTCCCTGACCCTCGTTATCTATCTACCTATTAGCTTGGAAAAAGTAACCACAATAACAATTAGCATAAGATCCCAAGTGACATGACCAAGAAGACTTTTGACCGGTCGAGGTATCAACACTGCATATCACTAGTAGTCTCCAAATAATCATTCTCCTTCAGCCCTTGAATTTTGAGTCTCTTTAATAGTTTAACTGGGAAATCGGCGGGCAGGGAGGGGAAGGGTGGGAGAGGAGGGGATTTTTGCATCATTACCGTATTGAAAGGCGGTCATGAAGAGCCGCTCAGCTCCCACCTTGGAGGATGCCTGCAGTTTATAACCCGTGTTGGCGTGGGCTCACAGCTGTAACATCTGTATCCCATCCCAGTGCCAAGGCCCTCTTTTTTCCAACACTCGGCATACCCCCCCCCCGACCCCNTGTGCATGTAAATCTCCAAAGGGAAACACTGCATCATGGTTTTTGACCAAAAAGGTAATCCCGGGCAGTATGTTAAAGCAACACCTGCAATGCGCTGCGGCTTTTCCAGCTCAGACTACTGTTATTGTGGCACAAGGCTTCCACCACCCTCCCTGGGATCCGCAGACGGCCGTGAGCTCATAAGCCCCAACGCAGACGGTTTACAACACCCCGCAGGCTTTTGGGTCACGAGGCGATGAGGAACAGGTCGCCGGGCCAGTGACTTCGAGGAGTCAGGGAAGGCGATGCTGTGCGTGCAACAGCCCCGTGCAGCGCCTGGGCCAGGCTCAGTGGGGCAGGGGCTGGTGGAAAGGGCACGTGCCATGGNAAGACAGAGACACCAAGAGCAACCGGGGCGCTGGGGAATGGGACAAACCGAATTTCTGCTGCTTGNTTGAACAGCACCCAGAATCACAAACTCTCTCTCGGTGCTGCTTCCAAGCGTTTCAGTTACACTTTTCTTCCATTTCTTTATGTTGAAGGTGAGCGACCACTGTCCCAACAGCAAAGCTGAAAACCCAAGTCCTGTGGCCTTTCCCAATTCTCCCCCATCTCCGCTGGGTGTTGTGCAAAGGCAGCTGGAGGTGAACGGCCTTTTCTGATGGTAGCGTTGTGAAAGCATCATTTCCCCATTTCTGGGAGCATTATCAATGTTCTGTTCTGCACCACTCTGCAGCCTCCAGCGTATTTACCCAGCCCTTGACACTCCTGACAGCCTCTCCTGCCTTCAAAGGGGGTTAGGCTAGCTGGAGATGCTCAGGAAAACATCTCTGATGCTGAACGTGATTAATTCACTGCAGAAGTAAGAAATTAATCACTTCACCTTTATATCGCTTCAATATCTTCAGGCAGATGAAACCTAAGCCAGTCTCCTGATTTTTCAAAGCTATTTCTCAGCCCTGAGACAGCAAGTGTGCCATGGACATAGATGCCACAAAAAAGCCGCCTGACCCCAGCTGTCGCTGTTAAAGCCTAACGCATCTGTCCTAGTCTGACCAAGCTTTTTCTTGAGGTGGAGGTTGGCAAAAACATAATACAGAGGCTCACTCACTCCCTGTCTTTCAGTGCAAAACCCAAGAGATTCCCAGCTCTTCTTATAGCAAAAAGTAAGCTTGCACTGAAAGGGTTTCTGCAGCACCTACCTTGTAAATGAAATCAGATTAGTAACAAAGTTTTTGCCTTTTATTTCAAGTGAAAGAAAGAGTGTGACAAGGAACCAGGAGTCTGTCTGCCATGGAATATTCCTGCAGTACTTAGGGCTGTGGTTTATTTTACTAGTGGTGACTAGTTCAAGCCACATTTAGTCAATAAATATGAGATATGAGGTCACTCTGCCATTTAGCTGTTACCCTGTCTACATATTTCACAGCTGGGTAGTAACCTTTTAACTAGCGTCTACCTCGGTGGGGAGTCTCCATAAAAAAAGAGCCAGGATCCATTGGTCGTGGTGGGGGATCAAGGCATAGGAGCACCATGGAGATTTCCGAGCAGGGTGAGTGGGAGAAAGGGAAAGCTTGGGGCTTTGCTTCTCACTTTCTTTCCCTGATTTCCCACATCATAGCACCCAGCCGAGGCACAGGAGCCTCTGAGCTGACCCTGCATCTCCACGCAGACAACAGGTGATGAAGAAGCACATCCCACATGCTGAGTTTTACAGCGAGTTTCCCTACCTTTCATATCAAAATGGGCCAAAAGAAAAATTTCCTCCCTTTTCCAGCTTTACAGAACAAACCTATCCAAGTTGAACGTTTCCAAGGGGTTACTTTCTCCTTTCATCCATGTCTTATAGTTTTTAACAGAAATTCAACTTCTTTAAAAGGTTAATTCTCCTTTTTCCATGTCCCTCGCTTTTCCTCACTGCCTTTGCTTTGTAATGAGGAGGACGCTTCCCTGGTTTCTGAGCTGGTAACTCAGGGCTAAAGTCTGGTTAAGATGGGGCATCTCCAAGTCCAATATTAACCCTTCACACTGGCACCTGTTGCAACAAAAGCAAAGTTTCTGTGATGGTCTCAAGTATCACCGGGAAGAAAAGCTGCATTCCCAGCCCTGATTTGAACCCTCCAAGGTTTCAAGTAAGGGGATCTTCTGTAATCCATCTTAGTGCCCACCCTGCTCCGTCACTGGCATGGTCCCGCCGAGGGCTCAGCCTCAGAGATGGCGGCAGCAATCCACAAGTAAGCAGTGAGCATGAGAAGGGACCCAGGCCAAGGCACCTGGCCTGTCTCCAGAAAGGTATTTAGGTATCTAACAGCAGTGAAATGCATGAGTGGATCTGGCAAGAAGCGGGCAGGAAAGAGAAAGCAAACCCATGAGTGAAAGAGGCCATGTTAGGGAAGCCAGCTGTGGACCAGATCGTGGAGCTGCATGGCTTTACATTAGCTCTGCCCATCATGCTGGCGTACGTGCGCTGGAGACGAACCGAGACCTGGGACCTCAGCTGGCCTCATCCTTCCCTCCAAAGTCCCATACCTGCCATGCACCCGCCAAGAGCAAACCCAGGGAAGGGGGGAGATGATGTGCCCGCCCTGCAGAGCAAGGTGCTAGAAAGTCCCTTCCAAGCATTGCACACAGTCTCCAAGAAGCAAGCCAGGAAAGCAGCAGCTCGGCGCTGCTGGCAGGGCCGCGGCGATGGCTGGGGTGAGTGCCCGGCTCCTGCCCTCCAGCTTGCCGGGAACCCCAGCCCGGCTCTCCCTCCCCAACGTCACGGCCAAGGCTCAGCACCAGCAGACGCGGCTCCGGTGCCGGGAGACGAAGCTGACTCCTCCCAGCTCATCTGGAGCCTCCGAAATCAGAACCTCTTCTGTCAGCTGCCTTTTATAGGGCTATAAAACCACAAGTTCATGTACGAGTCTGTCAGACGTTGGCCGGTATCAGCTTCTACCACCTCCAGCACAACCTCCCTGGCTGCCGCGCGCACGTGGTCCCTGCTCCCTCCATCCCCAAAGCCACCACCTTAGGACCAGTACCCCTCAGATGGGCACACAGACGTGGAAAGATGGACTTGCAGCAACACCAGCTCAGATGGACACGCCCAAGCGAAACAGGGTATGAGCGAGGCAACGAAATGCCCCTTATTTGGAGCCTCCTCATCCAAATGATGCTCGGAGGCATAAAAAGCTCTGCACCATTGGCACGGGGCTGTGGCTGGACACCCATCCACCAAACCCTCTCCATCACCCACCGCCGCAGCCCCCAGCCCCACGCAGAGCTTGGGAGCAGGCAGTCGTGCCACACGGTATTATCAGACACCACTAATAACGTGTACACTTGTAATGCTGGGCCCAGCGACAAGAATAACATGAAATAACACTGCTCCCACCCACTGAGAACACCAAGTGTGTCACACTGCTCTGTGTCATGTGTTTAAAAATATCTCTACTGACCGCCTTTTCTTCCCCCCCC
>Ga0065711_1002086_pt1 | contig 36661 bp, 25 predicted proteins | sample Hoacrofraction12_FD_59098 | JGI IMG/M metagenome (GOLD analysis project Ga0065711, IMG submission 59098) | Hoatzin crop microbial communities from Cojedes, Venezuela - Epithelial fraction 12 v2 (version 2) | ecosystem: Host-associated > Birds > Digestive system > Esophagus > Crop | place... | reverse complement strand
TTTTTTTTTTTTAGCTACCACGTGTACCCCACCTGCAGGAACACTTCTGGCATTCTTGGCTTCTCGGTCACAGTAGCAACCCAGGCAACCAAATACAAGTAAGTGCGTGCTCTGTGGTTCGTGCTCATCACCAGTCCCAGGCGTGGGCCGCGGGAGGGACCCGGGGCTGCCAGCACCCATTTTGGGTGACCTTATCCCTCTGTGTCTGTGCCCACCATGTCCCCGGGCAGAGGCTCGGGCTGACGCAGTCAGGCTCTGCTTGGAGGTGTCTGGATTCTGCTGACCTGGGGCTCCAGGACTCAGCTGGCCCGTCCAGCTGGGCAAAGCATCACTGTAAATGGCAGCTGTTGTTGCTGTCATGTGAATAAGAAGGAATTCAGCACAGGAAATTCATGGCAACTGGTTTTAGAAAAGTCAAGGTTAACAAGGGGGGCCAGTGGACCTTGCATGTGTTCAGGTGCTGAACACCTGAGCCTCATGGGACATAGTGAGGTATCAAACTCTGTGACCATGTTCACGTGGCGTACTTTGTGTAAGTAAGTGGTGTATTTGCACAGCATCCAGCTGACAAATTACTGATGAGAGTTGCACCTCATCTTCTGCTTGTTCAGTTAGAGCAGGTCACAGCTGACCTCTCACTTGCGAGTTCTCACCTGCTTCAGGCTGTGGAGGGTTTGTGTTTTCATGCTATGCAGGGAGCTATGCAGCAGCCCAAAGGGAGCCTCACGAGAGCAGTTCTGGCCTCAGCTTGTGCTGCTGCTGGCAGTTGCGGCACAGTGACTGGAAAGCACCGCCAAAATAAAGCAATAGCTTTAAGCTTCTTAAACTGCAGCAGTCCTGGCTGGCATAGGGAAGAGCACTCTGAAGACCAAGTAAAACGTCGTATGGCCCTTCTGAAGATGTGCTGCCCGGAGAGCTCAGGCTGTTGCCAAGTAAATCCTGCGTAGCTGCTCTTCTGGCCCAGTTTCAGCAGACAGAGCATCATGGTTGTGTCCAAAGCTGGGGCTAACTACAGGTATTATTGACGGAGTATTTGAAAAATATGCAACTTGTGCAAAAATAATACTGTTTCAGTGGAAGTTTAATTAGCACAGAGTACTGCTGCCTTTTAATTTTTCACATTTGGATGACACTTCCATTAGTGAGGTCTGTCTTATTGGTGAAGATTTTAATGTTTTAAAAACCACAATCCATCACTTCACATGCTTTTTCTTTTCTTAAAGAGACCGTCAGTATTTCTGTGCAGGGCTCCAGGCTGCGGTTGGGGTTCCTGATACAGCAGCTCGGGCACGTGTTGCTGCTGCATACAGTAAGCCTGCGTCCCCCGCAGCAGCGACTCCTCGTGCTGCTTGGTTATCTGAAGTCCCTGTGCTTGAGCAACACTTAATACAGCTGAAAATCAGAGCACTGGTTTTACTCCCCGATACCAGGGAAGATAGACAAGCTGGTGTTGGCAGATGTGTGAGCTTTTCAGGGGTGGAGGGAAGCAAGTCTGACCCAAACAGTCCTTCGTCATTTGGGGGCTGTTCTGCTGCTTTACCCCAGTATTCTGTTTTTCCTGCCTGATTTAATTATCTGTCTTTTAGTTCTGAATTGGTTGACAAGAAAATAGAGGAGTTTCTTGCTTGCTTTGAAGAGAAGATCAAGCATTTAACTGAAGATGCTTTTAGCACCCAGGTAAGGCTTGATCTTGAAAAACTCTTCCTTCAACTGCTGAATGACACCTAAACTGGAGGATTTGGTTACTGCTCTCTGGTGTATTTCTGAGGTTTTTCTGGACAAAGGACTCACTTTTAAATCCTGCCTCTTACTCCCTTCCGCAGTCAATCTCTAAACATTTGCTCTCTGGCCCTTTACAGTTAAGTTTGAAAGCAGTGAACTACCTTGTTAATGTAATTTGGGTTTTCTTTCAACTTTGGTGAATATGATGGTAAATTAAGGTAGTTTTAAAACCCTGTGAAACTAATTGTTTTTGTCTTTTCCAAATGTAGGTTACAGCTTTGATAAAACTTAAAGAATGTGAAGACTCCCACCTTGGTGAAGAAGTGGACCGGAACTGGAATGAAGTTGTGACGCAGCAGTATCTCTTCGACAGGCTGGCCCGAGAGGTCGGTGGGCGCTCGCCGNTGTTCAGGGGAACACTCGCACATTGCTTTTTGCAGCAGTTTCACATGCAAAGCTTAAAGAGGGGGAGTGATGCTACTACTGAGACACTGGTTCTAAAACTACGTGCTATTTTTAAACAGGCTCTTTTAGCTAACGGGATATAGTTTGTAGAGAAACCATGCTTATGTTTAAAATTACTTGAATCGCCACTGTGCTACTTAAACCTCATCATTCCTGTGGGTTTCAGATTGAAGCTCTGAAGTCTGTTACAAAATCAGACCTGGTCACCTGGTTCCAAGCGCACAGAAGCAACAAGAAGAAAGTGCTCAGCGTTCACGTGAGTGTCCGTCAGCTCCACATCCCTGACATCTGAAATGCCAAACATTGATAAGCTCAGCGAGCCCAGTGAGGGTGGGGTGTAAGAGCTCCATAATCTAACCTTTAATGGGGTGGCTATCCACACTACTGTTCACATTTTCTACATTTCTAATTATTGTTGTCATTTGAATTGTATTTAAGTACCTGTATTTAATTGTCAGGGCAGATGAACATTGACTGAGATCCAAATTATGGAAGCCTAGAGCCAAGTTTCTTTTCTGGTACCTTTTTTCCAGGTGGTTGGATATGGAAAGCACGAAGGGGACTTGGAGGTTACAGCTGTCTCAGAAGTACAGAACTCTTTGTCTGGTGAAATACCTCATCTTGTTTTCTTGCCCCCATCTTCTTTGATGATTGACGTTACTTCCATCAAGGACATCAAAGCTTACACATCAACTCTGAATGTTCTCCCTTACCATAAAATATTAAAATAAAATTGCCACCTTGCCGCGCAGTGATGTGTAATACAGGTGCTTTCTGCAACACAAACATTGCAAACCTATTTTTATTAAGACAGGGCTGTAGTGGTAGCTGGGATGAAGACGTCCATTCAGATACTGAGGAAGCTTTCCTCAAGAAAGTTCCCAGCCACCCTTCCTCCTTATTCTCCTTAGTTTGTTAAGAAAAGGCACAGCCCTGACTTCACGCTGGAGCAAAGGGAGAGTTCCGCCCACCACCAGAAGGATGCCACCTTCTCCTCTCCTGCTGTCCGAAGGGCTGTGCTGCGCCAGTCTGCTGTGACGGCCCTGGACTTTGTTCCGGCAGCACGGCAGCCGTTCCAGCTCCTCAGAGAAAGCGTTCTGCAGTTCCCCTGCAGGAGTCGCAGAGCGGGTGGGAGGGGAAAAAGCCTAAGGCTTCAATCTCACACTGCTGTTTTTTAGTTTTTCTGTATGTGCAACAGACAAAATAGAGATGAAACCAAATAAAAGCTAGATTTTAACTGTGGAAAGAAAAATAGTTTGATTGCTACATCTAGGTACTTAACCATTACTTAACTGCAGGCAAAAGCACAGAAATGTGAAGATGACTACCTTGCCAGCAGTGGAGGAGAGATGAAGGCTGGCTGTAGAGTCCAGAAAAATTCTGCTGTGGGTGCTGCAAATTCTGCTCCTTTTGCTAGTTCATTAACTACTTCAAGAAGTAGGTTTAGCTGCAAGGATTCCAGTGGGGGGAAAAAAATATACATTTCACATAAAACAACTGATCATCACTCGGCTGAAAAAACAGTCTTGCTGCAAAGGTTTATTATTAAATAAATAAAAAGTCCATAAGATAAGTTTGAAAAATCTATTTTATGAAGCTTTAAGATGCATTGAGTAGAATTATCTATGGTTACATTTTGATCTCAAAATAACAAAGTTATTTTGGGCAAGACACTGAAATGCCAAAAGATTTGATTATCATACAGGTGGAAGATAACATTTACGTAGCATTTTCTAACAAACTGTCCCATTGAAGGAATCCTCATATTTACACATTGCAAACAGTAGCTAGATTTAAATGACGTCTTGCGGTTTGTTTCTTGTTTTTTTTAAATACTTAGGACCCAGGAATATTATGCAACCGATACCAATGCCACGGCCTTCACAGTGGTTGTACAAAGTGTTCGTGCCTCATGGCCCAGGCCCTCCCGGCGTCAGAAGCGTCAGTGACAGGGCCCCGCCAGCCCGCCGTGGAAGCCTGAGCACCAGCAGGGCAGAGGCCAGCGTACGTCGCTGCACAGCCAAGACGCTGTGCGTTTCATTTAATTGCTTATCTGCACCAGTAAGTCCAGTATCCCTGAGATAGGAACCACTGTAGCTGGAGGGGTCAGGCTCTCCAAACGGTACGTACGTGATGACTGATGACTCTCTTGGTATCAGATGTAAACTCTGCTAAGCCAAGGCTTGAACGTTTTCTGGCTTTATAACCCACCTAGTGTTTACTGGCAGCAAGTCGTTTCAATAGTGGCTCATCATAAACCCAGCATTCTCCATCTTCATGGAATAACTAGAAAAAAGGGAATAATCAGATGTAAGCTTTTTAAGACTCGGTGGAAAAGAACAAATGCTGCAGGTTAGAGGGCATTTACATGTCGAATAAAGCTCACCCTTGTTTCCCATGAGGTCTCATTCTCCTTCCTGGCTCTGGCTTCAGCTCTCTGTCTTTCTTCAAGCGCATGCTTTGCAGCTGTGGCTGCATCGATGTCTCGAATTTTTAAGTTGTAGGTTACATCTTTCCATAAGCTTAAAAAAGAAATTTGAATGGAGACTGCTTTATAGAAGCAAAGTGCTACAAGGTTGTGGAGACATCTTACTGGCTATTAGTCACTGGTACTTGTTTGAATTAAGGTAGGTCTCAGCGAAAGGGCAGAAAACCACCCCAATACATATGAAACCACAACTGCGCTGCCTATTGCCAGGAATGGGGAGGCTGGAGCGGAGCTCTCTGGCCCCCCCAGAACACTTGGTACCGATGAGGATGTGACCAAGAACTACGACTCTCCTCTTCCCCGTTAACGCCCCAGCCTGCTTGCACCTTGGTTCTGTCCTGCCACAAAGGCTGACGAGGAGCACATCTGTGCAGCTACTGGATTAAACACACCACCAGCCAGACTGCGTACTGCAAACCTTGGTCTAACTAAAAATACCCCAATTTGCCCGTTTAACTGAAGTTCTTACCAGCGAGACTCAAAGTCGTCTTGGTCCTCCAATTTCCTTACCTTCTTCTTAATTGTAGGCATTTTCTTGGTATCTATAAAGACAGTGTTCTCCTAGAGAGTGAGATTTAAAAAAAAAAAAAAAAAAAATCAGGTCTTTATCTAGACTTAGAATTTATATACCCTCACACTCCAGTACGCTGGTTGTCAGAAAATACATGAAAAGTGTCATTCTCTAGATTCTGTTGTTGTTACAAAAATCAAGTTACATTAAAAGTAAATTAACAAAGTAAATTCAGGACTTCTATCCTGAATTCAGCATTCTTCTGATCATTTGGACAGCTTACAGGAGTTGCCAAAAAAACCCAACAAAACAACAACTTTTTAAGCACAATCTTCTATTTCTGATGAAAAGAAAAATAAAAGCTGCTTTACCCCTGTTGTGTATTTTGCGTACATGACATCATTCCATTCTCCTTCAATGGAGCAGAAGGGTTTCTTGTCATTAGGAGAACTAAACAGAAAGAAACGGTCATTTCTTGATTGTCGCACAGTAACTGAAAGACCCTAAAGGATCAAAACTTTCTCCTTGTTCCTGTACCAGCCCTTAAAGTGTCCATCACAGTACAGAAAAATGAGGGTTCTGTTTACAAGTGAGGAGTTTTGCACGAATGAGTTCAACTGGATAAACCTTAAAAGGAAGCGCTGTTCCAGGATAAGACAGGTCTCGCCTCAGGGCTGTATCTACATTTAAAGTTCAGGAAACTAATTACAGGATTTCAAAACAGATTTAGAGTGATAAGGTTAAGCTTAAGAAGGTTTCGCAAACTCAAAGCTTCTTCCCCAGACTACTGGGAAACACAAACACTACTTCACAAATGACGTCTATCAATGCGTGTCAAGAAGCGATTTAAAACAAAAAGTTTGGACCTCGTTTTGTCAGCACCGCTTACTGACGTCACAGCAGATCTCTGCTCTGGGCATGTGCACAGGGCCTAACCAAAACCTGCTACACCACAGGTGTAAATAAATATGTAAGAGTCTGACGCAGGGCTTTAATGACACGCACGAACAGCAGTGTTGCAAGGCTTGCTTCCTCATTTTTAGTTCTAGGAGAAATAATGACGAAGAAGTTTCGGATAATTCAGAAGTGAAAATCTAAATTCCTTTTGGTCAACAGCTGAGAACGTTTCAGAGCAGGACACGGCAGGATGCAGGCCTATGCAGGTTTCCCCTCACAAATCTTGGCTATAAAATGGCATCCCGTGATGGCTAATCATGAGCTGAGTTACCGGGTGTAGCTGTTCCACTATTTTACACTCCTGACTCGAAAAAAACACTGTCAGCATTTCACTAGAGAAAAAGTGAGATTAACTGAAGAAACCTGCTTACAAAATTTCAGCTGTAATTCTGTGCTTCTTTCCTCCATAAAATGGTTTTGTGTGGAAGACGATGGAAGCGTTGTAACCTGTCTTTGAGCAATTAATACTGCATTCTCCACCAAGTTCTATCCATGGCACAGTGAGAATAGACCTGCAATTATAAATACATGCGTATATTTATAACCTTTGAACTGATAAGTATGAACTATTACAAGGCATTAAAAACAGAAATACCAAGCAGAGCATTTACTTGCCTTCCATAACCATTAGGAAAGGTCAAAATATAGTGTTCATCATAATCTAGGCATGTGACACACCCTGTCAAAGAAAAATATAATCAGATTTTCAATACCTCCAGCAAAACCTCTACAAAGCTTTTCGTAACGATCTCCTGAAATCACTAAAACCAGGTACCATAAAAAAGGAAAGGGGAAGAGCTTTCTTTAGATGCTGAGAATGCCTCACTTCTAGAGAAGGCAGGGACAGTTGTGTTCAGGTGAAAAACTGGTCCCTAAATTATTTCAGCACACAAGGCATGCAGAAGGAATCGCCAATTCCCGGATACATAAGCTCAAATTACATAAACTCAAACATTCCTTATGTTTAATAGGATGACTTTAAATAATTTCTGCAAAAATTCTAGTTGCAGAATGTAAATTTATCTTCTGTTGTTGAATTCACACACACATACCTTGTCCTATGTTATGGACCCCAACAGACATTCCTAAGAATTTTGACTTGGTCCATATGTGAGCGTTGAACTGTATCCTCTTGCTAAAACACTCTGCGTAAAATGCTGAAACTGAAGAAAAAGGTATTAAAAATAGCAGCACATTAATACTATTGTGTTCAAATTCATTCATCAGGAAACACCTCAAAGTGCCTCATACTTATATGGCAACAGAGTTTGCAGTTTGTTTCTCACACAAACACTTTACAGAGAAAACCTTCAGCTTTTAAATTTGGAGACAAAATGTAAATCCAAGATTGAAACCAAGAGCTGACTATACTGTCGCTCCTATCCAGATGCCACCCCTATTAGCAAAGCGATTGTCAACTTACTTGGAGGATGATGAGAGACCTGCTCTGCCACAAAGGTTACACTGCTCTTACTGACCCAAGGGACTGGTCCTTCCGAAACCGGCTCCTGCGTGACAGCAGAGAGGATTTTCATCACTGACAGTGCTTGCAAAACATTGGACGCTTCCAAGAGAAGCTGTTTCCATGTTTGAAGGCTTCTAACAAAAGTATTGCAGTGATTGTAACGTATTTGTCAGTTTGCCAGTTTGATGGAGAAAACTGCTTACTGCTGAAACTACAGTGCTTCCTAAAGAACACGCAGCTTCTACTCTCTTGTTTTTAAGTATAAATGTATTTGGAGAGATGTCCCCAAGTACAACAGTTAAACCAAAAGTCATGTATAAACCCAATTACAAAGTAATATTTAAATCCACTTCATTTCTTATTAACAAATAATAGATGGCAGAAATACATTTATTTTTGCTTCTGATGAAGTCTGATACACATGCTAATAACGACAGATTATATGTATCACAAAACCATAAACCAACACTCAATTCCTGCAGCAAATCATGAAAAGTGTAATTCATCATTAGTAGCAATGAAAGCACAAATCAGTGTTGTCTTTACGTCAGCAAACAGGGGTCCAAACTTTCACTGCAGGAACGAGAAAGATGGGAGCAAACTAATGGGGGGTGGGAAGAAGAAGCAAGTGAAATGGGAAAAACACGTACTTTATATCTAAACAATCACATTCAGATATACTGCACTGAGGCTATTGGAAATACCTCGCAACAGCACTTCCCACATCACCATTTGCAACTTCTCAAGGTGAGAAGCCTAAATGAGTTAAAAAAAAAAAACCAACAAAACACAAACCCAAAACCCCAAAAACAAAAAACCCCACGCCAGGCTGTACTGCAAGTGCCAGAGCTTTTCTCTAGAATCAGTGGGGCACTGTGTTGACTACGGTTCACGTGCGTAAGTCTGAAATCCTTGAGTCTCACTGAAATTTGGGAAATGAGAGAAAAGCTCATACACTGCTAGACAATTTCAGTTTAGGAGAGTGGCACTGCTGTTACTGTGTCCTTCACTTCAGCAGACACACTCTGATAAAGTACAAAAGGAAGAGTAGTGGCCAGACACAGATGTACAATTAAAATATTATCCAAGCTCAGAATCCAAACTTCAGAAGTCTACAAAAAGATTTTAAAAGGAGAATTAAGTATACTGGAGAAACTTCACTGCCTTCTTGGCTGTATGTGAGGAAAAGAAACCCCACTGTTAAAAACACAAGGGTTTAGACAAATTATAACCAAAAAAAAAAAAAGAAAAAAAAAAATCAGAACTTTGGAAAGAAAGAAATTTATACTCAGTGCTATGAAACAGTTAGGAAAAAAGAGAACATTTTCAGTATGTCAGAGAGTTCTTATAAAACTAATAGCTCAAATCTTACTAGGCAAGATATTTAAAACTTCTGTCTACAGAAAAGGAGGAAGGAGCGGGGGAAATGAGTTAAGAAATTGCCATAATTGCAATCAATTTTCCTACTTAATCATAGCATAAGCCATTTCAGTCAGTAAATTAATAAAGCTTTGAGAATTACTTGCATGCATTCTAGGCACCAAAAACATACCACAGAAACTAACCATATCATCTTCACCTTCAGTGCCTGGTAATACCCAGTGACATCGGAAGATCTCGCCCAAAATGGGATTGTAAGGCTTTTTAGCAACTGACCCTTTTCTTCCTGCATGAAAAGCTGAGAGGTACCATTTAACCACCTGAACCATTCGTTCCTTTGGATCCTTCTGGTCACTAATGCTAGAAGAACCAAAAGAGAGAAAAGAAGGACAGGCAAAATTAAATACAAGCAGCTACAAGCAGCTACCTTAAATACAGGAAAGCTTTTGGGATGTTTGGTTGTTTTACAACTAGAAGCTTGACTACTTCAACTATTTTTCAAGTTTACATCAACACCCAAGCAATATTCTTCAAAACTACCAACTTACTTCTGGCAGCCCCCAAGGGCCATAAGCAGTATCAGAACCAGTTAATGCTCTACTTTAAAAATCAAATACCTGACAAATAAGTCTGGATGTGCAAAAAAGTCAGCATACATTTCCAACAGTGATCTTCTTTCCAGGATAAAAGTTGGAAGAACCACCTGCGTGAAGAAAAACAACTCTTGCAGACCAAGATAATTCAATATCCTGCTCAAAAGCAAACGGTAAACAGCACACAAAGCACCCACGGCTTCGTGTGCCTGTAAGCTGATTGTGTTCTCCAAGTTACCAATGTGTTCTGACATATGCAGGCCAGCTGGCATCTTCTGTAAAAACAAAGATCTAAGAGGAACTGTCTCTTGTCTTACGCATATTCTAGTCGCACTTACGAGCATATCCATCTACATGGCTGACCTTATCAAAAGCTGTTCTTAATTACAGCAACACTGATTATTTCATTTTGTCTACATGCACACTGTCAATTTTCAGCTGTAGTCAAGATCCCATTCCATGTAGTTACATCCTCTCATGGGCCTCTATCAAAGATGAAGGTTCATCTCTTCCCTGCTACTTTTCTTTCCCAGCAGCAGATGCAGGTTCCATTCTTGCGCATCTGTTACCTGCTTCAGTGTGGTACAGACCACTGTTAAAAGCACTGTCGATTGCTGTTGCTGACTTTGAAGTGATGCAAACAAGATGCATGCTCATCATGCTTCTTGGCAGCTTAATTTGAGATCAGTAATTTTCAACTATTCCAGGAGTTCCCAAAGCAGACACATTTTAGATCTGTTGCTATTCAGACTGCCAGAAACCTTCCATAGTTTGCTTATGAGCTGCTAGCTATTTCTTCAGAAAAGTTTTATCTTTTTATTGTCGATTGCAAGCTCCAGACTGGACGGTTAAAGTCATCCACTTAAGGGAACTAATGATAGGATTGATCTCTCCTACTCTTTTTCAGTCTGGAATTACTTGTTTAAATTTAACCAAGCTGCCTAAAAAGATCAACGTCTTCAGGACATTGTTCATTCAACCTTAAGACAGACACCCACATGAATCACATTCACAAAAAATCCAGCTCTTTACTTGCCAGACCTACACATAGCATTTTAGAAATACACAAGCAACTTACTCAACAAGACCCCAATTAGGCAAAGCATTTCACTATATGCTTAATTCCCCCTTTTATTTTATTCATGTCTCATTGAATGTTACCATACATTGGCATCTTGTAGATCTCTGTTCTAGGAAGCTAACGATAGGAGAAATATTACTACTGCATGGAGAAACATTACTACTGCATACAGCATTCCTCTTAGCCCAGCTTCAAGGCACTTCAAGGATCAGGTTCAAAGAGAACAAACAGCTACTTTCCATAGCCAACTATTTTCCCAGATTTTAGCAGTTGGATATATTTATTCTGCAGCCGTTTTCCCCCTCCTAGTAACAACTCCAATTCAAAAAATTTAAAAAAAACCAAAAAACCCCACAGGCTAAAGAGATTATAGCTTAACTAGCTATTAGAACAGATGTACAGTTAAATTATTACCTTAACATTGAACTGATTTACACAGAGTTCAGGGTTTACCCCCCCTCCCTTCCCCAGGAACAATCAGTAAGCTTACCTTTGTTAGATCCATTCCTAATCTAACTTGTGACAATAGATGCATAATAACACTCTTGTGTTCTTCCACTGATTCTCCTTCCCCATCATCATCTCGATCATCAGGAGGATCGAAGAGATCTAGAAAGACCAAATTGCTTTTGTTTTTCTCTAAACCTTCAAAGACAGGCTGTATTTAATTGGCATATATATTAGCTGTCAAAAAGGTCTTATTTACAAGACTAAGGTTTTTAAATCCTACAACTCAAAAATCTTCCAGTAGTAAAGAAACAGTAGATAAACCATTTTCCGTAAGTATCTTGTCATATATATATGATCATAGATACACTGACACATTTTACACGTGGCTTAATAATCAAGGGCTCCTTACTGAAAGTTCACGCAGCCCACTTACCAGCGTCATTTGTCCCATTCGACATGGAAGAATTGAGGGACTCTGTGGTGTCCGGACGCTTCAGACTACTGCCTGTGCTGCTCCGAGTCAGGACTGCAGCAGACCCTGAAGAACTAAAGAAGAGTAATAAATTCTCACAATTCCCAATGAACTAAGGCAGACCAAATTACTACAATTTCATATACATAGACAAGGAGTTTACTGACAGACATCAATATATGTGCTGCACTGTAATTCACAGAAAACTTCTAGCGGACTGCAGCTGAACAAATGGGAAAGCCTGCAGTCTAAGATAGTAACACCTGCAAGCATAAAACAGCTGATTAATTCCTCTTTGAAATGTATAACACCTCTTAAAATCAATTTTCTGATTCATATGAGGAGTAAATAGAGATTTTGGGGAAAGGCAGTCAACCTCAAAAAGTTTCTTCTAGTAAATGTGAGAGAGAACTGGCAATTTACCAAAGGCTGCAACAAATGCCTGGGAAATACATGGTTGTCTCCAATAGTATCTCTGAGTGGGTGGCTTCCCAAGTTTGGTTTATGCTGGAGTTTTGTCAACATTTATACCTGGTGGACCGGGAAGGAGTGGAGGAGCAAACTGCATCCTTCCCAGATGACTGTGCTGGGAAGAGGGTAATCTTTTTCTGTTACACAGAGTGGCCTTTTTGCCTGCCCCATTTTTTTTTTTTAAGCCAATGTGGCTTATTCACTTATTTAGCTTAACTAGCTTCTACAAGCAGACAAGCCATGCCCTTGTAGATAAAAACTGCATTCAGCACGCACCGCCTACTTTCAGCTACTTACTCCATACATCGCTTTGGGGAAGAACTGCTCTGATAGAATTCATCAGCATCGTAGAACTCATCCTCACTGCTTGAGTAAGAAAAATCTGGGACTGTATTTGGAGACAGGTTGACATGGCTTGGAGACGTGAGACTGCTGCTAGGTGCTGACTGCCCACTTCCTATGGAGTATTAAAAATTACAGACTTAACAAAATCAAACAAATTATTTCAAAATCCACCAGTTCTAACTTATTAGTAGGATTGTTCAAATCAATGAGGACTAATGCAAACTCAGAAGGTATGATATCTTACAAAATTAGAAGCAGTAAGTAGTCAGGTTCATGCTCAGTTTCATTTAACAGATAACAAAAGAAAGGTCACAAGGAAAATCAAGAACACAGAACAACAGTAAAAGACACGTTTTCCCCAAAGTTGTCAATTAAAGGCAAAATAACAATACTGAAAACTTATATAGATTCATAGTATGATTAGTGTTGGAAGAGATCTCTGGAAGTCATCTGGTCTACTCCCCACACAAGGCCCAGATAAATTCAAAATAAGACCAGTTTGTTCAAAATCACATCTAGTCAGGCTTTAAATATCTTCCAAGATGAAGATTCCATAATCTTTCTGGGGAACCTATTTCCAAGTCTGATCACCCTCATTATGAAAACAAAATATTTTCTAATATCTACTTGATATTTGCCTTCCTAAAATTTGTGTTGACTGCCTCAGCCTTTTGCTGTGTATCTCCAAGCAGAGCCCAGTCATCCCTTCTTTATACCCTTCCAATAGCTGGCAGAAGACAGCAGTAACATCCCTCTTCAGCTTTATCTTCCCAAGGCTGAACAAACCCAGCTCTGTCAGCCTCTAAGCACGTCACGGGCCTCAGCTTCCTAATCTTGGTGGTCCATGTGTTTGTCCTGTGGAACCCAAAACTATGCATAGCACTCAGGATGTGGTCTCACAGACCCCAAGTAGAGCTGAACAATCAGTTCTCTTGATCTGCTCCCTACGCTCTCACTAATCCAGCCTGGTATGCGGCAAGGCCTCCATCACCACAAGGGCACGCTGCCGACTCATGTTCCACTTGTTGCTCACCAGGACCCCTGGCTCCTCTTCTGCCAAGTTGCAGTTAACCCCATGCAACAGGGCAGGCTGAGGACCATGCCCATCGTAGCAGGGTAGATGACTTTGTGTTTGCCTTCATCAGAGTTCATGAGGTTTCCATCAGTTCATGTTCCCAGCCGGCCACAGCCCCTCTGAATGGCAGCCCTGTCCTATCCTTTGTTCTCCCCAGTCTGGCAAGGTCTGTGTCTAGGCTACCTGAGACGTTAAGTAGTACTGGACCCAGCACCAACCCCTGAGAAACACCAGTACTTGGTTGCCATTTGGACCTCATACAGCTGATCACAAGCCTTGGGCCTGGCAGTCCAGCCAGTTATCACTCAACTTGTATTCTACTTACCTAAAACATCTTTTTCCCAATTTAGCTACAAATATATTTGTGACAAAATCTAATTAATGAAAGGTTGGAATCAATCTTCATGGTCTCCTCCAACCTAAACAACTCTATGATTCTATGACTAGAGTTTCTAAATTGGATTTCATGAATCCTGTCTCACCACTAACCCGTTTTTCAAAAGAGTCACAGCAATGAACACAAACCAGGTTAACACTGACACGAACCTTTTGTGGAAGCCTGTGTCAGGACAGAGGTTATTAAGCAAGCTAAGGTATCTACACAAACAACAACCATCAGAAACTAACTAGAAGATGAGAAGCATAGAGTAAGACTGAAAAAAGGAACTTTCTGGCAGGAGAAAAAGCCAGCAGTGGTATCCTTCATTTTTAAAATTGGGCAAATACTGTTTAACACACATATTAGTGTTCTGAGAAGGAAGGGGAGTAGTGAAGTAACAACCACATCATTCATATACAAGCTTACAAAATAACCTGGGAGGGAACTGAGACAGTTTTAGCATGATTGGACAATATAATCAATACAACTAATCAGGAAGTAACAGTCAACGTAGACAGATAATAAAAATATGTTAAGCATGTAGCCATAGTTTAAAAAAAAATACTTAAAAATATCATAGGAATTGTAAACAGCTTACTATAGCAATTTCACATATATTATAGCAACTTCCACTTCAAAACATCTACTGTAGTTTTAAAAAGCCCAATGAGTGCTATTATTTAAGGGGGAAGAGGATGGAATCAACGGATTAAAAACACAATGGCCACACACGATGTATTAACTGCAAAGTTCTTGTGCTGATTACTGCAAGATTGCAATGATGGAGACATAAAAGCAAGCTGGTAATACTCCTGTGTATTATGTATACATGGGGGGAGAAAGAGTAGAATAATTGTTTTTAACACAACACTGAATACGTCTTGACTAACAGCGAGATATAGGCCAATACAATGTTGTCTTAATAGCTAATTACATTAGGTTACAGACAGGTATATATTCAGGTTTTGTTTCTTGTATTTTAATACGACAGTTACACAGAAATGTACCTGTACTATTCGGTGTTGGAGTCTGATTTCCAAGCGATGCTACTACAGGTCCCACTGGCAAAGATGAGGGTCGCTGCTCTGACTTGCACAACTGGGCAGGTTCTAGAGAATATTTTTACATGTTAAACCCAAAATTCACGTTTAAATATGAGAATTATACTTTTGTTGGGAAGGCGATTCCACATTATTTCAGTTCACCTTCAAAAATGAACTCCTTTTCTATAAAAGACAGAAAAACGCATTTCCGACACTGCCATCTTTTCTATTATTAATCAAAGAAGGCATTTTAAAAAGTTGTAGTTATTTAGCTAGAAAGCATTTATCTTTTCTGAAAATTATGGGTTTATTTATTTTAAGAAAGTATATTAGAAATGTAAGCTAGTAACACAGAGCAAGCAAAATACACCAGCGCACCCACAGAACTAGCGGCAGATTTACCCGATGGCTGAGGAAGCTCCATGCCCCCCCGCTCCTCTCCCTTCCTTTGCACCACCGTGGTGTGCGAGCACCACCAAGTGCAGCGTGCACCTGTACTGCGGACGTGACACAGAAGCTATCCACCATCACGCGGCCCCTCCACCTGGACTGCAGCTGCATCCTGCTCTGCTCATGAACATTTCTACTGAGGTTCTTTCTGTACGCCATACCTGGAGGTATAACGGCTTGGGAAGGCATTGTGCTGATCACTGACTGTTCCAAAGGACTGGGCTGATATACTGCGTCAACTGGGTTTATAGTGCTCTGCGACAAAAGAAAGACAAGCACATTTTTTTCTCAATGAAAAAAAAAAAAACACGCATAGATAACAAGAACATTGTGAGCACAAGAAATGCCCAAATGCAAGGTAGCAAATTCCTGAGAGAGAAAGTAAAACACAAATTTGACAGCTGAGGACACGAGAAATACTTTCAAAGCGGTAATACTTAAATTCTTTACACAGATTTCGCACTAAACTGAATTTGCTACAGATTTGAGTTGTCCTATAAAGAATTCTTATTTCAAGTTCTAGCTTCTGGTATTCTTTCCAATGTCCATTAATAAATATTGCAAAGACTGGAAAGTTAAGACACAAATTATCTGGCAAAAATTAGGATAGGTAATCTGTATTTTTAAAATATTTTTTTTTCAAAAATTAATTTGTCCAGACCATAGTAAATCAACCCATAAATTAAAACAAGAATCATCAGCATGCTTACAGCCATGAAGTGGCTTTGTTGCCAAAATTGTTTCCAATGCAAGCTGACAGTTTTCAGTGCATCTCCAGCACAGGACATTTCAATCCGCTTATGAACGTGGGCACTTGGAAAATGAAGCACCAATTCAACTCGACACTCACAAAAGTCACTGACTGCAGTATATGTTCTTGGCTTTTATACAACAAGCCTCTTGGAAATCTAAATTGCAATGTCTTTTAATCCAAACTAGCATGATTTCGCCTTGCTTCACTGGCCTGTAATTTGGTTATCTAAGCATTGTTCATTACATATGTTTACACACAACAGCCAGAACTTCTACATTGTTCTGGGTTGTTAACTGGATAAGAGGCACGTAAAACTCTTTTCCAAACATCTTGCAATTTAAAACCACTGATCCGTGTCAGAACTGTGAAAAATCTTTGCCTCAATTTGCCAGGAAATCTTGCTACTGTGCTGAAGTTGAAGAATATCATGCACAGAAAAGTCACACAATACCGAGTCCTACTTTAAAAACAGTTCCACTTTTAAAAAAGGTAGATGAGCTTTGCCTTTAAATTTATTCTTCTTTCTAGATCAATATTTAAAACAGAAGAGAGTCTCCAACTGTTCTTCCCTCTTTTTAGTCTATTAATTTCTAGTTGCATGCAGACTGAGGGAAACAGGGTCATTTTAACTTTCCTCTTCCCATTTTCCTACAAAAGGAAGACTTCCTTCTTGTCTCCTTTCCTGGTTAACTGTGATTCTGAATTTTATACTACATTAAAAAAATCCATGAAGATTTTTATTGTTTTTTTATAGCACAGGATTTATTTAATTGCAAACAAAACTATTATTCCCTGTTTATCTTTAAAAAATCTCCAGTTAAAAAAAAAAAGGCATAAAAAAATACTTTCTACATTTTCGTTGGTCTTACTAACTAGTATGCAAATAAATAATCCATTACATATACTGTTACTCCACTGTATTCCAGCATAAAATCAACGTCCCTTACACATTACTTCAACTGCTTGAGCAATTACCCATGCAACACAGGTAGGTCCCTGTCCCATATATTACACAGCTTAAAATCACGATCCTATTTTCAGAGTTAAGCAACTTAAAAATCAGGATGGTCCTATGATACACAGGATGCTCTTGCTATCTCCATCTCCCCTAGTTTTTATGGAAACTAATAATATATATAATACAGAACATTGGTGTGATAAAGGAAAGAAAAAAACAAAGTAACTCTTACTTTCTATGCAGGATTGTAAACATAGCCTTAAGCAGTTCTCCACACTGCCACATGAACTGGAGGTTCTTGTTATGACATTTTGGCGTATGCCTTCGTGGTTTAGAAACAGCTGAAGGCAAACCTGAAAGCTTCCTACTCTGAGTCTAATAACAACTTAAAAATAACCATTCAGAACCAAGAAGACCATCATCCCACCATGGTATCAAACATCGATCAGACTCCTGCCTAAGTTTAAAGCGAAATCCTGACCTTCAGCCCAAGCTAACATTGACCTCAACAGCATCAAAATTTCAGCCTTCACAATCACTGATGCATCAGTTAATATACTCTTACAGAAACACTTCGTTTTTCTGCCCAGTATAAGCCAGCCCATAGATAATTAGAATAGTGGCTAATCAAATTCAGGTCACAGTGAGTTGTACTATTTATACGAAATTTCCGAGTTGCAGATCGAACATGTACACCATCTCTGCCTGTGGCAGAGTCTAGCTGCATAACCTCTCTTTCCCATGGCACACAACCGAACCTACTCTATTACACTAAGACCTGAATTATGTGACTCTCCACAGCATAATCATTTATCTTCTTTACAATAATCATGAAACAAAAATCTGTATGTGCATCCCTACTGCAAAGTTCATACCAGAAGGTCACACTGCTAAAGCTGTATATAATGGAAAGACAAATAAAGCTTGGGAATTATTGTCAGCTGTAATGAAAACACACTAATTATGTTTTACTGAAACGAATCTCCTATAAAAAGTATCTGAAATGTACTCAAGTGATGAAAAGAGAACGAAGACAGGGAAGTCACATGTGACTGAAACCAAAGATGACAGAAGTTACATTAAAAATGCAGAAGTTATATTACAGAAGAAACATTGCTTAAACAGACATAATACAACTTTGCGTCAAATGAGCAGCACTGTAAAGACAATAGGTGAAGCACACGGTTAGCTGATCTAATTCATACACAGACACTTCAGATGGAACATAAAACTACTTCTATTCCAATAATTTCCCCTTCATCCATTCACATGGCAGATTTTTATCTCAGTGTTCAATCGTAACACTGCCATTTAAGACACTCAGTATAAAACTGATCACAATATTTTCTGAAGGCAAGAGTGTTAGCCAACCTCAGAAGCTAATGGCTCAACAGTAATTTTAACAAGACACTTGAAGCAGTAAATCACAGAAAGGAAGAAGTATGTTGCAAAATGAGTGGAAATTCAGGTCTCTGTTCACATGTTCTGCAGAAATAAAGGGAGATAAAGATTAGATTTAAACTTACTATAAGTCCATCAGCGTGCTTCTCCTCATTATTTTGGTCCTTAAGGAAAAAATGTTAAAAATATCAACATAACAATCTTGTACGACTTATCAGTTCTGCATTATGCGAGAACAGCAATTTTCTCTCAGGAATGATTACATTTTCAGCCATAAAATGTTCCTCATCATGTGATAAAATAAGCGAACTTAGAAGAAACAATTCTATATGTAATCACTGCACCTCTGAAGATTAGCATTTTCTGAGGATCCGTCCACACAGGTTCAAACTATGTTAAAAATATCCTTTCTGCACTGCAGAGTACAGTTACTCTTTACAAGGTAGGGTCTTCCCAAATAGCTAAGAGCCCCCCAAAACATGGTCTGCAGCACCATTGAGTCCCTGAAAACCGAAAGACGCAAAGTTCTGAACAACGATTAGCGTACCGATCAAGTTTTCAAAAGCACTTTTTGCTTTTGAAAGGCAAAGGTGCCTTTATAAGTTAAATGTTTTTAACTTTCATTTTTTGATATCCACTAGATTTTAGAATGTTCTTAGATTACTTACAGTCTAGGATTTGGGGGGGGGGTTGTCTTGAAGCGTATGTGAAAGAGCAGGAAATGCATGGAAAAAAACTGTCATCAGGGGAAATTACACTAGCAACAGACAAGTTAATGCCAACAGTTAGCATAGTTTTAACACTGCACCAGCAAAAGCATAAATTTCACTAAACACTAAGCCAAATCCCTTCACTTCTGCTGCAAAGTTTGTATTACCAGTGTATCAATCCGTAACTTTGTTTGGTGTAAGCCTTAAGACTTGTCTGCAGAGTATTTCCCCAGATTTCCAGTTGTTAAGAGGAACAAGAAAAAAAGATGTAAATAGTATTAAGAAAGTCGGCACATACGTATGTTTTGATATTTTATACGTTTTTCCTTAGCTTATATAATTGGCAATAGGCCGCTCAAATGTCCGGTCTCCTAGCTGGACTTTCTTAAGCAAGGCTTTCCATGACAAAAAGGACACTAACGGCAATGAGTTCCACTGGGTTGCAAACTTACAAAGTGTAACATCGGAGTCCAAATTTTTTTTTTTTTTTAAACACAGAAAATTTCCATGTTATGCTATCATCTCTAAGATCTAAGAAATAAAACACAAAGATGCTGCATCTGTACTGAAGCTGGCTATTCTACCTCCGTAATGCACCATCAGCAACGTGGTATGCTGATGAGGTCAGGAAGGGAGAAATGCCACAGAACTCTGCAGGCATGACTGACCAGAAATGATGGTGTGAAAATAGGAAGGCAAAGATGCAAACTAAATATTTAAATTGTAAGAGCTACTTCATAAAATGTGTAATAATTTCTGTCATAAGACTGTAGTTTACCAAATCACAAAGACACCATTATATGTATCTTTACAACGCACACAAGAGTATCAAAGGTGGACAGCTTCATCTGTCATACACACACAGGGGAAAACACAAGCCAAAGGCTCCACCTGCCCATCCCACTTAGTTTTATTTTGATTGCTTTTTGACAAGCGACATATGTATTGTAACATATTCCTATTTAGCGGGTATTTATTTCATTATTTTGAAAAGAAGGCCTTGGGTCATCTCAAGTACAAGTAGCACGATTACACACTTGATTTGCCAATACATTTAATGAATATTTAACTGCCCAAGTCCTAAGGCAGGCTGCTTTAAAAGTCCATGAAACAGTTCAACTTAACACACAACAACAACAAAAAAAAAAACCAAAAAAAAAAAACCAAACACCAAAAAGCCAGGTTTGCCTCAATTGGCTTTGTGTTTGAAACAGAGAGATGCTCTGAGTATACAGGGAAGCGATAACAATTTTAAAGGTATGCTAACAACCTGAAGGTAATTGTGAAGTCTGTCTCCTAATGAGAAAGGCACTGTAGAAGTAAAAATGGGGTGCAGGGGTGGTGTTAATATGATTTATTTTCAGCAGTGTAAGTCAGAAGCCATACTTGCCTTACAGCTTTGGGAAAAAAGTTGGCAGAATCTTAAAAGGTTCTATACTGGAGAACAGAAAGCTATCAGTCAGACACAATATATTTTTGCATATATAATGCTTCACATACATGCAACTTCCAGAACTGTAAAAACAAACCAAAACACCCTGTATTCTTAATTTCCTACAGCAGTAAGAAATCAGGATACCAACACAGTTTACAGAAAAGGGAGAGGGGGCAGAAGTGCCATTTAGTCAACAAGCAGAGAGAGAAGCAGCAAAATGAAGATTAAAATAGCAAGAAGATTTATAGCGGGTATTTTTCACTACATGTGGATCAACGTCTTCCAATTAGCTGTGCATAAACCACCGATTTAAACCACCTTATCTTCAATAGCTCTACAACCCATCTATTTACAATGGTTAATATTTACTGGCACTGAAAGGAGGACTTCAGGGTCTGATTTAGTGTAACAGAAAGCAAGTCTCAGCATCCCTGCGGGACCCAAATTATACCTATGCCTTACGCTTACGGTAGTTGCAGTAAAGCACTGAACCCGATCAAAAGAGACTGCAACTGCCACTACAAGTTCAGTTTTGTCCATTATCACCAAACCACCTAACCAACTTCAAAATTTGCTTAGCATCAGCACAAGATAAACAATCATGTTTGCCTATCCCCCAATAAACTTGCCTATAGCAGAAACTGATATTCAATAGAAACAAGAAAGCTCAGACACCTATTACCAGCTTTGATCAAGAACCTGAAAAGCAGATTCTAATTCTGCTCTTTCAGATTTGCTAATTACATAGCAAAGCTTTTTTTTAAAAAAGATCAAAATTTCATAGGAATTAAACCTCTGAAAATAACAACTATTAAATACATTTATACAGTAATTAACTAAAAATGAGCAAGTCATTTGCACACAGTATCTCCAACAGCTACCTTAAGACAAGTCACATACAGCTGTGTAAGAAAACCAGCATACTACCATCTGAGCTACCCATAACTGACTCCACCAAATCCCCAAAGAATGACATATAGTCTACTGGCTTCACTGTACTAAAACAATTCTAAATATATCCAGAACTAAATAACAGCAAATTATTAAGTACTGACGTTTTTCTTGCTATCACTACAGTGAAGGATTCATATAGTATGACAGTATGTTGATTAAAGACTGTTGTAGCTGTAGATTCATGTGGCACTTAACTATTTCAATATACCCTACAATCTGTGAAATATTTTTGGGTTTGTATAAACCTGTTAACTAATGCACCTTTTCTTCAGAATTTTTAAGTTACTGATATGAAATTTTAATTTCAAAAAAATATGCACTGATCCTTTCAGTGAATGACTGCTGATCCTGCAAGATTCTACATACTCCAGTTTTCACTGGCCTCGGAATTTTGTACTATGTATCTGGCCTCCTGAATGAAAACAAACAGTAGTATTGTATTTGAAAGCTACAAAAAGAAAAAAGGTGATCTAGACTACAGAAAAAACCTGAATAACTTACTCCAATTTTGAACAAATCAGAATGTGTTCTAAATAAATTCAGTCTTATATTCTGAAAATACAATTAATTGATTTATTTGCAAAACCCCATCTTCTTTCACTTTGGTCTCAGGGTATAAAGCAGCAGCTCATAATTAACATACTCTACACACAGTATGTGAAGGCCTGTAAGAGCAGAACTTGACCAAAAAAAATTCCAAATCTCACTAAGTTTTAAAAAGTCACAAAATACTTAAATAAAAAGCATAAGTGCATTACCCCATACTGCATTCTCAAATAATACAAGTCTTACTTCAAGAAGTTCCAACATCGTCGAGAACTTCAGACCTATTAAACACCTTGTCAAACCAGCTTAGATCATTAACATAAAAATTTTCCTTTTTTCTATTTACTTTAGTCACATTCTTAAATGAAGAGAAAGAAGAGTTTTGTTAGGTTTCTATTCTGTCACCCTTATGTTTGCTGCAGTTCTTATTTAGTCTAACAGCAAACTGCAAAAGAAAGTTTATCTCAAAAGAAAAGCTTTGTCATCAACACGACTGTTACCATGAACTTTAACAGGACTATCTGCTGTGGAACTCAGTAGTTCAGAAACTTAATTAAAATAGTAGCATAAATCAACTTATACCATATTTTTATATATATATCCTGGATCACACAGAACACGCTTTTAGATTTCAATTGTTTTCACACAGATTAATGCTGTATAATTAAAATTCAAAATAGTTTACAGCGTACTTACTTTAGCAATCTGTAGCAACACAATGCAGTGTTTTATTGATTCTACCATGCTCTAGGGAAACAAAAATAACAGAAAAACACCACTTGTATTACTATCCTATAATGTTTTGTATTTACGGGTATTTTTATTATTACACAGAATATTAACCAAAATATTGGGCGAGAACTAAATGGACACTCACTTCCGTAGAACCCCTACTTTCCCTTCCCTTTTTGTTTTTTTGGGGGTTTTTTTTTGTTTTTTTTTTTCTTCCCCAGAGACAAAAGCACAGCAGTAGAAAACTGGTTTCCAAAAGCCACATATAACACAGGATGTCAGGGTGAAATGGAGGTCAGCTTCAAACTTTCAGAGTGCTGCAAACAGGTAAACCATCATGTGAAGAGAGGCTGAGAGAGCTGGGATTATTTAATCTAGACAAGAAAAGTCTCAGGGGAGACCTTATCAATAGGCATCGGTATCTGATTGGAATGGCAGGGTGTAAAGAAGATGGAGCTAGACTCTTCCCAGCAGCGCACAGTGACAGGACAACAGGCAATGGCCACAAATCAAAATACAGGAAATTCACCTCAAACATAAGAAAACACTTTTTTATTCTAGGGATGATCAAACACTGGAGCAGGTTGCCCAGAGAAGTTGTAGAGCCTCCATCCTTGGAGTTATACAAAACCACAATTAGATTTGGTCCTGAGCAACCGGCTTTAGCTGACCGTGCTCCGAGCATGAGGTTGGACTACAGACCTTCAGAGGTCCCTTCCAACCTCAACTACTCCATGATTTTATGACTCGAAGATGCTAGACTAGAAATAAATCTGCATGCAGCACCAGAATCAGGCTGCCTCTGCCACCACACTGTTGGACCTAAGTATGGATTCCCACTTTTCTATAAAAACCTTTAAAAGCTTTCAAAAGAAAATAAGGTGAATTACAGAATCTACAATAGATATGAAAATGATAGAAACTTACACTGGTTGTTTCTTTAAGACTTTCAATTTTCTGTAAAAGAAAAATCAAAAGAGTGTGGTTAAAGACAGGATTTCCAGCATCTAGTTTGACCTAAACACTGCACAAACACTGTATTTTAATCTTAAATTGGTGGAGGAAAAAAACAACCAACATGCTAAAGACTATTTCTGTATATAGACACAATTTTCATTTTGTAATCGACAAGACATAAGTCAAACTGATAATTAAAGCTTAAAGATGACAAGGTTAGAATTTCTGAGCAGTGACATTATACATAGTTACTCATAAAAGTCTACATTTCAGTTTTGCATAACATCAACAAAAATGAAATGCAGTATCAAGATTCACTCTAAATTCAGCTTATATCCTTACACAGTGTGCTGAACAGTGGTATATTCCAACAATCAATACTACTTGAAAATATCATCATTCAAATATAACAAACATATGCAGTTAAGCACAGTTTAAAAAAAAAATCACTACAAACAGCAGCGCACACATGTTCTTACTCTAAGCCTCCAGTAAAAGTGCATCTGGAAATCTGCCTACTTAATTTTATCTAGAAACCCTGGTTCATAAAGATTTCCTGCGTGGAATTGCACTTCAGGCATGCAAAAGGCATCTGCATGCTATTTTACACACAAGCACGAGCTATCTAAGAAGCATATGCATCCTGTTGATGTCCTTGGGCCTGTCTGCAGAAGGCAAAATTGTTAAACTGGACTCAGCACTGAACCTCTATAATTCAATTACAGGACCTCTTTGTTTTGATTAATATGTGTGCCTCATGTGACTTGAGTTACGGTCTTTTTGATTCTTGAATAATCAAAGAGTGCAAAGGAACTTTTTTCCCCACGCAGCAATGCAAGCCAAATTCTACACAATAAGAGAGCAACATGCACCTCTAAATCTAAAGGAATGAATAGCCTCAGCTTGTGGATGTAAAAAAACGTAAATGCAGTGACAGCTTCCCAGCCAATAACTAGAGACAAATTTTTCAGTTATACTCTGTTCTACATACTATTCATAACAATGCTATACATTTTCTTAATGATTAATTATCAAGAAGTGGCCAAATAGCACCCACCCTCCGCCTTTTCCACTGAAAGACTGGACCATGCTGATCTAGGACACAGCATATCAGGGAGGTCATACCACAAAGTTATGATATACTTACTTTTGCTGCTAGCAAAGAAATATGCTAACAGATAAAAATCCTTTTGTTTTGTTTTTGTTTGTTTTTCATGTCTCTACTATACTTCCAGTCCAAACTTTATAAACACTTGTTCAAAAAAGTATTTTAAATATAATGACATCAGTGAAGTTTTGAGACTTTTAGCACCAAAATAGAACAGGCAATGTACCCAAACATACAGGCCTTGTCAGATGAAGGGCTATGCACGTGAAAGAAATCATTCAGTCTCAAAGCTTTACAACCAACCGTAGGCAGTTGTCAGCAGTTTTGATTATTCTTTACCTATTTTTTCCCAACAATACTCCCCAGAGTATTTACACACCAAATAAACTGGTATCTTGTTCCCTCCACTGATACAATCTTTCCTGAAAATATGAAAGTGATGTCAGGCCATATAACGAAACTCAGTCACACTGTTCTCCCCTTACCCATTTGTAATTTTCCAAACAATAGACTAATTAGACATTGTTATTCCTACACATAGGCACAGACAAAAGGGTAATTTGCCCGAGATGACACAGAAGATCCAAGATGGAAATAAACTCCGATCACCTGGTTTCCAAGGTCTATCCACAAATGATACAATCATAACTTTTTCCTCCATGGAAATGAATTCTTCGTGAGCCAACCAGTAGTAACAGTATGCATTAATCCTTTTTTTTTTTTTTTCCCACATCTGTACTGTATGGCTGCCTTGCAAGAACAGAGCACAGAGAGCTGGAGTATCAGCTTCTTCATGTGTAGACAAAAATACGAGAACAATGCAAGCGAGTCAGACTCAGCTCCTGGAAAGACCCTTACAAAGAGCACCAGCCCTGCTCTTTACGGCTAAGCAAACATGGATATGGAAGTCTACGGATTTTCATGAGCAGTGTGTTATTCTACAGTGGTGATGTAAGCAGCCATAAAATAAAGTTTGTGAACTCTCCCCTTCTAAGATCTTCTACAAACACACTGTAGACATCACACTAAGGAGGGAAAAATGAGTGGATGATCATTAGCAACAAAACCTGCATGCTGACAAGAGTGGTTGGGTTGGAGAAGTTAGGAGAATGCTTGTGTCTCATCTCATCAGTTGCACAGAACAACCCTGCTAAGCATACACACTGCTATGACCCTTGTAACTTTATTCTTAAGCTCTCTTTTGTTTAAACTCGCATTAAAGTAATACAGATCGATTAGAAAATACAAAATTGTAAGAAAAATCATGGACAGGGTAAAAGAAGAGGTATGTTGAAGATAAAAACCATTACCAATAAAAATAAAACCAAAGAATACAATTTGCTACTAAAAGTAGATCCTTCTCTTTGAAAACTGATGAAGATAAAAATTTTTATAAGAGAGATTCCCTAGTTTTAGGTAATGAATACCCATATTTTCAAATGAAACATCAGTTTCCTGCAGACTTACATTTGCAGAACGCAGCCACATGCTATACCTAATCTAATCAAATTGCAGGCTGCTGTTGACACTACCATCTACTTGCTGCTTTTTGCACCTTCCTGACATCTGATTTTTTATGAAGCCACTAGTGATCCCACAGAAAGCTAGTTTTATTTCATTGAAAGGGATTTTTGCATCATTCAACAATCACATGACTACCAAGAACTGGATCAGCTCGTCCAGCAAAGCGAGGCAGCAGAGGCGTGCAGGGGCAGCCAACCCGTGGTCGGAATCAGTAAGGTGCAACCTGAATCCATGCCCTCAGCCTCGGATTTACTTCACAAAAAGTACTTGTGAACCAAACAGCTTGAGCAGGCTACACTTCCCACCAAAATCTTGTTAAGTAATGTCAGCTTTATTCCAGCCTGCCAAATACACCCCCCTTCACTGTTCTGATACTTTTGAATGCTGATAGTTTTATTCTCCCTGATGTGTGTGGTGAAAACAGTTTCACAAAACTGAACAGAAAAGTTTACTTCAAGTTCTCACCAATAACAAGCAAGCAAGGCCCTGTCTTGTCTTCACCTTAAAACACGGTACCCTCAGATCACGCACCTTCCTTTACTTCCTACGTAATCAGATACACGCATTGTACTCCATCAGTGCATTGAGCAAAACTGGCAGCACTGCTAGTTATAGTATGTTCACAAGACAGTATGATCCCACCATACAGTGCTAGCTGTAGTTCTGCCAGAAGTACTGACACAACAAAGGGAATTCATGACAATCACAGTTGTTTCTCAGTCTTCAAAATTCATTAAGTCTTCATCTGCACTGTTCTCTTCCAAGTTCAACAGATTACCATGTCTCAGAAGCAATATATTCTGGAGCTCTTGAAGCATCTCAGAACACCTACACCCTACATGGTTATCTTCAAAAGACCAAATATTCTGTAACTAAAAACTAGCTCATCCAATGCTCTGAACACTTGCAAGAATAATAGCTCAGGTTTTCAAGGCCTAGCCATAAACAGTTGCAGAAAACAGCACTCAGCTAACTGGGAAGCACATAGCACTCAAACAACTAAATCTTGTTTCCTCAGAGGAAAAAGAAATACAGGTTGGATGGAAGTATCCTGCAGGTTACACTCAGCTCATGGTCTGATAGCTGACCCATACTTCCATAAACAAATAGGAAAACTGCTAAATACACCATCAAAAAACCTCTTAGCTGCTTTAGTACAGGAAGAGACATGATCAGAAAAGTGCTTCGCCACGTCTTTTTCATTTTTAATAGAGAATAAATGGAATCTATAGTTATAGCAACACTCATCAAGATTTAAAACCAGAGGAAGCCGACCTCTTCCAAACAAGCCTCCTGCTTTCTCTATAAAGTCAAGCTGTCTGTTCCATAGATACTTCGCAGAGATAAAGAAAGAAATCAGCACAACATGCGGAAAGTCTCCAGGGATTAGAAGCACTGTCACGGGGAAAAAGCAAGTACTGCCTGATCTGCAAAGTAGCATCTGGAGAGAGGTCAAAATTGAAGGACAACTCTTCCCAGTAAGATGCACCGAAGGAGAAATACAACAAACTCTTCAGATCTCACTCTTCTGGTCAGTTGTCTACAGATTCAACACACTTACACAGAGAACGTCCGTACTTCAAAGTTATTTTAAAAGCCTGTACAGTACTCCAGAAAATACATCGCTTGTGAAGTCCTTAAGACTCCACATAACACAACAAACAAGATGGATAACACGTGAAAGGTCACAACCACTATAAAGAAGTAAACTAATCACACAAAGCATCAAACTGTTCTCAAAACTGAAACCAAACACCAAGAGAACATCAGCTTGTTTTTCACAAGTGAAATCGGGGCCGGGGGCAGGGGGGTGTAGGGAGGGAATTAGGATGAAATACACCACTACCCTACCTTATGATATTAAAATTACTGCATTTGCTGAAAGCAAAAGCAGCTCCTCAGTAAGGAAGATTTCATAAGGAAGTGTTAAATCCCTCCTCCACACCACATAAATTAACACACAAAACCAGTATGCTACTTTCTGCCAAACCCACACAGCCAAAGGTATGTGCTAGCCTTTCTTAAACACAGTGATTGAACTCTGACCCACAAACTTGACTCTGAAATGGAATAGGAGGCAATGCAAAAAAGCCACGTAACGCTTAAGTGGATTACAACCTCGCTCAAACAGAAGTGCTCCCCATATAGCAAGTTACACTTCTGGCACCCTCACCTAAGGTGAGTGAATTACTGTATTCTCTGCCTTCCAATACATGGCATGCTAGCCACAGAACTACACAGAATGCAGACTGATTATGTGAAATACATCATTCTTACTATTTACTTTTTTCCTTCAGAATAGCTTTGCTATTCCTATAAACATTAAACACTCATCCTTGTTAAAGATTAAAACCCAGCAAATTTAAGTCAAAATGCTTTAGATGGTTGGATAACAGAGAAATAATTGTTTCCTACAGACTAAAACATTTAATGTTATGACACCCAGTACTACTAAAAATTCTGTCCACCACCTACTTACAACACAAATAATGTTATCAGTTATGCTTTAAGTGATTTTGACAACTTGAGGAATATGAAAATAGACCAAGCATGTTTAAATTTCTATAGACTATACCAAATTGATCCACAAACCCATTTGATTAACCAAAATAAGCAATATTTAAGACAAAATGTACTTGCTTTTCTCTGTTCATCATCTTTGCAGTTCTGGAGTTTTTCATCAAAGAGCTAAAAGAAAGACATACTTGTGAAAATACTGAAAGTGTTATTTTTTTCATACGCCAAAATTTCATATATTTTTTTCAAACACCAAAATTTCAAAACCAAAAGCATTTAATAAGTATCTAACTTGCACAATCCTGGTATTATGACCCAAACCAGTTTTTGCCTAATATTTCTTTACAGCATTTGTGATATAACAAACTTATACCTAATTTCTCACATTATCCCACCCTGGAGGAGACCAAATCTCAGATCCCAGCTAGTTCCACAGCTCAGTCTGGCGTAGTTCTACCATGGTTTGAACAAAAAAGTGAGGTTAAGTGATGAAAGCTACACTCATCAGAACACCTCAAACTATCTTTCTTTTATTTCAGCAAAGACTTTTGGGGCATATAGAGTGCTTACCAAAAGTGCCTCAATCCTTATCAACCCTTGCAGGTACCTTGTTATTCAGGTACATGATTCAAATCATGTAAGATTTGTAAGCAGTTCTTTTGGAAAGATATATAGTAATTTCCTCCCAGCATTAACTTCTATTTATTTTCTTAAAAGTGGAATATGAGATGCAGCTATGCAAAGTAAAACAAATCCTTACTGATAAGCTTGCATGTGTATTTAACACAAGCTGAGCTGAAACAGTTAAAAGTCCCCTCCAACAGCACTCTATGGTGCACATACAAATAACCATTAGGTGCAAGTTATTGGAGGAAGAAAACAGATTAAGGATAATGCTCAAAAGTCTATCACATCCACCCTTGCTCAGAAAAGATGGTGTAATTTTTAGTAGGTGAGCTACAGTTCTTTACTCAACTGCCTGCCTAAAGCCTACTCACGTGTTCCCTTTTCCCCTGAAGGCTGATTTCTGGTCCTAAAAAAAGACTGTAATCTCAGTCTGTCCATCCTCAAATTCACTCTTCTTGCATTACTTATTACTTCCCATACCCTCTCCCCCTAGGTCTGAAATAACAATTAGAAGGTCTGAAGATTCAAATACCTTCATTCAGCGAAGCATGCTAGATAGCTCCGGAGCAGGAGACAAAACTAACTCCTGATCGAGTCTTTGCAGTTTAGCTTTGAATTTTGTTTGCATCTCTTCTGCCTACCTCCGTTTCTGCTGGCATGCTCTTCCCCCTCTCCACCCTCCCCTGCAACTGATTTTTGCTGAGTATCCCACATGCAATACTTGCCCATCGTATCAGGAAAAAAAAATCCAAACCAGCAGAACTGAAGCAATCTTAACAGCAATTTTAACCTGCTGAGTCATGGGAAAAAGCATCCTAACCAGCAGCAAAAACTGTTTTTCCCAATAAGATGAGTACTGAGAGATATGACCTCCTCATTCCTCACCTTCCCACTTACTTTTAAAATATATGTACAAAGTGTAAAAGAACTGTATTTGTAGAAAATTTCTACCCAATGTTTTCACTCAAGGACAAAGAACATTCGCTATCACTACTGCAACTAAGTCTGAAACTATCTGCAACTGTAGTTACGTATTACTTGACAAAGTTTTCCTCAAGATAAATTCTACCATGCTTTGAGCAACACAATGCTTTAATTGTTTTAAAATTAAACTTTAATCATCTCTGCCATTTCCATGAAGCTGCATATACAAAAGAATGGTTCAGCCATCGTAAACCATCCTATAAAATCTTTGAGTTATTCTCATTTTCTAACTCTATTTTAACAATCCCAAGATCCTTTCTAAGAGAAAGCCATTTTCAGCTTATTTCAGCCCTTTGCTTGTAACTTTTAATTTTTATGCTTGTAGTAAAAATCTCTTTATTTCAGAAGTGGTTAGAACTTTTGTAACATCCTAAGCTAGGGGAAAAAGAACATAAAATTCTATCATCATCAGACTTCATATATGAAAAAGGTTATGTTTTCTCCAGTTCACAGTCAGCTCAGCCAGATGAGCTCTCTCTGCATCCCACATTTACCGGAACATGTGCCAAGCATACAACATGACTCTCTCCCTCTGTTGAGCTTCCTTTCCACCAGACCCTGAAATCCACATTGACAAGCAGACTCCCAGTACAGTAAATACACCAGTTAGTTACCATACCTTCAACTGGTCTATCAAGATCTGTAAGTAAGCATCAGCCTCAGTAAGTTTCTTGTCAAAATCGTGAACGCTGGGAACAAATCCTGAATCCACACCCTATATACAAAAAAATAAATAAAAATTAAATACATTAATTAGAGTTTCAGAGGAGGAAAAGAAATAACAAAAATATGGTTTGCCTGCCAATTGACTGATCAAACGTTGCCTTGCCTCTCATCCTGCCATGTGCAAACACAGGCACACAGCTGAACACATTTGTCTGCTACTTGCAGTTAAGTCTGTAACAGTAAATTGCTACACATTTGCAGTGGGGGTATAATCATCACACACCAGAGTATTTCATTACTTACGATTGAACAAATCCCCCTAAATTACACTAATTAGAGTTTCTTTGGAAAATATGAAGGAGGATTCAAGTTTTTTCTGAAGACTGTCTTGTGACTCCACATTCTTGTATTTCAGTATAAGGAAGACTAAATCACACCCAGCTGGATGACTGCACTTTTCACACTTCAGACAATATTGCTCAACTCACAGCTTCTTAGCTAAGAACTGAACTAACGAGTGCCAAATCTCTTCTTAAATATGGACCCACCATTGAGCTGAAAAATTCAAAATTATTATTCCTGGTTGCCCTAGTTCCTTTACAGCTATAGTGATTTGCATCCTTATAGCTATATTTTATTTCTTACATTTTGTTGCACATATGCCAGCAAGGACAAAGTATCAGTGCCATGAGAATGATTACTTTTATATTTTCTTGCTTGCAAATATGTTTCTCTTAAACATGTAGGACTCAGTACACTTCTGCATATAACATAATCCCTACCTTTAAACTGATAAACCACGTATTTAAAGACCTGAACAAACTCCCACTGGGTTACCACATCTTCAGTTACAGGAAAGAAAAGAGAGTGAAACTGATCACTTCTAACTTCAAGCACATACGCTATGTAAACATATTTAAGGTTTATTTATATAATACCTTTAATGCAAATGGAACTGCAAAACAAATATTGATGCACTGGCAGCTTAAAAAAAATGTACAATGCAAGTTAAATACATTGGAGGAAAAAGCCCATGAAGGATAAAGAAGCAAACACCAGTTATAATAGAAACATAATCCTGAGAACATCACAGCAGCAACACGACTTTCCTACTAGCCTAAATATTTTCACCTGTATTCACATTGATGTAAAATATGACATCTTCACTTCAAACTCTTACAAAACCATCCACTGTGCTGTTTTGACTGCTGAGCATCTCCCGAATCTGAGTGTGTAAAGCTCAGCCAGTGGGGAAAAAACACCACATATGGGGGAAGATAGGCAATCCGTATTTGGAAAATTCCATATTAGCATAACGTTTTCCTTGACACTGTTTGCTGTGTGAATACAGATAGTTTCTTTCATTTTTGTACGCTAATGGGCCATCATGTTAAGAACTTTATCAGTGGCTCTTTAGAGGCATGAACACTTGCGTGCGACAGAGGAATGACTTGCTCTTAGGTCTGTCAAGCTGCATGCACAGTATCATGCACACCCTGAAACATAAAGCCATCTACTGACTGAAGATATTCTTTATTCTTTTGCTAAATCTTAAACTGCGCTACCGACTGACACCCAGATCTCGACAACAGTTCTACATCAGTAAATCTATCCATACAGATTAGTTTGTAAACAAGCATAAAAAAGAAAGATACTTCCCCCAGTATTAGTCAGTCCACATTGGACAAATGTAGAAATAGTGTTTTTAAACAAGGAGCACAGAGGAGAAAAGAAGAGAACCATTTTGACTACGCCAAGAAATGAAGAAATGACAAAAAAACCCCAGTGTAACAAGTTATCAAAAAGAAACTAACAGGCAGAAGGGAGAGTTCTCTCAGCCAAGTTTTGGCACTCCCTCAAACTAGTCAAGTTCAAATTACACTGAAACTAGATCTGAAACTATATGAAATTAGTATTCCATTTCCTTGTTGAAAACAGAATTGTTTGCACAGCTAGCACCCAACACCATAATTTCAGCAAATGGCCTAGTGTGCTCAGTTAAAAAATTCTGGAGGTCAGGTTTTGTGTATCAAAACTGCATGAACTACACAGAAAACTTCTGCTGAAGATACTATATGCAGAAATATAGCTTATGATGCAAATTACCTGTATGCTGCATCAAAATACTGATCTGTACTTCAGTCACCAGTCTATGACTACTAATATGTAACAACCTGGTATTTTTAGTGGTGGCTTAAAGATAAATTCCAATCTCAAATTTCAGCCTCTTCGCACTAAGGGAAAAGCCGATTAAAACATTTAATGTCACAACTGAGCACACAACCACATCAAACTCAAGAGCGAAAACTGCAACCTAAAAAGTTCTATTAGAAAGTTAAAACATCAGTCAATGTAAAGAGAAAGCCATAAAAGCAAGTATAGTGTCACGCTGACAAAAATAGTTTTGAAAAGAAACACAGGTACTCAAAGCTGTAGCACTTCACTAGTTTGTGCTTGGTTTGTATAAAGACAGTTTTGATGACATCTGATAACCTACCATGCAAATATACTAGTCTGTGTTATACAAGATTAGGTTAATAGTTCTAAGTTCTCACCTAGTTTTAAAATTGAAAACCAAAAGATAACTGGAAAGTTAAAAATACTGAGATTAGCAACAGCACGGAAAAAAACACCATAAATAGCAAACAAAATTAATCAGTATTTCAAATCCAGCAGTAATTTAGAAAGAGCAGATATACAAAGTTCAGATTTGCATAACAAATCCTTATTTCTTCATTGTCTGGTCACCCAGAGACACAGCAGAGCAAAAAAGGGGTCCCTTTTCTGTTCCCTTTACTTCCCTCCCCTGCCATATAGGAAATGAAAGAAATGGGTGAGCAGAGTCAATAGAATGGTGTTTAACAGCTTGTTAAACACATAAATTAGGAAACTGCACATCTGAACTAGCAATTACATTTTTATGAGAAACTTGTATTATACACCTATTCACAAACTGACAAAAGAGGTTGCCTGCAGATACTGCTGAACCTCAGCCCTGGGAGGGCAGAGTTCAAAACTCAACTGGATTTGACCTGAGACAACCTCATCCAACATAGAAGTCAGTCTCACAGTGAGGAGAAGCTTGGACCAGGTGACTTCCAGAGGTCTTCTCCACCTGAAGTTATGCTGTGATTCTAAAATAAGTGTCTTCAAATTACAAAAAAGAATAGGAATCCAGATTATTTTAGAGCTTCAGAAATACATTGGTTCTTTCCTACTGTCAGTACCAATCCAAGGTAATATAACCTAGTTTTCCACTGAATAGATCTATGAGTAAGTACACTTTATTTCCCTCAAATAACAACTACTCTATGCTCATGTAGATCTTAGGGAATTAACAGCTTATATTACCAGATGAAATAGCTGCAGAAGTAAGTCATTTATGTAACTTCTAGTCTGCGCACCACCTCTCAAAACAGCACTGGTCTGGGGTCGAGTAAAGAACTCTCATGCTAGGAGTCCTGCAAAATTATTCCCTTCGTACACAACCTTTTTTTTTGGAGGGGGTAAACAGGAGGGCAACAAAAAAATATAAACCAATTAAAAATACATATTATGAGCCTTATTTCCATCACAGAACTGCTAGCACTAAGGGAGTTCATATGTTGTTTCCTTGTTCTCCAAATGAGAAGTCATGTGTATCACTCATGCCTTTGTATTCAACACTTGTCCATGCTGAGAAGTAATTCCAGCCTAATTTAAACCAGTTCTTTCAAACTAGGATGGGATGAAAAGATTGCATCATCTTTAGAAGAAGCACACCAGAAAAATTCAAATGTATTTCTCAAATAAAAGCATTACAGTAATGATCTCTGCGGAAAATAAACAGTAATGAAGGCAGGGAAACAAAGGAAAAGATACAGGCAAGAGAGAAGACTTGACAAGAGCTGTCCTTGTACAATAGCTGTACTGGGGGAGGAAAAGAGAAAGCTGTACAGAGCGGACTTCCTCATCTTTCTGAAGAAACTTCTGCTACATTCTTCATCTAATTAATTTTCCAAGTCCAACAAAAAATATCTTGTGGAAGTTAAAGACATGAATAAGAGTGTTTTCCCCCCATCTGCAACACCCCGTCAGAAACATATGTCCTGCCTACAGCATGTTTGATTTTATCGAGTAGGGCACTGCCTGTAAGCACCACTGACAGAAAACTGAAGGAAAATGACAAATCAACTAGTAAGCCACTAAACAATGGCACCTTCTCCTCTTTTTATTTGTGGCAAAGACAATCATATTATTTTCCTCTGCTAGATTTTTGAGCAATATTTAAAGCTCAGAATGTAAATGTCTCAAAATGAGTTTAAAAACAAATGTATGAGTTCTGGAAGGCCTAAGAACCTTCCAAACAGACAGAATATTGCAGTTCTTAGAAGTATTTCTGCTTTGCAACACACAAAATGCTTAGCAAAGACTGTGTAGCAATAGATATTATCAGGTTATCTAGCAAAATAGAAAAGTTAAAAAAACAGAAGTATTTAGATACTTATGTAAAATTCTGTCTTTCAAGCATAGGTTACAACTCTGAAACCTTACAACTACTAAGTATATCCTAGAGTCCCATTCATTTACCTACATAATTTATTACGGATGTAGACAACGTGCACACACACTGACGTGCTTATTCACTATCACAGTGACTTTGTTAACAAAATTTGAAAAAGGGCAGCATGCCTCTTAACTCTACGCCCTTCCATCAGCACTTGACACACATCTATGTTGGATATATTCTTAATCCGAAAGAACCTGCTCTGAGTTTTATGCAAGCATGCTTGACTCACACTAGAAGCAGTGCTGGAAAGCCAGTGAGTAACAATACAATATACTTAAGAGAAACATATAAGAAAGTTTTACTCTATCTTTTATTCTTGCTTGCAGCCTTAGAAAGGTCATAAAAAATCCTGGTTAATGTGATACCCAGCGAACCACTAGTAGTAACACAGTTTTACAAACACTTTACACCAGCATAAGTGAACGAGAACCAAATCGGCTCCCCTGTTGTTTATTCTCACCCTTACTCTGCTCTTTCTTTTGAGTCACTATAAACATTTACTTTGCCACGTAATCAACTCAATGTGGAAACTAACCTGGTTAAAACTAAACTCAGAAAGGGAGCGCAGCAGGAAAAGTAGTTTTAATCTGGGCCAGTTCTGAATCCAGTTCCAAATTAAGCTATTCTTGCTGCACTGCCTCTTCCCTTTTGCTACAAGAAGCAAGACAGGACTGCTTCCAGCAGCAATACCAACTCTTACATATCGGTGAAGCCACGGTGCAACTATTTACGCCATTATATCACTCTTGACAGCAACCATCCCAGATCCACTTCACAGAATCACAGAATCACAGAATGGTAGGGGTTGGAAGGGACCTCTGTGGGTCATCTAGTCCAACCCCCCTGACAAAGCAGGGTCACCTACAGCAGGCTGCACAGGACCTTGTCCAGG
>Ga0065711_1029326_pt1 | contig 36662 bp, 12 predicted proteins | sample Hoacrofraction12_FD_59098 | JGI IMG/M metagenome (GOLD analysis project Ga0065711, IMG submission 59098) | Hoatzin crop microbial communities from Cojedes, Venezuela - Epithelial fraction 12 v2 (version 2) | ecosystem: Host-associated > Birds > Digestive system > Esophagus > Crop | place... | reverse complement strand
CGCATGCCTGCTGCAGCTGTGTCCCATCCTCAGAGCTCCTTTTGATTTCATGCTTTTCCTCAATGGGTGAACACTGCTACGTTTTTCATATAAACCTTAATTTTCAGATGTAAAACTTTAATTTTACTAATAATTCCACAGATGTGCATCATCCTGGGGGATGCTAGGAAGCCAGTGTGTGGATGCTCCCCCTGCCACGGTGAAGTTGCTCCGGCTTCAGCAGAGACAGTTCTTGTGACTGGCTGGTGTGCCCTGCACCGCCTCTCAATCAGCAAGGCCTGAGAGCAGCCAAGCGCCACAGAAGCTTCCTTGTTTCAGGACATGGTTTCTCGCTTCCTTCATACGCAGCCTTTGATCTGCCTTCTCTGAGAGCGCTGGCAGTTCTCTTGCACGTCAGGAGCACCCTCTTTTGCTAGAGTCCCAGCAAACATGCTTTGCCATTCTCTCCCATCTTTGATTGCCCTTGGTCTACTCGAGCCTGCTTTTTCATTCCCAGTCCTCCCTCACAGGCTTTCTGCCTGCTTGTGATACTCCCAGCTCTCTTCCCCTCGTCTCCTGTGAGGAGTGCTAATGGCCACTTGCAAACCTTTCCTCTGTGCGTGCTGTGTCTTGTGTCTATGCCATGAATCAGCGGATGGTGGTGCAGCTTTGCTGAAATCACGGGGGTCGTGCTGACCTGCGCTTGCTGAAGCTCTGATGGTGGTTAATGAGCCGCTCCGGGAGGCTGATCCCATCTGATCCAGATGTGGCAGGTGAAGCTGGGAAAAAGGTGTCCAGCAAGTTATTAATCGTACACTTGTTTTAGCCTGCCTGATCCTGTAGATGAAGGTCTAGCATTGTGGAGCCCAGTGTTGAACCCTGGAGATTACTGAGAAGGGATATTTGTAGGTACTTTGGCACCGGTGTTCATATCAAAAGCTATTAAAAATAATGAGATGCTGCAGCTTTACTAATGATTTAAGAGGTTCTCCTTGCATCTCAGTATGAGGCTGATCTGATGCAGCCACCTTCGTGATAGCATCTTACAGCATTTTGTCTTCATGAGTACATTTTGTTCTGGCTTGTTTCAGAAATCTCTTCACTCTGAGGTCTGCAATTGTTGGCCTGTAATTAGTACCAATATTACAGTGCTATTACTGTACTGGCCTGAACTGCTGGCTATTTTTAGATATGACATTGTTCAGGTTTTTGTTGTATAGCTTATTTCTCTCCTCATGAATCAGCAGGACACCGAGTATAAAATAATGCTGTTTTTTAGAACAATTAGTGCAGACATATGTAGGTACCCGTTAGCCAGTATTTACACAAATGTATCTTTAGATGGAGACTGTGGTCCAGTCCCAGGCTGAGCGGGACTGCGGTCAATATTCTCTTCTGGTGGCTTGAAATACTAAGTACTTGCCTTGCCCGTGGTAGTTGAGTGGGTTTACACTTAGTCTGCAGTGAAATCAGATACTCGGCATGCACACAGGTCACGTAGGTAGCATTTACTGTAGCTGGAACTTTGAACTGTTTGTCAAGAAGCTAAGTACTGTTAACATTTTGCTGAGAAAGAGCCAGGTTTATGCCTTATGGAGAACTAACGACAGGAAGCCTGATTTCATGAATGCTTGGGTGAAAACTAGGACATGTTCTGTGCCTGAACCCTACAGCTAATGTCTGAGTTCTCTCAACTTGCATCTTGTCTTTGAATTGTCAAATGTTACCCCCCCGGTGGCTGTAGTGTCCTCGAGTCCCAGTTAATATTCATTGTACATTGTGCAGCTTTTGTAGGCAAGTGGCAGGTTCATATTTTGGAGGTGTTCTTTGAACGCCCTTAGGTTTTATTCACAAATAAAACCGTACGCTCTTTTCCTTACTCAGCACTGTTGTTAAAGAGAACTTGCCTTCTGTTACACCTCTGAACCAAGACCAAGAGCTGCTAAATGTAAAAACCTACTGAGCCTGGTGAAGAAAAAACCCGTGCAGCTACTGAAGATACAGTCCTTGACTCTGCAGGATAAACTTTTAAGACTTTAATATCCCAGAGAACAGGCCGGTCTGCTTGAAGGCTTTGGCTGAATGAGAGGTAATTAAAGCTAAATTAGAAACAGGCAGCTTCCAGCTGTGATTTTTAGAATCCTGGAAAATACTTAACATCAGAAAGGAAGGCGCCAGAGCACAGAACTAGAACAAGAGAAATCAGGAGCCTACCTCCAACACGGATGTTCACTGCTTATGCATGCTAAACAAGTCATCACAAAGAAAAGATAGAAATGGGGTCAGAAAACAAAATGAGATTCACCCCAAAATAAAGCTAAATCTAGAGAGAAGTTTTCACAGAAATACTTGAAAGGTTTAATTTTGAAAAAGTCCGAGGAGTGAGAGTGTGCAGGTAATCAGTTATGATGTTGCAATTAATGTGAATTATTCTTTATAATTTGATAGCATTCAGAGGTATCAACAACAACTGAGCATTTAATTTTTTCTGTAGAATCTGTCATTGTTTTACCGATACTGGCTGGCTAATTGTTGCTTAAATCTCAGGAGTGTTATGAATCTTAATTCATTAATCTGTTTAAGGGGTTTTGATGCTCTGTGCTAGAAGATGGCATCAATATAAAAATAATGATAAACACTTACATTTTAGTATCATTTCTGGATTTTGTTAGTTGATTAATCTCTCATACATCCCCATGTACGTTTATGAAAATGTGCACATTTTCAGTTTCAGATTTCAATAATTTGTACTCTGCTCTAGTCTTTCACACTGTGCTTCAGAAGGAAATCTAGTGATAGTTATACAAATTGCATTTCTATATAGTGGTGTTTTAAGCCTTCCTTACATTTCAAGTGAGAAAAATATATCCTGAGATAAGGCTGACCAGGGCTGAAACAACTGTATATGCATATCATGGACAGACAGCATGGGGCAAGCTGTGGGTCCAAGCCCCGTGACCCCACGGTCTAGAGGGTTGCTGGCAGCGCTCCCTGTAGAAGACACGAGTCTGAGTCCATTCTGCGGAAGGAGGCAAGAATTTTCACCCCTTTTGTAGACGCTCTGTATCCAACTGTTGGAAGAGAGGAGACCTCGTGACTGGAGTGGCTGAACGCTACGATGTTCAATCACAAAAACCAAAGGGGTTATGAGCGAAAATGGAGTCAGGACACCCCTGAACACCTCCAGCTACAGTGATCACGGCCTCATTTCTCGGAGCGTGAACACAAACCTCCTCTGTAGGTAAATGCGAGAAATTAATAGCGCTGATAAAACTATCCTGTAGGCACTCATGCAGAGACACGAAATGCTAATGTGGTTGTTAAAAAGGTGTGTTGAAAAGCTGCTTCACTTCAGTAAGGGACTGCTGCTAACAGAACAGAAATATTTCTCAGGCCAGTTTACCCCTCTCTGATTACTGAGCAATCTGCCCTCCGCAGGAAAGCAGAAGAGAAACCCTCCTAAAAAAATTTGGTTACTAACTAAATTGAAGTGTAGGGGCTTTTTAAAATTGTTTTTTTAGTTCTGAAAATATCTATTCTCTTTAGGGAAATAAATATATCTTTATTAATCTTGTTAGGAAATACTGCTGAAGGTCATCATCTCTTTTTAGCATTTCATTTCTAAATGCACACATGCAGAATTTATAGGCCTCAATGATCTTTCTTGGTGATGATTATAACTCCTCATTTTGCCCCACTGCACACCCTGCTTGTTTTACGTGAGCTGAATCTAGCAGCTTCTTTCCAAACTTCTGGAAGTCGTGTACCCCAGCCAGGCATCCGGGCGTTCTCGTACCTCGTGCTACCTCATCCCCAAGCTTGGCTCACTCAGCCTCTCTTTTTTTCTGCTTTTCCCTATGCTAAAAGGTGCATAGGGTGGATGTATCCCCTCCTCCCCATGCCTGCCGTGGCTCTGTCTTGAGAAGTCAAAGAAATTTTATGCCAGATCTTGCATTTTTGAGTTCTTGGCTTTCTTGGCCATTGGAAACCCACAGGAAGGTGCTGTATATGGACAGAACGAGAGTCTCCTGGAGTGTCCTAGAAAAGGTAAGGCTGCTGACTCCTGTTGGGGTGCTCCAGGCTCCAGAACTGGCTGCTAGGCATTGCCAATCAGTCTACCTTTGTTCTGTGACAAAATACAGCTTGGGGATTAATACGGTGCAGGGAGACAACTCCAGCTGCTTCTCATTTCCTTGCTAGGAGCCCATCTGTGTAGCTGCCAGGGTGTGATACAGTTGTGTTGCTAGTTGCATTGACTCATACTCTCCTTTCCTGATGATGCACAGAGATCAATTACCCATACTTTTTTCCAGTGCATGTATCTGCCTTTCATGCAGTCCCTCCTGAGGGGTTATTGACGTTCCCATGGAGCATGAGAAATGGATGAGACTCTCGCAAGCACCCTCTCTACTAATCTGTGAAGAGATCCTGAGGAGTTAACTGGGAAATCCGTTTCCCTTCTCTTACAGTGTTGTGTGATATATGTGCATATGAGTTCTGTCTAAATGGGTTTTCATTTCTGTTTGATTTCTTCATTAAAAGGTGTGTCACACATGTCTTCTTCCTGGTGCTTATGCCTAATATGCAGCTGAGCAAGTTTTTCAGCGTCGTGTCAAGACTGGAAAACAGAGGAGAGAGAGATGGCTCATTCTCAGTGCAAATAAAAAAGGCCTGGGAAAAATATGCTGAATATGCCTGCCCCCTTTACCCCGGGATGCTGGTGGCCCCAATGCACCGCTGAGGGCCTCGGGCTCCCAGATATGGCAGAGACTCAGCCTGTGCTCCCTTATGGTGCTTGTTTTATTTGTATTCATTTGTGACCATTTGCTGTTGTTTCAATATTAGCAATGTTTGCAATGAATTATGTTCCGAGTTGCTTCTTAGTTGCTCCGCTAAAGCACTAAGCAATGTACAACACTTAAACAGAAGATCTTGCTTCAATCATACGTTTTGCTTTCTCACTGAAGGCCCTTGACTTTTCATTAGGTATTAAAAATACTGCAGTTAACCCTAAGTGGACTGGGATCTGCATGGTGAGAGAGCCTCTCTCTGGCCATATTGCCCTAGCTGAAATGTTAAAGTGCGTGAGCTCTTTGGATTCGTTTTTCAGAGAGCCAAGTGGCTGGATCTGCTGGACCATTTGCTCGCAGCAGCCAGAGCAGGGCACTTTGTGGTGGGGCCTGGATGTGGCGTTCATCAGTGAGGCTGCTCGTCATCCTTGCAGAGCCTTACATCTTCTGGCTTCAATAACGTGCTGATTGCTAGATTAGAAAAATGCTTCATTAACGCTTGTTACTTTTAGTAGGTTTGTTTTGACTGGACACAGTGACATGATAGGAAGTAGCTGGACTTTCTGTACAGAAATGGGGAGTTAACATTCGTTATCTTCACTTGGCAGAAGCAGAACTGTACCACTGAACCTAGCTTTTGCAATATGTCGGACTTTTTATTCATTCTTAACTATATGAAACTTGTTTACGTGCATATATCCTCCCTGGTGCTAAGCAAGTATTTAAAAATGCTTAATTTTTCCCTGATTTCATTTTTTGAGAGTCCTTACCATGACAGAATCAAAGAATGAAATTCATAGGCAGTGTTGTGGCTCTGTCTTGTGGTTATGTGTGCTTTCCCATAAGCAGAAAAGTTTTGCCTTTGTACTTTGCCTGGTCAGCACTCTTGTAAGAGGTGACGTGGTGCTGCTTGGTTAGGCTGGTTGGTCTGTTTTAAAAGAATTGAATTACTGAGGCATGCACAGCATGTCAATAAATAGCAGCGTTGCTGTCTGCAGATATTTCTGGGTTTTGGTTTGGTTGAGGTTTTTTTTTTCTGTTTCATTACTTATACTTAATGAAGGAAGCAGACTAAATGGCACGTAGGAGTTACCAATTTGGATCACACTGGTAGGTCACCAGCTCTAGTTGTGATCACACCTAAGTGCATAAGAGCGAAGTATAATAACGTGCATCACAGAGTGTACTGCATGACTTGTCTCCACAAAACTGACCTTCTTAACCTCTTCTGTTGTTCCCCTTCCTCCCTCCAATTGTGAAGATATACTTTCTAACATCCAAATTTTTAATTTGTAGCCTGCACTACTGTTCCTGGGTTGTTCTTGTACAGAATTGTTTGGGTCCACAAGTCCTGCTTGTTCCCGTGTCTGAAGCTGTTTCCTAACATGGCAGGTTAGGTCCTGACCATCTCTGCAGACTTCAGGTGGCAGCTGATCCGCAGGGAACCATGACTGATGTAAGATGTCCGAGATGCCCGGGAGAAGAAATGGTGGTTGGGACAGAAAGAAACCCTGCAGGAAAGCCTGTGAATAAATACATTCGGGAATTAACCTTGCATAGCAAGGAAACCAGGTATCAAATTGGGCAGGATGGAAACCTCCTTGTATGAGTTTTACATTCTCGGAGTGTAATTTTGTCAGATGACTGTGGTATGTGTGTCAGGCTGAGTGGAAATACCTTTGCTGCCTATTATTCTCTGGGAAATCCACCAGCCTCTAGCGAACATTGTCATGCCAGCTGGTGTTTGCCACTCCTCGCTGCATTACTGGCTACCTGTGAGTCAGATGTTCCCTGCACAGCGTTGACATTTCACATCCCCCAAGTGAACCTAACAGGATTTTAAGGTGCTTGGTCTCACCCAGACCATCTGACAGCTAAACATAAAGGCTGTGAACTTCGTTTCCTCTATCCGTCAGGTCTCTGTTTACACAGGCGTCAACAGGTGACAGCAACGCGTTGAAACATGTGCTGAGGCAGGAGAGGCACCTCTGCAAGAGGTGGGCCTGGCTGGGCTGTTGAGGCTGCGTGCTTCAACTAGACCGGCTAGGAAAAAAAAACCCCGAATGCGGTGGAATCAGGTATTTTTGTGCATTCTTGTAAATAAACAGAATTGCATCAAAATCCCACTTTCTTGAATGCCAGAGAAGTCCGTGTCCTCGCTGGCGTCCTCAACACCCAAGATAGCTGGTAGCTCCCAAAGGCTCACACTGAAAGCTGCTGCGGTCACCTCTTGCTGCACTTCTTCAGCTGTGCTCGAGGTTTCTTTACGCAAGCCGTCTCTCCAGGCTTCTCGTGCTGAGCTGTCACTCACACACACATTTCTGACCGAAGCCATTCTCTGCAGAGCTTCACTGTTCAAGGTTCAACAGCCTTTGGCCTTTCCCCGGTTTGGGAGGGATGGAGGGATGAATGCATATATCTCTGTCAAAAAACATCTGTCAAGGACTGTTTAGCTAGCTGGTCCCCTAGGCAGCTCTGTGCCTCTTGAGTTCCTTCCCATTTTTTTAGATTTCTGTGAATTTTGGATTTTATTTTAATTCTTTTAGGAGATGAACTAACTGTGTGCCCATAAAGGGACGTGATACCACTGTCCCCTCATTGGTTTTCATAGAATCGTAGAATGGTGAGGGTTGGAAGGGACCTTAAAGATCAGCTGGTTCCAACCCTGCTGCCATGAGCAGGGACACCTTCCACTAGACCAGGTTGCTCAGAGCTCCATCCAGCCTGGCCTCGAACACACCCAGGAAAGGGACAGCCACAGCTTCTCTGGGCAACCTGTTCCGGTGTCTCACCACCCTCATGGTGAAGAATTTCTTCCTAATATCTAATCTAAGTCTGTCCTCTTTTAGTTTGCAGCCATTCCCCCTTGTCCTATTGCTACAGACCCTTGTGAAAAGTCCCTCTCCATCCTTCCTGTAGACCCCCTTCAGGTACTGGAAGGCTGCTATAAGGTCACCCCATAGCCTTCTCTTCTCCAGGCTGAACAGCCCCAACTCCCTCAGCTGTCCTCATAGGAGAGGTGCTCCAGCCCTCTGATCACCTTCGTGGCCCTTCCGTTTTATGGAAGGTATGTAAGTTTCTTGTGAATTTAGCTGCAAGATTGAACACTTCCAGACATAAATACATTATGCTAATTGTTTTACAAATACCTGAATTTATTAGTTTCAGCCGAAACTTTGCAGTGACTTTTGCCGGACTTGCAGCTTTTGCCAGGTTGACTGAAACTGCACTGTTTTTCTGCAAAGAAGCTGTTTGTTAATATACTGACCCAGTCTTTCATGCTAGTCTGTTTTACTGTTTATAGCAAGTTGAAACCAGCCATGCCTGAGGGTTTTGTTACCACTTTTATCAAATCATAAAAAATTAAGAAATTTTATTGCTGTCACGGAGGTACTGCTCTGGAAACATGGGAAGCACATGCATCTGTCAGAGTTTCAGTTTGATTAGAGAGGTTGAGTATCATCTGTTAAAACAGGAGATTTGTGAAGTAGATGCTCATTAGATATTCAGGAGTACTCACTGAAAGTTTCAATGAACTGTTAGGTGTATCCTGTTTTTTTTCCCCAGACAGAGTAGAAGAGATGAATGCTGTTTCCCGGAAAGGTGCATCTTGTGACTAAATCCCCTTAGAATTATTTTATAATAGAACTGTGGCTTACAATGCCTTAATTAACTTTTTTCCTAAATATACATGAAGCCCTTTCTATCTTTGATAGTATCTAGTATCTAGTTTCTAGTATCTATTCTGGTGTTACTAAAACAAGCCATTACCATTTAAATGGCCTTAAATGAGGCAGTTTGTATAACGACTGAAGAGTAACAAAACCAAAACAATGTGCCTCTAATACATACCCCAAAGACACGCATATTATTTAAAGATATTTCAAGGACCTAGTTAGATTTGGCATCTTTTAATTGGAAACTTAACATTGAGCTGTACTAATGCCACAATTAACTTGGACTGTTACTAATGAATTTTCTAAATACATTTTTATGGAAGTTGTTATTACCCAATTGCTGGAGGCAAGGGAGTGCTGGGGAACCATATAAGCAGTTGCAATAATATCTGGGATTAATTGCCTCTAAGGGCTTGGCCTTGCCAATTGCTCAATTTTCATCAGCTTCAGTGATTTATTTTTCATAGAATCAGAGTCAGAAAACATGTAAGTAAGCAAGTAGGTTTGCTTTTGAAAAGCATCATCTGTTGTTCATTTTCAGTGAGTGCCGGGGCAATGGTATCTCTGGGCTGCTGCAGATAGAGTCCAGTTCCTGGCTTAGCTGAACTTGGTGACTTGAGTGAGTTGTTTCTGCCAAAACACTCCATGATATTCATTAATTTTTAGCTACATCAAAGTTTGGGGGCAGGATGTATAACTTCTTTGAGGCAGCATTTAGATGTATTACATCCCCTCTGCCAACTTTTGTACTTAGCAGCCGTGAGTCAGACCTTCCGAAGTAATGAGATTAAAAACAGTGACTTTTTACTCTTTGCCATCTGTTTATGAGTCGTCACGTGACACTCTTGACAGATTCTTAGCTTTTCTTTGTAATCACAAATTTACACTATTAAAAAATATGAAACTTGAGAATCTCACTTAGTTTTATCATTCAGGGACTGGGAGCTTTGAGAAACTCTAAACGTCAGGAAGTCTGGACAAAAATTATGACAGTTGACAGGACTGCGGCAGGACAATAGAGCCCTCCCTGGGTTCTCCATGAGAGCCCGCAGAAGTGCTTGCACGCCTGTCCCAGTGATATCAAGGGATCAAGGCCTCCTGACCCAAGAACCCAAGTGGACACAAGTCAGGAGTGACTGACGAGTAAATGACAATAAGGAGACACACATCATGAGCGTGGTCCCCTTGGAGGGGTTGTGAGGGATCCCAGCCACTGCTTGACCATATCCTCTATATTGGCTAGCTGTGTATGGATGGGGAGTTGAGGAAACTACCTCCTTCTCCACTGTGCTGAGTCCCTGTCAAAAACTGATTACTTGACCCGTGTGCAGCTGTACTGTGGAGACAACTGGTCTTCACGTACTACTTCTGAGTTTTGTGCCATGAGAACTCTTACTCTTGGTGTAGGAAAGGTCATGGTCTGACCTAACCTATGTCTGTGACAGTGCTGCTGTGTTTGTCTGCCCTTGAAGAAAAGAGAAGAAAGTAATATCTGAATTGCCTCTGGTAGTGAGTGTAGGAATTTATTTGTTCTTGAAGTGTGCAACATTATGAAAACAGTGTTTAAAAGACAGAGCTCCTGATGGCATGCAGAGCTGGTTTTCAACTGCTTGTCAAAGTGACTGCAGTCTGAACTACCGGGGCACAAGAATAAATCCTAAAATTAGCAATAGTGGTTTGCAGTTGAACATTCTGAACCCCTCAAGATTTTGTAACTGCCTGCAATAAGGAATTAAAGTTAAAGGGGTGCTGTTAACCTTGTATAATTCTTATGTGATGGCCAAACAGGAGAATGATTGGAGAAAATGTCAAGAAGGAAATTTCTTTCTACAAGAGAGAAAAGTAGAAAGTTGTTACTTTTTCTGAATTTCAATATCACATTTGAAATTGATATTTCCTAACATGATTTAAATAAGTTGTGAATATACTTCTCTGATTTAAAAAAAATGATTATTTTATCCCAAGGAAGATCTGTTCATCATCTGAACGACACACATCTTGGGAGCTGCTTGTGTTCTGCTGAAAAGTCATTAGACTAAGGATGAGGAATGGCATATGTTAGAATCTCAGCAATGTAATTATGTGCAAGAACTCTGCTACAGCCTTTGGTGATAAACTAGAGTCCAGATCCAGTCCTTGAGAATCCAGGCAGTATTACCTTATCAGCTACTTAGCCTGACTCACTGCTGAATCTTCCCTCTGTAGTCTAATGCTGTGTGACATGCTCCCACCCTGTGGGAGATGTGAAGGCAAAAGAGCATGTGTGTGATAAAACCATTTCCTTTCAGTATTGGTATTACAGTCTCTCTTCCTTTTTTTGGATGTGTACAAATGAAAAGTGTCAGCACTGCATGCAGAACTCAAACATACTGTTTACAATCAGCCAAGCTAAGACTTAGTGACATGTATTAAAAACCAAAACCCCAACAACCAAGTGACTGGTAGTTTAGGCATTGTGGTTGTGATGTAGTGTGCTCTTCAGTCCATCCAGGCACATGGAGTCCACAAGCTGTGTTCTGGAACTGAGGGAAGTTGAGAAATGAGCATTTAGAGCAAGATGTGTTGACTATACATTCTCCACCCTCGGTGACAGTTTCGCTTCGTATCAGCTCTCTCGTATATGCACTATGTATATTGTGTTCCTACGATTCCCCATCGTCTCTCCGCATGCTAACAACCAGCTACTGCGTCGTGCTTGTGGAAGTGGGCTGGCTAGGGGGAAGGATGTCAAGGAAAGGAGGCACAAACCACACTCAGCATGCAAAGAGGGCTTGAGAGGAAGAGGTGGGTCATTGTCTTCTCCTGCTTCTGTTCTGGCAGATGTGTCTGCTCAGATGTGCAAGACATTGCCTTTTTTTTTTTTTAAAGCTACTGGAGGGGTAGAGCATTGAAAGCTTTAATATTACCAAGGAGCTGAGAAGATCTGGACCTGTGCTGTGATTTGCAGCAGGTATCTTATTAATATATGCCCAGAGGAATTTTTAAGTGGTGAATTGTCTGTACTTCGTACCGAACCCAGTATGAATCCTTGGACAAGATAATCTGATTTCAGAAGACTAAAGAAATTCAGAGGGAAAATGGGAGAATTGGACAAAACCATGGGAGATCTATCTGGCTGAAGCTTTTTCTCAAAAAATGAGGTATCTTTAGGGAGAACCAGGAGGCCTATACCAAACCTGCTACAGGTAAGTGTTTATTTTTTGATGTTATAACTCACCTGGATTGTTTTGAAAGTGGCTGACAAAGTTGTCTCTGTTCTCATACCTCGGTCCAACTTAGTCACTGGCTACCAAGGCTGGTAAGAATGTGACCTAACTTTTGTTGAAGTCTTGAGGATCCCAGAAATGTTCTTTCTGGATTATTTTTAGGTATGTCAAACTGTCTTGAATGAACTAGCATTCTGCGTTCACCGATGTACTTGTTATAAGTCAGGTCTTTGACTTTTCTGAGCTTTAGTTAGAAAAATTTGTATTCTCTAGTTTTTACTCAAAATTAGGTATAGCCAGTGACATTTGTGTAACTGGGTTTTTTTTCCTTGAAAAAAATGGGATAAAAATTAGCCATTTCTCCTTGTGTATTTTGTTCATGTAGAGTGCAAGCCACCCCTCCTTGAGGCTGCTTATTTTGCTAGAACGGCAAATGCTCATCTGTGGTCTTCATCAAATGAACACCTTGGGAAAAACTGTGATCCTAATTTCAGGTGAAGGACACTGTTCTTCTCTGTCCCCACACCTAATTTAAAGAATCCAGGCAATTGGAAAGCTGGTGAGAACAGACATTTTGGCAATGCAGATTCCACTTATGACTAGAATAACTTCTGTCCAAGTGTGCCATGGTGAGCTAAGCCAGACAGGTGCTTTAGGTATGCCTCAGAGCCTTCTTTTGCAGGTGACACCGGGCAGCTCAGGTGGCAAGTTTTCCTCTTCTACCAGCAACCCCCAGGCATGTGGCACAAAAGTAGCTGGAGACGGTGGGTGGGCCTGTGGGTTTGAGATCCCTGAGGGAATGACCTAGAAGAGGCTGAAGGCAAATGTAGGTGCTGTGGGATCCCCTGCGGCAGCCATTTGGCTGCTTCTGATGAGTGGACCAGATAGGACTGGTTGAGATAATCTTCCAGCTCCCCACAGAGTTACATCTATATTTGCCCTTTCTGAGGCTGTTCAGGTATAGGAAAACCCTTTGTTTATGCTGGAGTTTGGACATAGGAGTGAGGAGTCTTACAAGTGCACTGTTTGCAAAAGACTGCTGGTGGTAAGTCTTCTGCAAATCAGCTAAAATGCATTGGTCTATTTATTTCTGCCTTTCCTAATTGCTGGGAGGGGTTTTCTACCAGACAAGAGCCCAAGTCACAGACTCCAAGACTTGCAGCTGAATTTTGTCATTGACTCATCACATGCATATTGGTAAGCCATCTGCAAATAAGATAATTGTCTGTAATTTAGGTTATCTCATCTAAAGACCTCAATTTCCATTGCTAAAGAATGAGCCTAATGCATATGACACAAGGATATTGTGTAGAATAACTCACTGTATGTAACTACTGAGGAGCTCTCTGCAGGTGTAGAGTGCTTGTTAATGGCCAATTAGCATTATTTAACTGTACTTCCAGCCATTAAAACTCTACTGTCCCAAATGAAAACAAATCAAGCTTTTATTCTAATCTGTACATAGAGAATAATTTTTCTAGACTTAACTGTGTGTAACTTGCCATTTGCTCTCATCTGATCCACTTCTTAGCTCTTGACAGTGAATTGGGTGCAGCCTCATCTGCCTCAGCAGCTCAGACGTTCCTAGACTTAATCCTGAAAACCTCTGCACACAGTTAACACATTAAATCCTCATTTTGTTTGAGGGAGCAATTGTCCCATTTCAAGCAGCTGAGGGGTGAGAGCCCTACTCAATAAGTAAGGGTGCAGGTTAAAAAAAATCAGTGGGTGCCACACTCAGCAGGAAGCTTTTTAGACTGGTAGAAAGGGGATGTGATAGATTGACAGCTCGGGCAGTAGCTCACCCGTTGCAGATATCACAAAGCTGCAGAGAGCCTTTCACCAAAGAAGGTATGTGCTTTGTCAGTTCATATATACCCCAAAATGGCACATGCTTCATCTCTGCATGTATCAAGACACAACAAATGAGGGTAACACAGGATTTTCTTGCTTCTTGGTTTCACTGGCTGGAGACATGTTCCTTATTCACTCAGAACAAGTGTCAGACCAGGCTGTGGAAAGTAGCACAAAAATGCCGATCATTATCTGTAATTTCACTGTGATGTTTATTACCATGCTTCATGAAAGTGATTTCCTTTATGAGGCAATTTCATGCCTTACTACTTCCTAATGCATCTTGCTGCTACTTTCAAATGTACAATTGTAGAAGACCTTTCCAGAAAATCTTTTTCAGTTCACAAGTTTTAAAATACTCAATATACTCCAGCATGAATGTCACTATGCTTTAGAATCTATAGATCTACTGTGTTTACCTTTCAATTTAATTTTCTAGAAATGCTCAATTACATCTAGCAACATGTGATTGATGATAATTCTGCAGCCTGGTGGAATCCAGTCACCTGGTTCAGCAGAAGTTCACTTTTCGAGGGGTCACACTGGGAACACGTTATCTCAGAAGTAGTTTTCAGCAGTTTCCCATTTCCTCCTCCTTGCATGTACTTAGTTGTTTCAGTGTTTCTTATGCTGTGCTGAGATCCTGTCTCTACAAGCTCTCAATTCCTACTCCAGGTGGATGGCGTATTCTCATTTATACCGTTTCACATGTTGTGGCTGAACTTGCCTTCTAAGCAAGGGAGCAGAGGCTTGACCTAGAGCTGTTTGGAATCAACCTTTCTGTTTGCTCTTGTTGGGCTTTATACTGAGTTAACAGCATACTCCAGTCAGTTGCAAAAGCAGCACAGCCCTTTCCCCAACTTTCCCTGCCCAAAGCCTGGCACAGAGCAGGTTGTCATGATTTCTTTCATCCTTCTACCAGTTTTTTTTTCAGTTCAGCCTGAGCATCTGCTGTTTCTGCCATGGGAGGTATGTTTTAGAGTAAACAATGTTTGTTTTAATCTCTCCAAGATAAATTACCTGTAAAAAAAAAAAAAATCGTTGCTTGGAAAATCTAATTGCAGTCAGTCTCAAACGCCCCAGTGAGTGTGTCTTGTTTCGGAGCTGGAGGCGTGTGTCTGAGCCCCTTGCTCTGCTCTCATGGCCACAACTGTTCCTAGTGAGTTCCACTGGACATGGGTACCTGCGCATCAAGGCCAGCAAAGCAAAGGTACAGGAAGTGGTACTAACCCCATCCAAGCGAGCTCTTGGGCTCCAAGCTACAGAAAGGAGCATGCTTGCTGCACCATCTGGATTGGGGATGGGCCAGGAAGATAAAAAGGAATCAATCAGATGTGCCTGAAGCTAAATGTGTAATTTATTTAGCAGTGTAAAGTTTGTATTAAAGGGGAAGCAGGAATGGTGCACATGTCAGAGAGTGAGAGGGAGAGAGAAAGGAAAGAAAACTTCATGATTACTGGAAAACAAAAAGTTCAGATAATCCTGTCTGTTCAGATCTGATACTAGTCAAATTTTTGAGTAGTTCTGAATGATGATGAATGGAAAGCTAGAACCCCCTGAACCTAAATAGACTTGTATTGTAGTTAGTCCTGTTAGATGTACATGTAAATCCAACAAAAGATCTTCTGCGTCCACTGATGAAAACATTCTCATGTAAATCCTCTCAGCCCTCCCTGCCTACCTTGCCGACCTTGAACTTCTAATTAGGAGGAATCAGGAAAGGACACTGTTGGATTCGTAGTAAAATTTGGCCATGGGCATATGATGTCATTATACATCATGCCAGACAATAGCTGTATTATGTCACCCTGATTAAAAAATGGACTGCTATATCAATAAGCTACTGCCTATCATAAAGTCAGCCTGCACAATGCTGTTGATTTGGCAGACTTCTAAGCAAAAGAATTATAATCTCTTTCCTCTTGATCACTTTATGAAATCCAGATTGATCTTTCATCCAAAATGTCAAAGAATGTGCCAGCAGCTTAGCAATCAATGAGAATAATGACCTGCTGTAAAACAAACAACAGTGAACTAAAAGTACTGGTCATGTCTGCGTTTGCCAACAAGACATAGATAACTTTTTTTTTTTCCAGCTGTTCTTAGTTCTCATATTTAAAAAAAGACATAGCTACTAGGGAGAGTCTGTTAATTGCAATTGAACTCAGGTTCCTATTTGAGCGCTTGAAGATTTTTGGCTCACAAATAGGAACAGCTTATGCTAAGTCTGCTGCAGGGATTCTGGCCCCAAGCTTTTCACTCTGCGCTTCTTCAAAGATTTCTGCCCCTGCTGCTGGGATTGCTCAGCTAATTGTAAAGCAGTTGCAGATCTGCTTAAATCCTAGCTGGATGCACTGGGAAACACCAAAGCTGATTCCAGTTTATGTTAATCTGCCAGAGTGATACAGCATCTACTTCATCAGAAGCTGAGCTTGGCCTGTAAGGAGGGAGACAGACATCTAAAATGGACAGATTGTTGGGGCAGAAAATTCTTCTAAGCTTTCAGAAACTCGTCTATATCTACTAATGAGTCAGAGCTTTAATTCCCAATGAATTAAACAGATCAAGTCCAAGAGAGTTTTGTACTTGAGTATTTTTAAGAATCCAGCCCTTAAATTGTTATTTTGATGGTAGGACTGAAGCTCCTGAATCACTTAGACTTTGCAGTGTTGTACGTAAAATACTGTAATTCCATTTAAAAACTCATACAACTTGGACACTATCTGTATAAAATGTTCTTGATCAAAAAAAAGGTGCATACTCTGAGTGAATGTACTGTTTCTGGTTCACCTCTGTGATTAAAAGGGTTTTATTTTAAAGGTTAAATGCTTTACATTTTTTGACAAACGTGGAAGTGAAACTGTGTTATATTTTAGTGTGAATTTTAACAGCACTTCTACTTTCATGTTGACACTGGCCACATTGATAAGATTTTATCTGCATAAAAGATAAGAAACATCCCTATTACAGTACCAGGGATGATGCATGAAAGCATAACTTCAGTCATAGGCAAAACTCTCACTTAGTTTAGTGAAATCAGTTTTCCTAGTGTGTTTAAGAATATACTAGTTTTTGTAAAAAATCTTGTTCTTTCCCTTAGAATAAAACATCAGAATCTCCTAAGTACGAGAGCAAAACGAGTCGCTGTGCTAGCATCAGCCTCTAAACACCACTGGAGACACTATTGCTTGAACAGTGTGCTTTTATTTGTTTGAATTATTCAGCATGTGAAGGTACATCGGTTGTTTCTCTTATGTGTATTAATATCAAAGCCGAAACTAATCTTTGTCAGATCCTGCACAGGAGGATCTTAGAGCTCTCAGTCGCTTGGATACAAGTGCCAGCTTCTTGCTTGGCTTCCAAGAGGGCACATCAAAATGGTCTTTCCTGACTCTCCGTGCTGTTTTCTCAGAGCTACCAAACCGGCGGCATTGTCAGCGTAGCCATCAGCTCCCAGTCCCGCTGTCCCCATCGCTCGCTCCCATCGGCCGTGCAGTCTTGGTCGCTCCCATCTTGAGCAGTGGGCATAAGCAGATTTCTCAGTCAGCGGCTTCACACCAGTTCAGAAAGATGCACTCTTGTTTCTCAGACGAGTGTTACTTTCCAGGGATAAAATGGCAAATGGCTGTGCTGGCTGTAACGCCGTGCCCGCTTTAGCTGGGGTGCCAGACCGACTGTGAGGTTTGTGGTGGTTTGTGAGCATCTTAGGGTTTCAAATGAGTGCTTTTCATGCTGCTTATGTCTGTTCAAAAGCTGTATGTTCTGTGCTCTGAGACATTTTCTGACCACTCAGTTGAAACTTGTGATTAATTCATCAGGTTGAAATGTAGTTAATTACAAAAACTGTGGTAATTGTTTCAAGGATGATGATTGTATATACAATTTTTTTCCTGTTGTCCGTGTCCTGTCCCCGTCCCGTCCCCCCCCCTGTTGAAAAACAAAAACAACCAGGTTTTTGCTTTGCTGTAGAAAGACCCCGTGCAAAGAGGAGACACAGCTAGAACTCGATGGTGCACATAATGTTGTCGAACGAAAGTGTGAGAAAATGAGGAAAAGGAAACAGTTTTTTCACTACCTCTTTGAAATCTAGTAAAGGGGCTGAGACTGGTAAAGGTCAGACTTGGCCATTCACCTTAAAAATAGAACACTGAAAACCAGGTACTTTTAGTAAAGAATTTCTGTAATTTCTCTTTGTATAGTGTGAACCTGTTTCTCCTGAATTGGTAGGGGTTTGGAGATGTCCAGTGTAGTAATATCAAACCTGTTTTTGTACCTTTTTGACTGGAGCTTCACATTCAGTTGTGTTAATCTCGTATGTGGTATTTAAGTGGTTGTTGTGTTTCATTTATCAGCTTATAGTTTTTTATGCATGTAAACATGATAAAGGGCATGACAAAAGAAATATCTGCATTTGGATTTAAATGATCCATTAATATGAAAGACCAATATATATCAACATTATTTGTATTGTGTATACATGCATATGCTAAATAATTTTGTTTTCAGAGTGGATGTATTATGGCTTTCTGACTCTGAAATAATTACAAGCCTCAGCTATAGCTAAAGTGTTAGTCACAGTGATTTAGCTCTGCCGGTAATGTTGTGGATATATAGAATATTTATATGGTATGAGGCGGCAATAGTGAAGATAAATCTGTGGCTGTACTGGGTGTTTACCTTTCCAGACAGGAACACTCATCTCTCTGTCAGTATTTGCACCCATCCATGTGTGTAAAACTGGGAAATACTATTAAAATCAGATCCTTGTTTTAAGTAAAAAACCATTTTTTAAAATAGCTTTCTCAAAAAAGACCATTCTGTTCTTTAGTTTCCAAGATCTAGTGTACCAGTTCCCATACCCATCTTCAAATGCCCTGATGTCCCAGTGCTCCCAACACTTTGCAGTACTGCACTTGGTAAGACCAATATGTGCCAAAAGCAGTATATTTTATTGTTCCGACCATATTCTTGGGCTAATATTTCAGTTTCTTCAGCTTTTCTCAAAATGGCTAGCGCTCACAGCTTCTTTTATTTTGCAGTGACATTTGCGGATACTTGAGCATATCTGGAAATTACAATGCAAGTAACTAAAATAGGAATTCAAATAAGCGTAAGTACTTCATTTGGAAATCTTCGCGATTGACTTATTCGTAGGCAATGATCAGTCTGAGCAACAAGTATTATAGTCACCACTATAAATTATGATTAAACTATCTTTTAAAAAAACACATCTATTTCCAAATCAAGAGAAAAACATTACAAGTTTAGAGAGGTTGCTCAGAAGGCACTCTGCACCATGCGAGCGTGTTAACGTTAGAAAGATGAAGGCTGTTGTTCCCCCCCTTAGACAAGGCAGCAAAGACAGACAACCACATCCTTGCCGTGCACTTTGTGTTCTCAGCTGCAGTTTGGGGTTACCAAACCCACTAATTCCTCATTCAGCAGAGACCCGAGCTGGCTTCAGCTTTAGGATTTTTGCTGCCCCAGACGAACCTGAACGCTGGCACGCTTGACTGCCTGGTGTGTGCGATCGAGCGTGTCCTCTATGGGTTTTTGCTGTCTGCAGAAACTACCTAACTACTAAGATAATGTCTGATCTTATAGAGCAAGTCTCTTTCATCTGACAAAATAGATTTTATATTTTTAGCCCTTCTGCCGCTGAACTTTTTAACGTTTTTCCTCATTCAAGTGAGTAGCAGTTTACTGAATCTTACAGATGTTCAGGTGTAGCTTGTACCCAGAGAGCTGATGATGTTACATCTTCAGCAAATTACATGGTAACGATTGAATTCAGCAGAGTAGAGTGCCAGGACAGCAGGTTTATTTACTACATTAATTTTTGTAATGAAGGAAGAGAAGAATACCTGTAGGTGGCAATAGTACAGAAGCTGTAGCCACATGCCATTGCGGTTTTTTTGATCAGTAGATTACCATCAAGTTAGTATTCAAGATAGCTTTCTGCAATTCCAATTCAATAAACTGCTCTACTGATGCTGAAGGCCAGGGCAATGTGGTCCCTAATGTCTGGCTTCAAACCGAAGTACCAGATTCTCCACACTACCAGCACTGTTTAGCATAGGCAAATTCATAGATGGGTTTAGAAATGTTGTGTCAACATTTATCTATTTATTTATATATTTTCAGTCAGTGAGTGCTAACACAGATTTTCAATGCCAGTGTTGAGAGAAATGTGACATTTTTGTCATTAGCATTATTTTAATCCACAAGAAACTACAATAATATAGTCACAAATTAAAGAATTCTGTTAGTGAACTGGAAAAATAAAAATTTGTGCATACCCGAAATAAAAAAACCAACACTGAGCATGGATGAGGGCCCAAGTTCTAGCCTGTGGTTGCTCTTTCAAGATGAAGTCATGGTGCTGATGGGTGACAGCAGTATCTGGGGAGTGTGATGCTACGTGTGCATCTTTGAGGGCAGCCGGGGCAGAAAGTGTGCCATGAGCATGAGCAGCACTGCAAGGGACCTTGTCAGGGTTAGCAGCTGATGGGCTGCTGTGCTCTGGGTTTCAGCTACACTCAGGACAGACCCCAGGCATTTTATACGTGGGCTGCTGTAACCCGGGATTGCTACAAAATCCTCTGGCAGGTGTGACTGGCAGCAGGTCTGCTGGCATTGGAGCAGCGTTCATGTGGGTTGCACAATGTCTTTTGCAGTGCACTTCTTGAGTAGGAACACAGCTAAAGTGTTAGAAATTACTAATTCAGCTGGTCATTGCGTGATGATGCACCTGGATTTGTCACTGCATTGGTTAAAGACCAACTAAGATTACAGAAGTACTGTAAACAATTGCACAGGTAGAAGGTCATAAGCAATTCTTAATTTACAGTCTATATCAGTATTTCTTCTGCATCATTATTACTTGGTAGGTTATTTAAATGCCTACTGAAAACAAAGTAAGATCTTACTTTGGCACAAATAGTTTGCATTAGATGAGGCAATGCTAACTGAATAGAAAAATCTAAGTTCTATTTATGGCCCATTGTCTGTGGTGGCATTTTTATTAATTTCCCCAAAATGGGGAGGCAACACAATCCACTCAAAATTCTTGTTGCCACTAGAATAACTATTTGTCCAGAATATTATTTTCTGGGGGAGTCTAATTTATGCATTCCAAGTACTTTTCTGGCTGACAGTAGTTAAAAATAAAGAACACGTTTTTTGCAGAAATTTAATCATTTCCTTCAGCTGTGAATGCCCATTGCTCCGAGAAAATTGTCCCTGTGACTGTGCTACTATTTTAACTGGCATTTTAATTAAGGTTCTTGTGCTTATCAGTGTAAAACCGGAGACCATTGGTTGTGTACCTGAATCCACTGACTAAAATGAAAGAGTTGGAGAAATAAACCCATGTAAAATGTTGGAGAGTTGTCTGAAATAATGAAATAGTTGCAAGTGCTAAACTAACATGTGAAATTAAAGCCAAAGAGAGCAAGCCTGTTGTGACTCCGGGAGCAGCAGGTGAGGTGATGACTCTGTGGCCTACTTTGCTGTGCTGACTTACTGGCATTAGTCATCCCCGGAGCCGAAACTCAAAATTCCGTATCTGTTGATATTGTTACCCAGATGCTTGTAAAGCAAAGTCCGTGATGGCCGTTTCAAGCATGGCTGTGAGTTATCGCTGTGATTCACTATACCTGACTAGACTTGTTGTCCTAGGAGGTCAGTATGTTGCTTTCCGTGACATATTTTATCCCTCTTTTCAATTTGTTTTGCTCTGCAGCTTCAAATAGTCTAGGGCATTAAGAAAACTTTTATTGTAGTGGAATTCAGCAGTCAAATATCGGGAAAAATATAGCTAAGACTAAGCTTACAGCTGGTGTGTGTAGGTCTTGTATTTAGTTATTGATCCTGAATTATTTGAACTACCTTGTGCTATACACCTGCTTTCTCGGCAGTCTTAAGAGTTCAGCCTTACGAAGGAACAACGTTACAGCCTCTGAAGGTTAAGAAAAATGAGCAGCCAACACACATTAGAGGAATTTTATAACAGTAGTGGTGGGTGGAAACAAGGTTCAAAACCTTTCTGTGAACCAAAGATCAGACACAGGTTTCGGTTGTCAGGGCTGGGAACTCAGTCAAAGAGCGATGACCTCAGCTAACCTTAATTACCTTGTTGTATAATGATCATAAAAAAGGGAGAGGCTTAGAATTACTGCCTTTCTTGTCCTTGTATAAATGCTGGGCAAGGAATTACTGGGTTTCATAGAAGTTGAAGTAGACTTTTTTGTGTGTGTGTCCATGCTTCAAATCTGTGCTCTGTTTGTGTTCTTTTTAGTATGATGTGTTAAAAAGACCATGAGAGAATTTAAATCTTGACTTCATTGCACAGATTGCTTAACTGCTAAGGAACCCGAGAGCCACCCAACTCATGCTAATTGTGCTAGGCAATGTAGATGAATGGTTTACAGACCAGCAGTAATGTTCTAAAAATACATTGCACCTTCTCAGTTTTACAACATGGACAGATCTTACATGTAAGCTACAGGGTTCACAGGGGATATCAAAACATCTTTCAGCAAGTTACAGACTTTTGTGTTTGCTATGCTGCCCTTTTCCAACTCATCATTGTCCTGTCTTGCAACAGCCCTCAGAGAGATGGTCCATCCTGGGCTATGGTGGGCACAGGGCTGAGGAATAGAGTACCTGGAGGTGTTGCCTCCAGCTCTCTCCCTGATGAGCTTACAGTGGCACAGCTAACTAGGATCTGACCTGGCCATTTAGCTCCCATCTCCCTACCTGACACCTCCTCCAAGCGTGGTGGCATACGGCTAAAGGATCCCGTAACCTGCCCTAACCCTCCGTTGGCTGGTGTGGGACTTGCGGAGCCCACTGCGTCCCCCGCAGAGGCTGGGGACTTTGCAGGTCAGCGAGAAGTCAGGCTTGGCATCGCTGCACGCTCCCATGCTGCGTGTGCCAGGTGGTGCTGCCAGGTCTCGCTGGCTCCTCTCAGCAGCTAGCGTCTCCCCCGAGGAACTGAAAGCAGGGATGATGGCGTGTTAGAAGAACAACAATGCTTGTTGCCCTGAAAAATGCAAGCATGCAGCCACTGCTCAAGTTCTACCCGTCTCCTCTCCTGCTCTTCCCAGACTGATGCTTCTTCCCCTCTACTGTTCCATGTCCTATCACTTTCTCCTCCCTGTATGTCCTGATGAAGGTGCAATACATGGATTAAAAATAAGTCTTTTGGATGAGAAACATGTTTACAGCAACAGCAGGCAAGAGAAACAAAAATCAGTAGAAATAGTTTTTCTGGTTCCAGTTTCATTAATGTCTTCAGCTTTAAAAGGATTTGAGATTTTTGTGAGGTAAATGACCCAGTGCAGGCTACACAGACATTTCAAGTTACATAAAAATTTTAAGGCATAATAAAGTGTTTGTGCGCAGTCCTGCTCCTGGGGATTTGAAAGGTTACTGCAGATTGCCTTTCCTATTGCCATGCATTTTATATTCATTCTAGGCAAGCACAGGTGAAGGCAAAGATAGCAGCTGTTTTGGGAGGCTTTCCACGAAGCAGGAAAGTTTTGTCAAAGTGTTTTAGGCACCTTCTTCCATTCTTGTTCTATCCTGCACAAGAGCAGACATTGAGCACCACATGCTCTCCTATTTTGCTTGTCAGCTTCTTACATAGGATTCGTCTCTGGTTCTTGTGTAAAGGTCTCCAAGTAAACCTCAGCCGCTGAGCCTGTTTCCCTGTCCCCATTGCCGTCTCCGTGTTGTAAAAATGCACCTGGAGAAAGGTTACAGAATTATATGTGCCCCAGTAACTTCCCATGACAGTCCCCAGTGTAATGTCTGAAAATATTTGAAAAACACAGCAACAGAAAGACGGAGCTACCGGTGGTCCACCTCTTTTCCTCCCCGGATGAACTGGTGCAAATCAGTCCTTGCTGGGCATTTATCCAGGGTAACTGGCATCAGTAAATAAGGCCACAGGCAGATTTTAACAGAAAAAAATAGCTTACGGCAACAATATCTCTCAGCAGAGTTTCCACCCACCCCCTGAGTGGATGGAGCAGGATGCGCGCCTGCACGTCAGCTCCTCGAGGACATGGTAGGTGACATCTGGCACCCCAGCCCCCTCCTCCTCTGCTCTTGTTGGAGGAAGGATCAGCCGTTTAACTCCACAGCAAATGGAGCGGTATCAGACTGAAACAAAGTGCTCACTGTCCTGTGCCTGGGACAAGAAAACACTCTTTTTGCTGGAGCTGCAGCTAAAACATGTGCCATGCAAAGTGGTTTTAATTTTTTTAGGCTTCCAGATATCATGATACATTTAAAGATGAATGTTGACAAATAGAAGGAGATTGTTTACATTGAGTTTTCTCACCTCAGGGCAAACTTAAAACATGGCACTGCTGGATTACAGCACGCCAACAGATGCGGTGGATCGTTTCAGGCAAGCTTTCATGTGTCTTGTGGTATCACCTAAGCAGCAGATTGCTGAGTTTTGTTGCCGTGCTTAGTATCACTTACAACTTTCTCAGTGCCCACGTGCTTTTAACTTCCCTTGGAAAAATAACCCAATTTCTGTTATTATCATAACATTTAGATGACATAGCATGGTCAAAACAAACCATCTGTGCTGACAAGAATTTCCATCAGTACACACCTGAGGCATCAGCCTTCAGAAGAAGAGATCCAGTTAACATCTATCTTCCTAATGATTTATTTCATATTCATCTGTCTAACACATCCATCCACTGTCTTCCACCTTTCAGAAACACTGACAGAAATGAGATTAGCTGGAAACTGAGGGCTGAAATTTGATCTTTGCTCATGATGATACTCCTGATGGTGGTGAGGAGCCCAACACAGAGAGAGCTCAAGAGGTTCTGTTCTGGGAACAGTGTCATCTCTGATGTGCATGACAGTATCAATTATATTTGTCTTATATTAAAGCACAAATGCTATAAAAAAATTTTATATATATAAAAAATATCCTTCAGACTGATATTTGAAAGATCCCTGTACGTTTCAAGTCTTTCAAGTAAGCCACAAAATCAAAGGATTCAGAAAGATCAAGGTTGAATATTAATAAAAGGTTGCAGCAGGAGGCCTTTCAGACTCGCTGTTTAGTAGTGTTAGTGCTGTGGCCATATCTGAATATTAACTCTGGGGCTTTTTTCTGTTCTTTTGTTAGCATCTCACTTTGATACTCTCCAGATCTCATTTAAGGAAAGACAGATTAATAATGAAGTGGAAAAGATCAAGTAGATTATCCAGGGAAAGTTAAGTTGTAATAAATGATAGCCCTGCGTGATGGATAATTCAGTAAAATATCAACATGCCTTTGAAATAACCTTACAGAAGAGCCATTGGCCATAAAATAAGTCAATAATTTGTATGCGTGCATTTATGAAAATCTCGAAAATAGTTTCCATGTTGTCCTTCAGGTGCCACATGATCTGACAAGGTCAGCATACTCTTCAAAGTCCTTGCATAAATATATCAGTGTCTTTTCAAAACTACGTGAAATTCAAAGTCCAAAGAACTTGTCCTGAGTATCTATTGCAGCAGGTATCTCGCCTACGTGGTAAATTCTGCCACAGCTGCTCCAGAGGCTGATGCTGACCAGTACTGACAGCATGATCTACAAGGTCTAACTAAATGATAATGTCTCATGTGTAGGAATCCCCATTTGTCCAAGCAGCAGGACTACATTGTGGTCAAATCCTTGATGGTCAAAATCAGTTTAATTACTATCATTAAATTGGAATCAGAGAGGTAACATACATACAGAAACCTAGAGATGTATTTCTGAAATTTCTTATGGAAAAACTGTTGTCATGTATATGGCTCTTAGGTGGCTTTTCTGCACATGCAGTTAAATCCTAGTAAATGGAATTAGGAAAAGCCAGCTAGAACAAATTATGTATTTCATCCCTCCTTCTGAGACACTGTCCTGGTGGAAGTGCTCCTACTAGCTTGCAGCCCACCTATTAATATGAAAACACTGCAGCGCCTCAGCATTAAAACTGCAAGTTTTCATACAGCTTCTCATACTTCTGATACAAGAAATCATGCTATTGCATATTCTTTCTTTTGTATGTGTATATGTCTGTATCTATAAATATATGTATGTATATATATATAATTAACGTATATAAATTCTAGCTTAAAATAAATAGGCACGCACAAGTAAGTGTGACTGAGGGCTCCATATCTGACATTCAAAGGCATCCAAGTGCCACAGAATTTACAATGAAAAGAATTTCAAATTTACTAGCGGCTGAAAGCAAGATTTTATTGCACTTTTACTATTGCAGGGGTGTAGTTTACAGACACTGCTGTTGTATCTTATTTGAATGGTTCTGCAGAACACAAGAAGAACTTGCTCATTCCAATTACGGGACTAATTTTTTCCCTACTTTAATGGCTGTCCACAATTTATGGAACCAAACTTAACAGAAGAGATTTGGGAGGGTCCGTAGCTGCTGAAAATTCATAGTGTTCACAGAAATCAAAAGGTTTGTCCCAATTTCATGACATTTTAAAAATCTGTTGCAAGAATTAATTACTAAAAATCAGCTCAGAAACCCCTCCAATCAACCTGTAACATGCAGAACAAGTCCACTTATTTTCTTCTTCTAGGGGTAACAATATACCAAGACTGGTACATCCTTTCTCAAAGAAGCTGTTAACTCTCTTCCCACTGCCCCGTTTTACTATTTTATGTCCATCCCACACTGACCAGCTGACAACTGCTCAGGCTTTTGGCAGACGGAAGTCAAGGAGGCATGGTGTGGGTGTTCCCCCTGCACACCGTGCAGTGCCACCTGTAAACTGCTTGCTCGGCCTGTAAAATGCTGTAAGCACTGGGGAGGCATGAATTAATAATGTGTGTTTATACATTTGCATGCCTGTAGAATACCTAATGAACAAAGAGAAGGCAGCTTGAGCAGTATGCTTTTAACCTCAAAGTTTTCTGTCTAGTGTTTTTCTTATTTCTGAGATTATAGGGCAGTATGAAGACGTATTGAAAATGGTAGGGATCCGTTTGCTGGAAGTGTCGTTCACAGCCACTGAGGAATATTGGAAAGCTAGGGGAGAAGGAAATGCTCATGTGCGTGTGTTTACTTACACGCATTTGTATGTGCATAGATCTAAAAGGAAATAAGAGGGCTGTGTCAAGAAGTTTTGGGGGAATCAAGTCAAAAAGAGGTTTGTTGCAATGCAAAAAAGTGCAGGGAGTTTAGCTCTGTGCATCCAAATAACAAATAATAAACCCCACACCTTCTGGGGGGGGAAATCTGCTGATTTGGTGTCTGTTCATCTCTTCTGTTTTAAAATTGCTGCATAATTTTGATAGACGGGCTGAAGATGTCTTGCTGAGAGCAGTTACTAAATGTTTGTTTGTTTTTATTTTCATCTTAAGAAGAGGATTCATTTTAAGCCATTTAAATGTTTAGGGACATTGTTTAACTTGTAAATGTTTATTCTGCTGCCTGTCTCCATTCACTACAGAGAAATGCCAGGATTCCCTGCCGATGTAGTTGAGCTTATCTGCTTCTTTTCTGCATCACTGAAGCTGAGTTGCATATAGATGTGCCCTTATTTCTTGCTGTTGAATGCCTTAGAAAAATAAATACGTTGTGGTTTTGGGGACTGACCAGATGAAATCCAGATAACTAAAGGAAATTTCATTATCGGTAGCAAGGGGAAAGTTTATGCAGATTTAGTGAAGCATCCACTGCAGATGACACATTCTTACAGAAGACAAGAGCGTATTCCTTCTGGGTGACTTTTTTTTAGTTAAATACAAAGATTTTTTCCCTTTTCTAGCAAACCAGCTAATTGTTTGCATACCTCAGATGCTTTATCTCCACAGATGTTCTAGTGCCACATTTGCAGGATTCTTGGTCCTTCAGGCAGTCCTGCTAGTTTTCGTCTTTCCCTCGTCATAATTTCAGCAGCTGGTATTATGATACTCAGATATAAGCGCTGATCTCAGCTTCACCAGAAGAACTGCTGTGAAGCTTCCCACTAGGTTTTTGCTTGGATGAAGCTGTTTGTTATTTTTCTGAGGCCTGACTGAATCATATTATTATTGAAGTTCTTTTAGAAAATGAGGAAACAGTTCATTTTAAAGGTTTAGTGGTTCATTTTGGGGTGCCTACACTTTTACAGATTTCCGTAAATGTTAGATGGCTTGCATTTGACTGTATCCTAACTCCATATCTTTTACAAGGATAATTAAGCCTTTTAAAGGTCCACAGTATATTGATGTTAAGAGTCTTTGTATACAAACGTACCCAACATGCTACGACACCATTAAACCCTTGGCAACTAAGAATGCGATTGCATGATCAGCTCTAGTCCGTCCTTCTGACTTCTGCCAGGTTCTGCCTTCTGCGCTCGGGCATGATTCCCTACCCAGTTTCCTGAATCAACACCATGGCTTGAGGAGCTGTGCAGCCAGTCAGATGAGGGAGCTAATAAAACTCATATGTATGTATTTTTGCAATCTAGTAATTTATTTTGTTTCGACAGAAGTAGTTTTCACCTGGAACAGCTCTCTGACCAGCTCTCTATTATTGCATCCAAATTACAACGCAGCCTCAAGATAAGATACGAGACCAAACACAGGCATTAAAGGTACATCTCTCTGCGCTGATTATACATACACACGTCACATTAAACGCTACCAGTCATAATCTACATACTAACTCTGAAGCAGTGGCATCCAAGCAGTGGGTGGTTTTTGCTGCAGCTTGAGTACATAGAGTAAATGCTCCTCTGCCTAGGTTACTGCCTGTGGGCAGCTCGCATGGGTTGCTTCCAGGACGGTGTCAGTAACTGGCCGTTTCTGTTTATGGTGTTTACGGCCCTGGGGCCTCTGGTACCTTCCTGTGCCTGTAGTTTCAAGGCCGCTGATATCAGCCAGTGGCTGGGCTGATGCGAGGCCCCACCTGTAGCTGGGATCATTCTTTATCTACGCAACAAGAGCATATATAGAGAGCAAGCGCCCTTTTGCAGCTGTTTGCTATTACTCTGTGTACAGTTACAGCAGAGCTACAGGTATGTGACCAGAGCGACTTTGCTTGCCAGCCAAGGCAGAACTGTGCCTTTCAGCTTAAGCAAATCCTCAAACCATGCCTAGGATTTCAACGGCACGAAACAGAACTGCTGGAAAATGGTAGGTTATTTTCATGAAAACTTGTGGCAAAAATGAAAGATAAGTGAAATGAAAAATGAAAATGAAAATAAAACCTCTCTTAAGAGGTTAAGTCTTCAGACAGTGAAAGGTTTGTCATAGGTTGTTTTAAAATATAGAAAATGTGAGAAAATCTATCATTTAGAAAAAAGACAACATTTCATTGAAAGAAATGCAAGGTTTTGGTGAGTGTTAATGAGGAATATGCTCTGTTGTTTCATAATTGTATCAGACCTGTGTGTTTAAGATGCTGAAAATCGTTGGAATTGGTGAGTGTCAGAGGCGAGTTGCAAGGTACCCACTTTCCCTTCCTGTCCTATGTCTTTGTGATACCACTTGTTTCTGAAGGATTTATTTTAGTTTGTCTAGTTCAACAACTTCTCAGCTGTGTTACTGTCTCGTAACTTTTGTATGTCTGGTTGCTAGAACTCTTTATTACTTATGATATATACTGTGTTGCTATTAGAGTTTTTATGTTGCTATTAGAGCTTATATATTGCTCCAATGCTTTCTACTGAGACTTCTAATTACAAGCGTTTCAAAACATACATGTAATAATTAATCTTTATTAGCAGAATAGGAAAGCTGGAACATTCAACTTCTCCTCGTAATACTATAAATAAAATTGTTTATAAGGCTGTGTATGTGTATGAGATACACACACAAACACAATAAATTTAAAGGAACATTGTAAAAGAAGAGTTTCACTAGTAAGCCTATAATTATTATATTTTTTCCTCTGCTTTGGTTTGTAAGCGTCTGTTAAATTCTTGTTGATAGCGTCATGCCTTTATATGGGGGGCCTGAAAAATCTGACGTCTGTAAAATTGTTGGCCTGAGGTGGTTACTAAAAAGAGATGCGGAGCTCGAGCAGAGGCAATCACTTGCCGACCTTTCAGACCAGACCAACCCAAACCCTGCTGCCAAAATTGGGTTTTTTAGACAGGAAGACGGACAGCTTCATCCCTGAGAGACACTTGAGGCTAGCTGGTGTTCAGCAGGGCTGACGCTCTGTACGCGGTGGGCGCTGGGAGGGCGGAGGAGTCTCAGTTTCTTCCACCAAACAAAGCTGTCTGGCTGCTGCGGGGTGCATTCTGCTTGTGCCATCAGGCGCATGTGGACACTGAGGTTCTCTACACTTCTGTTGCCTTAGGATTACTTCACATATAAATGCTTTACCCCCGTAGCCGTATCGGTTAAGAAGGTAAAGAAAATAAACCCCACCCTTCGGATATAACTTTAGGAAGAAAAGCTCAGTTACAATTATACTGGGGAAACAAATTGTTAGTTTTGTTCCAGAAAATTATATTCCTATATAGCAGAAGAAGAATTTTTATTGGCAAATGTTATATCTCCTCTGTTCCATTTTCTAGTGATCTCATGCTGTAACATTTTCCAGTCATTGAAGTTCAGGGGGAAACTCCCCTGAAATGCTAGGACTCTAACTTGTGTTGCTACAGTTTCCAAAATACTGCAAAATATGCTGCTGCTGCTTCTATATTCCTGCTAAAACTTGGGTTCCGGGGCTAAGAAAATTGTACTCAATGATATCTCATACATTTCACTGGTTGTATAAGAACAAAGCGGAAGACCTCAATCTTTCAAAAGTTGTCCCCAAAATTTCTTAATGAATAATAGCTTATGAATTTATGACTTTAAAAGGCCCAAAAGGATGAGTATGGGTATGTGCTAGAAATTCAAAACCTGTATTCTTTCACAGATTTCTGAAGCATCTGACAGCACCAGGATAGTTAAAAATAGGAATCATGTTGTATCTTATCACTTGCCTCCATGGTCAACTAGTCGCATGTCTGAACTCACTAAATCTAAATTCCAATCTAAATCATGATTCCAGTAGTCATAATTGTATAGTTCTGATCTAGGAATGTATGAATACAGAAGCTGCAGTCTGATGCTGTTAGAAATACTTACTTCCATCCAGGAAGTTAGGAAGCTCTGCAGCTGTCTTTCAGACATTAGTAGTGAGTGAATTTGCTGTGGAATATGCAGAAATACGTGATAAAGGCCTCACATATTGAAGCAATGGGTAAACTTTGATCAATGGACCTGGATTTTATAATAAAAAGCATTATAAAATGAAAGTAAAATGAATTTAATACCTGTTAGCAATGCAGCCAAGAAGCAAATACAGCAAATATTTTACTCAGTGAAAACTATCCTGTATAAATACAGAGTAATACACAGTAATAACCCAGAACCTGCTCCTTGATAAATTACTCTATTTAGATGAGTAAAGGGACTGTGTTGCTTGATACTTATAAATGATGGTTGATACAGATTTGCTTAGCCTAATGCAAATGCCTGTGCTATGCTCTGTTTTTTTGTTTGCAATTTGCTGCCTTTAAAATATTTGTTGGGAAAATCAGGCACTTGGAAAATTTATGCCAATTAAACATAGTGGCATTTGGGATTTTCTGCTTAGTTGATGTGAATCTTTCAAGTCCCTGTCACTCAAATCAGAGCTGAATGTTCTGTGTTTACGTCTGGCAGATTGAGAAGTAAGTTGGAATGAGCTTTCTGTTTTTATTACGCTCATCTTAAATGGGTTTTTAATGATATTTATCTAAGGGCTTTTATTAATGCCTCGTTAACCCACCAAATAACTGACTTAACACACTTCCCTGTTGATGTGGTTTTAAAGGAGAGTTTTCATATTGAATTGAATTAGATTTGGCAGAACCACAGTTAGATGAGCTGTAGACGGTCGACATTGACAGTGGTGAGGGAACTTGAGCTTTGTGTCCCTGTGACTTGCTTCTCTGCAGCTAGAGTCACTGTAGTGAAACCCAAAGGGCTGCATTGTAACAACACTCGTGGGGAAGAGGTGTAGGCTTACTTGTATAATCATGAATTTTCTGTCCTCTCATAACCCATCTGTGCTTTCTGGCTGATTGGCAATGAAGTCCTAATCCTGCATTTGACATTTTCTCTTGATATGGAAATAACTGATGTCACACATTTAGCATGACGCAACTTACACAGAGCCACAGCCACACACTGCACTTCATATAGAAATAAAATTGACAGGACAGTCCTATCTAGCCAAATCAGCAATCTTTGTGTGCAACCATCAGCCAACAAACTGAGCTGAAATGTCTGTGAAGCTACGACAGTAAAGCAGTAGGGTGAAAGCTGTGGTGTATTCACCTACAGAGCCTTTAGGAGCTCAGACGCCAGCTACCCCGCTACATGCCGCTTCAGGGGGGCTGCGTGCGCTTCTCTGAACACTGGGTAGAGGTGGCACATCCTGAGAGCGATTCTTGTGTGCGTGGGTTCGTGGTCTAGTTTGAGGTTTTGGCTTGTTTGTTTTAATTCAGGATAAAGATGTAATTGAGGTAACCACCAGGATATGCAGAAATAGATTCTGGCTGTCTGTCTTCTGGCTGCAGTTTGAGCGGTTTGGGTGCAAGTTCACGTTCATGGTTTGGAATGGGGTACACCCCTGTGCGCCAGCAGGCTGCAGCTGTCGGTCCTGCATACCTCACGGCAATACTGGAGTGGCTGCATCGGGACAGACAGGCTGGATACACTAATTCCCAGAAGGGCCCCAAATCACAGGCTATGAGGCAGAAGAAAATTTGTAAGCTGATGAGCAGCAACCATTCATGTAGCCCAAGGGAGAATTCTGTACTTGCCTTTGCAACATGGGTCATCTTTAATGTGAATAGCTGGGCTCCAGGCACATCCTTGGGTGTACAGAACAGCTGTCATTCAAGTCTGCTGAAGAGGTGGCTCTTCTTCACAGCATTTGAAACACAAAACACTGCCACCGTCCTGTAGGTACTGTTTGCACTGTTGCTGTCATTCAGCAGCAGTAATGAGCAATTACGTAGCAGAAATTTCCTAGGCTGTACAAGAACAAGGAAAGGGCTTGATAGCACCTCATCACACAGCAAGGGACAAAGGATAGTAGGCAAGGGAGAGAAAGAAGAGGGAGAACTTCTGTTACCTTCAACTGGAATTTTTCACTTGCTTCTCTATCCTTCATCCCCTATCAATGCATCTCACTGATACACAACGACAGTCCTAGTTTTGGAGGTTTTTGCTGTGTGGAAAATGGGTACTCACAGAGTGTCCATCGCTGTTATATTCTGAAAGCACGTAAAACATTTCTTAATAAGAAGAGGACAGGGGAGCAGAGGAGTTGATTGAAAAATTTAGTTTGACATCTGAATGTTTATCAGCGTCTTCTGAATGAACGTCACAGCTTGGCAGTGCAGTCTGTAAGTCTCAGTGTGGTCCCTTGGTGGTTTGTGCTGGGTACAGACAAGCCGAGTATCTCCTTTCCTGTGGGTGTGAAAGGCTTATGCTTTGGCAGATAAACTGAGAACCCTGACAAGGCACTCACAGATAACCGCAAGACCAACGTCACTCAGCGCTGTCCCATTTGCCTTCAGAGTTAGAAATGGCACCAACAGTCTGTCATCACGCAGACCTTCTCCCTGGAGGCTGGCTGCTACAAGCTTTTGGAAAAAGTTAAATGTTAAAAAGTCTCTGGTAAGAAGCCCCAGTATCCTGTTTAGAGTACAGGCATTATCATTGTGGAAAAAGGGACCTTCGCCTTCTTCCTGATTGTACCTTTGCCAATACACTCTTGACACTGTATGTTTAATTTCTCCCAACAAACATCAGAACACAACATTTATTAATAGCATTTTTAATTCTGGAGAGCTCAGTGTTGTCCGCAGAAGAAAGATGTGCCGTGCTTCTCGTTTTACAAATGTGGTAGTGGAAGTCCAAAGAAGTAAAGTAAATCGCCAAGATCCAGATTTGTGATAGAACTGGAAAGAGAACGGGGCCAAACCTCAAGCCAGCCTCCTAATGACAGAATTTCCATGCCTTCCATCTCCATAAAGGTTTCCTTCCTTGAGATGTTTCCCATTGTGTGTGCACGACCCCATCTGTGGGGTTACATTGTGTGGCAATTGGGTTTTGCTAAGTAATCCCCCTGCTGCCACTGCCGCTTCTTCTCCCTCTGTGGCCAATGCGTAAGTCAGTGTAGATAATCCGTGGCTCACAGGTGGGACTGCTGTGTCTGCTGCGCGGGGTCTTGCAGCGGGAAACAGATGGCAAAGATGCATCTTTCACAGGGAAGAGTGAGACAGGAGTTGTCCATGGAGAGCTCAGGCTCCGTGTGACAGGCCTGCTTTGGGCAGTGCCTCTGCTGCCCTTCCAGAGGTGTGATTTTCCTAAAACAGAGCAATGCAGGCAAACCCAATATTGATGTCCATCCCTCTGAAAGCCGAATACAGTGGTGTCTGCCTGTGTACAGTGATCTGAAGTCTAACCAGACCTTCCATTCCTAACTGGCATTATTTTTTAAAAGGTCACTTTAAAAAGGTAGGCAGAATAATGTAAATATCAAGAGTTAAGCATTGTGGGTCGTGCCAGCATGCTGAAGTGAGGGAAAGCAGTGGAAAAGGATGAAATTACTCTGTACCTCTAATGACAGCTGGGCAGTCAGTGAGGGATTTGAGGTATGTGAACTTTAAAATTGACACCACAGTGGATGGCTGGGATGATTTAACACTTTCATCATTAATTTAAACCATAGAAATAAATGTAAAAAATACTTTGCGAGAAGAACAAAGGATGAGAGAATTCATCTATGGGCTACCACTTCTATCTATGTCACTGTGCGTCCAGCCTCATGCTCCTGCCAATGTCTGGAAGGATTTGCTTTAGTGAGTTGAAGTTTCAGTTGAGAGTAGGTGCAATGTGTGGGAAGAGCATTTATTTAAACTCTGTGGGCTTTTGAAAGTAACAGTGAGAGAAGGTGAGGCTGTCAGAAATACTGTGCTGTGCAGTATTCTGCCGTGTTCAGGGAGTCATGTCGCTGTTTTGGAGCGGGGAGGGAGAGCTGTACAAACCAGCTGTGTGTGCGAGAGCAGGGGGAGTTGTCTTTGCTCAGCCGAGCAAAATGAAATGTATTCTGCAAACATGCCATAGGGTAACAGTCCTTCTGCTCCTGCTACAGGCCAGGGGGGTCCTAGCAGCACATGTGCGAGGGGGAAAGATAAGAGGGAAGAGAGCAGAGTTTGCTATATGCTGAACTTACATTCTGAAGACGCAGATGATTTAACTCCCACATATGAAAAGAAACATTTATTGAGATAGAACCATTTATTGAGATGTTTGTAGAGTGCAGCACCTGCAGAGACTGCTGAGATGGCAACAGCTCCTAATTCAGCTTGTGTGGAAGGGCTCTCCTGACCTGTGGGACAGGTACCTTGACCCCAGCCAGCTATTTCTGCTCCACCATATCTTGCTGCTGTGTGCAGCAGTTGTCCCTAGTTGCCCAGCCCAGTGCCCCGTTGTCACAGATCCTACGGGAGCCGCCCAGTGCCAGGGCTTTCGCTGCTGGTGCAGGACACGGGAGCTGTTGTTGCTGGTACGCGTGGCAGTAGCTGCCACCGCTGAGAGCCGCGCCCAAGCGAATGGGTCTGCAGGCTTGATTGGAAGGTGTGACTAATGCAACACCGAGGTCTCATGAGACTAGCCGTATTATCCTCTCTTCTTAGAAGTTACATTAGGGGAGAGTGCTTTCTTCGTAAATGTATTAGTATGTATATGAATACTACTGAGCCCAACCACACACGGTGTACCTCTAAATATATATTGGACATCCCAGCCTCTCTTTGTCTTGAAGTGTCAGCATTTTGTGGCTGGTCTGCTGATATTATTTAAATAAATCTGATATTATTTCAGTAAAACTCCTTAACTTCTGAATAAATTATGATTTAGAATAAGCCTTGTATTACTAAAGAGCCAAGCAGTTTTTCAAGCTTTTTGTGTGCCTGCTTTCCAACTACTTACCCTCGCTATGCCTTGATCAACTACATCTGGCAAGGCTTACAAAAACTCCTGAAAGTTTCTGAGGAAATAAGGGTGTTTCATCCTAGGTGCTGGAAACTGCATAGTCCCCTTTGGAAATGTGCAATTATGACTTCAGTGAAAACCCCAAACCCACAACATTTGCCTATTAAATTTCTTACTGACCTTTACCTCCAGAGTCCCTTCCGCCCCCGGCACATTTTGAGTCATGAATTAACTTTCATGTCTGAGCTGAAGGACTGAAGAAATCCATTCCCATTTTAATGCTTTTTCCCAGCAGCCTTCCAACTTCAGCTATCTTGTTCAGCTGCGTAAAAAGTATAGGAAGGATGGCAAGTCATTGCCTGTGTGCGGGTGTCCTGTGTTAGTTTGGTTACTTTGCATACTGCATTGGGCAAATAATGCTTCCCTTAATAAACTCACTCACTACTTAATTTGGGTTAACTTTGTAAAAACTGGTGTTAGAGCTGAAGAAGAAACACCTGCCAAGAAGGTGATATCTAGGATTTATTTTTACATTGGAATTTCCTGTCTTTCATTTTTGAAGACCTCATTACGTGAAAACACCAAGGAGGCCCTTATGTCAGATAATTAACGTCTAATAGTGGTGTTATCTCAGAACATTAAATTCCAATAAAAAATGTAAATGGAGTCAGGGAAATGTTTTTTAAAGACTGCAAGCCCCCCCTAGAACAGTTAGCTGTGTTGATTTATGTATGTTTATATATACACATGCCTTGGGACTGTTGATGTCTCCAACTAGAGAGGAAAAGCAGTACGACGCACGCATGAGCATCCTCAGGACTGTACCTAAAAGGCGAAGTCCTGCTGCAGTTGCAAGGCAGTCACTCTGAGGGAACTCCAGATTTACTTTGTGTAACAAGGTAGAAGTGATAACTCAGCTATTCTATTTATTCCAGACAAGAAAAAAGTGCGTTTCCTGTACAACTTAATGAGTGATTATAAAAACAGTATTCTGCTTCCACTTTTCAGTAGTTTAAAATCACAGAATCACAGAATCACAGAATGGTAGGGGTTGGAAGGGACCTCTGTGGGTCATCCAGTCCAACCCCCCTGCTGAAGCAGGGTCACCTACAGCAGGCTGCACAGGACCTTGTCCAGG
>Ga0065711_1029325_pt1 | contig 36664 bp, 16 predicted proteins | sample Hoacrofraction12_FD_59098 | JGI IMG/M metagenome (GOLD analysis project Ga0065711, IMG submission 59098) | Hoatzin crop microbial communities from Cojedes, Venezuela - Epithelial fraction 12 v2 (version 2) | ecosystem: Host-associated > Birds > Digestive system > Esophagus > Crop | place... | reverse complement strand
CCTCCCTCGACCTACTGGCCACACTCTTCTTAATGCACCCCAGGATGCCATTGGCCTTCTTGGCAGCCAGGGCACACTGCTGGCTCATGGTTAACCTGTCATTCACCAGCACACCCAGGCCCCTCTCCAGCAGGTCTCCCCCAAGCCTGAGTTTTACAAGTTGTGGCAGGAAGTATTAAGTCTCCACGCTATCTTTAGTATAACATATTTTGAGTGAATTAAGTAAAATAGCCCGTGATGATTTCAACAAAGCCAAGTGAAGAACTTCCTCCTGGCTACACTAGCAACAGGATTTTTGGCGCAAAGTTTTTGAGAACTGTTAGCACTGTTGCACTTCTCTTACTTATGTTACAGAACCCAGATTTGCCCAATTTATTGGATTATTACTCCCTGCCCCTAAGGCATTGACCCCTTGCTCCCCACTCCTGGCCACCTGTACCTCTACAAAGGCTCACAGGGAAAATTAATTCTCTTGTTCTACAGCAGTGGATGCAGAGCCTTATTGTCAGAGCAAAACAAGGGACAATTGTTCGCATTGTTCCCCCATAGAGAAGACTTCTGTCACCCAAGAACCCCTAACCATAGAATCACAGAATCATAGAATGCTTTGGGTTGGAAGGTCTTCTAGCCCAATCCCCCTGCAGTGAGCAGGGATATCTTCAACCAGATCAGGTTTCTCAGAGCCCCAGACAACCTGGCCTTGAATGTTTCCAGGGATGGGGCCTCTATTACCTCTCCGGGCAACCTGTGCCAGTGTTTCACCACCCTTGTGGTAAAAAGTTTCTTCCTTATAGCTAGTCTGAATCTACCCTCCCTTAGTTTAAAACTGTTACTACTTCACCAAGAGTGGAAGCTGTTGTTGAAGTGAATTAAGAAGAAGACCACATTTTCCATTGAGAAATACAGCTGATACATCTAGCCAGCAGGAAAGTGCCAGTTCTGTTTGTCTCTGTTCTGTGTTTCATAAGAGCAAAGACCTGAGATTTACCACTCCAGTGCTGTAAAATTTGGGAATTTGTCTTCATCATGACAAAGCAAGAATGTATTTTGCCTTGGAGTCATGTAGGTGAACACCTGTTAACTTAGCATTTTGGCTTTGAACCAATGACAAACTTCATAATACCCTCATTCAAAAACAACCCAGCTCCACCTGGTCTGCACATAAAGGCCAGAAGCTTGTCTTAGGTTAAGCTAAAACACAGAGTCGGATTTAACGGAAATATTTGCAGAGCTTTTGTTTCCTTTTTGGTGAGTTTGGGTTCATCCGTAACAGAACGGAAGTTCTCATGAAGTTTGAGTGACTTCTGGCCGCCTTGAGGGAAGGTTTCAAAGGTGAAGTAATAATCCTTTTCTGATCTCTAGTATGTTAAAAAAAATATATATTTTAATAGTTGTCTGACTCCCCCCTCCCCCCTTTTTTTTTAATTACATTTATGGTAACTTAATCAGATCTTACAAAGTACCAAAGTAAACCAAATTGTTTAAAACTGCTCTGGGGTATGGTTTAATCATTATGAGCTGGTATTTAAGAACACAATTATCATGTCTGGGAATTACAGACACAAGTACATGTACGTCAGCAGGACAAGAGGAAACATGCCATATTGTCTTTGGCTGCAACTTCTTATACAAATATCTATTGTGGATTTTTGAAGGTTTTCTGTAGCATTTTCTTTCTGCTCAATTGACACCTGCTGATGAAAGAGTTCTCTGAGTGAAGTTCTCAGATTTCTTTAGATCAGAACAAAACTGACAGTCTTTCAGACTACGGCAGAGAAAATAGAGTTTTTCCGCAAAAGCTGAGCCGTGCAGAACAATGACTTCGACAAAAAGAAACAGGGAAAACAGAGGAAAATTAGGAAGGGCTGAGCATGGCCTGTTTGCGGTGCTATAAAGTCACTAAAAACTTTAAGGTACATAAAATATTTGATATCCATGACACTATATCAAAAGGTTCAGACTGCCACTAGGTATTAAAATTTGTCATTTTAAATTGCTTTTTTTGCCAGCACTAGCAATATAGATATTGAAATTTCCTCAGAAAGTGCTTATCTCATCAAGAGTAAAATTATAGTATATGAAATACTAATTACAGTATTATGAAGAAAGGTGAACTTTCCAGTGACATTTTATCTATTAGTAGAATACTAATGTTCTTTTTTAAAGCAGAAGAAACCACACATAGTGGTTTCTGTTATTTTGTCATCAGAGTCTCTTTTATATAAATGTATATAAAAAAAAATCTTTTAAACCTTCTTAAGAATCCATGATTCAACAGAAGCAACTGAGTTTAGATCACACCTGAATCAGAGTTCATCAGTATGCACTGACAAGTTCTTCATAGTGTCTAGCCAATAGGATAATACAAGAACCTTATTCTAGAGCTATGTTGTTTCAGGTTGCTGAAAAATCAGCTATTATTTCATTTTGCAAGACACATTATGAAGTCCTGTTAAAACAGAGTAGGGAATTCTTTTTATTATTTTTGGTGTGGTTTACTCTTATTATCAAGGAATGAACTGATTTAGATGATATGCAAACTTATTTCAATCTTTGTTAAGATCAGGTACCATCCTCCTTTGAAACATATTTGACTTTAGTTGATATTTGTCTTCTTTTCTATGTGTTCAAACAAAGTCAATCAATAGGGAAACTACGCTATTTTTACTTCCAGAACCTTTTCTGGTTTCTTTAGTGCATTTTTAGTTTTCTTTGTGTTTGTTCTTGCACTGTGTTCAACGCTGTCAAAGGCAGTCAGTCTGATATTGTGAAACGTCATACTGAGGCTATAAAATATTAAATAAGTTTGAATAAGTTTTGGATATTGAGTCAAAGCCATTTCGTTATGTCTCAGCTGTATACAGTTCACTCATGAACCTCCTTTGGCCAGACTTACAATAAATTTTTTTTAAAAGTCTCAATACATATTTTATCTGAGAAATATTTCTTCTCTTTCCAGTCATATAACAGTATCTTCGAGTAGAAGAGTTTACTCACATATTTTTTAACATGTAGTTACGACATTTTTCCTCTCTATGTACAAAAGTAAGCCTCAAATATCTTGTGTTCACCGTGTTAAACTCCAGCTAGATGCCTAGTAGAGATTTATTGAATCAGTCACAGGGTTTTGCTTTCATGGTTGACAGCAAAAAGGCACAATCTATTCAACCACAAATACATTTGCAAGAATGTTTATCACTATGGTTCCATGTACAATTTTGACACCCATTTTTGGTAAATATTTGACCGCTTACTCTACATGCAGTGCAAACAGAAATGTGCAGATAGAAAATAACCAGAATCAATGCATTGGAAAACCACCTTTTTTCACACCCGATGTCTTTTCTTCTCTTGCACAAATTATTCTGACATTTCTCTATAGTTTTATTTTTTGATATACACTACTCTCCAAAAATGTAGTCTGTGTTCAGTCATTCCGGCAGCTGAGTAGACAAATATTTTTGGGTACAGATCCCTCACTTGTGGAATTTGTCTGACTGCACATCCCATAAACAACAGAGTTCAGTTGCTTCTAATCACTAGTTTGCTGTTCGATGTGACTTTCAGCTGGGCCAGTGGACCTACTCCCAAGGGGTTTAGAGTTTTTGTCAGTAAGTAAGCAGAGTTCAACTGTTTGGCTTAATGACTATAATGGGGGGTGCTTGATTTTATCTATTTATTTATTTTAAAGCTGTGGCAAATCGTGTGTGAGCAGGACCCAATCAAGTAAGAAACACCCATAAAAGCCAGTTTGTAGGTCCTGTTCTTGCAAACCTGATATGTTATGTCCATACTGATTTCAGTGGGTGGGCTGTGCCTGCCACAACTGCAAGTCTCAATCCATGGATAAGTCAGGTGCTGTAGATTTTTTTTTAAAGAGAAAGAACAGGAATTGTGTGCTGTCTGAATGAGCAGCAAGCTGCTAATCATAATTTCACTGTAGTTCGTATCCACTTGCAGTTTCTATTATGTAAAAAGGGAATATACTTCACTAAAACAGGAGTTTTGTTAACACGAGTGGAAGAATGAAAGAGTGGAGATCACGAAGCCATCATCTTCCCAGGGTCTGACCACACCACGATCCTCCAAGTCACTACACAGGCATCATGAACATTATTAACTCCCTCTCATCAATCTCAAACTGGGGAAGCAGGCTCTTGTGCTGCGAAAGGGCCTTCTGCTAAATACAGAACCACTTCCAATAGCTCTGTAAATAAAATGCACTAAGATAACAATTTTTATCTACAGATCTGAAGGTTGTTATTGGCAGATGAAGTACTCAAAAACATACATCATCTTATTTCTCTGAGTAATCTGTACAGTAGTTAAATCCTAAGGAGGTATTTTCCCAGAATCCATTTGCTGGAAAGAAATGGCTGTCTCAAACAGTAAATACAGACCTTCAATTCTTCACCAGCTCAGCAGAGTACTAAAGGAATAATGCATATTCTCTGTTGTTGTAATGAACAATCACTTTGTATATGTGTAAGTAAAAAAACAGTATTATTGACACTTACATTTATGCCTTTCTGCTGAAATTTGGACCTGCAGACATCACATTAGGTGATGATTTCATACATCAGATAGGCATTTATCCAGATATTGAACATATTACTAGTACACAATTTGTCTTATTGTGACTATGAATTGTGTCCATCTGCACATATTTAAAATGAAATGTGATCAGTTGATTAAGTGGAAGAGAGATTGATTTTTACACTACAATTTGATGACAATAAGTGATTTGACCTTCAAAAATTTCAGCCTCAAGTATGTTTGACACCCCAAACTTTCACAGAGCTTCAAGAAACCCATACACAATTTAAGGTTAAACTATTCTATGACTATTAGATGTAAAAATGAAGTTTTCTTCAGTCATGTTTTGTTTTCTCCGTTTATCCTGTTTCTCTTCCTGCCTGGATGTCTTTGGGCTGTGGGATCTCAGTGTAGGGTTTGGCAGGATTGGTGACTGTTATTCCATATAAGATTTTCCTGATAAAAATCTGCCTTAACAATGGAGTTTCCCACTGTGCAAAATGTAGTCCTTTTTCTGTTTGGTTTCAGTTCCTATTCAACACATATAGTAGTTCGAACAATATTTTTTTCTTTATTAATAGTCTGTGGAAAACAATTTAGATTCTACTAAAATATTATTTTTTATAAAAGATTGTCTGCAGAAGTATAAGAGAACTGATGCTTTCAGACATGAATATATTACCTGATAACCCTTCATCCTCATCTGCTAACATTACCTCCAATCTGTCTTCTTTTTTTCCAATGAAAAATTATTTTTAATAGATCAGGACATTGTAAAATTCATATTTTTTTCCTTAAAGATGTTGAATGTTTTGCTTTCATCAAAGACTTTTTTAACAGACAGGTACCTTAAGTAACATCATTTTGAGAATGTTATAGTAAGAGTTGTTTGTGCATAGCACTCTTCAAGCACATGTGAAGAAATGAAAAGCATGTGCAGCTATGTTTTCTGTTTGTGTTAAGAAGACCTATGTATTATGATAGTATATGGTGGGGAAAGCTCCTATTTAAAAGCGAGTTCCTATATTATCTGCCCTATATAAAATCACAATAAAAGATAATTCCCTACTTCAAAAAAAATTGTAAAGAAACTAGAGCTTAAAATTATAAAGATAACAATAGCGAGGTTAGACGAATAGTCTCTCAAATGTTCAGATTATATTTTGGATTTTAAGAAGTGAATAAATGGCCAGGTTTCTTTTAGAAATCTTTCTGTACTATCAGGGTTGAACAAGACTGTGTATGATTACTTTGATTCTCAGAGAACAGAAATTAAGCGTAATATGAGAGCTCTTTCTCTCTGGGTCTCTGAACAGAGTCAGATTTCCTAAAGAGTAAGTCTCTGGGGAATCAGCAAGCAGCATGGGGTCAAGTTTCCCAAAATAAGGATCACATTGTCTGACTGCATTTTTCAAGACCTGATGTGTGTTTGTGTGCAGAACACTTAAGATATGCACAAATTACATTGCTGACCTCACTGTTCTTAAAACCATTAACCAAATCGTCCACTGCTTAGAAAAATTGTGAAAAGCTGGGAAAAGTGCCAGTTTGATAGATTGCACTTCACTACATAAAAACCAAGGTGCATTGCACATTGAAGATAACCCTGTAACAACAGTTAATGCTGTGCTTCTGCAGCTGGGTGCCAGTCTATGCTCTCTGGCAATGATTTTTAACTTGGAGCTTCCTTTAGGGAAAAACAGTTGCAAGCAGGCGAATAAGATGTTTGACACATCAGCAAAGGAAGAGAGAAGAGAGACACGTGAGCAGAATGACTGTTCCATGGCAGATTTACAAAAACACATGACACCAAATCACAAAACACAACAAAGAGCTAGCGTGACATTGTACTGTGTAGGAATCGGGAAGCCTAGCACATGGGGTTTTTTAGCTCTGAATGAGCAATTTAAGTGTGAGCCTAACTCTAGGTATGCAGTCCCATTTACTTCAGTGGGAGTATTCATATTCTTAAATTTAAGCATATGTTAAATATCTTGTACAGTTGGGACCCATTTACATCTGTAAGTAGGAGAAGCAGCGTGGGTGATGAGTAAGTCATTTCTGGAGCTCAGGCAGGGATATACATAAAATTAAAAATATGAAGAACAAATGAGTAAGTGGCATATTAGAGTGCTAAGTGTCTGCTTGTAAATTGTTAGCAAACTTAAGTCATTAACATGAAGCCACATGTATCCAAAAAGGCAGTGTGGAGAGTTACTGTTAATGCATGTCATAAACATCTCTAATTATCAACAGACACAAATGGCCTCAATATTAAAAATAAGAACAAAAACCAAAACAAGTATGTGGCTATGCATGTGTAAATTTCTCATGTCTCACTGTTAGCAGAGATTTGCTTTCTTTGATCCCTGCACAGCAGGTTTGTGTGTGGGTGTCAGAGTTCAGGGATGGTGGGAGGAAGGGAAAAAAAAGATGAGGAAGCTTCTTACAGCACTGTGTTGCTGCCCATACTCCCTGTGCACAGCTCCATTTATGGCCCCATCCCCTGGCAATACTGATGCTACTAGAACATCATCTTCTGCCATACCCTCTGAGAGACAAGAAGTACAGACAAAATAGTCTGCAAGGCTAAGAGAACATGGAAACAGTGAGGTTCATACAATTAGCCCAACTCACAGTGAAGCACCTATTCAGAAGGTTTATAGTATCTTCCATGTCCCTCTGATCCATGTGCCACATTTTAAATAACTCTGCTGCAAGACCTCTGACAGTGTAAGAAAGTATACTTTAGCCCATCTTTCTGAGACAGACCTATATTTTCAAGTAGCTTGTGATTTTACTGATCTTGAAGCACCAGAAGAGCTTTCATCCAGATGTGTTTTCAAAAATTAGTTATCCCTCAGGCTTTTTTGGCAGATAAAAAGGAGGAGTCAGTGGCCATTTCCATTAGTCAAACTCTTCCCGGTTCTCTGCCCCCAAAAAAGTCTGAGTTGCAAGGGTTTGAACTCGCCCCTCCCCAAAACGAATTATCAGATGAACAGTCTGTGCTAAGCTCAGATGGAGGCACAAGGCAACAGCTCTCAGCGTGGACTAAATCTATCAGCACGGTCGCATTCCTCTTGCAGTAAGTTTGACCCACAATCAATTATTTGTGAGCAAATAGGCTCAAGCCTACAGTTAATAGGAAAAACGGAGTATAAGTCAGTTTTTGTGGACACATATGCAGTTCATTGTTTGTGTGTAGATTTTCAGTTGTAGTTTAATAAGACTTTTTGTGAATATTTGGCCTATCAGCTTTGAAAACTAATTTTTGATTTAGGTTTGCCTTGCTCAAATATAATGCTGTTATTTCTTTTTTCCACTACTTCACAGAAAATCTACTGATAAAATTTATATTCATAAGTTCTGTGTCTTAAGGAACTGGAAGGAAAATGAAGTACATGCTGGGACATTTACCTATACATAATCACCGAAGGCAGATTTCTTCCAATTCCCCTTTCCTTGAATTCTCACAGCATAATCACTTCTCAGTGTACAAGCACACAGCTGGACATGGCAATCAGGAATATTGAATGTAGAGGTTTTGTGTGTATATTTTTATCTCTGCATGGACAATTATTCTGTGATGAAACACTCCTGAACCACACAGGCAGTAGTGTTTATTTCTCTGTGAAATCTATGACATTTTGTAACTGGAGAGCAAGGTATATTCCATGTTTAGTTATAAGCAAAAAAGTGCAGAAAGAAAAAAGAAAGAAAAGATATCAGAAAAATAACAGATCCCTTTCTTCTAGATGTTGGAGTATTAGGAATTTCTTTAATTTAAAGGCTGTCTTATTGATGGAAGACAGAGCACAGACGGACACATAGAACATAAAAAAGTTGCAACAAAAGACATTCTTAATCTATCACTTTTATGTTATGCTCATCACCGTGGTATGAGAGTTCCAAGTATGCACACAGTCTCAGTGAAGGCAGAAATAGGTAGTGTGAGCAATATCCTGTAGGAAAACCTCTCTCCCCAAACTACTGTCTGAGTGACTGTAAAAAATATGCCCTTGTGCTTCTGGGTAGTAATAGAGGTGCCAGAATCTATTATCTCTGAGAACGCTTGGGCAATAGGAACAGACATGTCTGACAAAGCAAGGTGCACTTGCCACGCGGTTAATTGGGTCTAAGATATGTAACGCAGACAACAGCTCCCTCCGTTATTGCAAGATTCACTTCTCCTCCAGTCCTTTAACGGGCAACCCCATTACTGGAGCTGAAGAATAAGGAGTTACATTCCCAGATTGTATATTCCGTATTTACAGGGCAAGTTAGGAGCCTCTTGGGTCGTTTTTATTTGCAAACATCGCACATAGACTTGGGGTACATGATGAGAGAGAAGCAGCGGGACATGGAGTGGAGCTGCTGCTGCTGAGAAACAGCAGAGCCCGGTGTGGTGAGGTCATTTTGAGGGCTGGTTGTGCATATTCACACGGAACATGCTAAGCAGCACATCTGCTTATTGAAGTATTCATAAGCTGCCTGTTAACGTTGCCTGTAGTGTGTAAGGTGCCTTCTGCTCCTGTTGGCTTTCCTGAACAGAGATCTCCATCAGTAGCCCATCAATGAGGCAGCCAGATATGGTACCCAAGACCACTAAGAGTTTCTAGCCTAACCCATACACCTCACAGGAACCGCTTACGAAAAAAGAAAGAAAGAAAGAAAACTTATCCACAAACCAGACGTTGTGTCTGGTGTTTTTATTAATATAAATTCCCTTATTAAAAAAAGCCATGTAAAATAACAAAGAAATTTAAACAATAGAAGAAAACTATATATTTGCAATTATATAAATAATGAGGTATTTTGTCAAGCTTGAATCTCTTTTACTTCTTCCTTGTTTTCTTAATTGATGTTCAAATAAAATGAATTTGTCTTATGAGTCAGAAGAATGCTCAGGTCTGACAAATTAACAGCTAAATTGTTTTGGTGCAGGATTTCAAGAGGACTGTTAGTCACTGATCAGCTTGCTCAAGAAATATGACAAACTCTCTTGTCAATCATTTTGCTGACAGTTCAAGCAACAAGGAAAAGAATCCTGCTTTTGGCACCTCAGCACAGCTTTGAGGGTGGTGTGGGTGTTTTTGTTTTTCTGTGGTACCTGTTCCACCTCAGACCTGATGCAGAAATGTGCGTAAGCACCCACGTCAATGGAACCGATCTTGTGCTGATATTTTAACATCTGGGTATTTCGCAAAACTACAGGCGAATACAGTAGGCAAGCCTTTTAATTTCTGTAGGAATCCTATGGAAATAAAAACGAAACAAAACAAAACTGAAATGGGGCCTGAGGACACATTTACATGCATAAAAAGAATAAAAAGAATTTAAAAAAAAAAAGAAAGGAAATCCTGTCCTACGTCAGGTACCAAACTTTGTCAGCAAACACTGTATGGTACACAGACACAACACAGGTCATTCCTGTGCTGATCTTCTCTTTCCTGCACAGTACACTTGAAATACAGAGTTGAGGCAGAGGGGCATCAAACTCAGTGAAGAGGTGGCTTAACCAAATGGAAATAGCATTCAGCCTAGAACAAGCAACAGCTTACTTTTTTTCAGAAAAAGTATTTCTTTTTGTACAATAATCTAGGGGGGAAGAGGATCATCCAGGAAGTCAGAGACTTGTGTTCGCTACTTTTCTCAGGTGGAAAGAATTCATGCCAAAAGCTTCACTTTCAGGTGCCTGTTGTGGCCAGCTGAAGTTGGGTGGGAGGTCTGCTTCATTCCTGCTCAAACTGGAATTTAGTCCATCATGACTGGAAAGCCCTAGAGCCACAACCCCAGTGAAACAGGGAGGGAGTTAAGGAGGGCAGAATTTTATTGTGCTGGAGTACTTTGTCAGGGCCACTGCACATGAGAGTAAAGAAGCTGCTCAGGACTAGCAGGTATTGAAAAGAGCTCCGCTGAAGGTCTAGCATTATCAACACTCTCCAGGTTACAGAAGTGGTAACCAGGATAAATTAAGCTCACGACATCTTAAATTTCCACAGTGACTCAAGTTGAAGTCAGAATCTCAAGTTATGCAGTAGCTAAACGAAGTGTCAGACAGAAGCTGGTTTTGAGAGGATTTCTATTTTGTATAACAAAAAAAATGGCATTGTCTCTGTTATGGCAGGACACATTTCAAAAAGAAAAAAATCAGAATGGTTAACTGCTGAATTTCACAGCCAAAGGTCTTGTGCATCTGAAGTAATCTTCCAAGAGACCCATACTTAAACTAAACTTAAAATTACATTAAAAAGTAAAGAAACACAGTGTTTTGATAACTACTAGAATATTCTCCCAGTACTATTATCATTTATTTAATGGTAAATTACAGAACTGAACCAAGATTATGATTTTACAGTACCAGATACTTTATTTAATAGTAAATTACAGATCTGGACCAAGATTACAGTTTTACAGTACCAGATACTTTCTGTGTATAAGATTGTATGCATTGCTGTACAACATAACACTTGAAACTGATTTGGCTAACCATCGAACATTTTTAGTTTGATAGGAAGAAGATCTACAGACTCAGCACTTAAAGAAACTTAAATCTGACTATGTAACCTCATCCTAGCGTGTCAGCTATAGGTAAAGACCTTGTACAGATAAGCCCATATCTAACATGTGTTCCGTTTGTGTAAATCATCTATAGTCCCTCTCCGTATCCTTAATGTCTTCGCTGATTTTCCATCAATTTTATCAGATCTGATTGGCAATTATTCTTTGCTGCTAGATATTATTTTCTTCAGAAATCTCTGAAGGGAAATGGTGACATTATGTCACATGTACAGCAGCCTAGCTCGTCATGGAAATATTCTAATCACTGTACAGACTTTACAGAGTCCGTCTATAAAATGCACAAGTCAACATGGTTCAAAGAGCAAGATAAGGGTGAAAAAACCTGGACTCAATAAATTCATATCCTTTTGGAAACCAGAAATGTAAGCAAATATGCAGGCCCCTTTAATGCCTTTCTTTCTGAGATTGCCAGTCAAACAAATAGTATTATATGCAACATAATTTATTTCAAATATTAGCAAGATATATGAGGCCCTTTTTTTTAAATATTGTTTCTTTTGATGATGCAAATCTAAAGCTACAAGATATTTGAAATTTTATTTTAATAATAGTTTGTGCTGCTTATTTTTTTTTGGAAGTTAAGCACATGCTTAATTGTTTCATGAAGCTTCTTGATCTTGACTGACAGCTCAGAGTTCAGAATGGATTTAAACTCTCTTGACATAAGACTGTCTTCAGTATTAAGGCTATACAAGGGAACTGACGCATTTAAGAAATTTAGGTGTATGTATAGAAATACTGGCCCTGGGATAGGCACATAAAAACTTAATGTTTATTAAGAGTACCATCCTCTAAAGATAAAAAACCAAAATCAAGCCAAAACCCAGCAGATGTGTTTTGTAGACTGAGAATGGATTTTAAATATGTCAGATGACTTTGAAAATCCCAGTGTATTTCAAGTTACTCTTTTTATAAATGTCTTTTCCATCTAGTTTGATAGGGCTTCACTGATAAAAATCTGCTGGAAAACTGTTTACTAATATACAAGCCCTTAGAGTTCTTGAACATGGAAAACTATCTTAGGGACAGTATTACTGAAAAATTTTCTCTCACAGCATAAGATGTAGCATTTTGCCTCTATGCGTGTGTGTGTGCGCGTAATACATACACTTATCTAAAGCTAGCATGTTTTGCAATATGTAGCCTAAATCTTCCTCTGCTCATGAACTTCTGCTTGGACTACATGTACTTAAATGAAATATTTATATTTTTCTGAAAACTACTGTGATCGTGTTGAGATACCAACCAGCAAATGAAGTCAGTGAGGATATGTAAATGAATTCTGATTGGGCTCCTACTATCTGTATCTGGTGTGTCCCATTGCATTACCGTTTCCTTGACCTACAGCATAATATGATGTGACAACTCTTAATATCAAAAAAAATGACACAATGTAATATGACAACAATGTAAGAAAATACACTGTTCTCAGACTGCATTTTTACTCTTCGTTTCTGATGGGCTGTATGCAACCTAAAATAACCTGAAGTCATGAGATGACAGTATACAACAACTGTTCTAAATACCTGAGAAGTAACGTAGTCTATCATCTAATCAATGTGTTTTCTGGCAGTTCAGATTAAATATTACTTTGGTAAGTAAGAGTTGTATAACCTAATTATTGCATTAGGATACATACAACTCCTGTGTAGCTTGAGCACATTAAGTGCATTAAGGACTTTAGTTTAGAGGAATCTTCTTGAGTTTGAGCATATGGGCAAGGTTTGCAGGATCTGGACCACTTTCTTCATTAAGTCTCTTGACTGACAAATACCTTCTCTATTAAGCTTTTGACTGTCAGGTAGTCAGTTTTTTGTGCTTTCTACCTCCATAACAAACCTCTCTTTTGTTACCTTGCCATCAGAAGGCGTTATGCAAGAGGCTAGGTCTCTGTCCCAGAGCTAATAAACAATACACTCTTGTATGACCCTCTTGGACCTTTTTTATTGCCTCTGTAAAAAAGTTAAAACTGTTTAACACGAAGAGTAAAGTTATAGTGTGCATGAATGACGACTGCACGTAAATAACAACACCATATTAAACTTCAATTGGAGATCTTCAAGACATCCAGGAAGCATCCAGACATACCTAAAGTCTAAATGACAGCACTTGAACATGACTGCATGGCTTTTCTTTTTATATATATGCACTTCTGTGTTCATTCCACCTGTTCTCTAAGGCGGTTTGACAGACAAAGGTGTCTTTCTCCAGGGAATAAAGCACACCTCACTGAGAGCAGAAGCATCTTTAGATCTTTGCTTCTTCTATTGAATTGTCTTGGAGCGAAGATGTATAGACATCCATAGCCTTGCAATGAAGCATGGGTTTGAATAACAAATGATTTGGAAACAAAAACTGCATGATCTTAACTCACAAGAAGATATATCACGTTATCTACCACACATTACAGCTCTTTGTCATGAACTTGGAAGGATATCTGGCTCTCCTTGGGACTAATGAATGCACTGGAACAAAACTCTGGTTTTCCACCACATAAAATTGTTGTTTCCTCTGGAAGCACAAGAGTTTGACCTCTCCAGTAAATAGGATTAAAGTTCTTAGAACCTTGCAGGCATTTGTTAGTTATTACTCACAGCATCCTACAAGGAAGATAAGAAAAAGCTGTTGCTCCATTTTATATGTTGGGAAAAAACAGAAGCATAGAAAAGCTAAGGTATTTACAAAGCCTTTTGTCTGTGTCTCAGCTAACACCAGGGGCTCTGGACAGCAGGTGCTGAAGTTGTGTGATTACACTGTACTTGAAGTAAATACAGAAAAACATTATCTTTCAAAGACAAAAAATGGTGAAGCACTTTTTCATCTTAAATAGGAACACTTACATTACTATTCTTAACCTTCATTCCATTGTATTATTTCTGAGAGCAAATAGGTGCATATTTTATGAACTCTTAGGAAAATTTGAAGTTTAACCTCAGAGAATAAACTTCACAGATGTGTACAGTCTTTCAACGCTTTGAGCAGTGCTGAAGGGGCTAAACCTCAGCAACAGTGTTAATGTTTCTCTGCCATTGCACACCAGCTGCAAGTCTGTCTTGTAACTTTCTATTAGTAATTCTTCAGATTATTTGTTCTCTCTAAGATGTTACTTGGCGTTCTGCAGTCATTCATAAAACCCACTCTTCCACTTTGATATTAAGCAAAACTACCCCTCACTGCTGCCTGCTAACACCAGTTCTGTATTCAGATCAGATTCCCTTCATCAATGAGATTATTCCTTCTCGCTGTTTGCTTATTTCTTTCTGTTGCTGAGATTCTGATTATGGGATATGAAAACATAAAAAGAGAAACAATTCAGAAACTTTCCTTTCTCTTGTGATATGGAATATCTTTTTCTCCCTGTCAGACGCTTTATATCTGTCATAGACTATTTGATACCCGTGCATTCATCACATACTCTGTCTTAGATCAAATGCCAGGCAGTTCACGTTTTCCCTATTCATCACAAAGCCAAACGTGTGCCTTTGCAATGGGGGCCAGGAAATCCAGACTTACAAACCCAACAAAATATAGTGAAGTCTTTGACACTGCTGCCAGTTTGGGATCCAGGAGCAGGCAGGGGCTTCACAAACTTCTTGATGTGAAAATCATTGAAAGGAAACTTTACACAACTACTTCAAAGACAGAAAAATTGCTGTACCTGTGGTCACCCAAGGATGCTTTCCCCTAATCCGGGACAAAAAATAACTTTCTTCCTAAATTTCTTTGTAATTCCATTCTGGTGGTATTCCCTGGAGACTCTGAATCTTCATTTCAGACAGAAAAGACAGGGTTTCCATATACTCACACTATAACCTATTTTGAACTGTTATATACATATCTTATACTGTTATTATATTTCTTTTAATTAGATGGTCATTGGCAGCAGAAGATAAGAAAACAGCATATGTTTACTTCAAAAATCTAACAAATGCTCAATAAATTCTGAACTATGTCTATTACCAGGTGAGATTAGAGTAATAATATTCCAAAGGTCAATAATATGCATTTAAATGGATTTTACTGGATGTCTTTTTTCCTCAGTGCTAGCTGTCCACTCTAGAAGAGATAAAATGCTGAGAGCACTGGGAAGAGCCAGGCTTTGGGAACCAGCTGAGGGGCAGCAAGTGCTCCATAAACTTAACCTGAGATGGGGTTCCCTTCTTCTTCTCTCCCACAAAGAGCAAATAGCGTTTATGGACCTCTGGCACTGAGGGAATTGTGTAGAGACTATTGGAAGTCATTACATGCCACAAAGACAAATATTGTTTGATAACAAGCAAGGAGAAAGGGAGAAGAGAGAACAGTGATCAGGGAGGAGACTTGTATTCAAACCATTTCTTTTTTATGGACTATCTGAATTTCTCCTGTTCTGAATCTCACAGTTCCACTGTTTTTTTTCAAATTTAAAAAATTGCTTTAGAGTACCAAAGTCTTTGTGGTGTTTTCTGAATATTCCTTTGAAAGAAAACATGTAGCAGATCCTTCTCAGACCTCTGCCTGACTCAAGGTCTTGCTAACTTATGCTTTAACACTCCTCTGTCTCAGACTTAATTTATGAAAATCTGCACATATTTGGGTAAAATGGGCCTGGAGATGTAGCCATTGGATTCAGCCTATTTCTTCTGATGAGTTTTAAATCAACCTCCACATTAAAAAAAAACAAAAAAACAAAAAAAACCACCCCAAAACCCCAACAAAAAAGCCAAACTAAAACAAGTATCTCAACAACAGTTATGTGTTTTGAAGTGGTCTTAAAAATGTGAAGCATGTAAGTACCACTGTTATTACTGAGGCCTCATGTTTACATCTCAGCGTTTGCATAACAAAATTTGCATTGGGTTTTAAAATTGCCTATACTGGGAGCCATTCATGTGCAAGGTCATTCTATCATCACATTATCTAATTTTATCCACATGAGAGTTAGTCATCAAAGGTAATTATCTACAGCCAACGCAGAGAATGTAGCACCTCCACAGGCAATCCATCCTACACATCACAGACATCTACCCTTGAATGGAATGAATTGCTCAGTACTGGTGCCTGTATCTTTTCACTGCATTTACAGGGAATTTAGCATTTTATTTATATTAGCTGCCCAATTTTTTATGGCCAAAGAAGAATATATGGCAGTTGAGGCAAACCAGCTTTCAAGAAGAGATCGGGATTCCACGTCACCTACAGGAGGTCTAGCGATTATCAGAAGACCTTCTCATCTGCTGAAGGATTTGCCTCATAGAAAGCCCTGCTCAGTTGGGCTGTTGAAGGGGTATAAGCTTCTGAAGCAACCTTGGTGAAAATAGCCTTCAGAATCTACAAAGAGAGAGGGTTCATGCATGAATGCATGGATTCTAAAGGATCTTATAAAATGAAACAGCTAGTAGAGCCTGGAGGCTTGGAGTGTTTAACGGTAATAAATAACACCCAGAAGTAGTGCAGTAATTTGAACATGGCAAATTTTGGAGGTTTCTTTGATGTGTGATAGAAAGTAATTTGAATCAGCATGAGAGTCTGAATCAAGCAGCGTAAACCCTACCATAACACGCTGGGGTTGGTGTTCTCCTGGCTGGATAAAAGGTTTCTCAAGGCATTAAATAAAGTCCATGGGGGGTGGGAACATAAACACAAACAGAAGCCATTGAAATGTAAACTCCAGTTTTCCCTTCCCTCTCAGCTCTCTTCCTTCTCCCCAGTATTAGTTTATCATGATTTGCTTAGCATCACAATGTATAGTAAAAGAAGAGGAAATGTACACTGGACATCTTGAAGAGAATGTTTCTGTGATGGAGCACTTGTTAAGGTCATACGCCATATACTTGTGAGAAGCTTGGACATAAATATTTCCAAATGGGACCAAACCCCTATTTGAACACCATGGTTTTGACAACAGTGTAACTCTGATGAAACAAAGGCTGTAGCTCAACTCTGGCAAGTTAGAGCTGAGAGGGAGGATAGTCCATCCATCTTCCTGCACAGACTTGGTGTGTTTGGCCAGATCAATGCATGCCATTGCCAAGAGGCATCTTTTGGGGCGGTTCTTCTGTTCAGAAGTTCAACTTTTGTGGCAGGAAAGAGTGAGTCGTATCAGATGCAGCTGACACTACACACAGGGGATAGCTCAAGTGAAAAGCTTTAGCTGCTGAAGGCAGCATCAGAACAGCTCATATAGAGCCACTGTGTTTAGGGCCTTAAGGGAAAGAATACCAGACAAGTTAGATCACTATGAAAAATGATCACTAGGGACTACAATACATAATAAGATATATAAATAAGTGTCACACCAAACTGCCATAGAAAAATAAGAAAAAAATCTTGCAACATTCTTCCATATAATGGCTTTATAGAAACATTACAACATTACACAAAGCTTGGAGTACAATATGAACCCCTGCAGACTCTGAAATGTGGTAAGCTGTAGGGTACAGGGACCCACAGAGCAGAAAAAGCAAAGGTTTAATGGTATTTTAAATGTTATGACTATACAGAAGGAGAATTCTGCAATATAATCCTTTTCAGAATTTTTGTGTGTGGCAGGATAGGTGGCAGCTCTGATGCTGTCCTCTAAATCTGGCTGTGACCAACCAAAGGACAAATGCTGGTAAGGGCAGCAGTTAAGGGAAATAGTTTACAAAGGCAGAGCTTAGGGTATCATCAAGGTCTGTGCTGCTTTTGTTCTCAGCATTGCTCTTACTACAGTGCACCATTGACGCGTGAATACAGAATCACACAGAATCACAGAATGGTAGGGGTTGGAAGGGACCTCTGTGGGTCCCCTTGAAATGAACATTTTTTTGTTCCAAAGGGAGAAAGTTGCGTGGTTGGACTCCACTGCATTTGCCTTCAACCAAAATTCACTACCATTGGAGGTTCCTGGAAACCCAAGGGAAAGGGCTTAAATTTCTAAAGTAGGGTGCCGGTAGGTTAAAAAAGTCACTGCAAGATTTGAAAGTAGTGTAAAATTACTCGTTTCTGTGGAATTTCATCAGCTGTAATTCAGATAGCACTAATGGAAGGAAAGTACTTTAACAATGGATATTGTCTTCTCTTCTGCCAGATGGATCTTCCTGCATGGCCCCACAACCCGCAGGATTTCCTTGGTATGGGTCAGATGGGAAAACAGGAGAGGGCTCATCACATGAGAGTGGCATCAAAATGCATTTAATGTGCTAATATTCCCTTTCAACACAGTGGTCCTTTTACAACCGATAGATAATGGAAAATGTTCTTGTTTTAATTTACATGGCCTTGTGATTATTTTTTTCGACATCTAAGATTTGTTGCAAGTTTGTTTTTGAACACATAAATCTGCAGCTTGAAGAGGGAAAATCCAGATTAATGAAAGCTCTTCAACAAGCAAGAAAAGGAAGACAGGACAAAACAGAAACTTAAACACATCTTTGAGAAGACATTCATTTTATTGCCTTGAAATGAACCTTTGTCTGTCTAAAATCCTGTTATTAGCCAGCTATTTAGTTAACTGAAACATTGATCAAGCCTGTTACACTTTCTTTGTCTGTTAGGAGCAGGAGAAGGTGCTGACCCTTTGCAGGAGACTGTAGTGACAGGTCTGTAATTTGATAATCGCTTGCTCAGGAAAGATTTCACTTTGTTCGCTGATGTAAACTCTGCGTACTTGGTTTCCTTTTATTCCACCCCCCCCCAATGTCAAGTTAGCCTCCTAAAAGCTTCACTGTTATTTATTATTTTATTTATATTTGATTTATATATGATTTTATTATTTATTATAAATTATTATATTTATTATCTATTTTATTTGTATTATTTAATATATTATTACTTTTGGCAGAGTACTCTGTCTGGATTTTGTCTCTGTTTAGTTGAGGTGCCTATGCTTATTGATGAGAGGCTGTTTACTTTTTCCTCCAATTTCTCTTCTTGTGAGAAGATTGCCTACAGAAAAATTCTGTTGAATTGCTATTTTTCAGACCGGAGCTATGACTCGGCAGCCATTTCCTACAGGCCTTCTTACTGTTTGGTCTCAAAGAGTCCTCCCACAGCAACAGCCTGTTTTTCGTAATTATGCATTTCCCATCTCACAGTTGCTGGGAAGTTCAAAAAGTATCTTCCCATGTTTTTTTAGCTAGCCATGAGACTATGATTCAGGAGAACTTTCCTATTTCTCAAGTACCTTAGGAGAACCAAATCTCGAGTTTGTTCAGTTTTGCTAGCAGAGGTTGGAAATCTACTGGAGCACAACTGAGTGCCGTGCGGAGTAGAAAAGCTTCTCTCTCAAAGCTGTGAATAATCAAATAACTAAGTTAGGCAATCCTCCTGTAATTATTTTGTTCCATTAAATGTTCCATCCATCAGAAATTAATTGTTGTAATTAACAATAGGAGTATTCTCTCTCTTCTTTCTATGTCACTAAAATGATCTTATGCATGCCATTATTTGGCATCATTAACTGAAATGAAGACTGTGTGTCTTCATTTGATGAAAAAGGCTGTCACCTTCCTTGGATTTTTCTTTATTTTTAGGCTGATCAAAAGTAGTCAAATATTTTTCCCCACAGCTAAACTACAGCAGTCATGCTCAGAGGCTATACACTCCTGAAACTGAACCAGTACTTCTATGACAAACTTTAGTCGCCTCTGAGATGAGCTACATTTAAACCAGTTGGCTGAAAACAGGTTTGATGCAGAAGCATACTACTAATATAGCCTAAAACTGACAAAAATACTAGTTCCCCATTCTACTGTCTAATATCTGATTGTGAATAATTCTTGAGGACATTTTCAAAATAGTGTAAGAGAACATTTTACCCAAGCCCTGTCACATCTTGGGGAGGAGAGGTTCAGCTTTTTAGAATCCAGCGTCAATCCTGAGATGCTGTTGATTTTTACTTACACACTTTGTTTAAGCCTGAAGTTCCCACGTGGTCACTAATGAGTGGATTCTGTCCTCAAATGGATTATCAGAGACTCCAAGAAGTCCATTTTGCTGTGCTCTAGCCTTCAGAGGTTAAGCACATAAAATGCTAATTAATTCCCTCCTAAAATGAGGTGAAATGTGAAATACATTTCACTGAAATTTAGACTGCGAAAAATTAGGTATGCAGGTGTTGTAACTTAACCTGGCAGCCAGCAACTAAGCACTAGACAGCCACTCTCTCACCCCTTCTCTTCCTCCCCCAGCAAGATGGGAAGGAGAAATGGACAAAAGGGGAAACTCATTGCTTGAGATAAAGACAGTTTAATAATACAAAAAACGTAAATACTAATACAACTAGTGATAACAATAATAACAATAGTGATGATGACTGTGCAAAATAGGCTATATACTATAAAATTTTCTCATCACTCGACGACTGATTCACAGCCAGTCCACCAGCAGTGATGACGGAACCTGGAATTCATGTATTTCAAGAATTTTGCCGAACTCCCGAAAAAGACCAAACTCCTGAAAAAAAAGGATAGAAAAAAGAAGAGAATCCTGTCCCCCAGACAACCCCCATTTATAAACTCAACATGATCATAAAATCATAAAATCATTAAGGTTGGAAAAGACCTCTAAGATCATCAAGTCCAACCATCTGCCCAACAACACCAGGCCTAATAAACTGTATCCTGAAGTGCCACATCTACACATTTTTAGAACACCTCCAGGGATGGTGACTCCACCACCACCCTGGGAAGCCTGTTCCAGTGATGGATAATCCTTTCAGTGAAGAAATTTTACTTAATATCTAATCTAAACCTCCCCTGATGCATCTCGAGACCATTGTCTCTCATCCTGTTGCTAGTTACCTGGGAGAAGAGACCAACACCTGCCTCACTACAACCTCCTTTCAGGTAATTATAGAGAGCAATAAGGTTCCTCCCGTCAGCCTCCTCTTCTCCAAACTAAACAGCCCCAGCTCCCTCAGCTGCTCCTCATAAGACTAAACTGTTCACCAGCCTCGTTCCTCTTCTCTGGACATGGTCCAGCACCTCAATGTCCTTCTTGTAGTGAGAGGCCCAAAATGGAACACAGTACTTGAGGAGTGCCCTCACCAGTGCCGAGTACAGGGGCACGATCACCTCCCTACTCCTGCTGGCCACACCATTCCTGATACAAGCCAGGATGCTGTTGGCCTTCTTGGCCACCTGGACACACTGCTGGCTCGTGTTCAGCCAGCTGTCGACCAGCACTCCCAGGTCCTTTTCCACCCGGCAGATTTCCAGTAACTCCTCCCCAAACCTGTAGTGTTGCCTGGGGTTGTTGTGACCGAAGTGCAGGACCCAGCACTTGGCTTTGTTGAACCTCATATAACTGGCTTTGGTCCATCAATTCAGCATGTCCAGATCCCTCTGCAGAGCCTTCCTACCCTCGAGCAAAAAGACACTCCCACTCAACTTGGTGTCATCTGTATGTTTATGGTACAGAATATTTCCGTCGCCCAGCTTGGGCTACCTGTCTGGCTATGCTCCCTCCCAGCTCCTGCACACCTGCTCATTAGCTGAACATGGGACTAGAGAAAGTCCTTGATTTCCTAGCAACAACGAACAACATCAGTGTTATCAACAATTTTCTTGTACTAAATCCAAAACACAGCAGCTACTGGGAAGAAAATTAAGTCTATCCCAGCCAAAACCGGAATAGTAGGCTAAGCTGGGATTCCTTCTGTACTCAGTAGAGAGAGATGTTAGAATATCATCCTAACCTGAGTATTCACAGTAATGACCACACATTCTGAGGATGCCCCTGTTTTCCTGTTGACCATAGGCAGGAGCAGAATAATACCTGACTCAAGAGAGCTAAGCCTTGACGAGGTAAATCCCAACCTTACTGACAAATATTTCCTTATCCAATTCAAGAGACATCAAAACAGCATTTTTCACATCTAGGAAGTATCTGTGATTCCATGGCAACGTTCTCTGCCAGAATCTGTGGATTGACATCTCGTCTGTCTGACGTAGACTCCATTGCAGAGGTTTGTTATTGCCTCTTTAGTATCCTGAGAAGCAGTTTTAAACTCCTTTCATTCACACTGAAGCAAAGAGGTGCAATTTGGTGAACCAAGAAATAATTCTTTATGCAAGAGCAGAATTTAGTATTTTTAAATAAAACAACTACTATGACAGGTGTACCAGGCATGTCATGTATACATCCTCTTAAAGACATGAATGAAAATGTTAAGGAGAAAAGGAAAAAGCAGAAAAAAGTGTGCTACTTGGGAAAGATTTGTTTAAGATTATTATCTGCATATTTCAGTAACTGTTGTTTTTTAATTTCACTTTTTAGTTAGATAAATGAATGCTTTGGTGTTGCCATTTTTGAGCTTATTGCATATTAATAGCCTTTCTTCTAAGTGATGAACGGTCTCATTGTAACTTCCAGAAATATAGAAAGTCTATGCTTATAACTAGAGGTTGCAAGGCTTGCTGAAGATCTTTTTTAAGGTGGTATAGTGAAATGTTATCTTGACTCTTGATCATCTGCTGTAGCTACCAGACTGCTCAGAGCAGTATTGCATTCACTCTTTCCCTGTGTCAGTGAAATATTTTCCTCCTCCTTTTCTTTAAATAAACTGCACTTTGTTACACTTTTTGTGAAGTTCTGTCTCACCTTCCCAGAATGTGGCCCCAATAAGACCAGGGAATAATTTTGTAACCCAAGTTTTACACAGGAGACTACTCCTCTCATTACTGCTGCTTCAGCTGTTCTATCATATATTTTTAAATAACAGCCTATTTTCTGCTAAGCACAGCCCAGTGCCTCTAAATTGTGGTTCTGGGGAGTTGTAGCATCCATAGATGGTGCTGTGCCATGATTCTTTGATTTCTGTTTTTTTTTTAAAGTAACTAAAAGAAGCATAGAAACCAGCAGGAAAGAATCAGTGGGTTTAGTTTTCAGAACAAAAAGAAAGAAATAAAATAAAAATAAAAATGGATTGGATTAGTTCGAAACAAACTCAGTGGGTGTTCTGGTGTACTTCTGAATTCTCAGCTTCTTTCACTCTCACTCCAATATATATGTTTTTATACTTCTGCTTATTTTTTTCCCACAGCTCTCCTCTGACAGCACCACCACCTCTGTATGTCCTTTTCATTATGGTACTTACTGAGTAGTCCATTTTGTGGGTACCTCACAGCTTGCCACCTTCATTTACTTTGTTTATGTGCAGAAAAACATTATCACAGAAGCTTTTGTTCATATTTATCAGTGTCTATCTTTTTGTTGATGTCTACTAATTATCCTTCATGCAATACGTGCTTCTGAATTTCAACTGGAGATAGACTTAAAATCATGAAATGGAATATTGATCCAGAATCTGTTCTGAATTTCTCCAGCTAGGAGGCCAGGGTGATTCACCAAACAAATAGTGCAGATGCTTACCTAAGTCCTTTGAAATTCAGAGTTGTGTCTACAATAGTGCAATAGAAATGCCCTGGGAAAGACAATTCTGAGAGATTTTTCTGTTACAGTTCAGCTGAAAAGATCTGGAAGCATCATATCATATGGCATTACTTTGAAAATTAGTCTTATGAGTATAAATCACAATATATAAGATATATATATATCTTTTTAATATATATATAAAAGATACATGTATCTCTCATATTTTTGCAAATACTCCCCCAAAGATCCATTCAGATTTTATTTTTTGCCCAAGATTGGCTCATTACTTTTTCTTAAAACCAGTGCCTCCATTCCTAGGTGTTGCAGGGAAAAAAAAACCTGCTGAATTCACGTGGTTTAAATCAAATCAGTATCAAGGAGGTATGTCGATTCATTAACGGCACATCATTATCTTGCAATCAGTGAGCTATACAGTCAGGAACAATTCAGCAATAAAACAAATAAACCACAACACAGACACCTGCAAAATGCTAAAGAATGCCTACTCATTTCAAGACAGCCTCCTGTAACTAATCCTCGAAAGTTGTAATCACACCCACATGCACCCACGCAGATACAAAATCTTGAATGTACACAGGTCTCCCCGGTACATGGGGGTTACAAGCACACATCCCTCTTCTCAGAGTTATTATTTCCCTCATTTTCACACCACTCTTGTTGGAGATGTGATGGCCTTACCCACGTGGGTGCCCACACTAGTGTTTCTCCTGCCTTCCCCCACACTGCAGGCTGGGAAATGAACTGTATTGCCCTTATATTTCAAATATTTCATTAGGTTGTAGGCAGCATCTTCCACTTCTGCCACTCATTCTTCCAAACACATGTGCATGGTGGTTGACTTTTCCACTGCTGTATGTTGCAGCACAGTGAATGTCCTTGGGTATCCTGCTAAGTGCTCTGCTGAGCTATTTCATGGCAGTGAGCTCCACATGATCATTACTGATTAGTTATTTACTTTTTCATCTTTAGTTAAGCTTTATCAATGAAAGATACATAGCACATTCTTAAAAATTCCCTGAAATTCACTCCAAATATATTCCTGCGAGACCTCAGTTTACCAAAAATCTCTTGGTTTAATAAAAAGGGAAAAAGTCTTTAAAAAACACCATCTTTTAAAAATCTGATAATTTCTGAATTGCTTTTCTCTTTGCTTCCTGCTTGGCTAAGTATCTTCAGTGTTTTTCATCTTGCAAACACAAGCAAAAGTCCAAGTAATTATTTTAAAGGAAGAGCTTAGTAAACACCAACTGGACTCCAGAGAAGATTTATTTTGATTTTGATAAATATCCATGTTGGACACCCCTGCAAATGTCATGGACTACAAAAATATTCCTATTCTTTCTGCCTGAGAAATAAAATGTACTGATCTGAAAAGCAGAAATACTGTGACTTGCTTCCAGTGAGTAGAGTCTATATTATACTTCTGTTGTCTTTGTATAGGTTACCATCATTACACTATCTGAATGTTTAGCAGACAATAGGTGAAAAAAGTTCTGTTCAAGATGAGTTCTATTTTATATGGGGAGAGCTGTCACAAATTTTATTCTGTTTGTTATAGAAAGATCAAATAGGGAAATCTCTTCATGCAGGCAACAAGTGGTTCAGTTCACTGGTGAAGTTTTCTGGAAGCTTAGTCAACCTGTTCATCTCCAACAAAATGGCTTTTTTTCTGTCTGCTGTATGACTTATGTTTAAATAGTTAAAAATTATTCCAACAGTTGCTGAGGCTCCTAGAAGGATAATCTCTAAGGTATTTGCAGCCTTATTTATGAATTGCTTTGATGAGCAGAGTTCACCGACAACCAAGGGAGGAACAGATATGTTTATGGTTCATCTTGATAACATTGGGGAGGTCAGTAACCAGCTGAGACTGTAGATTATTTTCTTCCATTCAGCAATATATGCAATGAAAAACAGCAGTGCAGTGTAGACGTGAAAAATGCACATGTCACCATAACTACATTCTTCTGTGGGAGAGTGAGGAAAAGATTCTCAGGTGCTGGAAGTACAAGAAGATAGGATGAATAATATGATGCTTAGAGAATGGTATGTGTTGCAATGGTAAGAAAGTGTTTGTGCTACAGAAAAATTCTTTGAAACACCTTACCTGCAAACACGAACCTCAGCAGGATCATGTACATAGTCTGATGCACAAGAGGTCTACTTTGAAAGACTAGAAAATGAGCAGCTTTTTATTAAGGCAAGAGACCAGTTTATGATTGCTTTTTATAAGTTCACTGGGCAGGCAATCATCAGAAAAGAAGAAAAAAAATTAGAATCAGAAGTTCCAAAGGGTCAGGAACTGCTCATAAAGGAGTTTTAGTTAGGAACTGTGAAGAAAACCTAAACACTTCAGCAATCTGGAGCCAGAACAACAGGGGAAAAATAACCTCTGAGCTAATTTCAAGAAGTGGCTTGTACTCACAAACGGGATCCTGTGAGATAGAGTGTGCAGAGGACTGGATTCACTGACTGAAGGGACTCCTTTCTGTTATACATTCCTAAACTTTTCTTCCAAATTTACACTGAATGAAAGCCTAAAGTTTGAGCTGATGTCTTACTAGCGACATCCTCTGCAGGAAGACAGCGTGGAGGACAGGCTGGTATGGATCCCTCATGTGTGTGACAGATTTCAAAGAGCATTTGCCTTCCTTGCATTCTTTGGGATCTGCTGGGGTGAAAAATATATAAATTACGGCAGCCCCACAGCTGTGACAGACACTGTCTGTCTCACTCCCAATCTTTTACATTTCTAGGTGCTAGCTATCAAGCAAGACTTGTAAACATATCAGCGGAGTGGAAGATAATACAGGGGAAGGACTTAAAGACCTTAATTCCCATCTTTAACCCCAGTCTTTTGACAATTTGATGACCTGCTCAAATGTGCAGACCATTAGAAACTCACAACCCCAAGTCTTCCGCTTTTTTCCATATACATTTTTCCACCTCTATCTTTTCTATTGAGTTGGGGTTACTCTCCTGCTTTCAAATGCCTTCTCGAGACCTCTAATTTTTAACACTCAGATCAAGCTACTCCTCTTTTTCTCTCTGTCCTGATTCTAAGTTTAAATGCTGATATCTATATGCAATTACCACCCAATTACCTTTACTTGTTATAAATCCTCTTCCCCCCACCCACTTTCCTTCATCTCCTGTCATAATTCTTGTTTCTCTACTTTGAGACAGAGATGGCGTTTTTTTCATCACTTCTGTAGAGAACCTTACAAATATAGGATGCTATATAAATAATTATTAGTGAGGATGAGGAGGTGTAGTAAATTTCTCCAAAATAATTCTACATTTTAGAGCATGTTGTGATCAGCTTGGCTTTCTCAGTTATATAGAAAAATTTATCCTCTATGGACCTTTCTGGAGAAACAAAAGAAAAAAAGGCATTAGGTCTGCTCTTTTCAAAAACCAAGTTCCAGATTCTACTTATGGCTTTGTTTCCTGCCTTACTTACCTGACCATGTCATAACATATTTCTCTACCTAGGTGGTTATTTGTCTAATAGAAAATTGCAGCAGCTCTAGGAATTTTTTCTCCACATTTATATGATAAATATTTGCGTATGTATTAAAAAATAAATCTCAAAATCATGCAAAACTTGTAGAAATAATTTTTAATTTGTCTATGTAGTCAGCCAGGATACTGCAAATAACATAATTAGGTTGAATACCGTTTCTAAGGCTCTCTGAAATTCATCTCATGGAAGGGAAAGTGTACTAACTGTTTTTCTTCCCAGATTCATTAAATATAGGGCAAGTAAATACATAATGAATAGAATTACTTTTTGAGGATTTGGAGGTTTCTTCTACATATCTAGGAAATCTACCATAGGGAAACAATTTATACGAAGATAAGGCTTTACTAGGGAATTTATTTTTTAGCATCTTAGGTTTTCAGTGGCTCGCTGAATGTTTATTATTGGGGAAGGCTTTTACTTAACTTTTGTTTTGCTTTGTTGGGTTACACCTATACCAACATTTCTCAGATTTTCATCTAACAGCTGTTATCACTCATGAACTATTACATTTATATGACTATAAGATTTGTATATTAGTTGGTAGGTATTATCTGATAACCCTATACTCCATTGATACCCTTTGAGTTTAGGACTATTTCGTGTTTGCTTTCCCCTGTATATACAGGACATGAATAGTTTGTGAAAAAACCCTGCAGTTCCTCAGCATTTAAAATTTTGGAAACCCTTATTAGGAAAGATATTTTAAACTTACTTTGGAGTCTTTCTCCAAGCATTTTTAACACTGATACATCAGTTCACGCACTTTATGGGAATAAGACCTAATCTATTCTATGATCATGGAATCATAGAATCATTAAGGTTGGAAAAGATCTCTAAGATCGTCAAGTCCAACTGTTAACCCAACACCACCATGCCTACTAAACCATACCCTGAAGTGCCACATCTACACATTCTTTGAACACCTCCAGTGATGGTGACTTCACCACTTACTTGTTCAACCTGGTCCAATGTCTGATCACTCTTCCAGTAAAGAAATTTTTTCCAATATCCAATCTAAATGTCTCCTGATGCAGCCTGAGGCTATTGCCTCTCATCCTATCGGCAGCGACGTGGAAGACCAAACCCTGCCTCACTACAACCTCCTTTCAAGTAGTTGCAGAGAGTGATAAGGTCTCCCCTCAGCCTCCTCCAGACTAAACAACCTCAGTTCCCTCATCTGCTCCTCATCAGACTTGTTCTCCATACCCCTCACCAGCCTTGTTGCCCTTCTCTGGACATGCTGCAGCAGCTCAATGTCCTTCTTGTAGTGAGGGGCCCAAAATGGAACACAGTACTTGAGGAGTGCCCTCACCAGTGCCGAGTACAGGGGCACTATCCCCTCCTTACTCCTGCTGGCCACACCATTCCTGATCCAAGTCAGGATGCCCTTGGCCTTCTTGGCCACCTGGACACACTGCTGGCTCATGTTCAGCCAGCTGTTGACCAACACCCCAAGAAGTTTTTCCGCCAGACATCTTTCCAGCTACTCCTCCCCAAGCCTGTAGCGTTGCGTGGGGTTGTTGTGGCCTAAGTGCAAGGACCCGGCATTTGGCCTTGTTGAACCTTGTGATGAACTGCTCTGCAATGAGTAACTAGCAGAATCAGACATAGAATGAATAAAGTCTTAGTTTCCGTTTTTCACCTATTACTTATTCCCTGTAATGTATTAAGAAGAACACAATTCTTGTGTTTATTAATAACAACAGCTAGTTTTGGACACAGCTATTAAAATGTAAACTTGTCCTCAAGCACATCATCTGCCACTCTTGAAAAAGCTATGCCAGCCTTCTTGCTGACATCTGAAAAGATATGCACAAGTAAGTTCAATGGATGTATCACAGTTATTACTCCTACTTTTAGAGCAAGTTTAAGAAAAACCATGCTATTAATTTTACTTCAAAGAGGGCCATTCACCTAAAGAGGCTGAAATAATTTTTTTTTAAATAGATCAGAAAGATAAACAGGTGGAGAAAGAGCACAGAACAGAACTATAGTGCTCTTCAGTTTACTTAAATTCTCTGCTAGAAATCCTCTGCTGTTTTTCAGTCATTCTTAAAGTGCAGTGCACACCCAATCACTCATGCCCTACCCCTCAGGACCTCCATCACTCCACAGCTGCCTAATTGCTGAACAGCCTCAGGTTCACAGCAACCCGAGTCAGCACTTCAGACCCTTGAAGCTCACTTGTGTCTCCTCAGACCAATATTTGTGAAATGTTCAGTTAATAACTGTGACCGATCATGTGCTTTTATGGCATCTTATACCCCAGGAAAATGGAGACACACAAGTCCCACATGGGGAGGAAGGGAGTTTGAAAGGTAGGGCTACTGAGAAATATAACATAATTGAATACCCTTTAAAAGACAAAACTCCTTATAACATTACTTAGGCAGTAATTTTGATTCAAATAATGTCAGAAACATTCTTTAAAATCCTTTTAGATAAGAACACCCACCCCCGCACTCATCTCTTCTTCAACTGACACCTGTCAAGAAGAAACTGTGGGGGGAAGGACTGCTCTTTAAAAGGAATTTAAATAATGTTAATACATTGCTCAACAATATTTGGCAGACGCCTCTCTCTTCTTCTAGCAGTTTTCTTCTTTGACCCCCATGTGCTTATGCAATACCCTTGCAGAAGAACCAGGAAAATATAATAATACTTCAGTTGGAGTTAATAATTTAATTTTGTTTATTCTGAGGGAAAGAGTACAAGTGGTAAAATAATGTTAAATTATTTAATTTTTCCTGTAAAAACTACAGCTGCGTGAACAATAGAATATATTAGCTATTGTAAAAGTATTGCATTTGTTAACAACAAAGTCAGTTACAGCACATACTGGATGTAGTGGAGATGTCAAATAAGCTACTCAAAAAGTGTGTCAGCATTTGCATTAAGACGTTCATTAATGATGATGAACAGAGATTAAATTCACAGATATTGGAGAAAGTTGTGAAAACAAAAACAGAAGAAAGAGCAAGAAAAAAAGACCAAAAGGTGTTAGAAGCATAGGAAGAAACCAGTAAACAATGGATTCATATTTTGGGAGAAGTAAAGTATAATAGAATCATAGAATCATAGAATAGTTTGGATTGGAAGGGACCTTGAAGATCATCTGGTTCCAAACTCTGACATGGGCAGGGGCACCCTCCAATACACCAGGTTGCTCAAAGCCTCATCCTACCAGGCCTTGAACACTGTCAGGGAGGGGCAGCCACAACTTCTCTGGACAACCTGTGCCAGGGCCTCACCTCCCTCAGAGTAAAGTGTTTCTTCCTTACATTTAGTATAAACGTACCCTCTTTCAGCTTGAAGCTATTACCTGTTGTCCTAACATGCCCTTGTAAAAAGTCCCTCTCCAGCTTTCTTGTGGCCCCTTCAGGTACTGGAGAACCCGAATAAGGTGTCCCTGGAGCCTCCTCTCCTCAGTGCTGAACAGTCCCAATGCTCTCAGACTGTCCTCTTAGGAGAGGTTCTCCAGTTCTTGGATCGTCTTTGTGCCCTCCTCTAGACTCACTCCAACAGCTCCATGTCCTTGTTCTGGGGGATCCAGACCTGGATGCAGGACTCCCAGAGGAGTCTCACCAGAGCAGAGCAGAGAAGCAGAATCTCCTCCCTTGCCCTGCTGCCCACACTACTTTTGGTGCAGCTCAGGGCATGATTGTCTTTCCGGGCTGCCAGCGCACACTGCTGGATTATTCTGAGCTTCTCATCCCCCAGTACCCCCAAGTCCTTCTCCTCAGTGTTGCTCTCAATCCCTTCACCCCCTAGCCTGTATTGATGTGGGGGATTGCCTTTACCCTTGTTCAGGACCTTGCACTTGACCTTGTTGAACTTCATGAGGTTCACATGCGCCCACGTCTCAAGCCTGTCAACCTTCCTCTACATGGCATCCTCCAGTGTGTCGGCAAACTAGAGAGTGCACTCAATCCCACTGTCCATGTCACTGAAAACGATGTTAAACAGTGCTGCTCCTAGTACTGACCGCTGAGGAACACCACTCATCACTTGTTTCCAAGTAAATGATGTACAGGAAACAGTCCAAAGAAAGAAAAGAGTAAGAGGAAATATAAAAGTACAGGGAAATATATGAGTTTTCCAATTCATGATGTTCTATACTATAGCATTTGCAAAAAATTTGATATTAATATAGTTTTCTTGCAAATATTAGTAAAAATTTAGCCTTCCGTATTCACTTCTTCACACAGAGTAAGAGCAAATCAAGAACAGCAAAGAAGAACAAAAGAAGAAATACGAAGGCCAGGGGGAACAGTTGAATTGGGTTACATTCTTATTTTATCTGAGGGACAGAGACAATCCTGAACCCTGAAACGTCTCAGAGATGACTTCAGTTTATTTACCTTTGGTAACGTAAGCCAGTCTTTAGCTAGTCCTCTACTGTCCTTCAATAATCTGTGCAAGAAGTCAGGGCTGTTCATGCTAGCCCAAATCAGGCAGAAAGAATTGCCGTAGTGATAATGTCTTTATTAGGAACAGATTACTTCCAGAATTAATGGTGGTAATTATGCAAAGGGAGGTATTACTTGCAGCAAAGTACACGGATGACAGGGTGGGAATAGAGGCCTGACGTTCGGTTGAATAAAACTAGATACAACAAATTCCCACCACTAAAGTCACCAGCAATTTTTCAGAGCTGGAATTTGTTGTGCAAACTATACTCATCATCAGTTTGGGACGGTTGCAGCAAAATGAGTATTTTAAGGAGACCAGTTTTGCAGTGGTGGAGAGGTGGCATGGAGTATCGAGCACTCAGAAGACCTTCCAGCTTCTAGCTACCAGCTGATTTGCTTATGCCGCTTGAGGTCTGATTCTATTCTACCTGCCCAAGCCTCTTGGCTTCTTTGGGAAAGTGAGTAGATGAATTTCCTGACAGATCAGTAACATTGATGGTGATTGCTGACCAAGGGCTGAGCCCCACACCTAAGAGGGTTGCAAACACCAGGCAATAGCCAAGCAGGTGCATATTTTATGAAAGAGAGGCCAACAGTAGCAGTCAACATGCATCTCTCTCCCATCCCTCAACACATTCAGCTATGAATGTCTCACTGCCATCTTATGTAGGCAGTAATATTTAGGCCATGATCAGAATAGAGATGATTCATTTAACAGAGATAATCAAAGAAGAACAGCTACAAGATCTTGGATGTTTCCCATCACTGAAGACATTCAAGGTCAGGTTGGATGGGGCTCTGATCAACCTAATCTAGTTGAAGATATCCCTGGTCACTGTAGGGGAATTTGACTAGATAACGTTTAAAGGCCCCTTCTAACCCAACCCATACTCTGATTCTACAACCTTGTGATCTAAATACTCTAGGTTCTTCTTACTTTCCCTTGTGGTTTTTGTATCCCTTTTTTTACTATCCATCCTATCAGGAATCTCAGGAGAACACTGCTTAGGTGAATTTTCTTCTCATTCAAAAAAAGGATCTTTCTCTGAATTGAGTAGAACAAGTCCAGTCAACAGTTTACCTAGCTCAGGCCTAGAAATGCAATACAACTCAGGTACAGCAGTCAAATTTTTTTCTGTTTTGATTTGTGTGTGTATGTAAAATGAAGAAAAAGCCCTAAACTTGCTTGCAAAGAGAATTCATCTGTATTTGAATGTACCTTAAGATTTTCAGGTTAGAGGTCCAGCAAACCTTGTATACCATTTTGTTATTGTGCCATCACAATTAATTACCAAGTTTTGAACCATTTTGAACTGTTTTGGATGGTTTTGAACTGTTTCCACTGTTCTGTGGACAGTACTCTGTCCAGTTCTGGGCTCCTCACTTCAAGAAATATGAAGAGCTGCTGGAGAGAGTCCAGCAGAGGGCTACGAGTGTGGTGAGGGGACTGGAGCATCTCTCCTACGAGGAGAGGCTGAGGGAGCTGGGCTTGTTCAGCCTGGAGAAGGGAAGGCTGCGAGGGGACCTAATATATGCTTACAAATATCTGAAGAGTTGGGATCAGGAGGATGGGACCAAACTCTTTTCAGTGGTGCCCAGTGACAGCACAAGGGGCAACAGGCACAAAATGAAGCACAGGAAGTTCTGTCTGAACGTGAGGAAGAACTTCTTCCCTCTGAGAGTGATGGAGCCCTGGAACAGGCTGCCCACGGAGGTGGTGGAGTCTCCTTCTCTGGAGATATTCAAGACCCGCCTGGACAATGTCCTGTGCAGCCTGCTGTAGGTGACCCTGCTTCGACAGAGGGGTTGGACTAGATGACCCACAGAGGTCCCTTCCAACCTCTACTATTCTGTGATTCTGTGATCCTTCTTTTCAGTCTTAAAAACAGAAAAATAACACCCCCACACATATTTTGAGCATATTTTGGGGTTTCAGACTAACTGAAGCATACAGGGAGATGTTATGCGAGCTTCCAGACACTGTCCTGGCATGCTGCCTGTGCTGTGTAAGTTACAGTACACCTCTGTTCTGTTCAGTGTGTTTGGCAACAGCTGTACCACATTCAGCTCCTGGCTCTCTCCAGAGTAGAAGCTGCCAATGGAGGAGGGATGTGCCAGGTATACGGGTATGTGATGTAGAGAAGAATGGTTTACATTTGTACTGCTTTCTTTTCTCATTACTCTCTTTTATGACAATGAATTTATGAGTGGCCATTTCCCATTCCATCAATCTTTGCCAGGACACTGAAGTATCAAAATTGTAATGACTCATGCAGTCTGGGAAAGATAATGTGAACATATACTACTTTGACTTTATCGCTGCTCTGTAATTCAATTGCCTATGTTTTTTTCATTGTCTTTGTTTTTGACCTTCCTGATCTTAGAAATACAAGCTTACATTGTCCAAATGCAGGTGTCTGTAGTTCTTCAGTCAGAAACGATAAGGAAGCTGTTTTTCAGTACTCCTGAGTGACCAGTATTATTTTATTTTATGTTCTGATGATTACAGTCCCCTGTGGTGAATAAAGATCCCTGTGCTTGCATCAGTATAACCACTTACAGTAATGTTTTCCTTGTCTTTTGGTAAAGAATATGTACAAAACAGAAGGGAAATGGGTACTAAATATTTAAAGTTTGGGACTCAAAACGGAGAAACTTTGGCATACAAAGAAGGTGCCACCGCAGAAGAACTAACTGGGATCATGGCTTACCTCCTCAAGCGAGAAAAAGGCGCCTGTCTAAAGGGAGGCTGATCTTATGGTGCAGTATATTCCTGAAGTTGTTCAAGTGAGTAGTCCTATTTCTCTGTGGCAGTTGGAAGACATAAGTATCTACTCTACAGGCATCAAAAGTTAGGTGGACATGGACCAGCAACTTGCTGGTAGGTCTCAAAGGATGTGCATTTACACCATAGCAAATGTGTATAATTCAAGATTAATTGTCCTGCTAATGAATCCATGACATTGTACTCCGAAGTGGAGGTAGATATGTACATGAACAGGTAGCTCAGAATACTTCAAATCTTTCCATGGAGTTTGATTATGAAAGAGGGAAAAACATTTAAAGTAGGCACAGACAAACAGCACAGTATGAAAATTTGAACTGCTTGGTATCACTTCTCTTAAAGAGATAAAATTGATATTGTCATCATTAATAGAAGCAAAACCGAAGGAAAAAGATTGGAAACCATTGAAGTAGGGCAACCTTTTTACAGTGGAACCAATTAAATACATGCTGCTCTCTTAAAATGCACCACTTCATTTTAAGGAGCTTAAGGTATGAATAACAAGGCCATAAAATGTTAATAACTATAATAACTGTAGCTTCTACAATATTTTCTAACTGTGTGGAACTGTAATGTGACAGGTAACAATAAAAAGAACTTGCAGAAATTACTTAGATTATAAAAGGTTGAGAGATTTTACTGAGAAAGCTTTGCTCTTACACCTCTTTGACCTTGAATGAACAAAGGTCCAGACAGTTTTTTTCAAGCCACGCCTTAGGAATAGCCATCATATTTATTTTGTTACTGCTGTTTATATTACTGTAATGCCTAGAGGCCTCGTCATGAACTATTGAGCTAAGCACTGAAAAATACAGATTAAAATGACAGTCTCTGTCTCTGAGAGCTTGTATGTAAAGTGTAAGGAAAGAGAGAACAGCCTCCTGCAAAGACACAGGACAACACAAGGAAACATTTTATTTCTTGGTCAGTCTGATACGCAATGGCCAATTTCCTGAGTTTTTTTTTTCCTCAGCAGAGTCAATGGTAAGGAGCTTCATAAGGGATCTGCAAAAAAGTAGAGTTTTGTGGAAGATTTTGAAGGGCTCCTCTCAGCCAAAGAGCGTATGTGGCAGGAGTTCCAAAAATGTCTTTTATGTGCCTGGAAGGGTGCTAATGGAGATTGGACACTAAGCAGTAGATCTGAGGTGATCCAGAATGAGGAAGGTCCTTTGGAGGATGTATGGAAAGAACAGAATAAAGAGAACTGGGAATCATCAAAGTCAATGAAGGGTAAAAAACTCTTCAGATGTGCTGCAAACAGATAGCAGGCCAAAGAGAACTGAAGGTGGTGCCTAAGCCAGTTTCTGACAGCTTGGAAAATATTTAGCATTCCCTTTTCTCTTTGCTGCCTGTAAGGGCACAGCTGTAAGGAGGGAGAGGCATTTTAGGACTTGTCTCCACTGCTTCAGTCAAAGTCATAGAAAATACAGTAAACTCATTCTGCCTTTGAGGACTGCCTGTCCATCACAGGGGAGAAACACCTGAAAAGTGCACTCTGGATGGCCTGTTTCATCCAACTGTACATGCATGCTGTCAGGTGTTGCTGAGTTCAATAACCCGATAGAGGTGAGGGCAGCTGCAGCTGCACGTTGCCAGGTCCAGCATGGAGTAAGTCTGGCCATGTGTTCCCAACAGGCATGTTCCTGGACATACAAAATAACAGTCAGGCAGACTCAGTGTTCACATGAATACAAAAAAGCACCAACAGCTTCATTTTGTTTTCTAGTAGGGAAATAGTCCGTTAGTCAGTAAAATCCTTTATGTATAGATAAGTACCATGTGGATCCATTCAGTTAGCAGACTCAGTCTGCCTGGTAGCTGCCCATGGATTACCAGTCTCCCACTTGCCCCCTTTAGAGACACACATACACACGAGCTACGATGGCAGTCAACCCCCAAACCCTACAGTCTCCCAAGCAGTTGGCTGGGACTCCCAGTCACTCTGGTAGCCAACTCCTTTAACTGTCTCACTCCCAGTTAAACACACACCTGACTGGCTCCTGACCACTTCACCCTGCTCACCAGCTAGTCTGGCTTGACATTTGCTGGTGATGACACACTGCCACATGAACTTGTGCTTGCTTGAGTTGCTGGTGCCATAGACACAAGGATCTCGAAAATCAAGAGATGTTCCTGATGATGCTCTGCCTGGCATGGACAGAATTATCTTCTCGGAAGCCAAAAGGAAATGTAATATCTTACTGTGCTTCCCCAGGTGCAACAGTAAGCAATGCTATTCCCAGTGTCACCTCCAGTACGTAATTATTTTTGGCCAAAGGAGTGGTCATAGGAAAAAAGGTACATCAGGAAAGCCAGGTGATTTCCACTGCTTGTATTCTGTCCTGTGATTTGAATAGAGTTTGAGTCCTAGATGTGAAATTTTCCAGTAGAACAAAGGGAGGGAAGGAAGGAAGTGAAGGGAGGAAGGAAGGAAGGAAGGAAGGAAGGAAGGAAGGAAGGAAG
>Ga0065711_1029324_pt1 | contig 36670 bp, 21 predicted proteins | sample Hoacrofraction12_FD_59098 | JGI IMG/M metagenome (GOLD analysis project Ga0065711, IMG submission 59098) | Hoatzin crop microbial communities from Cojedes, Venezuela - Epithelial fraction 12 v2 (version 2) | ecosystem: Host-associated > Birds > Digestive system > Esophagus > Crop | place... | reverse complement strand
GCCGCGGGGCTGCCTGTCCCCCCCACGCCGGCCCCGGGGGCCTGCCGAGCCGCAGCCGAGCTCTGGAGCCATCGGGAGCCGGGTGGGGGGGAGGCTGCCCGCAGCGGCCCCGCAGCGGCCCCGCAGCCCGGGGAGGCATCGCCCGCCTCGTCAGCATGTCCGGAGAGAGCGCCGAGGGCCGGTGAGTGACTGCTGACGTCTTCATTCACCGAGGACATGGGCGACCTGGGGTGTGGAAGACCGGTCACCGGCAAGTGGCTTTTGTTTTGTTGATTTTTGTTTTCTTCAATCTTCCTGCCTTTGTGTGCAAGCAGAAATACGATCTGTTGGCCGTATTTAGGTTATTGGATTTTTTTTCAAACCTCGCTGACATCTGAAAACTTAGGTACGTGAACGTCGGTGCACACGAAGTCATCGAGCCCATTGCCGCTTCTCTGGGCGGGAATACGCTATCCACCTGGCCTTGCACAGCAAAGTCCAGGGAAAGTATCTGAAGAACTGAGTAAGGCAGCTTTTCCCCCAGCTGAAGTTTTGGGGTTTTGTTTGTTTTTGTTCTTGAGTAGTACATTCAATTTCACCATCGGTACCTAATGAGATTTTACTTAAATAGACCAGGTTTTAATGCTGTGAGAATGCTTTAGGCCATGTTTTCCACAGAATATTTATAACATCTCTAAGTGCTGTTGGTGATTTGATTGATTCCTGTTCTCTAAGCGGATTCATGTCAGTATGTTGCATTTACAAATGAAGAAATTTGATGTGCTCTGTCAGCAAAGCAGCTGCCCGATTCTAAACCATCCAGACAAATCTCTTATTTATGAAAGTGGCAGCACTCTTGGCAGAGAGCTGCTAGGATACTTTCTAGCTCGTGCTATGTTCTAGGGAGTATGAATCAATGAATACAATCCAGCGGTCCAACAATTAAGGTACATGAAACGAAAATTTCTTGCTCTGCTTCTTTTGGGGCAGTGTCTATGTCAGATTACTGGTAATTTGTGCTGACAGTATATTGCAGGTTTGCCACTTTGTTACATTTTATGGGAGGATTGACTCTTTTTTTAAATCCTTGTTGGAGCAAGGATGGCTGTATCCCAGATGGATGTTACACGCTGCAAGGCAGTGGGGATTTTTTTACTCTCTGCTCTGAGAAGCACCGCATACATCCCGATGAAAACAGAAATTCATATCTTTACTGTAGTAAAACAAAGCCAACCAAACATGGCCCTGATGATACTGTGTGAGAATACCATTTTTTTTAATTTTGCCCCACAGAATGTTAGGGTTTGGAAGGGACCTCTGGGGATCACCTAGTCCAACGCCCCTGCCGAGGCAGGGTCACCCAGAGCAGGCCGCACAGCACTGCGTCCAGGCGGGTCTTGAATATCTCCAGAGAAGGAGACTCCACAACCTCCCTGGGCAGCCCATTCCAGCGCTCTGTCACCCTCAGAGTGAAGAAGTTCTTGTGTTCAGATGGAAGATCCGTTGAGGTGGATCTAGGTTGGATGATGTAGAGTGGTTGTATCAGCAGTGGCTGAATTCTGCTGTCAGGGAGTGCAAAATTGGCTTAAACCTGCCTGTAAAATCCTTTCTCTTTGGTGGGTTCATCTGACATTGTACTGTTTGTGAAAGTTTGTTACCAAAATCTTGACGTAGCTTATGGGCAGTACACAGTTGTTCCATTGATGATTATTTTTTTAAAGTGCTATGAGAGATTAGCTGCTTTAAAAGAATACAGAAGACTGCTTAGCTTTATTTTTGAGTCCTAACATTAGGAAAATGAAAGCAGATGTCTTTCAGAAACATTATGAAATGTTTTGTTATAGGATTATGCTTTCTTTTCTGTATCAGTGATATAGCACAGATTGACCTAAACCTGGCATTCCTAAACTTAAGCATCTCTTCAGAAGAATATTTTCATACTAGCTAACAGAGAACTAGTGTCGTAGGAGTGAAGGTATTACTTTTCAGTACGTAAAATCCAGCCATGCCTGTTTCCCATTGTTATAAACCAGGTGTGTTTTGCTTTTTTAATGCAAATGTGTTGCAGAATATGAGAAAATCAGGTCTGAAGAGCTTATTTTTTCCTCTGTAAAAATATATAGATACTTTTTGGTGAAATAAAGGAAGATTTGAATGCATGCCTTGACACTTTGGCACGGCACTTTAGTCTTGTACTTCAGCATCTGCTGCTGACAAGTTGAGATGCAGAGTCCTGAGGGCTCCTTCTGCTGTGGGCTGAGAGGCTCTTTAATGGGATTCCTCTGGGAAGTTGGATTTTGATATGAAATGTTTCACATTCCATGGCTACAGGTAACCTTTCAAAACACTGCACAGGTGGTAAGTTATGAAAGCTATTTACTGCTCCTAACTTCTTGTCAGCACTTTGACTGTTTATAATGAGGCTTTATATTCCTTTCCTTTGTTACTGTGTGAGAGACCCACGTGCGTGGAAGGAAAAGACACGTTTCATAAATAGGAAAATGTGACTGCAAAACTTCTAAAACAGGCAGTGGGGAGTTGGAGTCATGCCTGTTAAATTATTTTTAACTTTGTGTTGAAACTTGATCAGATGACCTGTTTATTGTGCTCCGTCAGTGCTTCTACACATTTATTGTTACCTTACCATGCTTTAGGTTTTCCAGAATTTAAATGTGGGTTACCTTTTTGTAACTGTGTGCATGTTTTAGTTTACCAGGAAATTTCACCTTGCTATGAGAACCAAAGATGGATCCAGAAGAGCAGGAGTTGCTTGGTGATTACAGATACAGAAATTATTCTTCAGCGATTGAGAAAGCTTTGAGAAACTTTGAATCATCAAGTGAATGGGCGGATCTTATATCTTCCCTTGGCAAACTCAACAAGGTACAGTGTCACAAGAATATCTTTTCGTTTGTTTATTATCTTTGTATTGTTATTAACTTTTCTGTAACTTGAAGTGTTTTAAAGAATTGCAGATTCACTCAAGAAAAACATTAATTCATAAAGGAGGGGTAATGGAAGCAGCTAACTCAGTATATTTTATATAAATGTGAGAAATTCTGGTAAAACCAACAGAGATTTCCTTCAAATGGTATTTGTTTCCTTTAGACAGCTAAGTTAATTTAGGTTTTGCATTGAAGAAACCCGCAGGATGCTGGTTGCACACTCTAGAGCAGCTAGAAAAGTCTTCATATAGAACAGAAGGTCATATCTTTTAGTATATATTCCAAGTCAAAATTTATATTTAAATATCACATTTATTTGACCATGCCCTTCCCTTGTATTTGGAGAAATAATTGATTTGCTGGTGGTGGTGTCTTTTGTATGACAATGGAAAATATGGCTGAATATAGCAAGAAAGAAAAATACTTTTACAGGAAAACACCTAGGAAGTGTGTCCTCTCCTCCTGCCCAAGAAACGGGGTCTATATTGTTTGCATACCACTTGGTCTCTTTTAACATAAAGCTCTTCCTGAGTGTGTGTGGGGCAAGAGTACTTACAGTCATTAAGGAAATAGGGGTGGGAGGAGGCAACTTCTGCAGAATTCATAAGGAAACATCTGTTGTTGCCCGATAGATGCCTCGCATGCCTTTGCTGTGGTTGCTGAGCCTACATTCTACAGAGTATTCAAAGGGGAAGAGAATCCATAGAATCACGAGTATCTCAAGTTGGAAGGGACCCATAAGCATCCTCACGTCCAACTTCCTGCTCCACACAGGACTATCTAAAACTAAATCATATGACTAAGAGCATTGTCCAGCCACTCCTTGAACTCTGGAGGTCTTGGTGCCGTGACCACTTCGCTGGGGAGCTTGTTGCAGTGACTGATCACCCTCTCAGTGAAGAACCTTGTCCTAATGTCCGATCTGAACTTCCCCTGACGCAACTTCATTACATTTTCCCATGTCCTGTCACTGGTCACCAGAGAGAGGAGATCAGCACGTCCCCCTCCGCTGCCCCTTGAGGAAGCTGTAGACTGCAATGAGGTCACCCCTCAGCCTTCTCTTCTCCAGGCTGAACAAACCAAGTGACCTCAGATGCTCCTTTTAGAAGCCTTGCCCTTGAGGGCCTTCACCATCTTGGTTGCCCTCCTCTGGATGCACTCCACTAGTTTGATGTCCTTCCTGTATGGAAGCACACAGAGCTGCACACAGTGCTTGAGGTGGGGCCACACCAGTGTGGTGCAGAGTGGGACAGTCACCTTCCTCGACCAGCTAGCAATGCTGTGCTTGATGCACCCCAGGGCATGATTGGCCCTTTTGGCTGCCAGGGCACTCTGTTGACTTGTATTCAACAAAATAATAATCAACTCAAACCCCCATATTTCTTCCAGCAGAGCTACTCTCCAGCCTCTCATCCCCAAATTTGTATGCATAACCAGGGTTACCCTCTCCCAGGTGGAGAATCCGATGCTTGCTCTTTTGAAATTTCATATGGCTGGCAATTGCCCAGCTGTCTGGTCTCCAGATCTCGCTAAGGCCTCTCTACCCTCGAGGGAGTCCACAACTCCTCCTAGTTTAGTATTGTCAGCAAACTTATTTAATGTACATTTGATTCCTGTGTGCAGGTCATTTATAAAAGCATTGAAGAGCACTGGCCCTAAAATTGAGCCCTGAGGAACCCCACTGGTGACTGGCCGCCAGCCTGATGTAACCCCATTTACTATAATTCTTTGAGCCTGACCCACCAGCCAATTGCTTACCAAACGTATTATGGACTTGCATAGCTGTGTGCTGGACAGTTTGTCTGAAAGGATTCTGTGAGAGACAGTATCAAAAGCTTTGCTGAAGTCCAAAAAGCCCACATCTGCTGGCTTCCCTTGGTCAACTAGATGGGTGACCTGGTCATAAAAGGAGATTAGGTTGGTTATGCAGGACTGCATTGTCTCAAGTGTTTTTCAATAACTCCCAGAATAACCTTCTCCATAATTTTATCAGGTGCTGAAGTAAGACTGACAGGCTTGTAATTACCAGAGTCTTCCTTCTTACAGTTCTTGAAAACTGGGACAATGTTTGCCAAATTGAGGTTTTTTTAAGGGCAGTTATGTTGTTTTTCTCTTCAGAGGAGAGAAGCTGGGTATTGCTCTGGCAATAGGAGTTACACATTTCTACCTTCACTGTTTCATCCTGCTTCATGTTGAGTCAGTAAAGAAGTCTAGAGGCCTTTGGAATGCTTCTCTCAAAAGGGAAAATAAGAAATAATTAGGGTAAGAGAGTTGTTGCCTGTGGCAAGAGGTAGGCTTTGATCTTTTATCTTGGCCTAGATAAACACACACTGAACTGATTAACACATATCTGAAACTCTTGTTCAGGTACAGAATTGCCAAAATATGTAGCAGCATAGTAGAAACCAAGCAAGAAAGCTTTCAGCTGTTACATCAGTCCATCTGCTGTGGTATTTTATGGACTTAATCGTTTTAGGAGCTTAAGAATTGGTAGAGAAAATCATCCCCAGTGTTCATCTGCTCCTGTCTGTTATAGGAAGATGAGGATGATACGTCAGGGGAATGTGCCGCCAAGAGGAAGATTATGAAATAAGATGTCAATAGCTGTTCTCTTAACCCCTGTGATTACTTGGTCCCTTACATCATAAAACATAAATATTGTTGTTGATTTCTGTTGGAGTTGGGGGCAGGGGTGGTGTTTCTAGTATAAAAACCTAATTTCTTCTACAGTCAGTTCTGAGGGTGAACGAATGAGCAGGGAGAGAACAGGTAGGAGGAAGGAGATCAGCAGCACCTCGATGACAAAAATGTTTTTAAACATGTGGTTTTGTTCAGGAACCTGGGTGTCAGTATCTGGTGTGCAGTGGTGCCTATTTTTAAGCATGCTGAGAAAGGGAGAGACGAAAGAGAATGAGTAAGTTGAGCAGTTTCGGAAGTACTTTTCATGCTTCTAGAGTAGCGTGAAAGATCTCTCTTAAGGATGTTTGTATTGTTGACTTTAGTTGTGGATGTTCTTGCTTATATAGGTGTATTATTTTCTGAGGCTTTTTCTCCTGTAAGCAGGCTTCAACAATACTCTGCGCTATGGAGTCCCACAAGTCAACACACACTCTTATTTCTGTAGAAGCTCAGTGGCATTACCCTTTCAATACCACAGGCTTTTGGTATTCTAAAGATGAAGGAAAAAGAATGGAGGAAGCTGATCCAGATTCCTTTGGCCTTGTCTGAAACAAGTGACCCTGGAGCACTTTCTGCTGTTACTCCTGGTGAAAAGAGACAACTCTGCTACTTCTTTCTGTTACTGCTTAGCTACCAAGGTTAAACTGAAGGTTGTTTTCCACAGTTTCTCCATTGCTTGTATGGTTCTAACTGACGTTTCACAGTGACCTGTAGAACCAGGAAAGCCACAGAGAAACCAGTTGACTCTAATCTGAATGGTCAGCCAAACAGGTCGATATGGAGATCTAGAATGACTGGGTTTTGTCATTTAAGAGAGATAAGCCTTATCTAACTTCAGATGACTTCAGTGTGGACAGCTTCACCTTGAATCACTTTTAGGGAGGGAGAGGAATAAGGTTTGTTATTGTTGTTGTTGTTGTTGTTGTTTTGTGACGCATCTCTTGCTATTTAAAAGTAAGTCAGATGAATGCTGTCCTAAAACTGCGTGTGTTCCTCACTGGTTTTATCACAGAACCGTAGCATAGAATCACAGACTGGTTTGGGTTGGAAGGGACCTTACAGATGATCCAGCTCCAACCCCCCTGCCATGGGCAGGCACACCTTCCACTGGACCAGGCTGCTCAAAGCCCCGTCCAACCTGGCCTTGAACACTGCCAGGGAGGGGGCAGCCCCAGCTTCTCTGGGCAACCTGCTCAACCATAATTGCATTTATAGGGACCCTGCGGTGAGTTACTGCACTTCTGCCCATGTTTTTTCAGCTCACCTAGGCTTTTAAGATTAGGTAAGATGGATCTCGCCTTCAGTGTTCTGAACAGAAATGCAGGTACCTAGTGTGAACATGAGTGAAGGATGAACAGAAACTGTGTTTTCTAACCAAAGTTATCATTGGCAGAGTTTGCTAACTTATGCTACACACCGGGTTTGTAAGGCAAACATTTTTAGGGTTCTAATTTGAATAGTGTTATGCATCATCATGGTGAAGGAGAAACAGTGGAAAATAATGTTTATGAAAATTTATAGAAGAATATGAATGGACAGATGCAAACAAGTGGATTAAACAGGCAGTAAATATGCACGTTAATGTTTTAAAGACAGGCTTCAGCTTTGCTCTGAAACTTACTCATTCCAGTTTTAAATATCTTTCTCTCTGTGCTTTGCTTCTTTTTAGGCTCTAGTTCCTATAAACTGGTCATTTAGTAGCTGCAGCCTAGGCTGCTCCTTACTTCAAGAAACAGGATTATTCTCTTCTTGGTATTGTTCGTGGATACAACTGGGAACCATGTTTTTATTGTTTTTGCAGATCTGCATATATTCACTTTTTGGAAAGCACTGTGCTGTGACTGAGGTTTTCAGATGTTCAGTACAGATTGCTGCATGCAGAATACAGCAATCCTTTTCAACTGTCTTAGTGCTAGAATGTGATTGTGCTGTTGCAGATTTTGCCAGCTTGTTCCAATGTTCTGAAAGGATACAACTGTGCGAAATCAAGTTGATGCTTTAATAGAAATAAATGCTGGGGAGGAGAGATGTTGTCTTTTTAAATTTAGAAATAGGTGTTGGTTCAGCATATGTGGGCTTGTCAGTGAAATAGGTGCTTTTATCATTTTCGTATCTAAAATGCTTGTTGCTCTCTATTCGGAGATATGTGTATTATATAAAAATATTAATGCAGGGGGAAGTTTAGGCAATTAAGAGGCTCAAAATATTACGGAGTTGGGAAAATCCAAGTGCATAATTTGCGTTAGGGTTTTTAATCTAGATTATAGGCATATTTTTTTATAAATTTTTACTCTGTGTGCAGGCAAGCAGTAGATAAGTGATTCAGTTTGCAAAATAAACTGCAGAGCAGTAGTAAATATTGGATTCCAAAGCCTGCTTTTGTAAGGAAGCTATGAAAGGAGGTTTTCAAAAAAGTCTCTGAAATTTACTTGCTCGCAGAAGAGCACAAAGTCTCACTTGGTTTTTGTCAAGTGAATGTTTAAGCTCCCCTGTTTGTTCATTTAATCCATATATATGGAAAACCAAAACCCACTAATAACCCTGTATCTGTTTCACAACTATAATGGACAGGATTTTGTCACGCATACTGGCAGAAATACCTATGTCAACTATTTTTCAATAGGTTTTGAATATCAGTGATACAGAACTTGGATGTAAGCTTCACTAGGGACTGTTGCTACTGAGCTTGGCTGGCAGGCCAGTGTCCCTTTTCTGAGCAAGATGTTCATCTATGGTTATTGTTCACCATGAAAACAGAATATTATAACCTTTGAAAAATCACTTGTTCTAGAGGGATTTATTTTGTGTTTACAGCATGGTTGACTTGCTCAGTAATGATAGAAGCGTTTACTCTAAAAGAGCACTTTCAAACTGCTTTTTATCTTTGGACATAATACAAGTGTGTAAATGCACAGATTATAAATTCTTACAATACTAATTTTTAGGACTTAGTCTGCAATTTCAAAGTAATTTCTTTTTAATTTGATTTTCAATAGAAAAGGAAGTATGTTACTTTTTGTTTCTGTAGGCTTTTCTTGCTTCACAAACTTGAAGGTGAATATGATCTCAGCCAAACACTTCATCTGTTTGGAGGGGAAGTAGAAAGAGCACAAAAATCATTGCAGCTGCACAACTATTGTTTGTTTCAGTAGTAACACTTAAAGTTACAATATGTCTGTTCTTGAGGGAAGAGAAGAGGACGATTCTTCTGAAATATGGATTTAATGAGCATAGCCATTAATTACACCAGTTGCTTCATATGAGAACTCTTGAGTGCGGTGGCTTTATGACAACTGTTGGCTGAATTACAAACACAAGCGCCACTTGCCTTCTGTTGAAGGCAAGCCTTATATCTTTGAGAAGAAGGGAAGCTTTGCCTCCTAGTTGCTTTATAGAACTGCACCACACCCGCTGCACAAATGCAATGTGCAGGACTGAAGATATTTTGTATGTAACAGTCTTTCTTTTTCCCCTTTTTAAATATAGCTAGCTCCCAGTTTACAGTTTCCTCACAACTATCTTTAAACTTCATGCTGCTGTTTTTATGGAAGCTGGAGCTCTGTTTAGAATTTTTTTTTTACTTACTTGGAAAATGAATCAGTGGAAAATGGAATCACAGGCTCTCCTTCTGCCCCTCTCCTCCCAACCACTGTGGTCTAAACCAAGACGTATAGTACGTCCTAGCTGAAGATAATCTTATAAATTGATGTACATGCTGCGTTTTTCTGGAATTCTAGTTATGGAAATAAAAATATTTACTTGATTTGCTTGGGTTTTTTATGTCAGGGAAATTGATCTAACTGATATCTAGTGATCCTATATAGCAGTGCAGAATAATTTAAACGAATAAGTGTGAAAATGCAAATGTGTATGTCTGTATTTGTTTTGTTTTAGGGCACATGTATACACTGCTACAAAGAATAGTCTTCCCTTTCTACCCTTTATAGTCCACATTCCAAGAAACTATGAGCATGCTTATGCATTACAAAATGTTTGGTGTGTATAATGTATTCTCCAGTCAGTCACAAAGAAAAAGAACCTGAAAAAAGTTGAATATTGAACATGCATGTGGACACAAGTCATTACTTCCTCCATCTCATTTTTTCCTGACTTACTGATTAAAGTCTTCATTTTAAAAGCCGGTGGTAGGTCACATACTTCTTGGTTTTCTGGGATTGTTGATTTCTCGCTGATCTGTGAAAACCAAACCCTGGGGTGATATATTAAGCATGGAGCATTTGCTGGCAGTTGAGGCTTCTCAAGCCAACTCTTACTAGTAGTTCCAGTGACATTTAACACTTCTGCCACCGTAACTGCATGTGTGGAAAGCAGTTGGAGACAAGGAGGAAAAGTAGATGTGGGCTTCAGCCCGTATGCAGCTTGAAGACAGTCAAATTAAGTTCACAAGAATCAAAAAAATGGGTGAATAATGTATGTAAAAACCTGTGAGCAGAGTTGCCCGTCTGTGGTCGCTAGTGTTAGATTCTGAATGTGGAAGCAATGGTTTGGGATGGGATCTTCATCTGCATACAGTGCCAGTGATACCAGGCTTGCTACCACAACATTTAACTGCCTCTAACAGCTGAAATTATAATGGCATTTCAGCAGTCCTAGAACTCTCAGACAACTGATTCTTTTTTTTTTGCAGTTGTGGGAGCTCAGGTTATTTAAAAATCAAGCTTCTTAGATTTGCCTGTCAGCTCACAGACGCTAATTGGCATTTGGAAATATGTATATTATCATGTCACTCTTATGTCAATGAACAGTTTTAGATCCGTCCACTAATTAATGTCTTTCAACCCTTTTAAAATTCTTTGAGCCCTGCAATTCTGGGGAAGCTATTGAGAATCTGAACATTCAGCAAAGTAGAAGCCAGCCCACCTCTCTGCTGGAATGACTCTTCATGCAACCAGAGTCTTCTAACATACTGCATCATGGTTTAAAATCTCTTGCATCTGCTGGAAGATCAGACAACTGTTACCCAGGAACACCCACTCTTGAGAAGAGTTGTAGCTTGTGTATAACTGTGTATTTCTTCAACCCAAGATTATGTACTTTTGAGAAGGGAGAAGCAGATTCATTTCACATCCTTAGGAATGAAATAAGCCAAACGACATTTTTTATGAGATGGCATTATTTCTGTAATGGATCAGATTCTCTGTGTAATGAACAGTGAATGTTTTCATTTTCTACCTAGTTGATATTTAAATTTTAACTGATAGAATCTGAAGATGCTGTTCATTCAATCTGAAGATTGAGGGGAAAAATACTTACAACTGGCATATCTCTTTGTAATTGCCTTCTTTTGTATATACAGAGGGTGTGGGCAAACACGTACCAACCAATATAAACAGAATGTTTCAAAGTCCAGCTTTCAAGCAGTCTTCAAAGTTATTACATGTGTTAAGAATTTCAGTCTTTGATATTGAAATAAAATTACTCTTGTAATGTATGAGTAAATGTCTCAAATATAAGAGATATAGAAAGATATGAAAGATAACTCCACAAATATAACCTGGTTTAGCTCCATATGTGAAGTATTGCTGTATTCTTAGATTCTAGTTTTCAGTACCTATTAAAATGCAGATCTGATGCTCATAGTGGGGGAGGTAAGGAGGGAGATTAAATGGTTCTAAATGACATCTGTACTGTGTGTATTTAAGAATGGTGTGACCTTTCTGTTTACTGTTGTTACAAAGTCTCAGCCTTGTTTTTTCTCGAGTAAATTTTATTTGGTGGAAGCTCTTTACTAACAGCTGGTTTCTTGGTTTAGGCAGGACAGCAAATGGGAGAAATAATGCAACAGTAGTCTCACAGGTTCTAGCTTCTCGTGCCCACCAGCTGCAGTCTTAAAGTTGCACACGCCTTTGAAAGAGGATGGGTTTTATCTCTTTCTTTTACTACTGATGAAAGTATTCAGCATTCAAGTGAATGCCGTGATCGTTGCTGAACTGTTTTGGGTTTTTTCTTGGAAATGAGCAAGGGAAAGTTAGTTCACTTGTCTGCTCCTTTTTCAAAACCTTTTCTTCAAGCAGGGTAGAAGAACCTTAAGTTTAAAACAATTATGTAGGATAAAACCATGACTTAACCTTTCTGAGAGTCAAGAATTTGCCTAATCCTGTAAACATCCCAAATGTCAATCTGCACTGAAACATCTGTTTGCCTTAGCAGGCAGTGATCAAAGGCTAAAGTGCCATTTACTTGCAACTTCTTTTTCTAATTGTCTCTGAATTGAAGAGACATGCTTAATTACCCTGCTGAAATGCATGCATGGTTCAAGGAAAAGAGTAATCTTTCCAGAGAAAAGTGCTACATTTTTTTTTTTCCGGAGAGCTGGCCTGTCTGCAATACTTCGTTAACTATTTCCTGTCCTTAAGATCTTTGACTTATACGTTAATACAGTGGGTATACTTAATAAAGCTTACTGAACGTAGCCACACTGAGTTACAAATAACTTCTAAGGTGTAATTGTTGCATTTAATCTTGCCTGCTTTGGTTGGAAGGTTTTTTGATTATATTTTGGCTGTACTTGAAATTAATTTTTATGAGGAAAGCTAGTTAGCTAATGCTTTCTTTATTCCCTGTCCTTAAAAGTTGAGATGCTATTCTTGTCACTTCCCTACTTCCACTGGAGATGGGATAAGGGTACCTTGTCGCTGTCCTGTCCGTTGACTTCTGTTTCCAGACTCTGAGCAAAGTAAGACCAGACATTTCTAGATTGTGACTGATTCCATATGAAAACTCAATTGCAGAATTCTGCTGTTCCAGTGTAACTAAATGCGTTTATGAGAGAAAACTCTTGAATGCATTTAGTTCATCTCAGTGTGCTGGTAGGAAACCTTTGACATGCGGTCATCATTTACATCATCTTTCACATTATAGCTACTTATTCTCACCTTCTTTCTTCCACAGGCTCTTCAGAGTAACCTGAAGTATTCTCTATTGCCGAGACGGCTGATCATCAGTAAAAGATTATCTCAATGTCTGCATCCAGCACTACCTAGTGGAGTGCATTTAAAGGCACTAGAAACCTATGAAATAATCTTTAAAATTATTGGGACAAAATGGCTTGCCAAGGATTTATTCCTGTACAGGTAAACTTTTCTTGAACGGCATATGCATTTCACAGTCTATTTTAATTGACTAATTTTTTTCTTTCTTTTTTTTTTTTTTTTTAAAGCTCTGGTTTGTTTCCTCTGCTGGCAAATGCAGCAATGTCAGTGAGGCCTGTTCTCCTCGGTTTGTACGAGAAATACTTTCTTCCTCTACAAAAGTCCCTTCTGCCTGGTCTTCAAGCTTTTGTAATTGGACTACTGCCTGGATTGGAAGAAGGATCAGAAATTTATGACAGGTGAGAACTAGTATTAGTTTAAAAGCAATATACAGTATTTTGCTTTCCTAGGGAATTCTCAAGAAACTTCTGTAAGCTCTCTATATAAAAGGCTTCATAAAAGAGCTGCTAAGGGTGGAAGAATGGCGAGTCCCTGAAAAATGCAACGAATGGTGCTAAAGTAGAAAACCCCTTTCCCCTTCTGTTTTCATCTCAGCAGGAGAAGAGGAGAGAAGAGGAGAAGGAAGTTTAAATATGGATGTGCTGAGAGAAAGGAATAAAAACTATTTCTTAAAGCTTCTCTGGACTCCTAAATAATTAACCTGACTCCCCAAACCACTGCTCTGTCGATAAATTTTATTTAAATAATATTGTAACACAAGAGAGCAGCTGAATTCTTTCCAGTCTTTCTATACCAGATACTTACCCTCAGTATCTGAAAACACGAGCAAGAGGCAAGTCTTATAAAATCTGTTGTGGGAAAAAGTGTCTCTCCTGCTCTTGGGTGCCCCTGGCAGTTATGACTATGGCATTCAGTACGATGAATTCAGGATCAGGAAGTGTGCTGAGAAGAGCAGCTCAGCACCCATTTGCGTAGTGGTTTTTCTTCAGTTACCAGAACTGTTTTGTAAGATCTTAGAACTCAACCACTGTAGGTTTCATCCAAATGTTTCTTTGCTTAAAGAGTCACTCAACATTGCACTGGTAATGTACTTCCTTCTGTATTACCAGTGTTGGCTGTTCTCTCTGCCCTTTTTGAATCTTAAATGACTGTGTGTTCAGCCATAGGACCTCCAATGTGATTGCTTTTAAACTAATTTCAGTGTACCGATCCTGTGTGCAATAACTACCAGTGTGTCATTTTATCTCATGTTTTCCTTTGTTTGGTGACCTACAAATAGAGCCCATTGATTTGTAAATACAAATACATAGGGTATCTTCCACTTCCCAGACTGATAAAATTGGCTTTCAGAGTCTAGCATCAGCTTAAATTATTTCGAATTCAGCATTGCACACCTCTCACTGTAAGTATTTTGCAATCAGAGCTACTGACGTAATTTGGTCAGAGCTTAATGTTTGCAGATAATTACTGGAGAAGTTTCCAAATTATGCACGGAAACTCTGTTTTAGTGAGTGTGCACAGTGACAAAAGATTTAATGGGTTTTGACTTTTCATACAATCAGGTGCTGGCTGTCTTCATGTGAAAAGGGCAATATTGATAATGCAAAGACGAGGAAATTAAATTATGTTAACTACAATACTAATTCTGTTTATAGTTGCCTTTTTATGCTATAAAACTGAACTAACAAAAATCTATTTTCTCATGTCAAATATATTTCCATACAGAACAGATGCTTTGCTTGTGAAGCTCTCCTTATTGATGGGCCAAGAAGTGTTCTACGGAGCGCTCTGGGGCAGTGTCCTGGTCAGCCCATCCATCAGGCTGCCTGCTTCTCTTTTTGTTGTCAGTCATATCAACAGAGACCTGTCTGGAAAACAACAGAAGTACATGCTTGGCACCGATTATAAGCTCACAGTAAGTTCATTACACCCCTTGTAGAACAGTCTTATCTGCCATAATACCAGCATACTAGCAGATTGTGCCTTCTCTGTATTAAATTAGAATAACATGCTCTTAAAAACATTTTCGAGAGAGAGAAAGAGAGGCTGAAAGGTCCACACTTTGGAATTGCTTAATGCGGTTGCTTCATGGGACCATCATACCTCAAATGTAGCAGAGAATCTCCCATACAGATTTTGGTTAGCCTGCAGAATGCAAGACTTCTGAAGCTTCTGCAGTTCTTGGTAATCGGTACTGCATACAGCCTAAAAAGACTGTCTCTGTTTCAAATCAGAAGATAAATCTGACGCCTTTTCTCTACCTGTTCTGAATATGCATGTAAGGTTGAAGACCAGCTTTTCTATCATACAGGATATACAGTGTTTAATATGGATTTCTCAAAGTGTTTGCAGTTCTGGAAGACAATTCTGAAATTTAGTAGCATTTTATTTTTCCAGTGAAATGGAAATCCTCAGTAAGTAGTAATTTATATTAACTTGAGTGATGGAATAACTGTAATGCTAGTTAGTACTTTTAATATCTGCATTTTGTGAAGCTTCACATTCTATCTGATAGCCAGTGATGTCACACTGCAACATTCTGTATTGTTACAAAACTGAGTATTTCATAAGTATTAACGATTCTTTTAACAGTATTCCACAAAACTTTTTTTTTTTAACTCATTTTAGGGGCAGATGTTAAATGGCTGAGTAATTATCTTCTTATTAAAAAAAAAATTGTTCACATATAACCAAGTTTGCTTTCTTTCCCTCTTGTGATTATTAACAGTGATTGTAGTTTAAATGTTAGCATGAAGTAAAACACTGTTGTGATTTCTTTTTCTTTTACAGACAAAGTCTCTGTGTGTATCAGTACTGGATTCAAATGTCCTTGTGCAAAGAAATACTCTAGAAGTGATTCTCTTCTTCTTCCCATTTTGTACAGCTTTGGTAAGAGGACTGTTGTGGCATTGTCACATGCGCACTTTGTGCGGGAAGGTGCCTTCTGTGAAACCAGTCCAGCTCCTACCTCTGTTATTGCCAAATGTCTGAATTTTGTACCTTCAAAAAACAATGAACAGGTTTTGCAGGTTTTTGTTCCCCCATCAATTTTACTAGTAGAGGAGACTCTGCTGCTTCTCAGACTCCTTACAGGTTCAAATGAAGTTGTGCTTTCAAAGTGAATGTTGCATGATGTTTGGAATGTTCTTGAAGTATTCACGCCTGAGAAATTGCATATGGAAAAAATATCGAGCTCCATTTTTGAGTAGGATTTTGGCATTTGGAATTGTCTGCGCTAAACTAAGATTCTTCTGTTAAAGACCAGGAAAGAAAATATTACTTGAAACAGGGGCTGTTCCCAATCGTTTCCTAACTTACCTAGTAGTATAGCCAGTATTATGGCAGTGGCAAGCAATTTGAAGTCTTAAGGCATAACATAATGAAGTCTTTAGTGTTTTTAGCTTAAGTGTAGCTCTGTACCTTGCATATGAAAATGATCACAGTTGTGCCACATTCCCTTTCTTGAGCTTTTTAGTATACAAAATATATTGCTGTTGATGTTTTTTTGCCTTTGTTTTCCAAACATTAATATTACCAGTTAAAAATAAATCTCATTGGCAATTTGTCTTGTTTCTGTGTTCGTAAACAGCCCAAGTATCTTTGCTTTTTGTCCTAGGACTGCAATGAAAGCACTATTCTATTGCGCAGGACTGATTTAGTCTATATTCTGTCAGCAGCTACACAGACATTGTTGAGGAGAGACATGTCACTCAACAGAAGATTATATGCATGGTTGCTAGGTACTGTACAATATGCAGTGATATTCAATATTCTGAAAACCTAAGAGGAAAAAAAATCAGTGCTTAAAAATATAATGCACTTTTTCAGCAGTTAATGAATGATGATAAAATAAAGTGCGGTTTAGTTGCCATTTATTAAGTACCTGTTTAATAAAATTAAGCATTCATTTTGCAAATGGGCTTCTTTTCATAGGTGAGTTAATTTCACTGTCCTGAATCACAAGGTACCTGACAAATTATGTCATGTCCCGTCCACAGTACATTCTGAAGTGGTTCAGTGGACTGAAAGGAGTGGGACGCTATTTTAAACTTGCTCTTCTGGAATTAGTAATCTATTAATTCCCACGTGGGCTTAATTGTCAAGGAGGTGCTATAAGAGAACTATAGCTTCTCCCCATCTGCCTCCTTTTAACAGCATAAGAGGAGGCTAAGACTGACGGGGCAAGAGCAGCAGCCGTGTAGTTGCACGAAGGCTGCCCTTGCTGACCACGTGTCTGGAACTGGCCTTGGGTTTCATTTATGTTCAGTACAGCACATCTGGATGCCTCAAACTGTGATACGCAGGCTGTCCTTGGGCAGTGAGTTAGTTTCCAGCAAAGCGTTGAAATGACAAAGGTTAAAAATGCAGTGTAATTTCAATATTTGTATAAATGACGTGTGTGTTTCTCTGTACTCCTGATGCCTCTGTTTATCTTGTAGGCTCTGATATTAAAGGTGGTACTTTTGCTTCAGACTCAACAACTTCTGAAGACCATGCTATTTATTTCTTTGGAAAATATTCTAAAGATCTTTTAGTTGAGGTTGGTGTTCATTGTATGCAGATGTATGTATGGTCCTTTCAAATGTTAGTGCAAACTGCATCTAGAATTGTTCACTGTGCCACTTTGTTTGTCCTTCGCTTTCTGTCCCTAAAGACAGCATCCTTTTGGTGGTTATATTTTCATCTCTCTGAATGGCCACTGTCCTATATTTATCCCAATATTCTATGTGCTTACAATACAAACAGAATCTATTGAAACCAAAGGGTACCTGAGTAATTTAAAAATGCTGCCCTGAAGAAGATAAGCTCTTGAGCACAGATGGTGAGAAGATGTCATTGATTTGTCTATCCTGTATGGAAAATTGAAGTTCAGTTGTAGTCGGTATTAAACAAAATGTAATTTAGAAACACTTCAGTTCTTAATAAAATGGCAGTCTCTCTTCTACGTATAACATTTTATATTTTCTTTTTGCTAGAGTTTGATTGAAATTTTACATCAGAAATTCCCAGAGTCTGATACAGAGGAACAGCATCAAGCTTATTTGAAACCCTTCCGCATCCTCATCAGTCTCCTTGACAAACCTGAAATAGGTAATGTTGCTTGTCACTTCTGTTACGACTGCTGACGACTGTTACAACTTGGTGTTCCTCGCCTTGGACGGTTGGACTCGGGACAACGCCCTGCACGCTTCGTCCTAATTCTGGCTGTGTGTGCGTTGTGTGTTAGTGTGCAGGGGGCTGCGTTCCTTGCCTTGGGCCTGGTTCAGAGCAGAGCTCTGGAGCAAGCAGCCTCTCCAGATTCTCTCTGGCTCTTCTGCAGAGCACTCCACTGCATAGGGTGGGCATATCCTAGTGAGGATAACGCTCTTCCATGCCCAGAACTGCAAGCTGACGGGCCAGTTAAAAAGAACCACTTCTGCCCTGGTCGCAATATTCTGCTCAGCTCATTCCTTGGAGCTTATTCTCTAAAATACTGTTAGGCTTCTTGTTGTTCTGTCTCATAAAGCAGCTTCTGTCTGGAAAACCACGGGCACTGCTCTTGCCTGGGATTTTCCAGCGCTTGGCTGTGCTCGCAGGCCTTCCTGTACACTTGCGTCAGACCCTGATGACCGCGCTGCTTTTCCAGACGCTGTAGTCACACAGGCAGCTGGTCTGTGGTGGTACTGCTGCCGGCGTGGGCAGCACCGCTTACCTGCGGGTGCTCCAGCTGGCAATAACCTCTTACGGGTGTGGGGAGGTCGGGGTGCCTCTGTCAGCAGCGCTGCTGGCTTCTGCTGGCCTGACACTGCGGTGGGACCTACAGTTTGAGATTTCATGACTGAGCTGTGAAGAATTTCCTCCTCTTCCCTGACTGTCACATGTCTGTCCTGTTGTGTACGTGAAGTTGCCAGCACCAGAAGGGTGAGGCTCTGCCAGCCCTTGTTTTAAACAGCAAGTTCTGCTTTCTGCATCAAAAAATTAAGCCAAAGTGACTTGACAGATTTTTAGGATTTAATAATACTCTGTAAGAACCACATACAGATAAATATTTGAAGTTACATTGTGTGAACCTAACAGGTATGAGAAGCCTGTGGACTGGTTAACTGGTATTTGTTGGAAGCTAATAGAGTCTTTAGCGACTGACTGTATCCCAAAGTGTTGTTCTAGGTATTATCCTGGGTGGGGTACGATGTTGCCATTGACTGAGCCTGCAGACTTTAAATAAAACTCGTGTGCTGAGACTAAATGCTTTAGCGGCAGTTGGTTTTGCAGGCTCCTGTGTCTGGTAAGCTTATCCTCTTTCGTTGGTCAGGAAGGTCCTTTTAAGCACATTCCCTGTTAAAATATTATCAAAGCACTGCCAGGAGAAATGAGGATTCTGTATTGCTTATCTAACAAATAAATGCTACCTTAGTAAAGCAGTTGTTGGTCTGTTTGTACGACAGCGGTGCTGATGTTTCCTTCTGCTGGTTTTAGTTGTTTTTCATGTGTTTTAACAAAAATCTATCATGATAACTCCTTTTATATAAAGCATTTTTAATTACTGACAAAAATGCTGAAGAAGAGACAGTTGGCTAAGGTTGTTACAGTATCAATTTCTTGAGTAATCTAGTTTAGAAAGTAGATTACAAATAACTACCCTATTGTATGTTTTAGTTGGCTGACAATCAGTGTTAATCTGAACTACAAATAAGGGTTGTTTATCCGAAGTGCATTATTCAGTTTAATCTTTCTGTTCAAGTCGGCACACAAAATATAACTTCTTGAGCCTTCAGCCAATATGATTTTCACTTCCTTTTGAAATGGGTTTAGCAATGCAACTTTTTTTTTAAAGGTAGCAAACTAAAACATAACAAGAATCTTTGACCTTTTCTGCTACTCTTAGTCACTTTAACTTTTTTCTTCCTTTTTAGAAGCACTCATGGGAATGCTTTGTTTAGGTTATTGTACTTATTATTTGTTCACCTCCTCTATAGATGATTTCAGATAAAACAAAAAAGTGCTGACTTGAAAATTGAGCGGAGTTGTCAGCACACACCTAACATACTTTCTTCTTAAAACTGTTCATAAATATGCATTTTTGATATATATTTAGGATATTTAGGCATTTGAACTTGCTCAGTTTGCTTCTGTCCCTCAAAATTTAATCAAGGCTACTATGTTAAACATGTTTTGGGAAATCTGTTTGTTTTCCTTACGGATACAGACATGGTGATTATTTTTGGCACATGAACTGCAGGTTTATTGTTATGATTATGCCCACTTATAAATGATTGCAATGTAGGTGCCTTACTGAAGTGACTTAAGTGTAATGTAGAGCCAGTGCTATGGCTTTCCAAGTATCACTTTTAAAAGTTCCTAAAATGAACAACAGGTAGTATTTAACTAGAATTAAAAAAAAAAAACCACACCACAAATATTTAACTACATAGTTAATTTTATTAAATTTTAGTAACTAGAAAATCTGACATTTTAAAAAGCCACGTAAGCATTTTTCTTCCTACTTGGGTGATTGTTTTTTTAGTCTAATTACCCCTCATTTAAGTCTATACAAGTTTGTAACTGAGCTGCCTAGCAATCACTTTGGTGCAACTACTGGATTCTTTTTTCCTTCAATTGTAGGACCACAGGTTGTTGGGGATCTGTTCCTTGAAGTTATTAGAGCCTTTTATTCCTACTGCAAAGACACACTTGGTTCTGATCTCAAACTTAGCTACAATCAAAGTGGCAACATACTTGCAAGGTATAACTACAAGTTTTCAACTGTGAACTGAAACTTTATCATTTATATTAAGCGAACTTATTAAAATCTAACCAATTTAAGTAAGGTTATGTTTTTAACAAACTGACTTTCTATAGAGAAGATGAGATTTTTCTGTGACTTTCCTTTTTCCCCACACATGCTTGATTTCTCTTTGATTGTCAGAGAAGAAAATTAAGTACACTGCATGTGACAGGTGTTGATTAAATCCAGCTATATTGGCCAAGAATCAGTCTGGTAACAGAACTCTTAGCCTTTTGATTTTCCAAGTTTAAGGCTTGATTTCTTTCACCTGGTAGAAAGATGCTCAAACTCTAGCTATTCCGGAATGACTTAATCCTTAATTTAAAACAATCAATGTCTTTTAGTTTGTAGAGAAGAGGAAAAAGATTTTAGAACACATCAGCTAATACTGTAATGTACATGCTCTTAGAATCTTCACTGACATCTGTTTCTTTTTTTTCCTTTTTTTCCCTTTCACACAGTGCGATCAAAGAGAACAAAAATGCTTCGGAAATTGTCAAGACAGTCAATTTGTTGATCACATCCTTAAGCACGGATTTTCTTTGGGATTACATGACCAAATGTTTCGAAGATTCTTTCAGGTGTTTATGTTGTCAAACAATAGTGCTCCTCTTAAAAATGCCTCTTAAGAGCTATCTGTGTAAGATAATGAAGTTTACTGAAGCATTTAAATTCTGGAAGGGATATAATACATGTTAGACAGATATGTAAGTTGCATCCTAAAGTAATTGAAGAAGGCAAACAGGTAAACAAGTAGATGGAAACTAGCAACCTGAGAAGAAAAGAAATTACTTTCAAAATGACAGCTGAACGAGGAAAAGGATTGCGAGGGGAGGTAGAGAGGTCTTCCCCAGAAGAACAAGTGTTTTAAGATCTCTATCTTCTTATCTCTTTCTAAATAGAACAGAAGATTATACTTTAGTAAGATTTTGTATAGAGATTCAATCTGAAAATTAGAAGCACTTTAGCATCCCACATGGAAGCTACAGTTGATGTGGTTTTGACAGAATGTTTTGTCCTGCTATATTAGAAGTCCCATTTTACTTTGCTTCAGAAAGCCTAGCTGTTCAGTATTTTGTGCTGGCTTTAATGAAATTTTTTTATTGTAACAAGGATTTTGACAAGAAAAAAGCTTACATAATCATGTTTCTCTCAATCCAGAAACAAATCCACACAGATGAGATATGCTCTTGAAAATATTAGCACTCCTCCTACAGTTTCAGAGCTCTGCACACTATTGGTGTTTCTTCTTGACGTGATTCCTTTGGTAAGGCAACCTGAAGTTAACTGCTTTGAAGTCTTCAGAAACTTAAAATCAAATAATTCATATTGTGATTACCTGAAATGAAACTAGGCCAATTGACATACATGTGCATATACATGTTATATCCTGCAAAGTATAGCTTTATGTGCTGACTTATATATGGCTACCTGTACTATTGCCTAGCAAAATAAAAATTGTCTGCATTTTAAAATATGGTGATTCTATCAAAGGAATGAAAAAGTGTACCTTTTGCTTCTTGGGTAAATAATTTCCTGGGACTTTTTGGTCTCTTAGTAGTTGGCTGACTACTGTAAGATTTTTAGGGTATGATTCAGTGTTCATCATGTACAATGAAGGAAAAAGGAATAGCACTGAAGCAAGTTTGTACAGCTTAACCATTCATTAACTAACTTTATCAGTCATTGGTCAGTGTTGCTAGACAGCTGAATAATAATATGTGATAACTATTTTAAACAATGCTTATTTATTTTAGGAACTCTACTCTGAAGTGCAGACTCAGTATCTTCCACAGATGCTCAGTTACATGGTGCAGTCTCTCCTGGAAAATATGGAAGTGTTAGGTTTACCAGAACTCACTCATGCCTTAAAGACCTGTTTTAAGGTGCTTAGCAAAGTGCAAATGCCCCCTTCCTATTTGGACGTTGAGACAGGAAGTGGAAATGGGGTAGGTGTTTTTTCAGTACTTACAGATGTTTAAAATTGTTAGTAACATATTTTAAAATGCTAATTCTCCTCACTTAAACCTAGATGATAACTGCAGCAGTAAAGATTTTTTAAACTTACCTTCTTTGGCCCCTTCCAGAGCTATCTGATGCCTTGTTATTTTTACTGGGTGTTCAGTTGTGACTTTTTTGAGTTATTTGTGACAGTGAAGGAGTATCGTCTTGTCTGAAACTGGGGCTATAATCCTACCTCTTGAAAAGAATGTGATCTTAATGGTTTTGAAAAGGCACTTCAGCATCATGCAGTTGCTAAAGATTCGAGTTGCCAAATCAAACCCAGCTTTACAGCTGGTTAGGTCTGCAAGGCTTTCAATTAATATTTTAGTTTAACACAGTGTGGCATTATTTGTGTGCAAGAGACCATGATAGGGAATGAGGAATAGATGGCATAAACCAGTCATACAAGCACAGCCTGCCAATGTTTTGCAGCAGAGCAAATACATGCACATTACTAGAAATAATCCAACATATGTAATACTGTTCTAGTGGTGAATTGACTTTAAGGAAACATTTCGATTTTCTAAGTATCTGTAGCTTTTGTTCTGTTGGCGTTTGATGAATGAAGCTGTGACAATTATACAAACTTTTGTTAGGTTTTAAATGCAATTGAATCGAACTGCTTGCAAAGAACTATGTCTCATGATTTTGTAAAAGTGATCTGTATCTGGAAATTGCAAATACTATGGGTTTTTTTTCTGTCATTGCTGTTCTCCAGTGTCTGCCACAGTTCTACATAGTTTAAAATGATCTACGCAGTGCCACATTAACCACATTAACATTCCTGTTTTAGAGCCCAGTGAAGAAGGAAAATGTGGATATAACCCTGGAGACTAAGTCTCTGCTGCAGGAGGAGGATGAGACTCCGTTCCCTCCCCTGAAATCGGAAGACAGTGGCATTGGTCTAAGTGCTTCCTCCCCAGAGCTCTCTCAGCACTTGGGGGTGCCAACTGTGACGCCTGAGAGAGATGATGTCTGGAAGAAAGGGGGGAGCATTCAGAAGACACTGTATTGTATCCAAGAGCTCGTTGCCAAGTTCTCCAGTAAATACATTTTTGGGGTGCAATTTCAAGAAACAAGTAGTGAAAGCATCTCAGCAATGAATCTGAGTGGAAAAGACAAAAAAGAGAATGGCTATAGATTCCCTGAAAGTGCTAGCAAGAAAAAGAGCCCATGGGATGCAAAGCAAATCACTGTACCTCAGTTTAAACAAATGCTTTCAGACTTGTTCTCAGTTCGAGGGTCACCATTCAAGAACAAGAATTCTAATCCTTCTGACCGCAACTCTGGTAATAAAAAGGAAAAGGAGGAAGAAGAGTGGGACTTAGAACAAGTGATGCTTGTCTTGGGACCCCTTAGAGCTGACTGCAAGGAAGCTTTTGCTGCGGCTTGTCACCTTTTGTTGGATTGTACCACATTCCCAGTCTATCTTTCAGAGGAGGAGATGGAACAGTTGTATCTCTCTCTGTTTCAGGTTCCTGGTAAGAAAAGATTCCTTTACTGGGCAGCTTGAACATGTGAGGATGCAAATAGCAAATTGAGCTTGTCTATTTGCAAGAAATGTGACCAAGGCCAGTAGTAATGCCTTTTGACAGGGCTGAAGGCAAGTTGCGTGTGAGTTAAGAGACTTACCCACCTCAGCATGTGTTTTGTGTCTTGCAGCTGAGGGACAATTTTTACCAAGCTTTTAAAATTCACATTCTTTTGAAAGCTTTCGCTAAAAAACTTGTAGCTGAAGGGATGAAATGACCTTCTGGCCTGTAGAGCCTTGTGGCATGGTTCAGGATTTTCAGGAATTTCATCCCCTCCAGTCCGTGTTGTCTCCTATCCCGCCCTGTCCCATCCCACCGCCAAAAAAAAAGGGTATGTTAGAGGAAGATGGGTGAAGGTGGGAAAATGGAGTTCTAAACCATAACATAAGCAAAGACAGCTCTTTCCCTAACTCTCAGAATTCAAAGGAGTCTGATGTAAGCTAACATACAAGAATAATCTTCTATAATTGGAGGGTCTGTTTGTTCTGGGAATTCAAGTTCATTACCTTTGGCAGGAGCAGTTATTGGCCTGAAGGCTAGTTGAGAAGATAGGTTTGCAGTGAATGGAGAGGTGGGAAACTTGGCAACTGGGTTCCCTTCCTCACCTCACTACAAATTTCTGCTGTCTTCCTTAGCAAAGTGATGGCATGCACATCATCTACGTGGGTGAGCTGTGTGCTTGACATGGACACTTTTGCATATTTGCAGTGCCTTCCATGTGGTCAGCAGTGTAGCTGAACTTAGAAGGCTTGCTTACATAATTTCATAATTGTGTTTCTTTGGAGTGTCATCCTAGGATTACAGAAGTTTATTTTCAAAATTCTTTTCAACTGCACACCCCAGAGAATACAGTAAGGTTTAAAGGCAAAAGGAGGGAACCTTTGATAATGAAGGTCTGGGTTGAATGTGATACAGAAGTTGTCTGATGTAGAGAAGGAAGAATGTTCATTTTGTTGGGGTAGTAAAGCAGTTAAAATATTTTGTTTTGAAGCCAGAGGTGTGAACTCATGCTTCAGACTGTCTCCAGTCAAGCCTTAATAAAATTTTATCTGATTATTCACTCAGGAGAGGCAAAGATGGCTAGACTTGATGTTAGCCATATCAGTTTCTTGTGTGCTTCATGGTTTCTGAAACAGTACACCTCAATGCTATCTGAAAGAGCATCCTTGGATCAGCAGACCTGTTGTTTTCGACAATGACAGCTGGAAAGCAGCAGCTGTAAAAACTAGTTGTGAATAAACATAAACTGTGAAGCAGAAATCCACTAGTTACTGGGTTACTGAAGTCCTGCAAGAGCTTCCTGCTAGGAGAAATAGGGAAAAGAATATAACTTGCTTTGAAGCAAGTCCCTTCTGAAGTAAGGGACTTGATGATAGCATGACAGTTCGATTTGGGTAGTCATTTTTGTCTCGATCTTGTGAGCCTAATTGAAGAATTCTTGGAAATATGACCATAACTTTGAGATTATTCAAAAACTTTTTTCTCACATATCTTCTGAGGAGGTTGTGATGCCAGCTTCCCTCTGTGGCTGAAGTCCTTAATGACAATATGCTGTTGTGTGAATGACTGCTATGTTCAGAACGTGTCCATCTTCACGCTGCTGGAGGTGATCAACCATTCCCAGTCACTGGCGCTTGTGATAGAAGACAGAATGAAGCGGTACAAAGTGTCTGGCCACAACCCCTTCTTTGGAAAGCTACAGATGGTCACCCTTCCTCCCATTGCTCCTGGAGTTCTAAAGACCATCTCAGAGAAAACAGATTTCTACCAGGTGTCAATTTTCTTTTTCTTTTTGTACTGTCCAGCTACAGCAAACCTCTAAGGATTGGGGGGAAAGCAAATGTTATTTGCAGGGATGTTTGGAGGCAGCGTGTCTGTGTTACAGTGACACACTGCTGGTTTTTTGCTTCCACAAGGAATTAAAAGCAATTGCATTCTTCTTTGTGTGTTTCCCAACAGAATGTTCAATAGTGGCAGGTTATTTTCAAATTGCTAATTGGTTTTGTGCCCAAATTCTTGGGGGGTAGATATAGTTGATTTCTGACTTGAAGGGTTTGGTTTCATTAACTTGAAAGCTACATTTCAGAAAACTTTGGTACCACTCCAAGCTTTCAGATAAGAGAAAATATTAGTGGGTGAATAATAGTGAAAACATTCCATCCTCCTTGTTTTATGAGTATATATATATTTCAAAGATGCTTGCTTTCCTTCTCCTGACCATTTATTGATATTAGTGTTGGTATGAGGGTTAGTTCCAAGATTTTTTTCTTAATTACTGTGTTGCCAGTTGCTGTGCCTGACATATGTACAATCTGAGATGTTTTGACCCAGAAAATAGAAGCAGAAATGCTTTTTTTTAACTTCTGGTGCACATACATTTGAATTACCTCTTCTACTAAGGTCAGAAAGTTTCATTTCTTTAGGTCTGAGTGTATGACCTGAATTCTTGCTCTTTGCTGAACAAAGATGATTAGGAAATCCCTCTTGGTCATAGAGGACATTTATGCAATGGGAGGCTTCTAAGTCAGGGAAGAAATGGCACATTATTATTATTATTATTATTATTATTATTATTATTATTATTATTACTACTACAGTTGTTGTCAGTTGTTGTTGTTATTTTTTCCCTAGAGGGTAGCCTCCGTGCTCTGGAATCAGCTGAACAAAGACACACGGGAGCATCACATTGCCTGTGTGGAACTGTTCTACAGGCTGCACTGCTTGGCACCATCAGCAAATATCTGTGAAGACATTATCTGCCACGCACTTTTGGATTGTGATAAAGTAAGTCCTGTATTCACTGAAGCTCCATCATCACTGTACAGTTGTTCCAGTGCTTCCTGGACTGTCTCCAGTTCCCTTCCATCCCAAGTCTTCACTCCCATGGTCCTTCTGACTTCCAAGAGTCTTACAGACTCTGTCCATGCCTTTACAACTTCCTGGGATTTATTCATCATGGGACTACTGCTAAACGTAATCCCCAGATACAAGCTCCATCAGTCAGTGCTGGAGCTTTAGTAGTTTCAACCCAAATTGTGTAGTATCTGAAAACTTGCAGGTTTTGTCAGTATTTCCAAACTGACCCATCTCCACCAATAACTCTAAAATAGTGTTGATTTTGTAAACTTCATGTTCCAACAAAAGACTTTATTACGTGTAAGTGTATGTCAACATAATGTTGACCCTTTGTCCACCTTAGTATTTAGTTCTCATAAGAAGTATGCTGTATTTTAAGTGAGCCAGTTATTAATTATTTCACTTACCTAGTTTAATGACAGAAGAGTTCTTTAATAACTTACAGCATATTTGTGACAATTGCCTTGCACAATAAAACTTAAACCAGCCACCTTCCGTTCTTCAGTATTGTTTTCATATCTTTGCTCTTGCAATTTTGAAACTTAACAGTTTGGAAATCTTTTAAAAGCTTTCAAGCAAAATTACCAATAATAAACACTACGTAATATACCAATGTCTTCCAGTTTGTTATCCAACTTTTAAACCTCCCTAACACCAAACCAAGACTAAAATGTTTACACACAAGAGTCCTGAAATACATTTTGGGTGTATTGGGATGTCTTTTTTTGCTCCTACAAACACGGTGGCTGTTAAGTTTTGGTTGTGCATTCATGGATATCTGGCATTTTAGTTTAGTCTATTGCAAAACAGATAAGTGCTCTCAAACTACCTGAGAAGGGTTAGCAGTCATCTACACAATAACTGGTGTTCTGCTAGAGGTTTAAAAATCGCTAGAACTTTACTCGGAGATAAATGCTGCAAAAAATATGTATCTGTCTTGTTTCCTTGCAAAGGGGACAAGGCTGGAAGCACTGTTCAGATTCTCTGTCATGTGGCATCTGACCAGAGAGATCCAAGGCAGCAGAGTGACTTCTCACAATCGGTCCTTTGATAGGTATTTTCCATTTCCACTGGCTTGGACTTCTATTTATATATTTAATTATATCATGCTTTGTTCTGTTCTTTTTTTCTGAGGTGGGAAAAAGTTCTCTGTAGAGAGAACAAAAAATGAGCAAAAGTAAGATCTTCAACCTGCTTGTACTCTGTGTGCATGGTGCACTTTCCTATCTGAAGGAAGCTTCTGTAGAAGTAGAAAGAGCTTCATATATGAAGAGTAGCTTGCAGACAAGTTTTTGCATAGCAGACATTTTTTATCTTGGCGTGTGTTAGGGTTTTTTGCAAAGAAAATAGAAGCAGCCACTTGGGGGGGAGAAAAATTATCATCTTCTAGTTTTACTTTCTATTTATGAGATCATAACCTTTGTATAAAATGAGACAAAAAGCATTAAGAGTCTTTCTAAATAAATATGTGAAAGAATTTTAAAATACGCTGCTCTTCTAGAGTGTCAGTATATGTATGGCCTTGCTTCTACAAATGCATGTGTACTTGGCTTCAACTGGAAAATGAGCATGATCAGGCTGTTGTTAGCAGACATGAGCCATCGGCTGGTGCCTACTTGAACATGCACTGTGTCTGTTCCCTGCCACTGTTTTGTTGTTTGCATTAACTTTTTTAGGGATTTCAATTGTACTTCTTCATTCTGATCTCTCCACTCAGGTCTCTGTTTGTGGTACTGGACAGTCTCAATTGTTCAGATGGTGCAATTGGTGCTGCAGCACAGGGCTGGCTGATCCGTGCTCTTTCACTTAATGATGTTGCACGGATTCTTGAACCAGTCCTGCTGCTGCTGCTTCATCCAAAGACACAGCGCACGTCCATCCACTACATCAAACAGAAAAATTCAGCAGGTAAAACTGTTCTTGGACTGAAACTGTAAGTGCTAAGATAGCATTGCGTACTCCTGAACACCTGCTGAAGGTAGTCTTTGAAGTGCAATGGCATCCTATTACCCCGAGTTATCTTGTATCAGGTTCATAGATTCCTCCTCATCCAAGTACCTCTAGTAATGCCTAAAACAGCATTCAGGAGTAAGTCATGCTAGTTGAAGGCCTAATGATAATTTCTATTACAGTGGCTGCACCTACACTGTTGGTTTGGATTGCTTCCTGCTTTGCTCTCAGATCTTGTCCCACACTTGTCATTGCCGTTCCCAGATGATCCCCACTGCATGTGTGTTCACTGTTCACAGGATCCCTTCCCAGCAAAACTAGGTCTGCAACCAAATTAAATCCAGAAGCAGTCTGGTGACTATGTCAGTCCAGGAACTGTTCCAGTAAGCAGGATGGACAGGCAAATCTCACTCTTTCCACCCAGTCTTGCCCCAGCACACCATGCACCCTCATACCAGGTTTCTTTATTCAGAATATTTTTTTTTAAAGATGCCCTCAGAATCGTGTTAAAATAATCAGACAGGTTGTGGGGAACATCTTGCTGTTTAGGGCACACCACACACACAAAAAACCGACTAATTCTGCTAACTGCTAAAAATTAAAATATCTTTGTCCAAAGAAGATCCAGCTTGATCTGAGACCTGAGCCCTTGTAGTGTGTGTCTTGAGGTATCCCTGAGATAGGATGCAGAAGCAAAGAGAGATGTTTGGAATTGAAGATGACCTTCAGCCACCCAAATTTAGGAATGTGGTGGGGCATCTTTACCTTGACAGGCTAAATTTGACAGCTGGAAGATGTCCATTTCAAGACCTGTAATGAGAACCATTGTGAACCACATATGATCTGTGTGTCAAACGTGGAACAGACAAGTGTGACAGAGACCTGTGGGGAGCAGCTGAGGAAGAGTGAGACAGATATGGAGCTCCAAGTGCGGAGTCCTGCAGAAGCTGGCAGTCTGTTCAGTTTTGGGATTGCTGGGAGTGGTGTGGATATGAGACACTCTGCACCGTTTGGCCCAGGTAGCCAAGGTTGTTTCCTGGAGTAGGGCAGGAAGACAGTGGAGATGAGTCTGGCAGTTTTGTGTAAAGAAACTTCCTTGTCACGTGTCTGTGACCTACTGTTAACCTAGCTGTTGGCTTGCATAATTGTTTTTTCTGTCTTCATTGGCAAATAGTTAGATGGCAGACATTTATAGCATCCAAAGGGACCTGTTTAATAGATGCTATACAAACTCAGAGCTAATATATTCCTTCCTTGTTCCACAGCATATAATCAAGAAAAAATTAGCTCTTAAAAAAAAAAATTCCTCTGTTGCTTCTCATTCCCCTCCTGATCTCAACAAACATTTTATGCTCAGAAAGCATAAAAAAAAATTGTCACATCTAGGAAGTCATAGCATAAGAGAAACAGTATGTGCTTTATGTTTTGATCCTATTCTCTTGCACTTGCAGTAGGTTAGGACTGCTCTACCACTTTAAAAAAAGATAATTCTTGCCTTAACCCCGGTTTTTTTTTAGCTCCACTTGTTACAATTAATAGTAGGCTAGGGCACAGTAGCTTTTTAACTTTTTTTTTTCTTACAATGCTTCAATCAATATAAAGCATATTGTGTGAAACAGATGATTATATGCTTTTTATGATTTTTTGATTTTTATTTTTTTTTAGAAGGTATACATGATTTGCTTTGGAAGAAAAAGGCCTTTTTGAAAGAGTCTGGCATCTCTGAGAGTAATTCCGAGGAAAACCTTCCACTGAGCCAGTTCACTACTGTGGATAGAGAAGCAATTTGGGCAGAAGTGGAAAAAGATCCAGACAAGCCAGAGTTAAAAACTGAACAGACTGAAGACGATGGCTCTTGTAATCCACTGATTTCACATGAAGCAGATGGTGACCAAGATAATAGTGAACACACAGAATCAGCAGACACCAGCACAGGCCATGACAGTGAAAATACGTCCTCTTTTTCTCCTTCTCTGGAGCTGCAAGAAGTGAGCAATGAGGACAATGACAGTGCTGCAACTGATGGCAAAGAGACCACAAACCATGTGAGTTCTCTCAACGCGTTCCTTCCTGAAAGCTCTAAATCCAGTGTAGCGCTAAACCTTGTACGTGCTGACTCTGAGAGGACTCAAGCATCAGAGTCTCTGTCAAGTGATGAAGAGGTGGAATTGGAGCTCCAGGAAATTACCCATTCTAGGTTGCTCAAGCAGCAGAAGGAAAAGCAGGAGATGATTGAGGCTCTGTTCAAACACATGCTGTTATATTTGCAGCCTTATGATTCTAAGAGGGTATTGTATGCTTTTTCTGTTCTGGAGGCAGTGCTTAAAACAAACCCTAAAGAATTTATTGAAGCTGTAGCTAGTACAAGCATGGATACCAGCTCCACAGCACATTTGAATCTTATTTATAATCTGTTAGCTCGCCATCAGGAAGCTCTTGTAGGGCAGAGTTTTTATGGCAAGCTTCAAACTCAGTCCCCAACCATGTGTCCCCATTCTCTTCTAATAGAATTGCTCACTTACCTCTGTCTGAGTTTTCTACGCTCATATTATCCATGCTACTTGAAGGTCACACACAGAGATGTGCTTGGCAATAGAGATGTTCAGGTGAAAAGTGTGGAAGTCTTGATTAGAATGATGACTCAGCTTGCTACCATGGCAAAGGCAGCAGAGAGCAAGAACATAGAGTTCATACACAGTTTGCTAGGAAGATGCAAAATTCAGGAGTTTGTTCTTCTTTCTTTGTCTGCATCTATGTATATAAGTCAGAAACGGTATGAACTGCTTATCGCAGATGGAGTTAATAATGTTCCTGAAGAAGAACTCTTTGAAGAGAGCCTAATCAATTTTGGGCATGATCAAATATGGAGCGAACACCCACTCCAGATTGAGTTGCTGAAGCTCTTGCAGGTATTGATTGTCTTGGAGCACCATCTTGGACAGACTCGTGAGGAGCAGGAGAATCAGCCAGACCTCTCAAAGGAATGGCAGCAGGCTCTTAATTTCCAGCAGGCTATCGGTGCAATGCAGTACGTCTATCCACACCCAATAACTTCACAGGGATTATTCGTCTCTGCTGTGGTTAGAGGTTTGCAACCAGAGTACGGCTATGGGATGCATCCCACATGGGTAGGCTTAGTGACATGTTCCCTGCCCTATTTTGGGAAGTCCTTAGGCTGGACTGTGGCACCGTTTGTTGTACAGATATGTAAAAACCTGGATGAGCTTGTCAAACAGTATGAAAGTGAAGCGGTGAAGACATCTGCAAAAACATCTGCAAGGTAAGAGTCTGCAGCATGGGATTTGTTATGCTGAAACTTTTTTAAGTTCCTCTTACTACAGCATAGTGCATAGTAACTTACTGCTTTAGTGCTGTGGCTCCCAGAGTTTGATCCTCAAACCCTGCTGCACATGCAGCTATCTGTCCTTTGAGCCCCGGTGCGGTGGAGGTAGCATTGCTGCAGCAGAGCTCACTGCAGCTGGAGGAGGAGAGGAAAGGGAACCAGCAGCAAGAATGACCAGCAGCTGCGATACTCTCTGTCCCCCTCTGCCTGCCATTCAAGTAAAAGTAAGTTCCCAGTTTTGAGAAGACTGAGGATTTTGGAGGACTAATGGAGGAGGAGAGATGCCCTGGAGAAGAAAAATACAGTGATACTGTTCAGAACAGGCAGTAGGTGAAAGGAGCAGGGAAAAATAACTGAACGCTAAGATTTATGGTCAGGTGGGGAGCAGTACTCTAAAAGATCTAGACAAGGAAATGGGGTGGTCCAAGCATAGTTTGTGAATCCTTTGTTTTGATATTACTGTCTGGTCATTCCAGTATTCTTTTAACTATTCAATAGAAACAGGTTTCTGCTGGAAGTTTTAATCAAGGAAATACCACTTGGCCTGTTAAGCTTTTCCTTTTTTTTTTTTTTTTTCACCCCCCTTCAAAAGCTTAACTTCTAAAAGAGAAAATGTTACACCTGATTACCCCCTAACCCTTCTGGAAGGTCTGACAACCATTGGTCACTTCTGCCTTCTGGATCACCCTAATCAAACTAAAAAGGTAAGTGCTGAGTGCCTACCGGTCGCTTGACGCATCGGCACCTGTTTGTCAAAGTGTGCATCCCTTTTTCATTCAGAGGTCAATATAAGTAATAAAGCAGCACTTGTACGAGAAGATAACATTAAAGAAGCCTCATAGCACACCAAAAGAAGCAAACTAAGTAAAAGCAGCATAAGGGAGGGGGGCTGAACTTAATTTTTTTTACTTGAAAACAGGAAAGTTAATTTTAAGCAGATGTTCAAGATGAACTTGGTCACACAAATATTAGTCCTGTGTAGCTTCTCTACAGTTGCTCTGTCATTAAAAAAGTCTTCTATTTTCTTTTGATAACATGGTGATGTGTTCTCTACAATTTTTATTCCTATAACATTTGTCAGAAGAGGATGTTATTGTCATAATTTCCTAGACAAATCAATTCTCTCGGTGCCAAAATAGTGAACAGTGAAAACAGTGGACTCTAATAGCAGCAGTCTATTTCGGAAATAGAATGGTTGGATTATTTTTAAAGTTGTCATTAGAAAAGTTGACTGTGATTCTCCTACTTAAAGAATAAGAGCAGTCACTCTATGGTGCACAATATAACATATTCTAATATTAATATTTTTGTTTTTTCTAGTCATCATGTTTAGCTGAACCTGCAAACCTGAGAAACGCTAGGAATGCCATTCTGGAAGAATTGCCTCGCATTATTAATACCATGTCCCTTCTTTGGAGCGTTATAAAGAGGGAAGACTCTCAAAAAAGACCAACTGACTTCTTTGGAACAACTAAAGGCTCTTCTTTGGTCTATTTTAAAGCAACCAAAGTAGGAGTTCTTTTAAACTGCTGTGTATCTCGCCATCCTTATCATCCCCTCCCTCACCAGTTCATTGTATGTAGAGTTCACAGAATAGCTTTGCCATTGGGCCACATGAATGATATTGGGCCACAAAGAATTTTTTAAGAACTCCAGTGAGCTACAGTCTTGCACAGTACCTGCCTACAAAAGTAGATTTTTCCCTATTCTTTTTGCCCATCTGCACACTTACCTGATCTGGTTAATGTTTTGCTTTTTCCATGAGCTTCTGTTAATAGCAGCTGTAGACCCAACCGCCTCTGAATTGTCTGCACCTTCCGCAGGCAGCAGAACCTGTACCTGAAGGAATAAAAACACTAGACTTTTCCCTTCTTCTGCGGATCTTGGTAGATCCTAGTAGATAACAATATCTGTAGGAGAAGAGAGAATATAACACAAGAAGTTATTTTTTCTATTTTGCAATCTGTTTCCAATAAATGTACCTTCCATCTGTAAGAAGGATAGACTAACTCATAACTATATAGTCAAAATTAGTCTGATTGCCAAGTGTATAAACAGATTCTTTTGTTGTTGTGTATTTTCTGAACATCTTGGGAAAAGGGAGAATGTTTTACAGACTATGAGTTATCCTTTGCCTTACGAAGTTTAGAATTGACAGTTATTTTTTTCCCCTCTATAGACATTAAGAACTAAAATACTGGACTTCATAAATCCGTTGACAGCACAACTTGGAATCCAGTTGATGGCAGCAATTGCAGCAGTATGGAATAGCAAGAAACCTCATAGGAATCAAAGTAAAATCAAGGTGAAACTAAAGAAAGGCACCCTTAATTTTCCAGTGTAAAGGCAAATGTTACATTTATATGATCAATTCTAAACTCTGGGCTTGTTTATAGATTCTTTGGGGATTTTTTACATGTGACAACAGCAAGCCACTGAAAAATCTGAAACGCTTTTTTTTATACATAATTCCACAAAGCATCAGGACTACAATTAAACCTAAATAAGTAATCAAATAAAAAGGACAGTGTGGCAGTTTGATTGTAATAGCCATTTTTTTTATTCAATACTGGATTGTAATCTTAGGATTGCAACTTGCCAGTTATATTTTAAAGACCTTGGATCAAATCCAGAGAAAACACCTTGAATCTTTCCAGAGAAAGGTTAGAGTCGTAGTATTTTCTGGAGCTAAGCGTTTATTCTGAGTAGAACATCTCTTTCTTTTCTGCTTTCATTTGAGCATAATGAAGTTGTTTTCATGAAAGTGTTGGGAGAAGATCTGTATATGGCAAATTGTTGCATGCTTGATTTAACTTGTCTAATTTACGTGTTGTAGAAATATTGATATTTGAGTAGTCACACAAAATGCTGTTTTTTCAGCTTCGTGTTTTGCCTGGTACAGTGATCTGAGGGGTGTGTCTTTTGTTTTGTTTTGGCAGATTCTTCCAGTGGCTAGTGCATCTCAGCTTATTCTTGTGGACTTAATTAGCGCACTTAACACATTGAAAATTGACACTATATTACATCTAGTCAAAGAGGTAGTCAAGAAACCATCACAAATTAAGGGTGAAGAGGTAATCATGAAGATAATTTCATTTTCTTGATGTATTCTATTCTGGATCTATTCCAACGTGTCTTATAAATATTGTTAGAAGGAAAATTTGTGGGTTGTTTTTTAAAGTACGATTCTCATTTGCTCCTGAAAAAGTTATGTTTTCTAGAATGGAGCTTTCTGTGTTTTGGTCCATGAATGTAAGTAGGTTCTTCAGAATCTTTTGCTGGTTGGAGAAGTTGCTGGTAATGAAAAGGTGTGGGGTCCTCTGGTACCAAAGATGCTGACAATTTTCATAAAGCTGCTGCAAATACACAGCTCAGTGATGCTTTTCTATCCTTCTACCCTTATCTGAACAGTTAGAAATACTTCACATTGAGCCTGCTCTCTTCCAATTGGCTTTCCAGGAAACCATTTTTGCTACTATGCACGCCATTGTAGGAGCTCCTACAGCTCTGAATAAATTGTAAGAGATATTCCAAAGTAATGTGACTGCTTCTGAACTAGAGTCCTCTACTAGAACTCCGAATTCCCTCGTACTGCTGTATAGAGTTTTATCACAGTTGGTCACCTGTTGGAATACAGGTGGCTTCCAGGAAGGGTATGTTAACCATTGAACACAAGTATTCAAGAGCTTGGACCTTCTTTTTTTTTTTTTTCCTTACGGCAAATAATTACAGTTTTGCTTTTATTTTTCAGAAATCTTCTCTTGTAGATATTCCAGTGCTGCAGTTCAGTTATGCTTTCATTCAAAGGTAATTCAGTCATTATAACAGAGAAATTTCTGTTTGACTGTAGTTAGGATAACAGCCAGCATCACTATTTCTGCTTTACTTTGATCTTCGTGTCACAATGTCACAGAATACCTTTATGTAGGAAATAGTTATTTGCACTTCATTGTTAAGTAACAGATAGACACAAAATAAATGGGCTATGATATTATATTGCATTGATCTGTTGATAATGCCAGTCTGAAAGCCTCGTTTCGTACTAATCAAGCAACATACTTCAGGCATCTCATTAGCAAGATACTTGTATAATTTCTTATGATCTTTCTCCTTATCTGTTCTTTGTTGCCAGATGAATGGATAGAGAACTTCTAAACTTAATAAAACTGCTACGGCTGCAGTCTGTTCTGGACATGTAGTGAGTCAGGCAGTTGATTGGAAATACTCCTTTGGTCAAAACTCTTCTTCACATACTTGGCTTTTCTCTTGTGGAAGCCTTGGGATATATCAGACTGTGCAAAATACTGTATGCAATAAGCTATGGAGATAAACTAAGCTGACATGCAGGAGTGGTTAGCTAAACTTTATTCCTTTTCTTCCCCCTGAAGACCCAGTCCTCTTACAGTACTGGCTGGCATACTGCATGTGCTGCTAGCGTTTACTGATGTATGCACACTGCCTTTGCTGCCAGATATTTATACCATGTTGCTGGATCAGTTAGGAAGGGACAGGTTCTAAAGGACTGATCGTGACGGAAGCTTTGAGGCCATCAAGTTAACCCATGTATTTTGTTGTGGGGTTTTTTTTCCATAACTCTAACTTCAAACTTGGGTGTGTTTTGGTTTTTTTGGTTTTTTTTTTTTTGGCAGACTGCCTGTCTCAGC
>Ga0065711_1029323_pt1 | contig 36672 bp, 23 predicted proteins | sample Hoacrofraction12_FD_59098 | JGI IMG/M metagenome (GOLD analysis project Ga0065711, IMG submission 59098) | Hoatzin crop microbial communities from Cojedes, Venezuela - Epithelial fraction 12 v2 (version 2) | ecosystem: Host-associated > Birds > Digestive system > Esophagus > Crop | place... | reverse complement strand
ATCATCTGGTTCCAACCCCCCTGCCATGAGCAGGGACATCTTCCACCAGACCAGGTTGCTCAGAGCTCCATCCAACCTGGCCTTGAACACTGCCAGGGAGAGGGCATCCACAGCTTCTCTGGGCAACCTGTGCCAGTGTTTCACCACCCTCATGGTGAAGAATTTCTTCCTAATCGAAATCTGCCCTCTTTTAGTTTACAGCCATTCCCCCTTGTCCTATCATTTCAGACATTCTTCACAGCAAATTCAAATTCTGCCTCCTCTTCGTAACTGTGGTTCCTCACCTCTAAATCCTACCACTTTTCTGAACCTGTGAGCACAGGAATGCAAGCACAGATTAATCACACTGGCATGTAGCCATTGCTCCTTGTCACATGCGCGCTCAGGAAAAGCTTTGGCCTTTCAAGGCCTTGCTCATACAGGTTATCTTGACTTTCACAGCAGCTGTGAAACCACTTGATCTGGTAAAGGCTTCTGAAGGAAAAAACCATGGGCAGACACCTACAAGAATATAGGTTAATTTAACTTCTCTGGATTTTTTCTATCACTTGGATGCCTTCTAGGAAGATACACTTCAGCCAGTCACTAATTACTGGGATCGAAAGGGTGACAGCAACAGGCTATGTTGAGAGGTAAGATTAAATCAACTGAGGGTCTTTTCTAGCCTTCAGTTCTGTGAATTTATGCAGTATCACAACTCTCTGCCCTAAAACACCAAACAGTGGGCTTCTCTGTATCTAGTCAGAGGAGTTCTGCTGTTCCTGAGATCCCTTCAATCGAAAGAAGAAAGAGTTTTACTCAACAGATCCATGGTCTGCAGAGTGCTTCCTTGCACTTCAGGCAGCAGCTTTTGACACTTTAAAAAACCATCTGTCATTTTTCAAGTAGCACGGATGCCTGAAAATCGTAACCCAAGCCAAGCCCTCTTGAGCGTTCACAGAGACATTTGAAGTATAGCCCAGTAATAACAACCCCTTGCCCCGGCAAATTAACCAAAGAAATGCAAGTATGCCTGTACCCTGCCTGGCTGCCTCGCGTCTTTTTTCCTCTTTCCTCGGTTTTTCCTTTTATGCCACTTCAAAAGTGAGATAGAATATGTGCATGGTGCCAAAAATGTGCAAGGGTACAGGAGGGCCAGATAGTTGCTTACTGGCTTCTAGAGATTAGGGCAGGCTGGTCATACCCAGTGCCAAGAGGCTTGGTACAGAGAAATAAGCAGCACGGGGACAAATTAGAGCTAACATTTCAGAGAGCGGTGAGAATGAAACTGCTGCTTCTGATGAGGGAAAGAGCAGGAGGGCCTCATGCATTTTCTGAGGCAAAAGGCTCTGAATTTGTTGCCTAATGGGTTTTGAGCTAGACTGCACTAGAGGGGCTACCATCATCCTCCTCAAATAAATGATCTGCACTTCAACAGCTTGAGAGGACCTATATTAACTTATTAGGAAAATGCACCTGTCGTCTTATGGAAAAAATAGCACATACTATTCTGGGCATTCAATGAATGGTAAATTTGGTAAATGGCAATGGTAAATCCATATTTCTTTAATAAGATTTTGCTATTTCAATAGCCATTTTCACTAACACTAAAATTCATACAATTGCCATCACTACATGAAACCTATTTACTTTGCATTGGAAAATAACACTAATTAAATTAAATTATCTAATAATCTCTACTGCTAAACACTCTTGTTTTTTTTTTTAATGAAGACTTCAAATTAGCTGAGGTATCTAATGGAGAGGAAGGAGAAAGAAGAGTGGATTTTTCTTCTAATCTTACGCTCTTTTCCAGAGTGGTTCTTGAGGCCCAGTGTTATGGGCTCGCAGTATAGTACGGTGTATGTGCCAACCCTATCCTTTATTTAGGTGCTGACGGATGATCTGTCAATCACCACTCATCCCAGTCCCTTTAAGCCTATGTGGCCTGGGAAGCCACCTGAAGCCAAGAGCTTCTTTTCCTGGGCTTGGGAGGCTGCAAGGAACATACTTTCCTTTTGGAAGGTGAGAAAAAGAATCTTAAAACATAATGGTAAAAATGATCCAGTTACTGAAAAAGAGAAGAGCTGTACTGAAGACAGAAAAGAGTTGCAGCAACACAAATACGAGCTTCATCAGTTTACACAACTGTGCATCTTGGTGTTGGTTTAAATTTTCAAGGATTATTTTTGTTAGAATGGTCCGCGTTTGTTGTTGTGTTAATTAACCAGACCTGCACTGCTGTTCTCACCTGTGGCACTTGCTTAGGTTTTCCTTGGCTTTGTCACCTCCCTTTTAAATCACTGTAATTTTCTCTACCTTGGGCACTCAACAGTTGAAATAAGGGCAGTGAGACAGCACTTGCTGGTACATCAAGCCACCCATAAGGTACGCCTCAGTAAATATGGAGATCTGATTGTTCCCTTAGTGCTGGAGCTGACAGTGACAGCCTGATGCTGAAGGGCAGTGCTCTGTCCCTCTGATTTCTAGCTAACACACTTTCTTTCCTCCTCTTTTTGCCATAGTAGGTAAGATCCACAGTGGCACATGAATAGCAGGTATAGGAAGCTAATGGTCTTTAACTTAAACAATTGCTTTTTCTATTACACCACCCCGGAATAAGAACTTTCTATTGACCATCAGGGCAAATTATATGGGATTTGGGTTGATGGAATAAACCAAATATAGTATCAATGTGCTAAATCTATTTTGGGATATGTGATGTATGATGCATTAGTATGTGGTTTGAAACATCTAGACCACTTGTATAAAAGCCAAAACAAAAGCCAAGCAACAACAGAAACAGGACCAAATTTTGAGGGGGGGGGGTGTTACGTGACAAGGACTACCCACATACAGTACATTGGTCCCAAAATCTGGTTGTGAGAGTTTTGTTGCGTATCATTAAGGACTTCTTTCTCTTCTGGATCTTATTAAAGAATTCTTTATCTTCAGCCAAAATGTCCATTAATATAGTAGGAACTGTGAGCATGTATTAAAGAGAATATATGAATTTAAGGTCATGGGTCTAGCTCTATGTGTACGATGTGCATCACTGCTTATTCTGCAGAAGCAACCTTCCTATCCACAGTTAGAATTTCTCCAGAATTCTTAGAAAGTATGATAAAATATTATTTCTGATTCTATAGGAGACTTTCCAGAAAAGCAAGAAAATATAGCATGTCCATCTTTTAGAATATTTACTGATGGCAGGAAATAATGGGATAAGAAAAGCCAATTGCAATGTGGTTTTTGGCAATACTTTGTTTAGGAAAAAACTCAAACAGCATATTTAAGTAGGCTTAATTATCAAAAAAGCTTGTTTTACCTGTAGTTTTACAGTATCTTCTAATTTGAAGGAACATATGCTGTGTTGTTTTCTTATGATATGCTGTGTTCTGCTACGTTACCAAACACAAAAAACCCATAAAACCAGTAACAAATAACCTATATCTTCCTGTAAGAGTTGGAATGCCTTTGCAGTAGTGATTACCAGACTAATAGCCAATTAGAATATCGCTCACTAGTTATTAAGCCTTGTATTGTGTTGTTTTATATTACCTAATATTATAATAATATTACTGATAACTGGCTTTAAAATTCTATAAAATATAGAAGAAAGTGGTATTAAAATTAAATTACTTGATGCTTTGAAAAAATTACTTCAAACTAAAGAATTTTGAGTAGTGAATGTATTCATAATGCTAAGAACTGTTGTATGAAAAATTGAAAATGTAAAAAACAGAATAGCGAATTCAGATTTGCCACTGAGAAGCATTAGCTTAAGTCTCGTGTCAGTGGACAAACCTTCATATGGCAGAAGCCAGAAGAATTCTGTCTAAATAGTTGAATATGGATTTCAATTGTTGTCCACTGACAGCAAAGAAAACAAGCAAAAGCTGAACCCAATGTTCACAGACTTCATGGTTAGGCAAGTGGCAAAATGCTATTTTAGCAGAACACAGCAGCCATAAAAAGTTAATCTCAGACACTCTAGTTTACACTCCTGTATGCTTGGGACACAGGTTTGGGAAATGGTGATTTTGAGAGAACAGTCATCAAAAAATTGACTAATTTCTCTCATGCTATTATTTGGTAGAGAACCTCAGCTGCTTTCGGTTTTCACAGCATGCAGAAGGGATAGCAAGACAACATCACACGAGCTATCTCAAAGGCGTTTTACAAGACAGAGTGCTCGTGGTCATGTTCAGTATCTTTCATCAGGGCATGATAAGAAGGGTTTGGAAAGGAGCAGAAGCCTTCTTTCTGCCCGGCCATGGAGCACAGATGAGATTAGCTATCTCCAGGCACAGGCAGGGGTAAACCCGCTTAATCCAGGGGATGCTGGGGGACTCCCCTCACCAGCTGTGGAAGATAAGTGTAAAATGCACCCTGGCAGCAGAGACCCTGACATATCATCTCTTCAAGATTGCAGGCCATGCTTCAGCCTGAAGAATTTTCCTAACTCTGTGGCTGTTTTCTGACCCAACCATGCACAAACCAACAAATTTCTCCATGGGAATGAACTGCAGTGAGTTCCACTGCCTGACTGCCTGGCTCTTTGGATTTGTTTTAGCCCTTTGGTTTACTTTAACTTTATCTGCGAAGTCTCAGTTTACTTTAGCGTTACAGCCTGGTTTTGAATATTAGCACAAATGTGCTAGAGGCTGTGGTAATCTCAAGACTTTAAACAATTACACAAACCAGAAAATCTGTTGTAGGCCAGCTTTATACACTTAGGTGCATGTAACTGCATGGTCACATTTATGCAAGTCTTCATATGTGCGTGACACATGAGCAACAGTCTGCGTTCACGCATATGAGCAGCAGCACACTTCACTTGCTTTTTGGCATCTGAACCGCACATTTGTGCAGGCACACACAGTATCTGCAGGAGCAAACGAGCCACAGTCAAATGCTTGCACACAGACATCGTGCCTGTCAGTAAGAATGGCACAAAGACTCCACTCCTTGGGGTGTCTAGGTGTCAAAGACTCTTTAGTTTCTTTAAGTAAGATTTAGGCACCAAATGCTACTTTAAGGAGCTGGTCTAAGGGATGCACTTCTCCTTTGCTTTGAAAAGCTCAGTTCCAATGACTCAGTATATATATATTTGTATACTTTTGTCCTACATGCTGCATTTCCCAAAGTGGCCTCTGAATGCCTGTATTCTCTCTGTTTATGCTTTAGAATTGATATGTACGTACAAATCCAGGAGGCAGGCTCTTGAATCCTCCCTTCTTTCTGGAAAACAAAATACTTCTTTTTTTTTTTTTTTCAGAAATCACCAGCTTTAAGCACAAATCAAATGCCACAGTTTTGCCTACATGCATCCAGAAGTTTCTCTGGAAATTCCAGCCCTACCCAGTGAGTTTGCCCAGCCTTGGTTTTGTATTGGGTCTGGTTGGGATGGAGTTAATTTTCTTCGCAGCAGCCCATATGGTGCTGGGTTTTGGATTGGTGACTAAAAGGCTGTTGACAAGACACCACTGTTTTGGCTATTCTTGATGTGTGTTTTTGGCTATTTCTCTTTCTGGAGAAAAAAGTGAAGTTGAACGTTTCCAGCTGAAAATATGGACAGAATGTCCTTGAATTTCAGATGCTGTCACAAGTAGCTAAGATTTAAATAAAACTTTCACTTTTAAAATGAAATCTAGCAAGTGATCTGTTTGTTATGGTTTTAGTTTCCAGTTGCTCTGAATCTGGCAACGCTCCTCTGCTGTAAATTCATTTAAAACCAAACTGTAACCATTGGATTGGAACTTCTTAAGCTGAGTTTCACCTAGGAACAAACAGTCCTAAGTTAAAAATTCCTAAAACTAGGGTTTTATAGAAGCAGAAAAAATTGAAAGTGACGCTGTAGTTTCTAAGGCCAAACACTGACATGAACATCTCTGGTTACCTTTTGTTCTTCATACGCTTCTTTGAGACAAACATAATTTGTCAGTGCTCTCATTGCAATTGGAAGCTTTCCGATTGCCTTCAGGTCCACAGGTTTCTTGTGAGCAGATATAATAAGAGTATTCATCCACCAGTAAGTCGCCTTTGAGAGCAAATTGACAAATGGCTGCAGAAATCTCACCCCCAGGTCCTGTAGATCCTCTGGTGGCTTTACTTTCTGAGGGTTCATGAAAAATACATACCTCTGGAGAGGAGAAAACGGACAGCATGTGCTCAGGAATTCTCTTATTAACAGCAATTTTTAGTAAAAACTACATATAATACATCTATAGTGTCAAATTTGCATTTAAAGGTAATTATACATTGAATTTAAATGTGAATTTGCCTGTAAATAGGAACATTTCTATTTTGACAGCATAACTGGCAAGAAGTTGAGCAATATGGGATGTGGACACAGCTTTGTAGTCTACCAGTGCTACCAATCTCAATCTGAAGAACATCAAAAAAAGAATTATTGGGATGTAATTACATTTTAAATTATCATGAGTGAGAACTTATGCTAACTTATACCTTCACTACATACAGAGTTTATCTGCATTAACATAGCATGTACTGTACAGCTTACATACACACACATACACTTACATGCACAAATGTGCTTGCATACCTATCCATACAAACATGTATGAACTCTCTGTGTGTATACATACACACAGGCACACATACATACCAAGTCCAGGGGACACATCAAGGACATACATTTTAACAAGATGCCAGGTTCCACTGACGCCTATAGAATTAACCAGACATTTATGGCTAAGCTAAACTTGGGCCTAAACTTGACACAAGCTGGAGTTACTGGACTAAAGACACAACTTTATCCCCAAGACACTGTTGATATCTTTTCAGATCCTGACAAAGAAAGCACATACCCTAACTCGAATGACATTGATCTCCACAGCCATCAGCAGCCCATAGAGAATGACCATAATTCCAGTGATGCAGAAACGCAGCTGAGAAAAAGGCACACCGTCCTGGCAGTATCTGACAAGCTTGATGGTTTTGGTGACAAAGGCCATTATCCAGTAAAGAAAGAGAGCTGTAAAATAGGTGCACATGCATAATTAAAAAAAAGAAAACCAAACCAGCTACACCAGTGCTGCAGAAGTTTTAGCACTCTCAAACAGAAATATTTCATGGCTTAATTCAATGCAAGCATGGTGATCCTCTGTCTCACCAGCCTGCAGGCTGGCACAGTGTGATGTCAGCCAAAGTCAGGAACTCAGGTTTGAGAGATTTGCTTTCCACTTCCTTTTCCTGGGTCACTATTTTCTTTCCTGGGCCACCACCTTTCAAAGAGATCTACAATGGTGGGTCTTTACCAATTACAGAAGTCCATTGAAGATAGTCTGAAGATGAACTTTGTTATTGAAATGAAGCAAAAGTCACTTCAATTGACAAATACCATATTGCCTCTTTGCAAAAGCAGAGTGCATTGCAGGTAAGCTCCTTCTGAAAAAGAGCTCATGTAATTTAATTGTACCCTGCATCCTGGTTTGTTTCTGTCAACGGCTAGTTTGGGTTGTTGATTTATAGGTAATTTGGACCATGTGCTTCTATGAAACATTATCCTGCAATGTCTAGTCAAATTCTTCTGACCCTCTTCTGGCTGTGACTGATGTCATGAATACAAGGCAGCAGCTTCTCAAAGGTAAACCTTCTCCCCCCCCCGCCCTTTGGAAAAAGTGAGAAGTGGCATTCATCATTAGACTGAGTAATCTCAGAATCAACTGCAATGGATGCTGAGAAACTACAGCCGTCTGCACAGGATGGTTTGTGATCAGATTACTGTTAAAAGTGGCTTTTTAAAATAGCACATTTGAATGAAGACAAGTTTTTGCTTCAAAATAACAAGCAGTGTTAAAAAATACCTAAAAGCTCATACTAGAAGTACAATAGGCATACTACGCTTTCCCTTTTGTGATCAATTTTAAAGAGAGTTTTCAATGTGTACCTTCTAAAAGATGCAATAACTCCTACAATAATATCAGTTCAAAGAGCAGAGAATTGTTCCTCTCTCTTTTAATATTCTCATGCACTTCACCATGTCTTCAGTCTAGCAAGCTGACTTGGGCTAAACTACTGGGTTTTGTAAGAGTACATAAATATCAGACTTAGACTTACCCAATAGCAACTTTGGAAAGTTAGATGTTTCAATATTATGGTAATAGACTATGGATACAGTGGCAGCCACAAATCCCATTATAGCTGGTAGAAAGAGATGCAGATGGCGAGATTTCATTTGACTGAAAATAGATAAGGTATAAATTAGTGAACTGGGTGTCTTTTTTCACCATTATTCTATTCCTAGGTGTTCTGTTAATCTGTTTAAGAGGACAAATACAACTTTCCTAGAGACAATAAGATTTTTTCCATATGAATGCTTTAACTTCTGTCAATATTTACTTGCCGTTATAGTCTGAGAGGAGAATAACAATGTGCTAAGAACAATGGTTTAACCTTCATCCATTAAAATCCAGAGAGTTCATGAAATGATGCCCCATTTTTTGGGAGGAAAAACGCCTTACGCCTTACTAGCCAGTCCATCACATATTATCAGTATACATTAACGAATGCTTTTAGCTTGGTGATCCACCAAACACCATCACTTACGTATCGGAAACTATGCCCTCCGCTATTTCACACACATGTACGAACAGAAGGGTGAATGTCAGGATCCACCGCAGGTTGTGCCCAGGGAAGTGCAGCCAGGTATTGTGGTGAATCTGGACTTTGGAGCTTTGGCTTCCCCAGCCTGGGAAATAGTAATAATGAAAGAGGAAGTTTATCACAGAGCCAGCCAGTGAGTGATGTGGTTATCAATCCCCTATTCTAATCCATAGGTCACACTGGATAGTATACACTCCATACAAAAAACCCTACAAGACTATGGGGTCTGTTGTTACTTATAAGATGACCCAGGAGTGTCTGAGTTTCCATGTAGCTCCCCATAACTTCAACCTAACCCTGTGGGCAATGTGACAACAGACTTCCCACAATCACAATCAAAAAGAAGCCGTCCCTAGCCAAGAACAAAGATGAGAAAACCCAAAGGAAACAACTCAGACTCTCACCCTCACACAACAGGGACTGACAGATCTTAAGTGACGGTGTCATCGTGCCTCTTCCAGTCACAGACAAGAGTGGACAAAATTTCCAACTGATGTAAAAGTTGTATCCTCCAATGAGGCCTCAAAGAGATATATTTAGTTCAAACAAATAACATTTATTATCTGTCTCAGGCCTAGCTGGGAGCGCTGTCTCAGGGGATGCAGTCTTCGCTCCTTAGGCACAGCACAGCCCCCTTGCCCTGTGCATTCCTGGCACATGAAGGCTCCCAGCACAGGACTGGGACTCAGCTGATTTAATCAACCAATTAATCTCAAAGCCTATTTCCATGTCGTCACCTCACATGGTACCTATTCTTTCCAGGCAAGATCCTCTCTGAAGCCAGCAACCTGGCAAGAAGCGGGACACCAATGACCTGATGGATGTGACAGTGCCGGGGGGAGCTGAGGACTGATCAGATGGTAGGCCCTCGTGATGGTGAGTCTTGTCCTGCATGGTGCTTTGTCCTCTGTTCCTTCCTACCCTGGTACAGGGCTGCCCTGGGTCAGTCAGCTCAAATGCCTGTACACATCCCTCTTACTGTGAGCAAAGCCTGGAATTTACTGACTGACTTTCCCAGAGGCCACAGAGAATTCCCAGCACAGCACATTTTGGGGAAGCAAAGCAACAAAACGAAAGAAAAGAAAGACAAAAGCAAAGTTGTTGGACTAGGGCAGTGAGCATTGCATCTGTTTCTTTCAGTAGGTGCAGAACTGAGTTTAAAATCCAGGATATGCTTTTGACACAGAAGGATGCAGCATCTCATTGTGCCTAGAGGCTCATCAGGTGACTCAGGAACACATAAACAAGAGCCTAGGTTTATTCATTCTTGGAAACTATCAGGATTTCACCATTTCATCGTGGAAACTATCAGGATTTCACCGTTTCATCCTTGTTTAATATGCAAAGTACTTCAGGAACAATATACTCTCTCTCCTCCATATCCATCTCAAGCATTTTCTATAGTTTCCTGAGATTTTCCTAATCTCATGTGGCTTTCTTTGACCTTGCTCCTATCTTTGTGTCTCCCAAGCTTCTTTTAATTTTGATTTCCTCTTTGCTCATACATTGCACAAACATGGTTCATCAATTCCAGATTTTGGAGTCAATCGATACTGTGGACTCCACCTGGCTTTTAAGGCTTTGCTCAACAGCTGTTTGTCCTGATAATTAAGGTAGAAAATAGAAAACAAATAATTACATACATACCAACCACACAATTTCAGCTATTATGTGTTCTTTCCCAACGTTGTTAGAAAACAGAGGGAACTTTCAGTGGCTGCAATACTATTTCAAAATTAATTGGCTGATACCTGTAAAACTATTAAAACAGCCTGCTACAACTTGTTGCATAAGATGGAATGTTGTAAAAGGTTACCTCTGCCCCCAGATCTTGCATTGGGTTTCCATCAAACACTTCTGCAGAAAGCCCTGTAATTCAAGGATGACTGGCACCTCATCTCAAATAAAGATCCAGCACTGACGTAAAGATCCAGCACTGTTGGAGATTTCTCCACAACCCTTGGGGTTTTTTCCAGTCTTTAGTTATTCTTTTGCTAGAACTTGTTTCTTATCCCCTTGCTTAATTATTTAATTAGCTGTCATTCACCAGGTCTTGTTATACCTTTGATTGCTAGGTACTGAGTGTCTTAGCCCACAGGTTGCTGTAGCCCATTATTGAATCACTTCAGATTCTTGTGCATAATGGAAGTCCTTCAATCTCTAGTTCGAATATAGTCCCAAATTCAAATCTTCTTTGCAGAAGAAATGTATTACTATGTATGTACACAACACCAGGAAGGTAACATGGAAGAAATGACATGCCATTTCTCATGCAGTTGACAGGAGAATATTTCTTTTTATTAATACTTCTTGTCTTTTGACAGTTATTCAAGTGTCTTTATCTCCTACAATCGGTTAGAATGACACCACTTGACAGCTCTGAAAAAAGTGTTAAATTGTCTTTATTTCCTCACTGCAAATAACTATGACAAGAGATGATATAGAGAAAGATATAGATATAAAGATATAGAGAAAGAGTATCATTAGAGTATTAGTTTAGATAGGGCTTTTTACAAGAATATGTAAGTTAGATCCACTCCACTGTCCTAAATTCTTCAAAAGAGATTTATGGTTTCTTATTTTCATTCCTGTGGAAAAATATTGCCTCCTTTGCTCTACTTTTGTTTACACACGTTGGCAAAAGAAGGAGTTACTCTGTTTTAAAAGTTTCCTACACTTCTCCAAGCCTTAGATCCAAGTTGCACACTTTGGATATTCTCTGAAATCCACATAACTTGAAAGGAGTTCAGACCCTAAGTCTTCTAATATCTAATAATAGCAAAGATTGCAAGCTGACAATTTCAGATCTGAAGAAAACTTCTCCAGAGATAAGCTTCAAAGCATTTGCATCTGATTTCTCTGGTTCTCATCCATCTTTTCAAGCTGCTTAGTTCAGATTTGCATCTAAAATTCCCACATTTTCAAGTAGGTTGGCTTTGGTTCCTCGGGGTCAAGCCATTCTCTCTTCTTCTTTAAATTTTAATAAATACAAAGCATCCAATGGTTTGCACCAAGGCCTCCAAGCACATAGAAACATGACTGATTACAAATACATGTTCAAGTGTTTATAGGATTGCACAGCTCCACGGAACAACTCACCAATAAACAAAATCGGAAAGGTGATAAATAGCAAGAAGACATGGGGAACCAAGTTGAGGGCATCCACAAAGCAGACATTTCTTAGGACACCAGCAGTGATGTTGTAGGCTGAAGCATTGTCGTTACCACAAAATGCAAGCCTCATCGCTTCCAGAAGGTCTGACTATTAAAAAAAGAGGGAGATACTGAAGATATAGTTGACTGCCAAGACTACTAGCATTCCTTTTAGTGAAACACAAAATAAATAAATCAAAGAGATACAGAACGAGCACACTAAACAACCCATAGAGAATAATTCAGTTGTATTTTAAAAAGGCTTTTGGGCCCCATCAAGTATAAGGACATTAGAATGAAGGCTGTGTTTGTATTAAATGTACTAGTTAGTACATACTCATTAAATACGTTACGCAATGTCTTCTGGTGTTCATTTTATGCACAAATGTTACACTGCAAGTGTTCTATGAGAAGATACAGAACAAGAAAGTTTTGAAAATGTTTCCTTTTCTCATAAGCAAAGTCAAATGCACATAAGCTGACTCCTCTGTGTTACTGATTCTTTGATGAGCCAATACTCTCCATGCAACAACTCTGTTCATACAATTTGTTGCACTACATTTTCAGTGCAAGCTCTGAACCTTTGATATTTGTGATCTGGCAGCTTTGCATTCACTGATATTTTGTATTTCTTCATTGTTCTATAGAACAACAATGCTCACATACACTAGTCATTACCAACAATGTGCTAAACTCTTAACCGAAGTAGGTTGCACTGAAGATTGCATAGTCAGTAAATCAGCATTTGTGCTTGATTCTGCAAATGCTTATGCACGTGCTTAGCCTCATCTAAGCAGTTTCCTGACTTCCACGATTTCTTGCAAGATTATCTTTGTACACCAAGATAAGCTCATGCGTTCATGCTTGCAGAGCGTGGGCCATAGTATGACCCACAGTTATGGCCAGCTTCTGGCTTTTATCAACCTGTGCATAGTTTATTTAGTCATTCTTCTCTACAGGGAGATGAAACAAGATTGGAACAAAAATGTTTCCTTGCTGGTTTCTTTTCCTGAGACTTACACACAGCAACATAGTGCTGTAGAATAGGTTGTACAAACTCATTTGCTCACATATTTTTTTCCAAATTTTGCATACTAAAATGGAAAGGATATCTTTAATTGGGCAAAGTAGATGTGTACTTTGGTGAATACATCTTTCTGCAACAACATTGGCTTTCATGAGTTTCATGGAGTTAGAACAATATAGACATGCAAAAAATGCATGAACACAGTTTAAAAGAAAGTTCGTTGAATGGGGAGAAAAAGGCTTTCCTGCTTTCCTCAAATAGTTCAGAATAGTTCTGTGAACCTAGTTGTTCAAACAAGCTAAACATAACACGGTAAGTATGACCTACTCACGTACTCTCTTAGAGAGAGCAGAAACATAGAGATCTTCAAAAGAATAGAGTTCAAAGAGGCACTTTGAACCTCTGTTAAACCCCCTTTCTGCTTTCAACTAACTTTACGCTGGATCTGAAAAGCATAATCCATATTGAAATACATCAGTGAAATTTGTAAAGGCGCTTCATTGAAAAGAATGTGATAAATGCAGTCCCTTTCTCAAACATATCAGCAGTTTATGGTCTGAGATTTGCCAGAAGTTAAGCATAGCTCAGAGTCATGGTGGACCACATCCTGCAAAAATGCATGCGTGTACTTACTGTGGTACAAAAGCTGACAGGCAACCCACTCAATCTTCAGTAGAACACAATTTGATGGAGAGTTTTGCCAATTCTCTGTAACAAATAGAGTTATATGGCCACTATCAGTCTATCATTTTATTTTTATATAAAATATATTCATATATGCATATGACTAGTCACACAAAAGAAATGTTATGTTAATATGAATTCTGTCTGAATAGACTGAGGAGTTCTCAGCTAAACAAATATGGAACTTTTCAAAAAACTACAGAGAGATTCTTTGGTTTTAATTTGTAAAAGCTTGACATGTCTCTTTTAAAAGAAACATAATGGTAATGATAATCTCTTGAAAATCGGAAGTGTTGTTTCCTCATTTTTATCACAGGTCAGAAGTCCAAGGGAGTTCTGCTGGGAATTTTCCTCCCTTTCCCACAAATAGGACTCTTTTCTGAGACAGCGTAAGACGCTATTGTTGTTTAGCAGTTGGATTGGTACCGAAAGGCAGGAGGATCCTAGGTTCAAATGAGCACTGAATCATTGACTTCCAGCATAGCTTTTGGCTTCTAGTCAAAAATAAATCTGGGAGAAAGGATTACAACCATGTCCGAGAGAAGCTAACGGACCTGTTGGGTTGTTTCCACTTTTCTGGAAGGGAAATAGAATATAGGCAGTAGTTGTTCCCATGGAAGAAAGGACTATTAACTGCATGGAGAGTGCCATCTGCTAGGTAGGTCCTACCACCAGTTGGTAGAGGTTTCACAACACACCTCAAACAGTAGTCCCTAAAAGCTCCCAAGAAAGATGCATCTTTCAAGAATCATATCTGCATCTTTACAAGAATCTGTGCTGTGCCTAGTTTTGTGATAGGGTGTGTCCAATAACACCCTCTTAAAACCAACTAGTCTTTGCATGTTGGTAGGATTGAGGAAAAATCTGGTCTTATTGTTAATACTGATGTATAGAAACAGTGTCCATCACACTGATGATAATTTTCAAGAGTAGACATAGCAGTCTATTCACAATACTTTTGTTACAGGTTCATTTCAAAAAAGAGGTAGCATTTAACTATCTTCTCTTAAAATGAGATAGAAAATCAAAGAACCTTAGCTGATTAGTTTTTTTGTTAAAAAAACCTAATAAAATAAAAAAGATTGCATTGCCAATGAAATGAGATATGGTAATTACTACCATAAATTTCCAAGTTTTAATTCAGAAAACACTTCATCATCAATCAGTATATCCAGTGACCATCCACAGGCTTAAAATCTATCAAAACGTTCTGATCAGTTTCATGATGCTGTGTGGACCCAGTGCAGCTTATGATTTGGCCTCCTAAAACTCTCACCAGGTACAACTTCCCTTTTTAGCAGCACCCACTTCAGGACACACATCTAGTACAGTATGGCACTGATGGGGAATAGAAGAGGTAAGAACTGTAGAAGCAGTAATAGTCCAGTGATCCTTCCTTCCTTCCTCCCCTCCTTCCTTTCTTCCATTCATTTGCCCATCACCACTGTGCTAGAAATGAACTATGACTGGAAGGACTTCTGTTCTGCATCTGTTGATGTATGCCAACTCTCACAGACACTTTCTGGCATTCACACAGACAGGCTACTAGTAGTTCTCTGTACCTTCAAGAGCAGCGTATGAAAATACACTACAGTACATTAGAGCTCTAAGAAACAATTTTATTTTCAGTGTGCCTCATGAGGAGGAAGAAACCACTTCAACATTCCCTTCCCATCCATTTCTGGTGCAGAAGGCAGATCTGACACACCCTCCACAGTTCTGCACATGTGACTCAAACCACTGGACCTTGCTCTGCTTTTTGGAAAACCTACTTACACAGGAGGCTCTGGAGATGCATTGATGCACAGGCCCATCACCCCACCCATAAAGCATGTCATGTAGTTTCTACTTCTTTGCTCAAGTTTCACAGATAGCGGAAACGTATTGGATGAAATTTTACTGACGTGTAAGGGAGGATGCTTTGCATTTACACTCCACGGGAATGAGACTCATATTTGGTTCGAAGTTGAAATTGGCCATTACTTTCTGCTGCATCAGGGCATGCCTCCAGCAGCTCCTTTTCATTGGCCTCCAGTTTTAACAAGCTGTGTTCATTTCCAAAGAAGGACAGAAAGAAAAGCCCCTAAGACAGAAGACCAAGTCCTTGATTTCTCTAGACAGTATGGGGCATTGTACAACAACGCTTGTGCAGCTCCACCGAAGTTAACAGGAGTTGGACCATGACAGGTTTCCAGATGCAATTGTTCATCCAAGGAAACTGCAATCTTCAGTCTTCTTCAAAGGAAAATTTGACAATGTAGCAGGAAAATTTCTTGTGCCCACACTCAGATCCCATGCATGCAAAGTTCAGCACAGCTACAGATGAACACATTCTTAGGGCTGCAAACAGTGCAAGTGGCATGTCCAAAAGCTTCAGACTAGTTTGAAAGTCTCCATTGCATTTTCAAACACTATTTCAGTGCTGGGAGTTAAGGCTAAAGAGATCTTTAATAATTCTAAAAATATTGAGGAATTTTAAAGGCCTGAGCTATGCTGACTTTTAATGAGTCCCAGTTTTGAAAATTTTCACTTAAAAAACTAAGCCTGGAAACAAAGAGAATTTGGAAGATCTCAATGGCAGATAACTAATGAAAGGCAGAGTGAAAAGGCACTCTTCCCTCCTCTCCTGTAATGTCATAAGATTTAATTTCATGAAATGAAAACGTGAAATGGGAAAACAACAGATTTAGAAAAAAAAGGGAAGAATTGCAGTTGTGCTTACTGTTGTAACTCATCAAAAACTGCAGCTGGATTTAGAAAAGAAGATGGAACACTTTTATGACTAATCACTGACCAAATCTGGTTCCCCTAATAACAATTAAACTATTCTTCCATAGGCTTTAGCTCTTCTGGGAAGCCAATGCTGGACTCCAGTCAGAACTAGATCTGTAGAGAGGTGGATAGAGGTATCCTGCCTATGTGAGGAAGCGCTGCCTGTTTTGCTCAGTGCTGAGCATTGTGCAAGTATGTAATTAAATACACTGCAGACCTTCTATATTTTTCCCAAGCACCAGTTGCTGATCATTGCCAGAGACCGAATGCTGACCACACTGAACAACATTCTAACCCTGTAACATCTAGTCATGCTGAAGATCTTTGAATTAGCCCTAAGCAAGGCAGCATACAGAGCTGACTCGGGGTTCCCCAGTGCAGCCAAAGGTGATTTTCTCCTTAACAAGGGTGTGGAGATGACTTCTTAGGCCACAGTGAGTATGCATGGAGAGAACAAAGAGGAAAAACTGGACTACAGAGCCACACAAAGAGAGTTGAAGAGACTTTTGTTGTCGAGGGATGGAAGAGATAAAAGTAGTCATTGCTGCAGCTCAGAGAGGTTATGGCATTCCCTGGCAGCAGTTGCCCTCCTAGACCTGCCAAGACCCCTTCCTTGGTAACACCAGCAGCACCACAAAGCTGTGTTTCCTGGAACTGTATATAGGTGAATTCAGCAGCAAAGCCAGATGGTTTTATCATCGTCAGCAGTCTGCTGCTGTAGGCAGCTGCCTGCTTCACTGTAGGCTACGCAGTGGAGAGTGGAGTGGAGAGCCACGCAAATATTAGTTCAGTCTTAGAATTAACAGTACTATGTCACCACGGTGCTGTTCCCAAGATAAGAAGCCCTGCTCACAGCAGCCTTGAGGTTGGTGCTGAGTTGTTGCAGCTGCCATACTTCAGTTTCAAAGTTAGCTCATGCAGGACCCATGAGACATGGGGCATAACAGCTGAGAAACGTCCACTAGTTTCTTAGCAATTCTTTATCTATGTGGAAGGGATATTCACCGGAAAGCAAAAGCCTCTTCTTCTCATATGGATTGCCAAGACCTTTTCTCTAAGCTTATGTTCAGTTTGGAATCTTTGGAGATGAAGGCTCATTTGCAGGCAGATGGCTTTGTCTAGCAAACAGCAATGTCTGCAGAAAAAGGGAGCAGTCCAACTGCCAGATGGAAACAATGTAATGCATAACCCAAACATGAATATTCAGGAGAGAACAGATGAATAGGTAGCAAGTTGTTTTGAAATTTGTTGGTCGTCTGAAGTTATTAACCACTATTTCTCATCAGGTAGTAGCAGCCTTTCAGAACAACTGTCGAGATCCTTGCATACTCATTGAAGAAGACACTGTCATTCACAGTTGTTAGAAAAAATTACTTTCCCAAAGATAACTTCCTTTTCTGCTGAACATAGTAGGCCACCAAATTATGCTGGGTTGACTACACCGAAGTGAGTACATCATAATATATTTGCTTCACTACTATTACAGCGGGAATTGTATACTTCATAATAAAATTACCAAGCAGACGAGGTTTAACCAAGCATTTCAGTTGGGGGAAATGCAGCGATGAGATAAAGATCTTCCCATAAGAAGCACATGCTATTTAAGGGTACCAGCTACATTCAGCACCCTAACAGGGGTGCCAAACACCAGGTAATTTTTCATTTTAACACCCGTAGGCTGAAAGACTTTTGTCCTTCAAAGTTATTGACAAGTTGCTCACTTTAACTTCAGTCTTTACAAATTCTAGAATTGCTCACAAATTTTCAGAGGTTTTTTTTCTTTCTGCCTTTGAAAATGGCCTTTGCTAAGCAGTCAGCTACAAGCTAAAGCCACAAGCAAAACTTCACAGAGGAGGGAAATGGAAAGAACAATCAGGATGACGGGCCCATGATGGTGCCAATGGAAGGCAAGTTTCAGTTCTCTTTTACATCATTTGGGAATCTGATTCCCTGTTGGTTTATTTTAATGAGGATGTGGACTATCTGAACAGCAGATCATCCTGTAATGAAATAGCTAAAAAAACCTTACGTCCTTTAAGCATTTAAATTTTCATGCTAAAATCCCCATCACTGGCAAGTTGAGACGTTCTGGTTTTGGGTTAATGTGTACTGACATTGTAATAATATAATAAATAGAAATCAGTACAAAAGAGATTCAGGAATAAATACTCACTGTGAATAGGAAAAGGGTTCTGGGAATTTAGAAAAAAAAAGGACAAAGTTGTAAACATGAATATGATGTAGCATTGAACCTAAACAAATGTCATTTCAACAAGCATAAATGGGGATTCTCAGGGCACCAAGCCAGTTCCTGAGATATATTTTCCATAAGCAACTGTGAGAAGAAAATAGCAGATGATTTAAATTTCCATAAAAATTATGAGAACATCCTCACCAAGTGCAAAACTGCAAGAATTCTAGTTAAAGACATTTTAATTACCTTGGGGTCTTTTAAAGGGTACTTAAAAGTCTTCATATTCAAGAGTTTCATCTTACCTGAATTATCAGTCTGTTCAGCATGCTCTGTAAGATACTTATGACTATAAAAAAGAGAGTACAAATACACTCCTCAGATGGACATTGGGCGAAATAAGAATACTTTGAAAAACATTTATTTCAGTAGTTCTGTTGCCTACATTTAAAAAAAATAAATCAATAGCTGCACCTCCTAATTAAAATATATTAGTTTACAGAGCATACTTGGGTCTCGGTTCATATTTTTTTTGTCTTACACATAAAGTGCATTATATGTTCTTACATGCATATATACATGTATATATGCATATATATAGGTATGTCTATGTATACAGGAGAAAGTATTCAGAGTTTTACAAAACTAGTTAGTTCTTTTCTTCTGAATAATTAAGTCATTACAGAAGCAAGAATTTGTCTGTCTTTCTTGAATTTCACATAGAAAATTTTAACTAAGGTCAGATTACAAATTTATATACTTGGATAAGCACAATGGAAGGCCTAACTCTGAGTTTTGCCACAGATTTTAGGTTAGTGCTCTGAATCTTTTTCTTTTCTAGGCATAAACCTACTAGTTCATTCCTCTTACCTTCCTAAAAGCCCTGGACCTAACGCAACCTATGTGATCTACAGTCTATGCATTATTTGCAAAGAGTTCCACTAAGGTAATGGAAAAAAGCACTGCCCCTTTAAAATCTATTTTATCAAAAAGAAACCTGTACAAAATATCCTTTTCCTTTTTATTCCTATTTAAGCTGTGACCACCTATTCTAGACAGACTCTGCTTCCTTGTTACGCACTGTCCCAGTTACCTTGGGCCTAAAGGTGATTAATTACCTCTCCAGCATTCGCATCGCTAACTGCCGTATAACAGCAGCCCAGTCCAAACACTGCTGAAGTCTGTGCAAAGAATCTCATTGTCTGTGGTAGATTTCTGGATCAGGCTCCGAACACAGAGAAAATCATGACAGCACTGGTGCTAAACAGGCTACCGGCACTGAAAAGCATTTCACACAAACAGCAGCGCTCTCACACACATCCAATACATCGCTTCTTTTCTTTTTTGGTAAGCTTCTTAGCACAATGCGATTTCCAACACCAGCGTGCTACACTGCCTGCTGTAAAACCCTCAGCTTCACATGCCAAGCCAGGACAGTTTAAAAAAAGAAACACAACCCTGCGAACCAGCAGCAAAGAAAACATCAGCAGGAGGGGACGGTTAAAGGTTGACAATGGCTGCGAATGGAAAAGGAAAAGGAGAAAGAGACTGGGGTTGTTATGCCAGGAAAGAACCAGGAGCAGCTCTGCCCCACAGATGGAAAGGGAAGGAGGAGGGGGTGGTTAGTGGGAGATAATGGGGGAGGGTCATCGCATGCCCCGTTTGGTTGCTGAATGTTAGATCAAACTCTGCAGCTTACCTTTGTAAACACAAAACCAAAATACCAACCCAAACTGCCACTCGGTTGTGCTATGTGATCAATATCATCCCGGTGGCAGGATTTTCCTCCACTTCGCGAAGCGGCTCCAAGCCCTGGAGTGGATTATTTTTAGGCTGGTGATGGGAAGATCAGCTGCTGCCTCCTATCGAGTTTCCAAAATGCACAGACTCTTCTTGTCTTTCTCACACGCTGAAGGGGGCAGGAATCTGGGAAGAGACAGGCAAGCAAAAAGCACCAATTTTTCGCCTCCTGAAGCTACAGTCCCCTGGGATTTCTTCCGCTTGCTTTTATATATATTTTCAGTTCTCGCTCACTGGAGTAGCAGGGTTCCAAGAGGCTGCATTACAGCGCACGGATGATTATCAGGTGGTCATTCTGAAATAATTGGTTTAGACCAGGTAGTCTTACTTTTGGCAGGCTTGGGGAGCTTCAGCTTTTGAATTCTTTCGAATTAATCTTGAATAATTTGAATTAGACAACGCAATTTTGCACGTCTTCCATCACCTTGAGCAGAAGAGAAAAGAGAAGGCTACTCAGATATTTTATTTTACCCTAGATCCCTCCAGAACCTTCTGCTTAAAATACAGACCAAATCCCACTTTCTGACCACACAGATCTGTTTCTTTCAAAACAGACTTTTTAAACTTGAAATAAAATTCAAGACTAATTCCATGCTCTTACTGGGAATATCACCTTCAATACAATAGCCCTTATTATACAAGGGATAATTTTTTTTGGCTGCAAAATATGTTGTATACTTCTACTTGGAAGGAAGTCCTGAGAGAGCCTACATGCAGCTGGTTGGTTTGCTTGCTCATTTTCTTTCAGTGCCATTGAACCAAGATACACTGAGGTTCAGATTTTCCATCATGACAGTTTCATTTGAGCCCTACAACTCGATGCCACAAACAGCAAAGATCTGGGACTTGGTGGTCCGTCACAGGACACATGGTAGCACAGGGTGGGTTTGAGCACAGCTCTTCAGTCGTTAGGTACCAGAGCTGGAGGCCCTTGGAACAGAATTGGCTCAGACTTTGCAGAATCCAGGGGCTGCATCTCGATCGCTAGAGAGCAAATGGTTTCCTGTGGACTGCAGTCAAAGTCATTTTCATGCCATGAAAGGGATTGCAGCGACCTCTGAGCTGAGAATGTAGCTGTGGATGGCTGAGGCCAAACACTGGCAGGACTCATCAAAATCTCGGCAAACCCAGCTTGCTCCTTTTTCTCTGGAGTTTCCTACCTTGTGATTGTAGGGATAAGCAAGCTGAAACCTCAGATCCAGAGAAAATTAGTGTCTTTTGTTACCTCCCATTGACTTGAAACATCAACACCACATCACACTAGACAACGGAAACAGTTCTCACCAGTCCGCCACGGCACTTGCATTTACTATTTTTCTTTTTTTTCTTCCCTTTCATGTATTGAAGTTCAATGTTTTAGAAAAAAGATACTGGATTTAAAGCTTCTGAGTTGTGTTATATGTCTGTTTGATTAAAGAAAATAAAAGATAAAATCTTTAACCCATCTAATCATCATCCAAAACAGCATTGTCATGTGATATTTCTGAAATTACGTATAATTTCAGGCAGAAGTGAGAACCATTTACGGTCACAATTTACTTTACCGAAACATGAAAATTTGGTTCATTGTCATTCAGCTCTGTGGTTTCTGCCAAATTGTTTAAGCAGGAAGGAAAAAAAGAAGGTAAAATGAATGTGGAAGCAACCAGCACATTTCATTTTGCTGTTTCTAAACGAAGTGCTTTCAATCCTCCAAAATGTCTTGAAATGCATTTTCAAAAGGATTAAGAGAAAGGAAAAGCTCTTCAATGTCAGAACACATTCTGCTCTGATCTGAAATGATTTTTTGATCTGGGCTTTTCAGTTTGCTGGGGGGGGAGGAATGGGGGCGGGAAGGAAGCAGTGACGGGGGATGTTTGCGGGGCTGTTAGGACCCGTACGCAAACGGAAGGCACCACCGGCCGATTCCTGGGCAGCCCCACGCACAGCATCCCCCAGTTCTCCCTGTTGGCCTCCAGCAGCGGTGGCAGGGCTCCCTCTCGGGGGGACAACCTCAGAGAGGGGGTGCAGGCCCTGGGATGGCTGCGGTGCGTGGATAGGCAGTGTAAGGACAGAAGGCAGCTTTACCGGCTGGCCTTGGGGCGGGGAGGGGAAAGGGCAACGAATTTTCACCGGTTTTTAATGACACCACTGAGTTCCGTGTGGTGGTGTGCTGCCGTGAGCCCGACCAGCTAAATCCACAGGAACCTGGATGGTGGAGTATGAATAGCAGGAGTGGGAAAGGGTTTTAATAACTTAGGACTCACCAATGTGAGGAAAATAAGCCAACAGCTGCTGCGGGCATGGATTAATTTGCCGTAGCTCCCAGCTAAGCACTCTCCACCTGAATTGTCTTGGTTTATTTGAGTCACTGGGCAGGAAAGGAAGGGTATCTGTGCTCTGGATGGCATTCATGTAGCAAGCTATTCTGGCTTCAGCTGACCACAGCTCACTCTTCCATTTTCTGTATCGCAGACCAGTCCATAGGTCTCCCTCTACATCTACTTCATGGCACACCAACACTAGCAATCAGGTCACTGGACCATAACGAGCTACCACTCCTCAGCCAAACTCAGGTAGCTGCATGCAGGCTCCTAGTGCCTCTCATCTCTTGGGTGAAGAGCTGAAACCACCACCATTTCACCCATGCGTGCAGGTTATTTTATTAGAGCTGTGGACACTAAAGTAGCTGTTTTGGAGAAAGCCTCTCATGGATATTGTGCTGAGCAAGCAGGGATAAATCCGTTGACTTATTTTAAACCTATGTATATAATTTATATCAGGGCTTTATGCTAATATCACAATATATATCAAGTGTTTGGAGTAAATTATATGTTATGTTCTATCAAGTCTTTATTTTACTTCCAAATTTGTCACAGTGACTGAATCCCCATAGAGCTATGTCAGAATCCATGTCATTATATAAAAAGGTCAGACTGACACAGCTTCAAGATTAATATTATTTACACTTACAATCCTATTTAAAAAAAGAACGGTTTGTTGTATTTAATTACACACTGCTCATTTTATCTAAAAAAAACCCACATGGATCTACCAAGAAAATGTTGACGAAGTAGCAAAGACTCCATTTTCCATTTTACTTTTTTTAATGTAATGGAAAATGCAGCCTGGTCTTTGAATAACTTTTCTGCCCCTTTTAATTATTTATTTTGATTAAGCTTGGAGGGTAGAGGCAGTAGAAGCACAGTAATTTTTTAAATATTTCCCACAGGTTTTTAAAAAGTTATTATTCCTGGTTTCTATGGGGAAAACTGTTGTGGAAAATGTATACAGCAAAAGTTCAACAGAGCAACCTAAGCAGAGAAGAACTCTATATGGAGAACTACAGGAAAACCCCAGATTGCAGAGTTCATCACTATAAAAGGTGTATAAAGCCACAGGACTTGCACAGGGATTTACAAACCTTCTGATCTTTGATGGACAACTGCGCGTAAGAGGCGCAATGGTGGAGTCAGAGGCGTCGAACGCAATGCTACCATTTGTCTTGGTAGCTATTCATCTTGGCTGAATCTGTGCAAAGTTGCAGCTTAGACGTCACATGCAACAGAACTTTTCAGATCTCCAGTTTTATTTGTTCTGTTTGATAGAGGTGGTTTGTTTTTTTTTTTACACTAGCAACAAAATACATTTTTGAAAATTTTACCCTATATCTTTTTCTTTTCTTCTTCTTTGAGGCATTGAAATAAATTTTCAGCCTGAGATATTTTTGCTTATATCTACTTTACATTATTGTGTACAGCAAAAGAACACGATAAAAGGGTAGTAATCATGACAAGTATCTCGTAGAAGTCATCCCCACCATTTTTAGTAGACCTGATAGAACCTATGCAGTCTTTCTCCAACATCCCTTACCACCTCTGATAGTAACTCCAGAAGTTGTCATACTTGAGCACTGTCATGTTCTATGCTGGGGTAAATGTATAGCATAAGGAAAGATGAATCATCAAAACTATAAGAAATCTCTTTTATAGGAAAAGATGAAATTAATTTATCTATACCAACCCTGAAATCTGACATCTGCTGTATACAAAATCCAGCTTTTTTTTTTTTGTTATTTGCACCATATGTGGTACATTCTTCAAAAAGCCACTGCCATAAGAGGATGAATTCAATCCTTAAGAAGATCCATATCTTCTTTTTCAGGCAAGATATGTAGTGCTGTTGCCTTGCTTTTCGAAAAAAACATTCAACCATAAAGGGTCCCACATCTGCCTTTTATCTAAATCCACATACTCCAGTCTCTGAAGCTGCGTATCTCAAAGCTGGAAGCTTTTTAACAAAGTCTCTGTTCAGGTTTGTTTCCGGGATCAAAAAAGAACTTCTACTAAAATTCAGTTTCCTAAAAAAGGCAAACCCCAAATATATTTAAAATCGTTGAGGTCACTCTCTGTGTTGCAGTTCAGTTAATAATATATGTCATCTGGGTAATTTAACTGCTGCAGTGTAAGTGTAGTAATCGAGGCTTTAATACATGTTGCCCTGTTCTTTGTATTATTAGCTACCCTGTGTACAGTGGGTACTAAATGCTGATGTCCTGGATCTCTGAAATTTTCTTATTCTCTTCTTGCTGATGTCATCTGCGACCCTTGCTGGAAATCAGGAAATGGTAAGGCAAGTATAAAGTCCATCTTACAGCACACAGAACTTTATAAAATCCCACGCTTACAGGAATTAAAATCTGGAATAAAAGTTAGTCGAGAGGATTAAGGTTAACTTAAAATAACTCTACTTCTTTACAGTAGGACATGCCAATAGCACAGCACTGGAAGGCGGTATTTTAGCAGAAGACACAAAAGCCCATTAATGAAAAGAAATAAAAACTTCCTAAATTATGCAGAAATCAGCACACTGCAGAAACATGACATCACAAGGAATGGTGCCCCCACAGACTCTCCCAAAACACTTGCTGAAGCTCCTTGGTAGGGTACATCTAAGATTCTTCTGTAGCACTTCATCATCAGCCTGTGACAGCAGTCTGACAGCACCCTCAAAGGGTTCATAGAAGTAAACAAAAAGTGGGATACATTGTTACAACACAACTTCTTCTTGTTCCGAGACAGCAACAAGATGTAGTACAAAGCAACAACCGCTTGGTACAAAATTATAGAAAATAAAAGTCTTTGGGGTGAAAATAGAAGTTCCTGTAGAACAATAGTAGTAAAACACCACCCTGAAGTGTAAAATGCTTAGGCAGACTCTTGGCACACAATACAAAATTTATTACTATGACTTCAGGGAGATTTACATCATATTTGCTGTAATAAACAAAATGGTCTGAGCAAAGGAGAAGGGAATTAAACAGACTTTCATCAGTGTTCCCTCTCTGTTTTACATCTTGTCCCCGCAGCGGTCACAAGCTTGATAGGAAGCACCATCTCATTTCAAGTGGATCTACGGATTCTTTTGTAACTTTGCATGAATATGCTGACATGTTGAGGCAATCTGGAGATCATCAAACAAATACGACCAGAATCACTCTAGCCAGATTTTCAGTTTGCGAATCGGTATGTAAATCGACTTCAGGTGATCCTGCATTCAGCTGTTCTGATGAACTCATTTATCCTTCCTCCCAGTTCTCTCAGGAAGACCAAGCTAGTATCTGTGCATGAGTGTGTGCTGTGTGTTCAGTGATGTATTGCTTACCACTCCAGCTGCAATTAAAAATGAACCCCATCTGTACCACTCAGATCCAAATCTGCTCTGTAGATGTATCATCATCCAGCAGATGTTTCAAACTAAAGGGTGGATTTTTATCTACAGCAAGACAGATTCTGTGTGTCAACTTGCAGCAACTGACGGTGAGATGTGGCTAAGGGATGTCTGAGAGCAGCTGAATATAACTGGGTTTAGATTTGAAACATAAGGCAACAGCCATCAGTGATAAGAATCATATAGAGATGACATGTTGTGTCTGAACAGATGAAATGGTACCTTCAGGAGGTCAAACTCCCATTTTGCTCCTCAGAAAACCCTAGGTGGAAATACGACTTCATGAAACTGCAATGCAATTATGTCCAATATGCATTTCATACATTGTGTTTCATCCTGAGCAGCTGATGTGCATGTGCACTCTTTTATTTAGTTTAAAAAAACTCCAAATTCACTTCATCTGTTGCTATGGCAATATTATGTTGTTGGGGAAAAGCAGCTAAAGATATTCAGATTTGTGTTATTCCACAAAACAGGGAGACCAACTGTGAGAAAAAGCGAGGGGAAGAGAAAATAGAGACATGTTAGAGGATGTCTCAAGGAACATTTTTGTCTTTGAGGAAAAATACAGCTGCACATCCTTTTTGCCTTCATTGAGCAGACCCTCTTGTAAGACAAAGTGGCTTCATTCGAACTGGATATTTGGCAAAAGTAACTCAAAAGGTGAGATCCAAGTAAAAAGGAGAGAGGAATCTGGTCACTTTTGGGAATGACAAAGATGAGCAGGCCCATTGTACAGCAGCCGTGTTCTGAAGCGTCTCCAATTTGTATGCTGCCTAATCCTTAGCACACAGCCCAGGTAACTCGGGTTTAATGAAGCTGGTTCACTGCCAGCTGACAGGAAATCCATGACTAGTAGAGTTGGTTGGAATTTTGCTTTGAGAAGCTTTTGTCTTACTCATATAAAAAAAAAAGTTCAAAGTATTTTTGTATTTTTTTTTACTTTTTAGTTATGAAAAATACAGCCTTTCTTTGTTATTTCTATCTTTTTCTCCTTCTTTTATTTCCTCCTTCTTTTTAGGAACAAAACACAGAGGAAGAAGTTGGAAAACGTTTTTTCTGGAATTTTGAGAGTCCTTAGTATCTCATATTTGTTGGGATGGAAATTATGATAAAATGGTGAACAGTCTTATGCATGAAAATTTATCTTTCTGATTCCTACGACATTTGTTTCAGCATTTTCAAAATGCAAGATGTTAACTTTAGTCCCCATATTCTGAAAATCTTAACTTACCTTCTTAAGAACCAGTGCTAACACACAGTATATTCCCACTGAAGCTGGGAGGAGATGTAAATTCCTGATACCCTTGAGAATAAAATTTTCTGAGGGAATTTCCAGAGCAAAAAATAAAGATATTAATTGAAGTAAAAGAAGATGGGGAAAGTATGGGAGGATGTCATTATTTAATGCACTAACACATTTTATTATGTCTGGAGGACATAATAAATAAAATGGGATCCTGATACATGAAACAAACTGAAATACTACTTTATAATAGATAATATTCCCCCTACATTTACCACAGTTTCTGGACACACTTTGAACAGTAGAAAAAAAGATTCTTGTTCAGAAAGCTTTCTCTCCTGCAAATACGCATTTCAGCTTTCACCATGAAAATTTACAAAGCTTGTAACAATAGCAGAATAGTTCCCTTATCAAAATATTCTGTGTTTCAGTAGCAGGTATCACCAGTAAAGGTGTTCATTGCAGCATCCATCATGTTATATAGGTATCTACAATAACATTCTCCAGCAGTCCTTTTGAAGGAAGTATTGAAGTTGCTGGACTCTCAGAAGCTAAAACATTATGTTCATTCAATAAATAAAATACAAAAGCATTAACAGTCTCAAATTTATAAACTTTATCTTGCACAGACAGAAGCTGATGCAGTCTTCCAAGGAAAGTGAGTTTTCCTACTGCGCCATGTTCCTGGCATGTAACTATTAATAACAATACCTCTATCATTTTGAAACCACCTTCTTTTCATACATACTTTGACAAAATTCACCACTGGTACTGAAACAAAATGTACCAGTATTCAGGCATCTTCCATCTACATATGGAGTTGTGGATGAAAGGAGATTGATACAGGGGAAAGCTCCTCCTCCCTAGACACAGTGCTCGCTGTCAGACCTACATGCATCATTCCCTCTGAGCAATAAGAAACACATCAATGAAGACAAAAAGTTCTTGGCTTGAGCTAATACAGTAGCTGGTTAGGGGAAAGGGGAAGAAAGACAGGAGGAAAGTTAGCCTGCAATGACATTTGTGTGGGCAATTTGGCCTGAAGACAAAAATGGCTGACAGAACAGTTCGATGCTCGTGGTCAGCTTGGCAGTGGTCAGCACCAGGAGGAGCTCTGGCTCCAAAGCAACATCTCATTGCAGCTATCTCTGCGCTTTCTGCCTCAGCATAATTAATGCAGCCTAAGAAAAATGCTTATTGCCATGTCAAAAATCTATTTTCAGGTAGTTTTCAGTTAGTGACAGTTAAAGAAGATGTGTTGCATTTCAAATACTGTAATAGGCAAGAGATTTCACTGGTGCCATTCGCTGGACAAGTCCTTGCAAGTACTGTACTTTTAATAGTTACTAGGGTTTTCCAGGAGTCCTTTCCTGAGAGACAAGGTACAGAAGTGATGTCTGATGTGCCTTCAAATTCCCAGGAAACCTCAATCCTGTGCTTGAACAGATATCTTTGTTTCAGATCACTTAGAACAAACTATCGTGAATCTCCTAAATTGTTTAAGACATTGTCTACAACACATGCCATGTAATACAGGCAAGCTGTAGCCCGAATAGTTGAAAGCAGACCACTGTGTGGTACTGAAGGGCAGAACCTTTAAAAGACCACCTCTGGACCAGGCTTGGACTGTGGTTTGGAATATGATTGGACATTACATGGTAGGACAGACTGAGGTTTTAGTCACATGCTACCAAAACCTCCTGAACTGTTCTCAGAGATTTTATTGCAAAATGACAAAAAACTTGCAAAGGCAAGGGTAAGGATTTCATAAGATGGAAGACAATAAGGTGACAAGACAATGTCTGTCTCTATAAAGTAGAGGTTTCTGTAGCCAACTCTTTTCCAAGACATAGCGAGGAAAAAGTCCAGAATACCTGAGCCACCCAGCGTCCCTTTAGCCACTTCTTGGCCATAATGGTCACCTCAGCTATTTGTTTATGCCCTCGGGAGGCAAATCAATCAAAATTGCATGACTGAAGCTGTTTAAAAAAAAAGTTATAAAATCATTTTGCATTATAGATATTTTGAATGTTCCATGTCTTCATTAACAAAGTAAAATAAATCTTTACTCCATAATCAACATAGTACTACTTTTGGAGAAGGTCAGTGAAAAATCAAAATTTATCATAAATTTTCTATGGCTGTAGGTCTCTACAAATATATATTTAATGACTTGCCCTTCCAGCAGCAACTACGAGTGAAATGTGGCTCATGCGCTTGTATGGGTAGTCCAAAATGACTACTTGCTAACTCATTAGTTAGAGTATGTGAACTATCTTTCAAAAATTTCCATTTTAGAGAAACAGGAAGGTTGTACGTGCAGACCTGAGCTCTGTAACACTCTCAGCAGCTGCGCTGAGGCAAGTGACCCTACAGAAATGTAACACAAAATATCTCCGGGTCTGAGAAGACAGGCAGCTAAACACAGGGGCACGAGAGCAACAAGAACTTTCTGACTCGACTGGCGTTTGCGCAAGCAATGGGGAGTGGGAAGTACATTTCCTAATCGCGTGGATTACGAAGGTAGTATCAGGAGACCCTGATCTCTGACTGATCTTTTGTACAGTCTCCTGCGACTCACATGCTCACAGTGAAATTATTAAGAGGGCTATTTATCTGACCTCGCAAAATTATGTTCAGGCGGTGCATGTGCTTTCTGTCTAGGGCTTGTTTCGTGGGTCATCAGTCAGCAATGAGACTGGAAATAGGAACTGGTCCAAACAACAACACTTTACTGTACTTGCTTCCTGTCCAGCTTGAGGCCTAGACAGAGGGAGAGTGTTTACACTGAAAGGAAGACGAGCAACATGAGGGCGCAAGGGATTAATGTCGCTTAAAGGGAAACTACCATCTGCTTTATACCTGTAAGCCTTGCTCTGCGAGGAATAGGAATCCCGATTCAAGATAACCGTAAACGAAGCAAAAAATACAGTGGCTAGGAACTGCAAGCAATAACGGCATAATGACATCTGCAGAAGTTATTTCATGTGCAATAATCACAGATGCCTGTCTGGAAATCTGTCTACAGTAAAAATAGCCCGTGATTTTACTGAGCTCTCCATGGACGTATTTTGACATCGTTGTTAGAGTAAAAAGGGTAATTTAATCAGAGTTCTTGTTGTCCCTCTGATGATGATTTTCTCCGTTGATTATTACTTGCTTCTGTACCCCATGGTGTTAACGCTGCTATAATAACGGCACTAGATGGCTCTGTTCCCACCAGCTGTCGAAATGGCATGCAAATACTGCTTTGGGTTGCTGATTCCGAGTTACGCGGGGTTACACCAGGCTACCTTACAGGAGCAGTTTCAGAACACATAGCAGACTATGAGCTGTACAAATCTATAATTAAATCCACTGCTTTAGATAGAGGAAGGTATAAACTGCTTTAGACTAGCTACAAATAAAGTAAGCCCTATTCTGATTAGGCCACAATTTCAAATCAAGGATTTCTCTTCTATGGAGAAGCAACATGCAAAGCCTTGCACTTGGCAGACCAAAACCATTAGCAGCAGTCAGGGATGTTCAGTGTCAGGCAAAAAGGAGGCACTGTATACACATTCCTGTGCTTGAAGTGAAAGAACTTGTTAACATGTAAAATAATGTGTTTCATAAATAGTTTTGACATATATTGTGGGCAAAACGCCGCAGCAGATTGAGGATGTTTATGGACTCAGGCAGAGAAACTGTTTAATGACCCAGTGTGCAGATAAAGTGAGTGAGCTGGCTCCTACAGTTTTAGAGGGCTGTAACAAAAAATTATTAAGAGTGTTATGAACACAATATGAATAGAAACGTGTGTGAAAGCACTAAACGAGACAGCAGAGCAAGGGGTAGAAGAATAGCCTGTACTGATAACGCAGAACACCATTCCCTTGACACTGTTCCCAGAATGTTGTTCTCAGCAGTAGAATTGAGCAATGTGATGTTTAGGTCAAGCCCAAAGGCCTCCACTCAAGCCCACAAGGCCCACAGTCTAAGACCACAGGTCAAGATGACTTGTCAGCAGAAGATACTGCATCCTCACAACAGGAGGATGGCAACAAGGCTGCAGCATGTGACATTTCTTTTCCCATTGGCCTGTTGGAAAAACAGATGTACATTTCAAACAAACAAGTAAAAATGGGCAAAACCAGCAACTTCGCCCAAGATTCATGGATGCTGAAGTTAGCAAGAGCCTGAAACAAAGGACTGCCCTATAACAAACATTGATTCCTAAAGGGTATCAAAGGTCTGTCAAAAAACAGGTTCATTGTTGTCAATCAAGAAGAACTCCAGAGAAATGATGAACAGGTGACAGACAGTGTCCTTTGCTATCTATATTGCACACAAGCGAACCTCTCCAGGGAGACACATGTAGGTGCTTGTAACTGTGATACGGGTCTGTGAGCAAGTGAAATATTTGAGAGAGTGCATAACATCAACTCCTGCAGAGATTTTGTAAATACATGAAAAGTTCTCTTTCTCTAAGATCTAGTACTAGGTTTTGTTATGATTAACTTTCCTTTTTTTTTTTTGAGAGTTATATTCCCATGTCCCTTGACTCCTTCACCTCTTTTAACTCCTCTCTGTTGTAATCTTCTCTGAGACCTGTGTATGATAGTGGGTTTGGGGTTCTTCTCTCTCTGTTTTCTTCATTAGATTGTCTTCCTTGCAAATCACATTTTTAATAAAACAAAAAGGAAAGGGAGATGGAAAGGACTAAAGAGATCATTTAGGTCACCCAGTGGTACCTAGAACAAATCCTAACAGCGTTGTCAGTGTCAGCTGCCAATGAGGGAGATGCCACATCCTCCGTAAGCAATGCATATAGCGTAATCAAACCTTCTGATTCCCATTTCTAAAAGCTGACCTGAATATCCTGTGATGTAACTCCAGCTTGTAACTTCTTGGCCTAAGCACACCGACATGACAAAGATTTTTTCTTTTTTCTTGCAGCAATCTTTTACTATCACGTCCCCTCTCAAGTTCTCCTTCTTCTAATTAAAGAGCCCCATTTCCCTCAATGTTTCTTCACAGTTTCGGCCTGAGAAGCAAAACCAGGCCGGATTTTGGTCCTTTGCTTTACCAGCTGGCAACAACTCTCTCATATTTTCGGGGTTCAGCTAGCCTCTCATGGATGGACAGAAGATAGAAGAACAATAGGCTAGAAAAAAATCACCTGGTCATCAGCGTGATAAAGGGTTAGTCCAAAAAAAATTGCAAAATGCTGAATCAAGAAATTTCCTGACACTGTAACAAGACATACAAGTTGGAATAAAAAGAGTGAAAAGCCACCAACTACAGAAAGAAAATATCATTCATGTACTAAGTCCCTTAAGTAGGAGGGAACTTCTGAGGAAGGTTTTAGGGAGGATCAAACTAGCTCACAATAAAGAATAAAATCTAAAAAACACCAATCAAGGTAGCACAGGTCATTGCAAGTCTCAGTTAGGGGAAAATTTCTTTTTGCTTACACATCTAGCTAAAAGCGTAACCTTGTCCATGACATCAGCACACACTAACCTGGCATCTGAAAAAGCTGAGTATTGTGGGATAACTAGCACCACTAAGCTGGGGAAAGCTGCTGATCTACCCTCTCTGAGGGCAAGCCAAAGTTTAGGTGCCTTCAACTGTTCTCTAAAGGTATTTTCTGAAGGATACTTGAACTACGTACTTTGGCTATACAAAGAACCTGAGGTATTCAGGGCTTCCATCTTACTGCCTCATTTAGACGCCTGGATTCAGGTAGGATGAATCTAAGTTGTGGTATCAAAAATGATCTATAAGTGTAAATGTCTGCAACATTGGCTTGATTTACAAAGTTGTTTGGATTCTTTTATGGCAAAAGTTGAATACAAATCAGTGTTGTTATTAGAAGAATTAATAATTATTTTATAGCCAGGCAGGTAATGTCAACATCATTTGTCAAATAATGTAATAGTCTTGGTAATAATAATAAAGACTTCACTTCAGCTGTTTGAAATTACTCTTAGATATACGTATTTCAATTCTTTCTGATTTCTTATGTGTACATCAGATTGCCAAAGGGAACACAACCCATCCAGCAGACACTGAATTAACAGTGCATTTCAGCATGCTGCAGCAGTTTGCTCTATTTCATTTCTGCAGAAAGTCCAAGGTCAAGTGTAAGCTCCAAGTAATCATATTCCTTCCTGTCTGCTTTTAAGAAATCTCAGACCCTTGAACACTTCCTTGGCTTTTTTTCTAAACATATGTTAATCTTTATTCACCTAACTCTCATGTATGGACAGACTCTGTTAGCCCAAGACGTGCATGAAGCTTCCAATAACAGGAACAGGTAATTTGCCAGACTTTCCCAGGCCCATTCCTTATTTCCTTTCCACTGGTTTGACTCTGGCATAACTCCACGAATTTCACTGGAGCTATCCATGGCTCAGGGCTAGGAAAAGAGATCTGGATCTCAACTCTTCTGTTGCTGCAGAGGGGCCCAGAAAGAGTAACTCCTAGTTTACCCTGATGCAGCATATCCCTAAGGTTTCCACTACAATTCCACTGAGTTTTCCTTATTTGTTTCTGTAGTATTCATTAAGCCAGATATGTCCTAGAAAAAGACAGGACCCTGCAACTGGACCTACCTGCACCCTTACTTATGGAGTCCTACTAACATAAACTGAATTAGAGTCTATGCACACAGCGTTAAATCCTGGCCCCAGTTAGGTCAACAGCAGTTTTTCCACTGTTTTTTAGGGTGTTTGGCTTTGACCGACACACCACAAGGCTCTGCTCGTGAAGCTCCAATGTTGAGCTTCAGAGAGCCACTTTTACACACTTCTGTCTTAAAGCCTACAAAGAGTGTTGTGACCAGTGTGGGCATCAGAAAGGGCAGAGCAGATCTCAGGATTGGCAATTTGGAAGGTGAAAGGGCAGGGTAGATCTCATGGCTGGCAACTCAGAGGATGTTTGTTTGAAAGCAGACCCCAGCCGTCATTAATAGCGATGTTTCTTCTTCAGCTATGCATGGTACACATCAATAACAGTTACACACTGCATAACAAAACATCTTCCTAATCAATAGCCTAAGTTCCACAATGTGCTCCCTGTTAGGAGATTATAACCTTTGAACAGTAATCACAGTAACACCTTAGCGCACACCTACTGAATGCCTCCAGTTTTGTTCATTGGCTCTTACACACAGACTTGAATGAATGAACAAAGAAGTCTTGAGAGAAACTACAATGTGATGCTTTATAGCAACTGAATGGTGGCCAGAAGGGAAATTCACAGATTTTATTACCCCCGACGGAATCACATGGCATGGAACATGTTTTTAAAATAGGTTTATTCCCATTAACTTTACTAGTATACCAGTATTTCCTTGAAACGAGCCAGTTTTGGTACTTTTTCAGGGCTGTACTTTTTCAGGGACAGTCGGGCATGAGAGGACTAGGGGCAGGCAGGCTTAACAGTCACGAGATCTTGACCATGCTATGTGATGTGGGAATACGTGCAGCACTAGCTAGCGGTGACAGGAGAGCTGAAACCCTTTCCTCTATGCTGGGAAACCTGTGCCTGCAGGCCATTTCATGATTACATAAAACAGGGTACATGTTCCAAAGAAGTGGAAAGCATTATATCCTTTGTTTTGTTCTCTGCTGCTCTATTATTAGAATAGCAAATGTTCTTATCTCCCTGAGCGCTGTTACCCACACAGTCCCTTCAGGCGCAAGACGTCAGTACAAATATGGAAGAAACGAGTCAGAGTGTATTTAGGTGAGTAACACGCACTCAGACTAGCTCAGAGCTGAGTTTCATCCTCGCATATCAAAGCAGCTGGCTGATAAAATCTCAGACCCAGGTAGAGTTATCGAGACTAGAAAGCGTAAAATGCCCCCCTATGTTAGATATAGGGGGAAAGGAAGAGCCTGAGAACCATCTGCTATGTCTTCTTTAGCAAGCAGTGCAACACGGTAACAGTGTATGTGCTTGGAGACTCAGTTTAGAAGTGCACTATTGATGAGAACTGAAATTTTGATACAGATGCATTTGAACTGTGAGTCAAAACACTTGATCCTGGGGGGGGGAAATTCTGGAATAAATAATCCACAGGTTTTGGTAAGCACACAAAAGAAATAAAAGCAATTAACAGCAGTCAATAGTAATTTACCTAGAACAAGTCAAATCAGTATCATTTCAATTTACAAAACCAGGCCTGTGGCTAGAGGAAGATGGATTAGATACCATGTATCTTAAGCTTAGTAAAACTCTTGACAAGGTCTCACACAGCTTTCACGTAAATAAGCTAGAGGAATGCTGTTTACATGAAAAGATTTTCAGGTGGGGACAGATCTGGTTGCTGCAGGAGTAAATACAAGATACTGCATTTGGGCAGTTATAGCCAGATGCAAAGACAGAGAGTGGAAGTATCTGGCTATGTAACAGCTCTTGCAGAAACAAATCTTAGGGCATAGTGAACCACTGGCAGAATTATGTCAACATTGCACAAGAAAAGGTAAATTATACTGAGATATACAAATCAGAGTACAACCTTCAAGGTACGTGAAGTAGTAATCCTTCTGCTTCGCTCACTTGCAATATTCTGTTTGAGTACTACATTATAAACAGTCCAAAAGAGAACAACGGTGATGAACAGAAGTCTGTGAACACTCTTCTGTGAAGACAGGCCAAGAGAGTTGGAGTTGTTTAGCCTGGAGAAGAGAAGGCTTCAGGGAGACCTTACAGCAGCCTTCCAGTAACTGAAGGGGGCTTACAAGAAAGCTGGAGAGGGTCTTTTTAAAAGGGCAGGAGGCAACAGGACAAGGTGTAATAGCTTTAAACTACAAGAGGGTAGATTTAGATTAAATATAAGGGAGAAATTATTTGCTGTGAGGGTGGAGAGGCACTGGCACAGGTTGCCCAGAGAAGCTGTGGATGCCCCTCCCTGGCAGTGTTCAAGGCAAGGCTGGATGGAGCTCTGAGCAAACTGGTCTGGTGGGAGGTGTCTCTGCCCGTGGCAGGGGGATTGGAACTAGGCGATCTATAAAGTCCCTTCCAACCTCTGCCTGCCCACCTGGTACTCGAAGACATCTGCTTTGGGGCACGTGATAACGTCTCCATCGTAGACTTGGACCCCGAGCCTCCAGGAGTCACTTGACGATGCTGTTCAACCGTCTCTACTCCCCATTTTCCAAAACACATTAAAAACCGAATCCCCGTGCAGCCTCACACTGGCAGCGCGTGACTTTATTCATCCAGTTTCTATGGGTAAACGGGACTTCGCTTACCACCCGATTCACCAGCCCGACTTGGCCGCGGGTGCTTTGTACCCTAACGCCTTTTAGGAGGCGGCACACCGCCGGCCGGAGGCCCCAGGGAAGGCCCGGCGCACCGCCGGCCGGAGGCCCCAGGGAAGGCCCGGCGCACCGCCGACCGGAGGCGGTGAGGGACGGACGGACAGCCTCCCCCCGCACACAGACCGCCTCCGGCGCGGCCGCTCTGCCCTCTGCCGGACTCCGCCCG
>Ga0065711_1029322_pt1 | contig 36673 bp, 20 predicted proteins | sample Hoacrofraction12_FD_59098 | JGI IMG/M metagenome (GOLD analysis project Ga0065711, IMG submission 59098) | Hoatzin crop microbial communities from Cojedes, Venezuela - Epithelial fraction 12 v2 (version 2) | ecosystem: Host-associated > Birds > Digestive system > Esophagus > Crop | place... | reverse complement strand
CCCCGCCTGGACGCGGTGCTGTGCAGCCTGCTCTGGGTGACCCTGCTTCGGCAGGGGGTTGGGCTGGGTGACCCACAGAGGGCCCTGCCAACCCCCGCCATTCTGTGATTCTGTGACCAAGGACTGAACGATGCACTAGATCTCCTTGGGCTCTATCCTTTCAGAAAGGAGGCCAGGCAGGCTGGAGGTGTGCAAATCCTGCAGTATCCTCTACACACAGATATTATCAAATGCATTCTTTCCAACAGCTCATTTGACACTCAGTGCTCTGAGCTGTAGGCATTAATGGTGGCTTTTTTATCCCAATTTTCTAAAGAACAAGCAGAACTAGAGTGGAAAACAAGAATCTGCCCTGAAGTTATAACCAAAGCCAGCAGCTATCTGGGCTTGTGTCTGGGAGCCACCTGACAGCAGCCACTCCCAGAGGCAGGGTCCACACAGCCATGTGTTTCATCCACCATCCCTACGCTCCTGGGAAACAAGGAGAATAAGTCAAAAATCGTTCGACACGCAGCGTTCAGGGTGAAACTCAGCAAGGCTAGAGCAAGTGGAGCCTGCCAGCTGCTCAAGAGCCCTGTGTTGCATGTGGGGTTAACTGGGGCAAAACCACATAAAACAGGAACGTTGTCTTTCACCTAAGGCTTTCAAAGCAACCCACTCAAACCATTGCCAGCCCTATGTCCCCAGGTGGGTACGTGAGACCTAGAAAAGCAGAAAGGCTGGAGGACCTTTCAGAGAGCACCTACTGCAGCCAGTGGAGAAACGGCAAATGCAACATGGGAATGTCCTGCCCTTAATCACTGGGACCCCGGCCACTCCGAGGCAGTGGAAATCCTGCCCAGCGTACGCCGAAAACCAATAACCAAACTCAGGAGCATTGAGGAAATTATAAATGCACAGCTCTGGGCCACTGTAATCAGCAAAATCCTGGAGGTACCGATAAGACGTAAGATCACAAATCATCTGGAAAAATACAGGCTGATGAAAACTACTTTGCTTTGCTCCATGAAAGCTGAAGTGCCTGACAAATATGGTAGCATTTGTTTGGGGTGTTTCTGAGGAAAAGATCCACAGGATTAAGAGGACTGAGGTGATGAATATGACATAAAAGAATTCCTCAAATTGCTTAAGGTACGGCAGAGATGTGAATCTGGGCAAAGTCGTTCAAACTAAGCAGGAACTGAACCAAACCCTCAGCGCTAAACTGAAACAAGCCAAAATAAATGGATTTTTGTGGTTTCAGATGCCTTCTTTCTGCCCCAGTTTAAATCCCCTCTCAGACTGCAGTGTTAGTTCTGAAAGATTCACTTCTACACATACACCCATGCATCTGGTAAGCTGTCGTAGCCTGCCTGTTCTTCAAAACAACCCAACCTGACCGTTTGCTCAGTAGCAGACATTCTAGTCAAACAGCCCAGTTTTCACTCCGCTCCCGCTGTAGGATCATCACCCAGTTCACAGCTCTCCTCTGCCTGAAGCACATGCTACCAAAAATAGCAAATACTAAACGAGATAACACAGCTGAGGACATGTCTGTTTTTACAATGTGTATAGGAGGCAGCTTCAAATTAACTGTCACAGACTGACCACGGATCCACCCTTACAATTCTTAACCTGTATCCCTTCACAGCTGTAATATCAAACGCTCAGTATTACATAAATTTTGACATACAGCATAAATCAAATGAGCTTATAAATCAACAAGGAGACTGAAAAAACACTCCCTGTAAAGCAAAAATATTTCGTGAGGGCTAAGACCTACACAGCAAATGTCTGAATCAATAGCAAAAAAGAGAATCTGCAAATCACGGAGAGTGTTACAGAGCAAAGGGTGCAATCAAAGACACGCAGGGGACCTGGCGGGGTCATCAGATCTGCCCCCGTGCCCACACTCACAGCCAGGAGTGCCTGCCACACTGGACTTGTAGTAGCAGTACAGCTGGCTGACGGTGTAAGGCAAGCTTCAGAAGAAATAAAATCTTACATTAATCCAGCTGGCACACATGGAAAAAACAAGACATGTTCTAGGGAGTGCCAACCCTCCTTCAGATCTGTCAAACCACGTAGTCAGGTTTCTTTATCGTGCTTTTAACCTCCACAACCTCCCCTGCCAGGGCAAGCTAGAAAGCTTTTTCTACTGTTTAAGCTGAAACTTTTTTACTGGTGTTTAAGCTCACTGTTTCTTGCCTTTTCCAGCACGGGCTGCTCCCTTAACTGTCTTGCATATAGCTAAAGACTGTTATCAAATCCTCCTTCAGTTTTCTCCTACTTTGGTTAAGAAACCAAGTTTTCTCGATTTTTGTCCTTTTGAGGGATGTTGCTCTGGCAGTTCTGAGATTCGAGTCAGAAAGTCCCACCAGTACCTTATCCCAGTATTAGCTTGCAACAGGAGAGTAAAAGAGCTGTAAGCAAGGAGTGCAAGCACAGAACATGCACATGGCAGTCATTTCTCTCCTGCTCTCCTGATACCTCCATCTGTGGCTCCGGCATTTCCAGGGTCAGGGCTGGTATTATTTTGATAACCCTTGAACGGCTCTAATCCATGAATTTACCTAATCACTTTTGAAACCAGGTACCCTTTCAGCATACTGTAGCAATCGGTTCTGCCTTTTAATTACGTGTATCTAATTATGTGCTATAATTTTGTGCCTATTTTGTGTATTTGGAATTTGCTTCCTGACAGCTTCACTACATGTTCTCCAGTACCTGTATCAGGACAGACAGTGAGCCACCATTCCCAATTAATCTTCTCAGTCATTTATGATACTGCAGATGTCCACCAGCTGTCTCTTTGCCACACTGTGGAGTCCCAGTCCATTTTTCTTCATACGGAGTTCTCTGATTATCCTCGTGCTCCTGCTACAGGTCTACTTTTTCCTTCAGGATTCAGGCTCCCATTAATGCAGACCATGACATAATGATGTCATCATGAGGTATCTATTTTTCTTAATAATTCTTCTCTTGGCTGTTTGCTTTTTTATCAGCTACTGAGCCCTGCACTGAATGTCCTCTCTCTTTGTGCAAGGCCATGACTACGTATTGGGAAAACGTCAGCAGCCTCTGGCTTCCATGCCTACTGCTCTTGGTATTAATGCCCCCAGACCTGGCAGGGGCTGCGCACGCCAATTCTGGATGCGTCCGAAGGCACACAAGCTTCTTCTGCCCTCACCAGTATGTCCTCGCAGCATCCTTTCGGGGATGCCACCCAGTTTCGGTTTCCAGCAGTAAGGAATCCACCAGGTTCACAGACAGTCTGCTGAAAGGTTAGACATCACCGTCACCAGAAGGGCAAGCAGGGGTTTGAATTCTGTTTCAGTGAAGTGGGCAGAATGGGGCCCGTCGTTACTTAGAAATTCTTACAACTGACCTTAACGCTCTGTTGAGCTGTGTGTGAGTGGCCACTTGAAAGCCACAGAACGGCACGACCCCAGGAAGGGCTGGGTGGGGAAAGAGCACTCTCCGTTATTAGCACACTGCAGTGCCATTTTCTTGCAATGTGTTTTGTCACTATTTCCTTCAAGTACTCTACTTCACGGGAGATTGCTCTGAAGTGCCTCTCTTTTCATCTTTCCCTGTTTTACATATTAAACTTCCAGTTCCAACTCCTACATAACCAACATAAAATTACCCAACTATGTATACTAATATATCTTCTAACATTTTCTAACAATTTCCTAAACGTCTTATTTGAAAAGTAAACCAGATGCATTTGAATGGACCTTTATAATGTGCAGGAATCACGGAGCGCCAATAACTGCAAGGTTTTTGTTGGAGTCGTTAATGTAATATCTGAAATATTAACAAAGCTGTCCCCTGTGTAATGAGCCAGCCTGCATTTCTTCAGCATGTTTATAATGAGTCACAGAAATCTCCTGTTCTGCACGTGTCCCTACTCAAAGAATTTCCCTTAGAATGCTAGTTGAAGATTTTCAGGAAATTACAATAGTTTGCATGAATTTAGAAATAGTCACATGCTTAGAACATATCATACTAGGTACTTCAGAAAGGAAACTGAGCAATACGTTTAAAAATAGCCAACGTATTGTATTTGATTAGTACAAGGTCATAGCACTCAGCACTTCAATTCCAGATTGTTCGCTCTTTTCTTTCCACTGTAATTTTATGAAACAAAAGTTTTATCACTAATTCTACCAAATAACTGTTTCAAATAGTAAACCTGGAACTGAAGATATTTAGGAAAATCTTCAGAAACATAAGCTTTTAAAACGTATGTAGTTATATCCCTTTTATGAGTGGAAACTGCTTTTCAACTTCTTGACCACTGAAAAAGTAAATAAACAAATATTTTATCAACAAAAGTTGATATTTGATAGACCTGAAGTTACATAGTATTAGAAGATGACATTTTAAGTGACTGCAAATTAATTTAATTTATTGAGTCAGCTACTCTTTGGAGTCAACATGGCCCACTGAAGGGCTGGGCTGTAAAGAGCTCACAATCACCACGTGGTTAGATGCACAGGAACTCGCATTAAAGGGAGCGGCTGCTGCTCAGTATGAGCAAGAGGCTCACAACCCAACCTAACCAATTTACTTCAAAGAGGAGCATCAAAGACCCATCTTGCAATGTATCGCCCATCTCCCCCGCAGTCTCACAAAACCAGCTTTCTCACACTTGAAAACAAGTCCCCACCCTCGATGAAAGCAGCAAACATTAAACAGCCCTGGGGAAGGGGTGAGATAGGCTCCAACCCAACCCAAAGCACTGGGGATCTCATTCTCTTGCACCTTCAAGGAGATTTTTGTCTGGACTAGAATGTGCTGACCTGAGGGTCCTGAGCTGCTTCATTTCTGGTGTATCTTGTAAGTCAATTGATTTAATATTATCCTGTTAATGACAAAGGATACCCAGATTTGCTCTAGCAGAACAAGAAGGAGCTTTAAGTATTAGCATGTGCTCCTCACCCACACACCTGCGTGGCCAAGCCCACCCCACAGCATGTGCACTCCATTGCACGAACGCTCCCCGACTGCTCACACAGCTCCGTAACTTACAGCCTGGAGCTGGGTGACATTCCCCTTGCCTGCCCTAGCCAATGGCCACGGATCTTCAGCTCAGCGTGACATTTCCTGCCCTCTCCCAGAGAGCTTGGGGTTCCTTCCCTATGACAGCCAAAAGGCAGTCCTCACATAATGTTCACGGAAGTCTGGGATAGCCGAGAGCTGCGCTATATCCCTGAAGGAAAAGAACAACAGTCCTGGAAGATTTCAAAACACTGCACTTTGTGACTAACATTGTTTTATAATGTTCCTTCCCATCCACGAGCTCTGCGCTAGAGGATCTTTGCTGCCCATTTGCCTGAACCCTGTGATGACTTTCAGCGTGGTGTTGAAGTTCTCGCAATGGGAAAGGCTCAGACCGCTTACCTTCAATAACACACTGATCGGGGACAGGAATTTTCCTCCCCATCTCCATGACGTACGCTTTCACTTTATCCAGGTTTTCCCTCAAGTGCAAGTAGAGCTTGTCCTGGTATTCCACGGGGTTCATCACTGCCTCCGTGCTTCCTTCGTGGGCCTTTTCTTTAGCAGATCCTGGCAAATTTTCTGATTCCATGTAATCGGCGCTTTGGTGTGAAACCAAAGAATTTCCCAGTTGCATTGCTTCAGTATCACCACTAAAAGGCAATTTGTCACTTTCTTGGCTAATGTAGATCTCGGTGAAGGAGATACCAGCAGTCATCTCCCCATTCTCCTCGTCGTGCCCACTCTCTGAGTTTACCCCCTTCATGCGGACTGCATGCAAAGCGAGGCTTTTGGACCTGGAAGGTGATGAAGGAAAGGAAAAATGTTTTGGAATAGAGGTAGGACACAAAAATCATCTGAACGTGCGCTCTTCCAAGTTACCTCTGTGTAGCTGGCTCAGAGCCGAGCGCGGGGTTCACTTAGCCAGAGGCAAATATCTTTTGATAAATATGCATTTCAAAAGCAAAACTCAAGCCACAGCTTTAATAAGCAAATGAAACTAAATAATACCCATATATCACATCTGCACGCCCAGGATGGAGCTACTCAAGCTATCTGCAAGTAACTCATAAGCCCAGCACTGGCGTATATGCTTTATTGATCACATCATAAAAATGCCATCCAGCAGCCATTTAACGGAACAGAGAGTCAGCCCCCAAGTCTCCACTGCCCCATACCTATGCGCTGGGGGTGAAGTTCAGCCACCGTAAGAGTAAGAAGGGTAGCAGTGAAGCGACTGAAACGGCAAATACTGGAGCAGGAAGAGAAAATCCCTGCTGCGAAGCCGCAGTGCACAGGCAGCCTAAGGACAGGGTGCACGTTCCTGTCTGAGCCCTGATCTCACCCAGGGGCCCGGGAGAGTCGCGCTCATCTCCACACAGCACGCAGGCACAGCAACCAACGCAAAATTTGATCCAAATACACGATACGTATTGTTAGCAATAACACTCAGGAGAGGTCTCTGTATCTTCCTTTCTAGTAATATCTGTATGCAAATATTTTCCTATCTTTCACGTTGTTTTAGGGCACAGAAGAGATTAAAGAAGTAATTTAGAAAGATTTTATCCAGCCTTTGAATTCATGGATATAAGACTTGGTTAAAATTAGACTTAGGATGCCCAAAGGTATCATGAAAATGGACCAAATTCTCAATGTTTGGATCAAGTGTTATTACAAAACTGATGTTCACGAAAACCACTCACACGCTTTACAGAGCCATACCTGTTAAATCTCATATCCTTCCTTTCTTCTTTAGAAACCTGGCCTAAACTGTATCTCCGCACTGAGCCAGGAGTACTGGTGTCAACATTTATTTTCTCTTCAAAAGCCTGTATTTTAACTTGAAGCTTTTCATCTTCCTCATTCCCATTCATAACAGATTTTAAATCATCGAGTGGCACAGAAGATTCTGTTTCAGTATCATTTTCCATCCTAAGGAAGTAGAAAGCAGAGATTTAATGCTGGCACGCTGTGTTCACAGTGGTGCTGACACTGCCTTTCTGTCTCTGACCCGTATTGTATATCTGGTAAAATAATTATGTTTCAGCAGAGATTCTCTTAGAGGTTGATTAATTATTATCAATAACATCTTCCTAGATCAATGTCTCTGTCAGATGGATCAGAAACGCTGAACATCTCTGACAACACTGGATTAGAAACTGCATGTGCTCTATTTGCACAAGCAAAACCCAGCTCTTTCCCCCACAGTCCCACAGCAAAAAGTTTTTCAACGGAACTTAAACCATTTCCTCAAGCTTGCTGAACAGGGACTTATTACATGATTTTCATAAACCAAAAGTCAAGCTAATTGCAGAGTTTATAGAAGTCTGTGGTTTTAAAGGTTTGATGAAAGTACATGCAGTTCCTACTGAATTATTGTATTCTGAGTAAGAAAAATATCTTTTAAAACTCAGCACATGGACAGAAACAGGCTCAGGAAAAGTTCTAAGCAATGCAGCTGAAGTTCAGCAAAAAAGAAAAAGAAAATGAAGAGTTAAAATGTAATACTGCAGGACAAGCTGTTTTATTTTAAATTTGATTGTTACATTAGTCTTAGAATATGTAACCTTTCAATGCAAAATTCAAAGATAACTTCAAAATAAATTGAAGGGAAGCTGTTAATCTTAAAGGACAAAAAGAAATCTGCTGTCAAATATACTGCTGGTAAAAATTTGCTTTCTAGTGATTAAAATATCCTCCGACTGGTGAAAAAACGCTGTCTTCGTTGGAGGCCCAGCAGTGCTACCGCGGGGGCGGGAGTCGCTCCCACCAAAGCTCCGTGGCACAGCCGAAACCCTCCGCAGAAGGCTCCCAGGGTGAAAGATCCACCACCCCAAGCCAGTGCAAGGGCTGACGTCACACCGATGTCACACCCTGCCCCAAGCACAGCCCTTCCCCTGCCCAAACCCACGTTTCCTAGATTATGGTTTTCAGTCTGAGTGCTGGATTCCCCCAAAACAGAGCTCCCGAAAATGGAGTTTGCTGGGTTTCTGTGCTGCTCACAGCCCGCGGCGAGACTCAGCACCTCCAAATATTGGGCCATTTGCCAGACACCTAAGCCTTGGGTACCCTCCCCTTGCAGATGCTGCTTGGCCTTCATGCCAATCCCAGGGGCCCAACAGCACGCTGCGGCAAAAGCACTGTTGCTCCTTCCCCCCTTCTCCAGGGAGGTGCCTTCCGCTAGGGATTTACGTGTTCCCGTCTTGCTCCTGCAACTGTGCAGGAACAGGACCGAAAAATCATGAAAGGCAGTACATGAAGACAACCAGAAATCTCTTAGAGAATTAAGGGGCACTTGACAGTGTTTACTGTTTAAACTCTACGCACAGCTCTAAAACAAGCTCGTTTTGCTTCTGATCATTTCTTTGTTGGTTTTTTTTTTCCTGAAGAGCAAACATCTGAACAGCTAAATCTACAAAATATGGATATGGAAAGCCAGAAGTGAGAGGTTTAACACAGCACTTTCCAAGCAGCAGACTCTCAACAAGTCATGCTCACAGTCTGGAAGCCAATTAAAAACTCCCAAATACTGCAAATTACCAAATGTAGAAACAAAGCATGTTTAAAAAAAACAACCATGAATACTGCATCACAAAATGCACTTTTTCATTTGTTTTGATAAAGCCAGTTCAGGATATTTCTCAGGGGAGTTAGCAAGTTTTGTCTTGTTTTGTTTTTATTTAGGCAAGATCTCATAATATATTAACACTGTAGAACACTTTGAAAAAAAATATTCTTCTGTAATAAAGAACCTTGGCATGACCTTTACTAACAAACCTTTCTGGAGAAATGGGACAAGATTTAATTTCTTAGAAAGCTGTCACTCCAACATAACTCCCAACACTGCTCCCATTGTGGGACCTAAGCCCTAAGAGAAATGTCTGCTACGGACGTACAGGCATATAAAGCCCTCTGGCTACAGAGAGGGGATTGATGGACTGATGGGATTGATGAATGACAGCCCCAAACCAGCAAGCCTCAGTGATGGCTGGAGACGAAAACGGCCTTTTATAACAGCACCTTTTTGTCCAGCATTCTCCGGTTGAGCTCTGATGGTTTTGTGAAGGAAATCCAAGAAAATGCTTCTGCTAAAGCAATGTACTAGTGAATCCCATTTGCCACACGTAAAGCCGCAGTAAGGTAGTGCGTACAGGGCTCATCGCTGCCTGGTGCTCCTCAAGCCCCCTCCTTGGTTCAGACCCTCTCGGTGCCCGGGATTTCCAAGCAGCTGTGGGTGGGAGGCAGCCCCGGCATGTCCCCAGGGACTGCTTGCTCTCACGTGTACCCACTTTCTGCTCGCATCGATTCCCAAGAAGCCAAAAGCACACATCCCAAGCGAAACGTTCAACGCAACCTCCACCCCACACCCAGCGGGACGCCTGGCAGGCCTTCCTGCTGGCCTCCCCTTCCAGCAACAGTAAAATAAACTATTGTTTGGAATCTTGGCAAGAGACATTCGGTACATTGCTGAGGTTGCTGGAGCAGGATCAGCTTACACCAAAGCTCAGGCTGTTTTCGAGAGGAAAGGGATGCACAAACCTATCATGAAATCATAAGGATCTGGCATGTAAAGATAGTATGTGCTACTCATCATTTCACTGCTTTTAAATTCTCTGTAGAAAGAGATGCAATTATACAGGTCAGCAAGTCAAGACCGATACATTAATCTGAAGAGCATTTCTTCGGACCACCAGCACCATTATCAACATCATCAGTCAGGTGCTTAAAATGGGAAAAAGAGCCTGCACAAATGGACATTGCTGGAAATACACTCGAGATGGGATTGCTTCCAGGGCTTCAACTCTGTGTGGATAGAGGCAACATGCATGGATCTAGTGTGGGTCCATGTGGTTCGTCAACGTGCAGACATAATCACCTCAAATACGACCAGCATGCAGGCATGAGGAAGGCAAGTGGAAGATGGCGACCTCAAAACCTCATCAAGAGCTTCCAAACATTGCTAGTAACCAGTCACGAGGACATCATCAGCCAGATAACGTCCAAGGCCGAGGTGCCACCGGGAGCCGGTGCCCTCGCAGGTACTAACGATGGCGGAGGTCAGGACAGTTTGATAGCCGATGGCGATGGACACAGGCAGCAGGCGGAGGGGGGGTTTGATAACCTGCGGGGCTGCGGCTCCCGAGGCAGCGGCAAGGGGGGGATGCTTCGTGCAGACAGGCTTCTTGGTACCTGCACCAAATTAAGTCACGCTGTCGTCCCTTACCAACATAGGAAAGTCTTACATGCTATTACAGCTCATCACTAAAAATGTTGATTTAAAGAAGGATGAATACAGTAGAAAATGAAAGCAAATGCACTGTAAATGTTCAAATGAAGTTCGGTGATGCCATGTGCTAGACCCATCTCCTTTAAGGAGAAAAGATTGCTTCATCCAGGCACTACACTAAAATGAGTCATGGTGGTATAGCCTGTTCTGCTCAGTTCTTACCCAGAACGAGGGCTTGGAAGCTTCATTAAATTTTCTTTCTCTTTTTTCTTTCCTTCTTTTGATTGACCATGCTATACTTCAAGGTTGGATCAGTCCATTAAAACTCTGTATGTGTTCTTAAAAAACACCTCTGAGACTAACTTGAAATTTTGTGACAGTAAGGGGCAACAGAGCATCGCATGGTTTTAATTATACTCTCCACTAACTGCATGTAAAATTCCCTCTGTCAAACAACTCCAAGCCAGCCATCGCTCTGAAGAAATCAGTTTCTTCTTATGTAAACACATGATTCTGGAAGGAATGGTTATAATCCAGTCACACATTTTAAAATCCTGTTTTCCTTTCACAGCATAAATACTCTGGATTGCTGCTCTTTAAAAAACACTGCAGTCCAGTAACTGCAGCAGCTCTGGAGCTAGGAGAGTATTTCTACGTCAACATTTGGACCAGTCCCATTGAGGCTAGTACAAGTCAGAAGAAACTCCACTTAAATCAGTGGAGAACTCCCATTTTAGCCTTAACCGCTGCTTCATACTTGTTCTTGTCCAATCTAGCTGCTACTATGTTTGATTCAGGCCTGAAACGTGAACCCAAAGAATATCTAAAAATTGTAATTGTGAAAAATCAGTGTTTCACTCTAATGTCTCATAGCCACATTGAGATAAGATGATGGCAGCTGCAAGCCTACAGGGAATCAGGGTCACAGAGGATGCGGCAGATGAAGCAGGAAAAACATAATTAAAAAAAAATAAAAATCAAGCGGCAGATTCAGAATAAGGAATGATTTCAGACAGGTTTGTTTGAAAGGGTCCAGGCCCTGCCACCAGCCCGAGACAGCTACTTGCGGGGCAGACATGGCCCAGGACACCGGTCCTCACTCCGAGGAGCATCAGGAACAGGTTTTTGTTCCTCACACCTGCCTTGTGGCGAGCACGGCTATACTACAGGGACTGTCCTGTCTTACAAATCAGCAATTCATCCACAGAAATGTTAAAAACTGCTAACAACAAAACAAACAGTGTGGAGGAACATCTATTTAAGTTCCTTCCACCGCAGAGATAAGGCCAAACTCTGCCCTTCCTTAAACCAAAATAAACTCCGAGCAGCTCCACGGCAGCCCTGGGATAAGGTGGGTGCATTTTCCATCGTCTGCCCCTCCGTATTGCCCCGCAGAGTCTGGCCTCACGGCAAATTTTAAATTCCAAAGACAGCAGTTACATTTTCATTTGCTCATATGCATGGCTGTGTTCAAACTTGTCGCTTGGAACCAAATGCAACTTCAACAAGCAAACAACCAAAGCCTTTTCCTTTCATGCTCAGTATAATCAGCAGAGGCTTTTCCCTGAAGGAAAAGGAGGAGGTTTTCTGAAAAATCCACCACAAAATATGATAATTTCCTCCCTTCTCCTCCCTCAGACTCTACACCCAAACAGTATTTTCCATCTGTAGGCACACTCCTGCAGATGAAGAAGCTTCTACTCCTCAGGAAAGCAAGTCCTTAACAAGGGGGGATTTCAGAGACAAACGGGGAAAACACAGCAACACCACCTTAATGAAAATATTTGCTTGTTTTTTACTGTTTTTTATCAGCTCTAGAGACAAATATTAAGCACAGAAGACAATACGAAATAGGCATGTCACAACATTTTATCAAATAAAGTAATTTTTCTATTGTAAATCAAGGGACCACGACGGGCTGTGTGAGTAACTATTATGTTTTGTTACTGAAGCCTGAATTGCCATACTGTTCCATTACAGTTCCCAGAATACTTGCCATCCTGGTCCCCTCTGCTAAGTGATGTCTGGCATACTCTTCTTCACAGTTGAACTGGATTAGTTTCGAGAACATGTAGGTCATTTCATGCTCACTTTGCTGCCTCCATTTAGGCTTTTTCACTCTCTTCAGTGAAACTTTTCAGAAAACAAGTGCCAAGGGCTTGATTGCAGCAGAGGTTTCTGCCACCAGGTGAAGTTCGGATGTTTCTTACAGCCTGGTTGCAAACTGGGGGACTATATCAGGGTTTCTCTCCTTTTTCATTTTTAACTCTCTCCAGGATACCAATCAATTGTTTCTTGCATGACCTCAATGTTTTGTCTCCAACTCTACTAGTCTGTCTCCAAGGCTATCCTTCATGGTTATGAGTTTTCTGACATCTGTGTTAAATTTTATCACAGAATTACTGTTCCTTTGTGCCCTCTTGACCTATTTCAGTACACACAATGCTAATTATAAGTCTCTCCCTAATTAAAAGTGACTACCACCATATATTTAAATAACACTTCTGTTCTTACTGTGACTAATGCAGCAACGCTCCCGATGCTTTAACCTTAGGATACATTTAAAAGAAGCTGAGTGAGCAGAACATCATTTTATACAAGCTTGAGAAATTTTTCAGACTGTTTTAGCAAACCCTTATCAGGGAGCTACGCCAGTCATTGTTCTCATCAGCTTCAGTGGTTATCTTCTGCAATAACTCAACGATAATTGTGTAGCTTGACTTCGCTGATTTAGTTTTAACTGAAGCTTTTTAGATTGCCTTAGCCTCCTTTTCTGAGACACGGCTTTCTTCCTGTTCTTTAAGTGCTAAAACTTGAACAGCTTCTTTATTCTTCAGTGCCAAATGGTGCAATTCTTGTTGATGATGTTCAGAGGTCATTCTGCCTGGTAGTGGGAAGCTGGTGTCTGCGGTGCAGCCACAGCTCTTACTGCCACCCTTTAATTTACAGATTTCTGTTTCAGTGTCCTGAGGCTTGCATTTGAAACACATTCATCGAGTTACTTCTACAAGTAAGGATGTTGCCCATCAGGTGTTTATAACTATTTTGTATGCTTACCTGGCCCAGTAAATTACACAAACCAATGGCTGAGTGACTACGTACTGGAACAATACAAGAGGGATATCAATATCGATTTGAAAATGGCAAAGTAGCAATTTATAGGAACTGCAGTACATCTTACTTCCAGCTGATTGTTCATTCATCGCAACTTCAATATATATAATACAAATTTATGCTGCCAGGCACAGAGATGGCTGTGGCTTTATCACACAGACACTAGATTTACCTGGCTCCTGATGCACTGTCGTTCTCTAGCTGTTGGACGAGAAGCTTGGCTATAGCAGTGAAACTGTTGCTCATGCGGTAGATATCTCTGCTCTGGGTGCCCAAGATGCTCGAGAAGGTGTCAGTGAGTCTCTTAATTTCCAGCAAAAGAATATGGTGAAATGAGTGCTCCATGTTGGCCAGCTGGTTCACCAAATATGTCAGGCATATTCTGGCTTGCTCCTAGACAACACAAGGAGATAAAAACAATTGTAAACAAATAAATTTGTTGTTTTCTTGTGCCAGGGAGGTTTGTGTGTGTGCTGCTGATTAAAACATTGTCATCGGGGAACAGTAGCTACCCCATGATAACTACCAAAAAGGCAACTGCGCAGCGGGCAGGAGTGGAGGGATTATCAGCACCTCTTCTTGCTAATGGCCAGAGGTTAAAGTGCCTCGTAAATCACGGGGGTTCTCTCCTTTCATTGCAATTCATTTAGGAGCGACACTCAGATCAGACCCGTGACTAACACTGCTACAGAGAGAAGTTTAAAATGAGATTTCGTTTGAAGACCTCATCACACACGATAAGGCACGGTCTGGCAGCTGTATCAATCACTGCCAACGCACTGAAGTCTGATATGCCCTCCGTAGCCAAAGTTTTGCTAGCCAATTTATCAGGGGGATGTGATCTCACCAATTTATCAGCCAGTTCGCATCCCCCACAAATCAGGATTAAAGGGGCCGTTTCAGATCATAATATTAAACATGCAAATATTTTGTAGCAAAGATACTTTATCATCGCTGCTTGGCAAGGGCACACAATTCCAGTCCCAACTATTTCTGTACGTATGTGCACAAATTCACATACTAAAACACAAACCCTGAAAGTGAAGAAACGCATTAGGGTTCCTCCGTTTTCACAGAATCACAGAATGGTCAGGGTTGGAAGGGACCTCCGTGGGTCATCTAGTCCAACCCTCCTGCCGAAGCAGGGTCACCTACAGCAGGCTGCACAGGACCTTGTCCAGGCAAGGTTTTGTTAGAATTATCCTAAGCGTATTAGGTTCCACAGTCCTAAAAACATCTAAGTGGGAAAAGCATCAGAGAAAGAAGCAATTAACTCAGGAGCTCATATCAGATCCTCCATGGGGGTAGCCGGGTACGGCTCCATGGAGCGCAACCCACTTGGTATTCTGCAGATTATTACAGAAATTGTGAAATATTTTGCTTTTAGAGCCTGTGCTGAAACACAAACAAAGGCACTTCAGGAAAATATAAAATTCTCTTCTTCCCAAAAGAGGAGGGGAAGTCATGCGCCATACGCATCCTCAGACTGCGCGGCAATACCGTTATTACCTCTTCTCTTCTGGGACCGTGTAACAGGCGAGAAAAAATTGCTGAAAGTTTGATTCCAAGTACAGCTAGGCCATAAAAATACACAAGGGAATTTGGCAGAACACGGCCTCAGCATCACAAGCGAGACATTTTTTGAAGAAAAAGTCAACTTCTCTTAAGCAAAAGAGGATCTGCTCCACTGTGCCGTGACAGAGATAAATGAGCAAAGCGTATCAGACAAATTGCTTCCCTTCAGCCATACGGGGAAAAACTCCAGCTATATCCTCAGATGTGTGACGGGACGAGCTTTTTTCTCAATGGTTTGAAAGAGCTTGACTTTTTGCTACATATTCACTAGTTTATTTGGAAGACGATCCTCCCTCCAAGAGATAAACACAGGCTCAATTAACATTTAAAACACATTTTTGTTTCCTAAACAAACTGTGCAGCAGACGTAACTGGAAGAGAAGTTTTGACCATTTTCATGTCACTTTGATCCAGCTGGAGTGTCTCCAGCCATGCTGCAATGCTGCTACTCGCCTGGAGTGAGGTAAAAGAACAATAAACTCTACTGAGTAATGTAATATGTAACTGTTATACAAAACTAAATTACAGCAAAATAGCTCAACATGAAAGCAGCCATTATCCCTGCCACAATTTTTATCCAAAAATTTTCAGAAAGCCTATCTGGATATACAGAACCCATTGTTATTTTAACAATGCATATTTTATGTATTCGTATATTTTTTCATAAGCATCCCTTGCATTTTCTGGCATTACATCTGCCAGTAGGTGAAGATGTAAAATGCAAGCAATGAGGTGTGGCAAAGCATTTTGCTTTGTCTTAAAATCAGGCTCAGGAGACCACAAAAGGAGATCACAAGGCTTTCAGGAGATCACAAGGCTTTCAGAAGTAACTCTGATCTCCAGTTGGTTCAAAACATACAGTTATTGGAAAAACAATTATTAAACTGTTCGACTGACCTGTGCCCCAAGATGCTGTTTTGCTTTGCATAAATTTATGGTTAAGGGACAAGTTCTGATTTCAGCCTCACCCATGAGAGTGTCACTGACATCAACAGAAGCGGTGTGTATAAACAAGCAGGGAGCCTTCAAAATAAAGGGATCTATTTTCAGCCAAACCTCTCATCTCTCCAGGGGTCTGTCTGAGCTGCCAAGGTGGAGAGTGCAGCTCAGTGAAAGCACAAGAGGTTGCTTCTAGAAGCCAGCAGAAAGGATTTTCTGCTCGTATCTGCAATCTATAGCAGAAAGGGCCAAGCCTCAATCCTTGCCACCTCTTTTCCCCAGGTAAACCTCCCATTGAAATAAAATGTCAATGAATAAAATTCCAGCACTCCCATTGCCGTTTCATTTCCCACTTGTTTTGCTTGGCTGGGAAGGGGTGCAGATTCATGCCTATAGAACTGGCAGCGTATCTGCAACACGGCTGCCTTACAGGAAAAGGAAGAGGGGGAGAAGTGACAACAGAGGTTTTCAGGAAGGCATTGCTGCAGTAGGCTGCAAGACAAGACCAGCAGCAGCACCTGTGTCTGCAGGGACCATTTTGTTGCTTGCACGTTCCTACTTGGACCTGATCTAAATCAATGAACTGGCTGCAGTAATGCTTGCAACTCAGCAGTCATGCTTAGATCAGAGTATTATTTTAGTTCTTTCTTGTGCGTGCACTCATTGTTATATACTTAGCCTTTAAGATCTGTCCAGCTTTTCTGATGCCAGATGTGTTTCCACTTCTTTTATCGCAGGCTGAGTGTCTGCACTGCAGTGAGTGATGCCCCACACATCAGTGAAATCCATGGGGCGTTCAGAAAGGCTTTTTTTTTTTTTTCCTTTCAAAAAGCTTGATCTGCATGGGAGTACCCAGAGAAAGGACCCACCTCTTGGCTCACGATATGGCGGGGGCAAAATCTCTACAACGGGCTGTCAGAGTAAAGCAAACAAAGCCTTTACAAGGGAAAAGGAAGACTATGAGAGATCCACTGTGTTACGAAACACACAGGAGCTGCAAGGACCCTTTGGTCACCATGTCTGGTCTGCTGCAACCCCAGGCCATCATGGACCAATGAAGGTCAAAAAAGCTTCTCACACCTCCACAGAACTGCAAGCCACAAAGCACTCGAGGTCCCTGACATAAAAAATCCTCAGGGTAGAGAGACAAAACTGAGAACTACAAGGTGAGAGAAAGACCATCAGTTATAATGTTCTTGTGTTGTGTTTGGACCTCTCCTCACCTGGAGAGCTTGACTTTGTTTTCTCTCCAAGACGTTCTCCCTGGCTTGAGGCATTAAGAGCCTCTTTCTGCCACTCCAGATCCTCTGCCCAGGACAGAGAAGACTGGGCAGAGTGGGGACAACCTCCGGAGAAGATCCAGCGGTGAGGATTCATCGTGTGTAACCTGCACTCAGGTGACAGGGCTGTGCAAGCCTGGCACTGATAGCAGGAGCCTCTGGTAGCCTCAGTGCAGGGGAACCATCAGAAAGCCCCACATCACCACTCAGCAGCCTCACGACTGAGACTGCTTCAACGGGGACTGCAGAAACAAAATCAAGTCCCTGGAGCACTGGGAACTACTCAGACATTTCAGTCAGGGCAGACCTTCCATTATTTGGATACTTTTTAGAAAAACAAGAGAGGAGGGGAGCCACGCGTCTCACGTCGGAAATCTCACCTCTGCCACCCTTTGCACGTTGCTTTTATCAATGTTTTTGAGTATCTAGTGAAAGATCTTCCGGATCCCACTAAAGCAGAGCCCACTACAAACAAATGAGAGGTGTGCCATCTCTGCAAACACGCAGCGCTCGTGGCGGCAGAGCTGGCTGGAATGCGGTCTGCTGCTAAGTCCGCAGCTTGCAGCTTCTTAGAAAAATAAGACACATGGCACGGGACATAATGCCAGTTACCTGACGCTTACAAGAGACAGACTGGAGATTATTCAATGCAGGCTTGTCCAGGCTGCGTGTGCAATACTTGTTAGCTATGTGCATCCGCACAAACCAACAGACAAAAAAATGTAAGAAGAAAATATTCTGCAAATCATTGCTTTGTAAACTTTACCGTAGTCTATAATTTTCAACAATATATGAAACACAACATGTCCAGTTGGTTCCTTGCTTATTCTTGGTATTGGTATAAAACAATAACAACAACAAAAGGTAAAATAAATTCAGTCCCTTTTAAGTAGCAGAACACGGCAGAAAACGAGCCTCAGAGACACTCACATGGGAAAAGCTCGTAGAATATGCTAAAATACACAATCTGTATTAAATCCCTAAATTCTGATCCCAGCAGAGCTCATTTGAGGATTAGCTAGTCACAAGCTGTAAAGCTTCTAGATGTTGACTCTGAAGTACCAAATGCAGAACTAAAGGTGGTCACCTGCAGCTCTTACAGTGGTAAATCTTGCTGGGGTGATGTAAGTAAACAAGGAGAGAACAACAAACTTCATTTGGCTCACACTCTTGAACGTGATTTTGGATTCTCCCCCCACGACAGAAATGAGATTTACAGAGCCAAGACAAATCTGGTTCATTTTAAATGATTATAAAGCTCAAGATCAGTGGAAATGGCAAGTGTAGTGTCGTCCTGCGTAGTACCCACAAGGATCAGACACCCATCGCCCAGCCAGTACCCAGTCAAAACTAAGTGCCAGAGGAGAAAGGATTGGCCTTATTGCAACAAGTGAAATCAGACTTGCACGACATCTATCCATGCCGGTGAAGGGCAGTGCAGAGGGGCTGCCCCCAGCCTTCTCCCTGCCTCCCACCAGGCTCCTCCGCTCCATGATACCCCCTGAAATTAGTGCAACTGCCTCATCTAAGAGTATGACCAAGACAATTCTGAATTATTAAAAAGGTTGTGCAAAGGAAAATTTCTCCTTGAGCTTCCCTGCATTGCTCACGTGTCTAGTTTTACCTTCAGCAACACGTAACCGGGCATAACATACCCTGATACCCTACAATGGGTTTGCCCAACGTGCCTACACAGGGTAGCGATATGCTCCAAGCTGCACCGCTGGTCCTTCGCTGTCGAGCAGAGCCGTTGCCCGGACGCACGGGCAGCTGCCGGCGAGCTGGGGTACAGCTAACCCCCCATCACCCTCCACTCCCAAGATTTAAAGGACTAACTTTGGTTAGAGGCCAAAAGAAACTCTTTTCTTGGGAGAGGAAAGTCTCTATGGAGATTCTCCGATGACCACTGTCACTGATGAGAGCACATCGTTATCTGTATCTAAACAAGAGAAGAACTGTCATCTTAAAGACAGAAGACGAACATGTGGAGGATTTTCCCCCACACAGTAAAACGATGCCACTTTTCTCCCCTCCCCCCTCCAAAGTGGCCTCCAGTGGAGTCAAAGGAAGGACAACCAAACGGTCTGCTTCAGAACAGCAAAAGCTCCAGTGAAATCTCTAGCCTTTACACAGACAAACTCCAGTTCACTTTGTGTAAATTTGGCCTCAAGGATCACTGAAAGGACATGGGAACTGTGGGATTCAGCTCTTTGCTGAAATAAATTATCCAGGTTACTGTATGGCAGGCATCAATGCCACACTTCAGCAAATGGTTAGATTTATTGCATACCATTCATTTTCTGCTAATTTTGTCACAGCCATAAAAATTTGACTCATTCACCAGAAACACTTTTAAGTTTAGCAGAACATTATTTTTGCATTTACAGAGCCGTGATTTGAGGTGGAAGGAAATCAGGGGTGAAAGACACAGCAGCTCATACCTGGGAATGCAAATAAAATCTCATTAAAAACCATGACCTGTCCTAAGTAAGCCTAACCAGTCTGGTGTCCTCAGGACACCCAGGGTCTTGAGCAATCAGGTAGTATACAAGCTCGTGGTGATAATCTCCTCCAGGCTGCATTTTTAGGAGTGGGGGATAGCAGCAGGGCAAGACGGGTCTCATCAGGGTCTAAGGCATTTCCCAGTCCCAACAGGACAGGGCTGATGTCGGATCTTCACGAGCAGCATCCCAAGTGGTGGAGAGCTCCAGGCTGCTTGTTGGAGCTGGTATTTTGGGGAGGGCAGAGAGCTCTGGGACCCGAGATCTGCTCGACCATTTCTGTACACAGTGTGTTTGAGTCTGTCCATGGCATCTGGATTAGGTGACCATCACTCCTGCATCCAGGCTGCGCATTTATGACTAAAGCAGAAATTGCAGTGCAAATTAGTTATGCTGCCATGAAACTCCCATTTTTTTTTTTTTAGGAGTTTGTCAGTATAAATTCTTTTTAGACATAAAGTTCTCCTTGGTTCAGATCCCAAACCAAGTTAACAGTGAAGGTGTTCCTGTGATGAGACTTGAGCCCAGCATCACTACTGAGCACTTTAATTGTAAAGATATAAGTATCCAATTAACTACAGCTACAAAGCCAAAATATCAGGATTACACTATACAAGGAAGCTCATATTTCACTGCATGATTACAACATTCCTGAAGGCTAAATGCATCTAAAATATGATATGATATGATACAAAAGGTGTGCAAAGTACCTTTTTCTTTTTCTGTGCCTTTCATTTCACATATACATACACTGCAGCCTAGCTTAGCTAAGCCCCTGGAATAATGACAGTTATGTGCTTTTATTGAATGGGAGGTTTAGCCGTTCCACAAAGACAATTAATACAAACAGAACATATACATGCACAGAAAGATATATACAGCAAATAATAATAATAATTTAGATATTTCTCTTTACAGTTTTGAGAATTTAAGTATTCATCTTTTTCATGCTCATTAAGCTCCTCTACAAAGTTTCTTTCTTTCCCACTAATGTGAACCCCATTTCTGCAGAGCCTCGTTACTACATGACTGTTCCTTGGTCAGAAGGCCCGAGGGCAGTTTCAGTCACTGAAATACCAGATCTGGTTTTTGTGCTGCTTGCTCTCCTAGCCATACTGGTGGTGTTACAATCTAGACCTGTTGTGGCCTTATATCCAGGAATTCGTTCTTGTAGGGCAGTCCAGTTACTTGTGAAGAAAGGAATACTTAGCTGTATTACTTTATACACAGTTTAGGAAAAAAAACCAAACAATCCACCCACCCCTAAAACCAAACACCAACTTCTTTTGCTTCTAAACTTACCTCATCAATATGTCCAACAGCTCCAAAGATCTTTGCTATTTGCCCAATCAAACTTGGAAAACTCTCACCAATTTCTTTCAGTGTCAGAAGAGAAGCAGCTAAGGCTGCTGGTTCATAGCTGGATATTTCTATAAGTATGTTTAGAATAATGTCACTATGGTTAGGGTCTCTCAAGTGTCCAAGTAGAAACGGGATACACTCTTTCAGCACCTATTTAAAAAAATATCAGAGAGAAACAAACTTTAAATATATTTTAAATTGTGAACACATATAACCAAAAGAGGTACTGTACACCAGAGTGACAAAAATAAAACACTGGACTTTGATTTAGTAGAATAGTTTTCCACCCTTGCTGACCTTTGCACGAGCTATTGTTGAGGTCAAATGAAGTTCAGCTCAACATATGGAATAAGGGTAAGCTGCAGCCTTGAAATATTGCAGTTATGCATGTATAAGTAAGGAAATGCCCAACTGTTAAAAAAGACAAAAAAAGCCCTCATCAAATATTTCCCTTGCTCTGGGCCAGTCCCCTACTTTATTGATTAAAGCAACATAAGACTTATCCTTCCCCAATGATACAGTGAATTAAAATACTAGTAGAAATTTTTGGTTTCTACCGGAAACTAAATAACGTGACAAGGTTAATAGATGGAACAGAATAAAAAATAAGAGGCAAGATCCTCACTGAAAAAAAAAATGCTGTAGGTAAGTTGCAATTTCTTACAACACCACAATTTTCAAGAGGTCGAGGGTGTAGTTCTTAAAATCATCTTACAAACAGGATGCAGTGTATACATCTATCTGCTGAATGATTATTTTTCATATAAACACACATGTACACTAACATACCTCTGATTCAGCAAAATGGTTGCATCAGCGTGAAAGGCTGGACAACAGATGGAGCATAAAGTGACCCGTCCTTCTGTTATTTTTTTGAGGATTATCATGTCCCACATGGTTTATTAGGTTTAGTAGGCATGGTGGTGATGGGTTGAAGGTTGGACTTTGTGATCTTAGAGGTCTTTTCCAACCTTAATGATTCTATGGTTTTAGCAAGCTGATACCTATTGCTCTGGCAAAATACTGCAGGAGGGTGGCTGAATAAATTCCAGTAGTAATAAATACTCATAATAATGATAATACAAAACAACTTCAGTCATGGCAGCTCCAGGGTGGAGCTCCACAGTAGCCAGCGGTGCACCCCAGCCCCCTCCGGCTGACAAGTCGCTTGCTTCCGAAAGGAGCTCTGTTTCATCTGGGACTGGGTATTGCAATAACGCTTCCTTGGCTACCTGGGGGAAGATACTTAACTACTGTTTATTCTTCCTTTCCGAAGATTTTATGAATTTCATAAATTCACAAAGCAGGTAGTTTTGTGTCTTGTTCTAATGAGCTAGGTGCCGTCAATGACATGCAGTTTCCAAAACATGATATATTTTGCCTTAGATAATTAATCTCCAGTTCACTTTAATCAATTCCTAACTCATTTTAACTTTCCTTGAGATATAATTTAATACAGTTCATATATTCTAACAGAAACTTTGTTATGGGAATACATACTCAGCTGACAGAGGAAGAGCCAAAAAGGTTGAAAACTGTTCCAGTTTAACACAAACTTTTTGGTCCAGCAGAGTCATTGTTATGTTCTTTTTATGATTAGATAAAGAATTTGGAATGGAATTAAAGAATTCATGAGGAATTAGCGTAGGAAAGTACTGTCATGCATGTTACAGGACTCCTCACTGTTTGGAGAGCAGCTAGCAGACAGACCTTGCCAAGTCATCTGAAACAAATAAACTCCTCCAAAAGGAGGTGTAGCACTTAGCAGTAAGACCTTCCAAACACGGTTTTACCCCCAGTTCTTTTTTCCGAGCCACGATCTGGAGGAGCCTGAAGAGGTGGTGCTGTTCGGCTTGACCCAGCTGAGCCATCGGTGCCACCAGCTCCCTCAGATGGAGGTTTATCGGCTGCGGTTGCTTCTCGTACAGCGCAGGCAGGACACGCAGCAGCATCCAGTTCCCTGAGAACAGAGCAAGTGAGAGGCCACGGCCTTACCGTATGTACATACCTTACAGCAAGAGAGTGCCATAGAAAATCAGCACAAACCTGGAGGCACCAGTTTTTAAGAGTCATCAGCACAAAACCAGGGAGGCATATACCGGACCAAGACAACAAATAAATAAAATAAATAGAATGAATCATTTCAGGCATAACAATGTAGGTGTAAAAAAAAGAGAAAATCAAATTAATTACAATTTTCATTTGCAAGTACAATATCATGAGAAGGCTGCTTAATGAGCTTTCAGATTTGGATGATACTCTGTTGAGTCCTACACCAAACTAAGTGCCATTTAAATTAACAACAACAACAACAAAAAGGCAGCTAGAAAGCACACAAAAGCTATATTTCCCCTTTGTTGAAATTCAGACTTTCAAATTAAATAAGCAGCATATGGAAAGTATAGTTGGTTATTAAGAGAACTAAACATGCATGACAGTAAATTGGAACATAAATAGTTAAGAATGCCATTTCCAGGAATAGAAAGGAGCCAGAAAGAGTCAACTGCAGACAGACAAAGATATGTAAAACCCTCTGTCACACATTTTCTTAAGATGTCTGTGCATAATTCAGTTTGAAGTCCAGGCTCATACCAAAATATATAACTTCACATTGCTCTACATGCCTGCCTCAATACATTGAAGTTTCAGTTGAACAACATATGGAACACATCTGCCTATTGCAATGTAGTATAGCTCCTTTTTGTAAACCCTTGAAAGTCCTTAAGGTCTCTCTGGATTTGGTTTCCAATAGGAACTAGCTCTCTGGCCTGCTGCTTTTTCTCCCATTTAAATCTGAGCTTTACAGTTTTGGAAGATAAGCAGGTCACTTCATGGATGGTAGACAAAGGATATATGGGTCAGACCGGACCACATCCTGCTCTTGCCAGATACAGAAAACGCACCCCAAGACACCGTTAGGTCTTTCAGCATCACATCCGAGCCAAGTAACTAACACATAATTCATTGCAGGTTCAGACAACTTTGAGTCGAACGGCTTGTAACGATCCCGACGGGGTCCTTATACTCGGGAGGGGGCCTCTGCGCTGTTCAGCCAGCCACACTTCGGCATCCTATCCCGCAGCATTCATCCTGCTGGAAGAGCTGCTGGCTTCTCCTTGAAGGCAGCGCTGAGCCTTTCGTGCAGCCGCTGCCGTGCTAAAGGCAAGGGTCAGATCCCACCTCTAGTCCCACGGACACAGCCAATTCCTGTCTTGTTCTGATCTACGAATAACGCACAAAGGCCAGTTGCAAAGGAAAGATATTTGCTGACGAATTACTCTAAACATCTAAACAGATTAGCAAGCTGTGGAGTTCTGGCCATTTTCTAGCCACATTCTTTGTGCAAATCTCTTCCTGATGTTACAAGTGAGTCTGTAAAAATGTGTCACTTTTTATTTTATGAATGTCACTAACGTACCGTGGGATTCGTGCAAAGCGCCAGTTCACCCAAAGTTAGAACTAAAATGGCAAAAGGATGTATTTACTTAAACTTTTCTAGACTGAGCTTGAAATTGAACAATTTTGTAACTAAATGCACTAACGATTATTTTCTTCTCCAGACAATTTAGCGCTTACAGAAATGAGTCCTGTCTTTGCACTTCCACACGCTTAGTTTCCACTGGAGGTTTTCTGCCCATATGGAACAGAGCTCTTAAGCTCCAGCTGAATTTCAGCAATGGTAACAATTGCAAAAGATGAAATTCCCATGTTCCTGCATGGGCAAAATTAATCTCAGCTGTAAAAGTGTAGAGGGTAGGAATACAGCAGAGACGAACCAAAACTAGCAGCTTTAAACGAGGAAAGACGGCCGCTAACCTGAGCCATGCTACTGCCTAAGCCAGGGCGTCACAGGTCGGAAGGTCTCTGGAAAGCAGGGCTAATCATTCAGTCTGAGAAAACGAGGCTTTGAGGCATCGGCTGCGTTAGAGGAGCGATGCCATCTGACATGACACAACGTGATGGATGGCAGCCACGAGACTGCTCTGAACAAACACACCTCGTGCAAACGCAAATTTGGGCAGCTTCCTCCGGTTATCATACAGCAAGCATTACTGGGTTTACATTCACTAGCCAAAATAAACGAAAAGCAAAGGCAAATTAGAGAAACACCATCACTTTGGAGTGATATTTAAATGACCTGACACAGAATTACTTTTAATTGAATAACCTGGGTATACAAACTCGGAAACAATCCAAGCAGACATCACAGTTTGTGTCTGTTCTTCATACAACTTAAGAAAGGTCATGAAGCACAGCCCAATTCACTATTTTCTTGTATTTTCATGTTTGAGTTCACTCTGAGTACCTCTTGCCGTTTGTTTGTCACACCTTTCCAGTTTCTAAGGGATTTACCCACACGCAGCTCACCAGTCTTTTGATTCTCAGAGCTCGGGCTGTCAGAGGCAATACTGAGCCCCTTACCAAGTAATTCACTTTTTTCCATCTTGCTTCATTGGTCTCAGCCTAAACTGAGCCTGAAAAGTATGTTTGTTGTCCGAGAACGGAAAAGCATTACGCTCAACTCCTTAATCACCTTCTTTCCCTCTTCCTTCCCCTACCACCCTTACCCCCGACATTTTCGAGATTCGATTTTCTCAGACTTTCCACGCAGACCACACGCTGGGAATTCTGCAATTCAGGCAGACGCTAACATGCAGCTGGGGATGCTCGATGACTTCGCACGGCTGGCTGCAAGGGAGGAGGCAGGTCCGGTGGGACCAACCACCACCGCACGCTGGGATGGTGCCAGCCCGCCCAGCTGCCCCAGGACCCTGCCCCGGGTGTGTTTGGGCCATGCTCCTTGCACACAGCGACGAGCAAAGGCTGCCTCGTGCTCAGTCACTGCTCTGCCCGACCCAGCGGCACAGAGCCCTTGTGAAATACATGAGCCTGGTAGCACACCGCACACTGAACACGAGCAGGAGGAGCTCTCTAAGCTACACAGCCATGTTTTACATTCACTCCAGATTGAGTATTCGGAGGTAAAAGCCCGTGCACCAAGACTAATTTTTTTTCCCCAGGATGACTTAACTTAGGCATATACCTCCACAAAAACGCTCACCTCTACCAAATTTTCGAGGTTTCTAATGTGTTGCTTCAACGTTACCACTTGTTATTTGCGTTTGCAGGAGAGCAGCTGGCATGCGGAACCTCGTATAGGCATAGGGTGACACAGTGAGACAGCTTGGCACGGAGGCACAGCACAGTGCCGTGGCCAGCAGCCCAGCACACAGGTAGCCCAGGTTTGCACCAGTGAGGGAGGCGTGTGGAGCAGCAGCCGGCGGCCCTGGGGTGCAGTGGAACAAGGCTGGAGGAGCAGGCAGAAGGGTTTTTTTGACTATTCTCTGAATACTTCACAGCCAATATATAATTTGTACCATATTACCCCTAACCTCACCTAAGCAAAGCACGTCTGAAATAATTAATGGCCCATTGAACTGATGAGCTTTCCAGAATTTAAAACAGATTAACACCTAATACCAATAATACTTAGCACCAGATTAATGTCTAATCCAAAAGTGCTTTGTTTTGGTTTTTTTCACAGTTAACAGAAACAACTCTAATCATGCAGCTGCTAATCTACATGCTCCCAGAGCAAGGTACTAGCGGTAACATATTAGCCATGTCGTTGTGATGTTGTTATTGGTAATTAGGGCTAGAAAAACAAAAGTCTAACAAGCTGTCTTTATGAGTTCTACTTTATCGCTTAAAGCAATAAACTGCTAATATGTAATAGAAGTTTTTATACATAGCTATCAAAAAAGCTACAATATTTAGGTTAAACCATACACATGTATCCAAACCAACTAAGGTACGTTTACTTTTCTGCCAATCTCTTCCAGAGCCCTGGCACGCACCAACTGCAAAACGAGTTTGCAGAGAACCCTGTTGTTTCCACAAATAACTCAAAACAGGGTAACCGATGCAGCCGGCGCTCGCAGGCAGCGAATTCCAAGTGATTTCATCCCCCGCTCTCACCCTGGCATCGCCGCGCGTTGCTGCAATCTGTTCTCGGAGGGGCAGCTTTCCCCGGTTCTTCCCCTCCGCGAGTCAGTGCATGTCCCCCCAGCGCAGACCTGGAAGGCTGGGATTGAGCAAGCTGCACGCCCCTTCTCTGCTCGGCCAAAACCAACAGTCAGAAGCGCTCCGGTTACAACACCGCCGCTCGCATTGCTCATTCATTCACGCTGAGGCGCTCGGAGCATTTATTAGGGGCTCGCTGCCTCTCGCTCGCAGGCTCGTCTCTGCTGAAGCCCGACTTCGACGTGAGCTCCAGGCAGCCCGGCTATTTTCAGGAAGTGGCTAGAGAATGCTGCCCCAAGAAATACTTTCTCTGCTTACGCTGTTCTGTGTTTTCAGGGCTTCTGGTTCTGTTCTGGATGAAGATGGTGACTATGATCTCATGTACGTGAATTTGGACAATGAAATCGAAGGTCCAGTTCTGGGTACTGAGGAAAGTAAGTAAATTTAAACTTAATTTCTCTTAGGTGCAGAATTGCATTCTTTGTTGCTTAGCTATTGTACCAGTTATTACCACAAACATAATTTCTTTTTTTTTCCAGAGAAAGACGCATGTGCTTGTATTAGTAGATTATTATGGACAGCAAATGCTAAAGCACTCGGATGGTGTGCCTTGAAATTGCTTTATATTCTTTATTTTTCAGTTTTCCTGCAAAAGACTGCCGGTGCCACTTAGTTTTAAAATTGCTATAATACACAGTACTTTTCTGTTTTGATATAAAGGGAAACACACTGACAGTCTGGAACACATAAGCCTTGCGCAGAGCCAGAATTTGTCAAACACTCCTCCTGTTTAAAAAAGTAAGTACAAAGGAGCAGCAACATCTGTATCTTCCATTCCAGCTGTTTCGTGCGACTGTCAGCGAGAACACACCAAGTGGGACAAGCTCTTCATCATGCTGGAGAACTCGCAGATGAAAGAGAACATGATGCTGCAGGCGGTGGACGAGATCCTGAAGGTGGACCTGCAGACCCTGAAAGTGGAGCTGAGCCAGCTTGCTGCCAACCTCGCGGGCACCTTCACCACTGCTGTTGAGAAAGTCACCTCCCACGCCACATCACAGGTAGAGCAGGCACTTGCGAGGAACAGTGGCCAAGCTGAAGAAGCCCAGAGGCTTCACGAGTCCGAGCGAGGAAAGGTTCTCGAGCACATTCTGCTGCTGGGCCACAATGTGTCCATCGGGCTCGACCGGCTGGAGAGTGCGTGGCTGAGGAGGTCTGAGGCGGAGGCTCAGGAGACGGCTTTTCAGCAGGACAAACTCAGTCCCACCAGAGGAGACAATCTCATTTTGAACTCTCTGTGGAAGGAACTACAGCAAACCAGAGCAGAACTGAAGGCATCGCAGAAATGGGCAGCTCAGCACTTGCTGCCAGCAGGTAAGTCCACGTGCGTGATGCTTTATGGAGAGCTCTCTTTGGTGGGCCTGTCCCAACAGCCATCCTACAAACACTCCTCCTCAGCATCTTCCTCTGCACACAACTCCAGAGCAATCTTACAAACAGCACAGCAGCTTTGCGCAGCCTGTACATGCAGGGAGGAAACCCTTAACTGTTCTCAAAAAAAGAGGCACTGAGCTTTTCAAACGTGGGATCAATGAAAGGTTTAATCAAAGTCCTTGCACAGGGCAAAGCCAGCTAGGATCCCACCTTCTGCAGGCTCCCCCAGATCAAAACAGTTGCCAGAGAGCAATGAACATCTTTTAAAAGTGCAAATTATGTTCTCTCACCTTTTACCTTCCCAGCTGGTAACTCCTACACATACGCACTAGCCACTGAGCTCTCCTGTTCTCTTCATGCATATACCCATCCTTTCCCCTTCCTAAACTAAATGTTGTCTCCTCACCAGCTCCAACCGCCCAAGAGCAGAGCTCGAGCCGAGGACACGCTGCTGGTCTCAACCAGCTAAGCACGCTTCCCGCAGCAGGGAGGGCAGGTTCACTGCATGCAGCTGTCAGGACAGAATATTTCCTCAAGCACAGAAATATCAGTAACGCTGTGGTATTGTTTGGGTGAGGGTTTTTTTTCCCCTTCCAAAATGTTTGCATTGGTCAGCAAGCATTGCAGTGGCCATAGAAGACAAGCTCATATCTCAAAATTTGCATCAGTTTTTCCTGTGCGCTGTAATGTGACCTCCAAAAAGTAGGTAGAGCAACGTGGGTATGGCAGAGCAACCCCCCACCTATTTAAAGTGTGGGTGCAAAACTGCTACATGCACAATATAACTACATTGAATATAACTCTGCCTACCAGATAGCTATCACTGCGTGTCTTCTAAAGGTTGACATGTCTTTAACAACCACACTTTCCACAAACGTAAGTTACTACAGCTTAAAAACCCCACAGCAATCCACACTGGCAGAACCCTGCAAGTGCGTGTGAATAGCAATTAGGGGTGCAGTTCCACCAGCCTTGCCAGCGACCCTTGGCAGCACCACCAGCATGAGCTTACACAGGTGAGCAAGGAGGAGCGCTTCTTGCAGCTGCTGAAGCAACAACTTCCACAAGCCTGTTACAACACAAACACAACAGGAGTTTACATCAAAGCGTTTTACAATCTAGCATGAATCTATCCTTTCATGTAGGGCATGGATTCAGCTTTATAAGTAAATTACTTTTACTCCTTTGTTTATCATAACATTTCAGTAATTTTTGTGTACTAGGAACAGATCTTACAGCATATTCCTTTTTTCTCTAACACATGACTCTTGTCTTCCAGAAAGCATGATCTCATTCTTTATCTCCCTCCTGTAACACAGCCAGCCTCGCAGTGAGTTACTCTGCACTAGGTGAGAGTAAAAAAAATTGATCAGCATCAAGGATCTCAGTCTTATCAGTGGAAATTCAGATTATTTCCACTGGTCCCTACACAGTTTTATATAAAATGTTCTTATTTTTTAGTTTAAAGGACACACTTTAAGTACTTCCAGAGTCTCTCTCTGGAAATTTTTTTCCAAGGGAATTTTTAGCAACTGACTTTAATTTCTCACATCTTGAATTACTGCCAGCCACACTCTTGAGGGTTTTTCTAATCACACTTTTTGTTCTTCAGTGAGGCTGGTTTTAATTTTGTTTAGGCCTTGATAATAAAGCCTGAAAGCTTGCTAATTAAAGGCTTTTTCACAATAGCTTTCCTAAGTAGCATTTGAAGGACTACCCCCAACAGTTGCTCCCTGACTCTGCCCCTCCTCAAAAGGGCCGGTGAAGAAATGTAAAATCTGCTCAGAGCTGGAAGGAAGCAGTCTATGAAATAACACAGCAGCGCAGTCCTGGAGGACACAAAGAGTCCTTCATTCACTGAAGTAGAATTTTCCACACATGTTTTAGACATGTTAGACTCTCTAGCTTGTTTAAACAGGAAATGAACCAGCTTAATTGTAGAAGGGGGCTGCTTTTCCCCCATGCCATCTAGAATATTAAGTTCTATACAACTCAGCAATAGTACATAGAATACCAAATATAGCTTGTGTTTAGTCATCATGAGTTACTTCTCCAAGTTTCGTAAATTTCTGTTCGTGGTTTTTAACTAATCTGATGCCTATTATCAACATAGTGATTAGCTGGAGATGAGCTGTTTTGAAAATATCAGTTGCCTTATACATTTCCCACACTTAACGAGTGCCCATGAAAGTTAGTGCCCAACAGCCCTAAGTGCCGGGTCAGAAAAGGGAGTCACAATAATCAACACACACATCTCAGCATGCTCCTGCCAACGCTCCCTGCGCCTGCTTTCCTGCAGCCCCTGTCCCCTCCTCCTCGGCTGCGCAGTCATCCAGCGGACAGCCGCAGGCCACTGTGTAACCACTCGTGACACAGCTACCTCCTTTAATTACCTAAAGTGCTAATTTCTCTAGGTGCCCCAGCAAAAGAGCAGCTCTCCTAGGAGGCGCATCAGAGCAGAGATCCTCAGGGAAGCCCAGCTTCCCAGGGCAAGCGCCAGGGCAGACAGGCAGCATCAAAGCTCAGCGACACTTTGCATGGCACAGGGCTACACAACACACTACTTCTGCAGTGAGGGAAGAGCCAGGCCTTACTCCCGCAGCCCGGTTAGCCCCTAGACCCATTGCCGTCGTGTTTGGCAAATCCATCCATGAGATCTGACAGCTTCTTCCAAACCTCCAGCCCAGTGGATGAGCTGAGCTCTCAGCTCCCTTTGAGAAGCCCGCGAGTGAGCATAATACAAGGGTCCTAACTGTGCATGTACAAACAGACCAGTTTTTATTCACCTAACAATCTTTCTAACTTTTTCAGGGTGTGAAACAGCAATTCTGTTCCCCATGCGTTCGAAAAAGATATTTGGAAGCGTTCACCCAACTGCTGGAATGACCCTTCACTCCTTTACTGCTTGTATCTGGATCAAGGTGACTGAGGCTTTGGACAAAACTATTGTCTTCTCTTACGGAACCAAGCTAAACCCGTATGAAATCCAGCTTTATCTCAGCCGGGAGGCTGCAGTGCTTGTTGTTGGTGGTGACCAGCACAAGTTAGCTGTCAAAAATGTAGTTGTTCCTGGGAAGTGGATCCATCTCTGCGGTGCCTGGAGCTCAGAGAACGGATCCGCATCTCTGTGGGTGAAGGGAGAGCTCGCAGCCATGGCCTCGGACATTGCTGACGCTCACGCCATTCCAGATGGAGGGATTTTGCAGATCGGTCAAGAAAAGAACGGCTGCTGCATTGGAGGTGGATTTGATGAAGCTTTAGCCTTCTCTGGAAAATTAACTGGCTTTAACATGTGGGACAGAGTGCTCAGTGCCAAAGAGATAGCAGCACAGAGCGGAGAAGATGCATGCAGTATCAGGGGCAACATCGTCGGGTGGGGAGTCACAGAAGTTTTGCCATACGGAGGAGCCCAGTACGTTTCTTGAGTTCTGACAAGGCAGTTCCTAAAGCAGAGAACGTATTTCGTGAAGAGCAGAATGCCAACACATACAAGGAAACAGAGCCACAGGAGCCTGCGTCTCGCAGAATGCCAACACATACAAGGAAACAGAGCCACAGAAGCCTGCGTCTTGCAGATTCCCAAGGAAGATTAGCAGTGCAGGTTTACAAAACAAGGTACTGTGGAGATGGGATTTGATCTCTGCCTGCTGTTTTGGCAGAACACTGAAAAAACCCAAGCATATCAAGGTGTGACATTGGCAAACCTGTTCCCACGGCGAGACAACCGCTGGCTCTCTAGCATAGTGTTTTCTGATTTATAGAAGTGCCACTGCGGACGTTTCGGACCCGAACAGTGCTCCTGGCATCCCTGCTGCAGCAAACACATCGGGTATCCAGCTGACCAGTCTCTGCATAACAGACATAGGGCTGCGCATCTTCCTGGCTCCTCCAGTCATTGGCTTTTATAGTGCTGATGTGAATTGTACAGAGGAACCACATAAACCAAGAAACGTGGTGTTTATTAATCGTTGTTACTAATTTGTAGAGTATGACAAAACTAGCTCCTTGTTTAAAGCATTATTTATGCCACAGATTGACCTAACATATAAAAGTAATATCCGCCACCATATTCTGATGTTACATTTTGAGAAAATGCAGCTGTATTATATTGTAAATTGACTTTGCAATAATTTTATTGAAATTATTTTTGTAAAGTTGTTCTGTAAATAAAGATATTTTACTAAGCTAAAACTTTCCACACCTCCCATGAACTGGAACTCTGAAAGTAAGTACCAGTTGGGAATTTTTCCATGTTTTGAACTATGCAGGTTTAGCTGCTAATAGAAAAAGAACATAAATATCAACATCTCATACGGAGACCCTCAGAGGACCAAAATCCAAGCATTAGCCAGAGACGGCTGTGAAGGCCTGTCATGATAACAGTCCCTCTTGTGAACGCTGCCACGCGCAAGGACCTGCCACTCTCCCATGTGGATGTGGTCGCTTGTGCAGAAGAGATGCTCTGACATATTGTCACACGTGCCGTGAGCTGAGGCTGTGCTAGCGTGGTGCTTGGATGCTGAAGGAAAGATTGGTTTTGAGATATCCCCAAAGAGAAATCAATCAGTACCCCATGCATAATACTGGCCTTCTGAAAAGGACATACTCTGTTTTAAGATACTTTTAGATAGCCAAAGTAACCAGCCTGTCTGATTCTAACAGGATGTTCGTACGAGGCAGAATTGACGGCAGCAGCTTTCTTCTCTCAAGTTTGCACCCTTATCCAAAATCCACTGAAAATATAGGGCTGGATACAGTGCATAAGAAGCAGACGTAGAGAGCCAAGACACTGGTGGTGATTTGTGGGTAGAACAACGAGCCAAAGTAGACAATGATGAATCGTTATTGGCTGGATATGTAACCATTTATGACAAGAACAATTCTTCACTACCTGCTGAAGCTTTTGAACAAGTTATCGTGGAGAACGTCTTATTCAAAGCAATCCTCATTTCCACTGGAAGCAGCACACCCTTCTGCTCTATTCACTTGTTTCTTTGTCTTTCTCATTCTCTACAGATGTCCTAAGAGCGCACTTTGAAAAGTGTCTTGACATGTTGCTGCTATGCTTATTCCTGAATACGATGCAGCTACCAGATCTTTCCTTCCACGATGCAAAAATAGTAAGAAAAATCTATGACAAGGTAATTTCCACTTCTTTACTGTGCCATTCAAGGGGGTTGTGCTTCATACCTAAACTTATATGATCTGCTCCAAAGTTTTGGCAACAGTGTTTAAGGTAAAAAGAAGTGCCCTGATTGCTGGAATTTCTCCTATTACCCTGCAATTAAAATCTATCTAAATTATAAATACTTTGTGGTAAGTACAACAAAAATCCCTTGCTAAATAACATCTGCAAATAACCTTAACAACAGAACAATGAAAGATTACCTCTGTCTGACTGTTGCCAGCCAGAAAACAGATCTTCAGAGTTAAGAAAAACACTTGAGGTCCCAATATTGTGCAAGGGCAAATTCACTCTCAAATCCCTTTCTATACAGTGCCTTCCATTAAATGAAAACAAGTGTCAGTGAAATGCAGCAGCAGAAGAAAAATCCTCAAAAAGATTACCAGAAGTCCTCCCTGGCTGCTTTTCTTACTGTACCTCATACCTGAAATGTTTTGTCTTGGAAGTAGCCTTTTCGTATCTCTGTTCAGTTTTGGCAGCTGCCCAAATGCAAAGTCAGTCCTTTCATTCTCAATGATTCAGCTGGAAAACTCTCTTCTCCCCAGCTGCTTTGCTCTTCCTTTATCACCTCTGTGGACTAGCAAAGCTTTCCCACAGTCTAGTCCCCTCCTGCCCAGCACAAGTCACTTCCATCAGCACACTTCTCTCTCCTTCCTAGCTTAACTGTATTTTTCCTTGACTGTTTGGAAAACACCAAGTAAACAGTATTTTGGGGGAGTTTGGGCTCCAAATATGGAAAAGTGACTGTGACCTTGCTCTCGCGCTGCAAACAGAGACGAAGGAGAGAGCACAAGACATGCGTGCCTGGAGTATGTTGCTAAGCTCAGTTCTGCTCTCTAACAAGTCTCTGCCGCATGCAACATCCACATCCCTTGCCTGAGCTCCTCTGGAAGGTGGAGCAGCCGTGGGACTCTGGTTACCGTTATGACTGCAGGGTAGTTTTGCTGTTGTCCCCTGGAAATGGGAATAAATCTGCCTGATCCCTTATGCTGATGAAACGGACGTGAGCACGGTACAGACATTTGCATGCTCAGACGCTGAGTTCACACTAACTGGTACAGAGTTGTTATACATTCTAAAGAGCTCTTCTTTAGCTAATAAGATAAGAAACTGATTATGCAGCCAAACAGTTGCCCCAAGTAATCAAAAAATCCAGTTAGCTCTCAAACGCTAGCCGGCGACAGGCCAAAGTCTGCTATCAGTCCCACTGGTGCCATTAGGCTGAGCCCCGTCTGCGCAGCACCAGAACAAGGCCCTTTGTCTCTGCACTGCTCTGTAAATCCATCCTTAGCAGCTTTTCCTCTTGCTTCCCTGCTCCCTTAAACAAACACTCGGTCTTTAGGCACGGTTCTTAGCCTGCTGCAAACCAACCTTTTCATGCCCGAAATACAAATCATGTACAGTGCAATTAAGCTGGTATGCAAACCAGAGCATTCTGCCTATTCAGAGGCCCTCTTCCAGTGTGGAATTTCCAAATCTGATGTCCACAGCAACATCTGCTGGCAGAGTAACATAAATACACAAAACCAAGCAGGAACAGTCACAATGAAACCTTCAGTTGTGGGTGTTAATCACTATTCCTAAAGCTATGACTATACCATAAAACCTGTTTCACTTTATTTCTCTCTTTTATTTTCTTTCTTTCTATAGCACTGCATTACAAGGGGTAATGCACAATGTTAACACATAAATACTAATGTCACAAGCCTTAAAAGAATTATCCTTGTGGCTTTGTAAGTTGTTAGCAATATTCTGTTCTTGGACTTTACTCATTTAGTATAATCACATATCATACATATTTATCATTATCATATTTATCACACATTTGTCCTTAAACACTGCAGACCGAAATATGCAAAAACTCTTACCATAATGTCTTAACGACAAAATTACTTTCTAGCTTAGCTATCCCTCCATAAAACATCTAAAAATAACTACATTCCATTTATATTTTTATAAGTATAGAAGGCACACGTTTAATTTGAGGGCTTAACATCTTCATAACACTTTTCTTGGAATAATTAGACAGCCATTGCTATTACCCATACTTGAAGAAAAGCAAGCAGTGATTTTACTACTGCAGTAGCACTGTATTGCAACAAATGCTGTGAACTTTATTACTTCAACTAAATTAGACCTCCTTTTGCAGAGCTATGAATATTTTTGGCTTTTTAAACCACAAAAGTAAAATACACAGAGTTTAGTAACAATATCCTATGTAAAGCTAATAACGTAGGCAAAATTAAAGAACCACTACAAAACTTTTATATCTTACATCTGACTATTTTGCCACAGAATGGGATTCGTCTCATCCCCATTTATATTTTGGAGCATTGCCAATGACACTAACAGAAAGGATCAGAGCCCAGTCACTAGTGGCTCACAGAATCACAGAATGGTAGGGGTTGAAAGGGACCTCTGTGGGTGATCTAGTCCAACCCCCCTGCTGAAGCAGGGTCACCTACAGTAGGCTGTAGAGGACCTTGTCCAGGTAGGTCTTGAATATCTCCAGAGAAGGAGACTCCACAGCCTCCCTGGGCAGCCTGTTCCAGGGCTCTGCCACCCTCAGAGGGAAGAAGTTCTTCCTCATGTTCAGACGGAACTTCCTGTGCTTCAGTTTATGCCCATTGCCCCTTGTCCTGTCACTGGGCATCACTGAAAAGAGGTTGGCTTCATCCTCCTGACACCTACCCTTCAGATATTTGTAAGTATATATTAGGTCTCCTCGCAGCCTTCTCTTCTTCAGGCTGAAGAAGTCCAGCTCCTTCAGCCTCGCCTCGTAGGAGAGATGCTCCGGTCCCCTCACCATCCTGGTAGCCCTCCGCTCTTCATCTTTCTTGAACTGGGGAGCCCAGAGTACTCCAGGTGAGGTCTCACTAGGGCAGTGTAGAGGGGGAGGAGAACCTCCCTCGACCTGCTGGCCACACTCTGCTTAATGCACCCCAGAATGCCATTGGCCTTCTTGGCAGCCAGGGCACACTGCTGGCTCATGGTTAACCTGTCGTCCACCAGGACGCCCAGGTCCCTCTCCGCAGAGCTGCTCTCC
>Ga0065711_1002085_pt1 | contig 36675 bp, 18 predicted proteins | sample Hoacrofraction12_FD_59098 | JGI IMG/M metagenome (GOLD analysis project Ga0065711, IMG submission 59098) | Hoatzin crop microbial communities from Cojedes, Venezuela - Epithelial fraction 12 v2 (version 2) | ecosystem: Host-associated > Birds > Digestive system > Esophagus > Crop | place... | reverse complement strand
CTTTTTTTTTTTTTTTTTCCTCTTTTAACTTTTGGGTTTAGAGGGTGCCGCTTTCCTCCCCAGCCTTCCCTCTAGTTTCCGTCCCTGCCCATATTGTTTCTGGGACCCGGGGGGACCCAGTTTGGGACATCTATTGTTTTGCGTCCCTGCGCTTCCCTTGCCCAGCGCCATGGAGGGAGGTGGTCAGCGGTCTCCTCTGTGTGCCATGGTCGCTGGTTAGAGCTGTTGGTCCCTCAAAAATCATTGATGCCTTTTTCCTGCATTTTGTCCTTTCCACGCAGTCAGCCAGGAATTGGCTGAGTACCGAGATCTGTAAACCGAGCACCTATATAACATTGTGGTATAGCTGGGTGGACCCTGAGAACGTCCTCTTTTTCCTGCCTGCTTGCTTTCCTGTGCTGTAATTCTGCGCTGTCGGAGCCCAGGACTTGGAGTCCTGCGGTCATCTTTGACTCCGAGCGCTCCGTTAATCAAGTCGAAGCTGTCTTCGTACCAGCTCATGAATCATTCTGGCTTGTGACCTGTGCTGCCATGCTGAGATGCTCAGACTCTTCTGCGGGTGCTGTTGACACCATGGCCCAATCTGGGTGTCAGTTCCCTCCCAGGGGGGAGGAGAAAAGCCAGACCCAGCTTATTCACCACCTCCCTCCCAGGCTGCTCTTCCGAGTTTCCTCTTCGTTACTCCCCTACCCAGAAAGTTGTAGTGTGTCTTGTGTGTACAGGCGCACTGTGACGTGCCTGGCCTGTCATCGTCTGTCTTCATAAATGTCTTAGTTTGGTTCTGACTGCTGTGTTGCAGAAAGGCTCGTGCCTGTTCTCTGAGATGCAATATTCATCTTCTTGTGGATGGCCTGTCTCATGCCATGGGGTTTTGTCAGAGAAAGCATCCTTTGTGCATCTGAAATTGGAAGAGACTTGCTTTTTCTCCCCCTTCTTTTTTCACAAAAGCGTTTGCTAGGACAGAGGCACGGAGGAGCAGCAGCTGGGCTGTCCCCCAAGCAGTGTGGGGCTGTAATGCCAGCAAGTGGCCATGTTAGCGTTTGTGGGGACCTCAGCGACGGGAGGTGATGGGCCCTCGGCTTGCCGAGCTGGAGCTTCGCTTGGGCGGGCAGGGGAAGGTGGGAGATGGGCTGGCTGGAAAGGAAAGGGAAGTGCTGGGCAGGACTGTGGGAAGGGGCTTGGCTCCGGCGGCTGGGCAGGCGGTAGCAAACCTGCCTTCCCAGGGTGGGCAGCCCCGGGATCTCCCGCAGCACTGTGCATCGCCTGCATGGGCACCCAGAGGGGCCATATGGGTACGCAGCTGAAGACTGCAGTTCTGGCATCCTTGACCTTGTTAAACCGAGTTTTAAGGCTCTCGGTGTCAATATTGTGACTGCTTAATCTCTTTTGGTTAATTTGGTTCATGCTTCTCTTTGCTTGGTGATCTTTGCACGATGAAACCATTGATAGATGAGGATGTTTGGGAAGGGGGGAGGGGGGGTTAAACCTAGTATATGCATAAATTGGAGTGCAGTTAGTGGGAGTGGGTGACAGAGAAAGTGTATATTTAAAAAATGTAACAGCATGAATTGTAACTTACTGGGTAGGTTTTGTATTGGAGAGCATTGTGGCATAACCTTTATTTGCTTAATTTAGTAAAATCTGTACCACATAAAACAAGTTCCTCCTTAATTTTACTGCTATTAATAATTTGCTTGCAAAAATGAATCTTCAGCACTGTAAGCCTTCAGCTTGGTTCTCTCTTGCTCTGTTACATTGTGAAGGACAAATACTTAATGCCATAAAGAAGCTTTTGTTAGTGATAGATAAAGTGTATTATTGTAGCAGAAGTATATTTTAGTAGCTTGTGAAAAATCAAGGTGAATTTTTACATCTGCGCACTGCTGCATAATTGATACATGTAGAAGCTGAAATTCAAAATAGGCTTCTAGAAGAGCACACATTTGATTTTCCTAAACATTTAAATATATGTATCACACCCTCATTTTAAGATGCCGGTTAATGACTTTATGAGCATGTTGGCAGCCAGAGCATTACATGTGGTTTGAGAAATGTGTCTGGATATGCTTGGTAAGCAGTATTGTTCTGACAGCGTACTAAAGGCCATCTTCAATTTGACTGTGCTCTACTTTGTTATGCTGTGAAAGAAAAAGATAATTCAGCAGAGCATTGTGCTGTCGGCTGGAGACGCCACACTTCAGAATACAAATATTACTAAGGATAAATGAATCATTAAACGAACAGTAGCATAAAATATCTGATGAATGAACTCCAGGAGTCTCTGCTGGAATAAATTCAGCATTCACGGACAGTACCATAATATGTGAAATAATAATATCAGTTCTACATTCAGATGCCAGAAACATTTATGGACCCAGAATAATTGTGAATTACAAGGCTGTAAATACATAGAGGGGATTTGGTGATATCATAATAAACCATGAGAAAGATGCTAGGCTGGTTTCTAATGTTACCAGAACCTTGAGATATATTTACAACCTTGTTCACACTCCTGCAGTTTTAGGGGGCAATTCTCCTCTCACAACACGTTCGTCATTCCCATTAGTGCCAAGGGGAGTTATGCGTGTGTGTCATGAGTGGAATAGATCCCCATGTGTTGTACAATTCAAGGATCCTGTAACAAATCGAAAATCTAATTTAAGAAAAAAGTGGGAAACGTTCCCTCTCGTCCTCCTCCGGGTTCCCTCATGTCCTGTTCTGCCCCGGTGAACGAGGCTAGTGAATGGAAAATAGGTAAAGGATGACAAGGTAGCTGCCGTGTTCCTCAATGTTTTATCCACAGCTGTGTCATTTTTTTTGACTTTTTATTACTGAGAAACAAAACAACCAAAGCCGAGATGTTCTGGTCCCAGGTTTCTTTAAAGTGCAGGCTAATGCATTTTAAAAGCGTGTTGTACATACCCAGGGAAGACTGGGGTTGTCAGCCTGTCCACCGAAAGGAGGCTTCTTCGCTCTTCTGATACCAGATCTGTGCCTGATAAGGACAGTCTGCTAGGAACTGGGGCCGAACCTGACGTGATACTCAAGAGCACGTTCAGCTTTCAGCATGTCCCACATCACCTGTTTGTAATTAAGCCCGGTGTCCCCTGCCTGCCTGAAGTGGGGCGCTGACAAGAGTCTCCGCAGGTACTTAGTGTCGGTTCACACATCTCCATATTAGCTGGGTTACAGCCCCGGAGCTGCAGGACCCCTTCCCCTCCCCATGTCTTCCCCCAGCCAGCTGTGCGGTGTTACTGGCCTCATCCTTCTTGTAAGTCATCGGCAAAATATGCATGTTCAGCGCAGTGCAGAGCAAGTCTGCTCAGTAATTCCACATTCCTTTGTGTTGCAGGAGGTCTCTCCACTGACCAAGCTACAGTCTTTCTGCTCATCCTTCTCACAGATTTACGCTCCTGGCTGTGCATCCAACCTTCCAGGGCATTTGTGGTATTCACAGTGGGAAGGGTCTATAGCATGGTTGACGTCCTTCCATGCGGTTCCTGTTTTACTTTTGGTGTCTTCATAGACAAACCCCCTGACATCAGCAGATGAGTCACGTACTTGAGATACATCCTGGACCTTCCATCCTTGCCAGTTGATGAAGCAAAGAAAAGATAATCACAGGACCAAAAAAATAACAGCAGTAAAGTGATCATCAGCAAGGGGGGATCCTTGTCAGCCTCATAGGTGACTTCAGGCAGTAGTATGTGTCAGTGATAGGTCCTCACTCAGCTCGTCACTGAGCCTGGATTTGCTTCGATTACCCCAGGTTTATTTCTCGCTTGGATTCGTGCGTGTTTTTACTATGGCAAAGTCATGGGATTATTGTTTATTTGTTTTTAGTTAATTACTGGTGACTTTCACTTCATATTCTTAGCAGTATCGGTGTGAGCTCTTGTGGCAAAGCTGGTAGGCAGTGTGTAATGCAGTCTTAATGCATATTTTTTCTCTTTATTTTAAAACCACAGTCTCCACTTTTCTTTCACACTAAGTATTTCCAGATTAAAAGCTTTGTGGGATGAAAATTAAATGATAAGGTACTATAAAAATCTGTTTCAAGAATCTAAAATGTTTCAGCTTCATCTTTAGTTTTCTTACTCCCTGAATGACCCTTACTTGTGACAGTGTATGTCACTATATTCTTCTAGTTTTGTTGCGCAGAGAAAGTAGCTGAAAAAGTCCTTTTACGCTTGTGTTTTTAATCCTCTGTTCAGATACATAAAAATGTGGCCCCATAAGTTCTGTGGTACAGAGGAGAAAAAAAAAAAAAAAACAAAAAAAACAAACAAAAACCCAACCCAAATAATTTTTCGCAGTTCAAATGCAGAAACTAAAAATAATTTAATCTGCAGTGTGAACATAGTTTCGTATTTATACTAGCATCTGGCCTCAGGAATTGAATATTCCATTCTTTAAATAGCTTCACTCTGGCTCTTGAATGCTTTGTGAGTAGAACATTACCCTACAGTCATACACCTTGTTTACATATTTCTGTTAAAAGGCAAAAGAACTTACAGTACTTCAAAACATCAGTACAAGCTCCCTCCTCCCCTCTCGCCTTGGAAAAGAGAGGTTAAAAAGAAAAAAATGAGAGTGGTCTGAAAGTGCGTTTTAAATTTAGTTCTCTCAGTTTGCTGCTGGGTACATATTTTACTGTCATTTGTATAAAAAACTGGAAGAAAAATTTTCCGAAGAAAATCCATGCCATTCCAGATGCCCAACAGTAGTCAAACACAAATTTATGTCCGCTTTGTTTGTATGTTTGCTTTTAATCCAGCAAATGGCTTTGTCTTTAAAAACACTTTGCCTAGAGGCAGTGTATCTTTTTTTGTTACCCATATGGTAGAAATAAGAATTAGGTCCCTGCAAAGGAAAAATTTTAGAATAATGTAATAAAAAAGTAAACACTGTAAACGGGTGGCTAATGATTAGCTTCTTGCGGTCTCTAGAGACAAAGTATCTTTTTATAGTTTTATGATCCTTGCCCAGCCCGACTTCAGGAGGAACTGCATTTTCAGAATTATATATTTGAAACTTCAGCTGAGCTTTATAAATTTGGTAGATCCCTATTTAGTATCTGTTGATGAATGTAAGTCCAGCCTAATATTCTTACTGCTGTTTTTTCAGTCACATGTCTTGAGGTGAACCTAGGAGCGGAAGAGAAAATATCCCATTTTTAAACCTTAATCCAGAGTCCATTCCTGTGAGTCACTAAAACAAAATCATAGTGGTTTGGCTAAAAAAGGCTTCATGTCCAACGGGAACGTTTCTTTAAAATGCTGGCTCATTTCCCACAATGTTTCTTGAATGTGTTTTATATGTTGTCTTTGTGCTATTGTAAAACATCAAAGATTAGATGCTGTAATCTTGTGTGCGGGAGGCTCCTGGTCTCTCAGTGGACTGGTCAGGACTGGTCAGCTTGAACGAGGGCAGGGGGCTCACTCTCGAGAGGTCTTCAGCCCTGTCAGCTGCCTGCACCGCTCCTTGCGTATGGGAGCCTTCCAGCTCGGGGAGGGAGAGCTTGAAGGAGCATTTCTTTTTCTTTTGGTAATTATTCAGTGTTGTACCATGGGCTTAGGCTTGCTGCTGCGATGCTCAGTGGCAAACCTTGCAGCAGTGTGTGTGGCAGGAAAATCGGGTCCTGTGTGCCCTCGTGAAAAATTTCCAGAGAGTTGTTTCAGTTTTCCAACTCAGCTATTACATCCCTCAACAGGAGAAGAGCCTCTGGGACAATCATCCCGCTTGGTTTTTGGGTGGTCAGTGCTGTTTTCTGTAGGCTTCAGGCTATCCTGGGGCGTGTGAGAAGGTCAGTGCCGAGGCCGTACTCTGCCACGGCCTCCAGCTTTGATGCTCCGGTGGTGGAGCGAGAGAGAGATGGTAGAATGCTGGAATGGAAGCAGGGATGAGGATTGCTGGAGATAGCGAGAAGGGCTGCTTGTCTGCCTTGCCACTTGGGGTTTTTGGTGTGTGTGGTTTGGAGTGTTTAGTTAGCCTTCCCTGCAGGGAAGGTTGTGTGGTCAGTATTTAATTTTTTTTTTTTTAGACCTGGGCCCTCAGACTTGCATATAGTGAATGTAAATGGTCCAGGATTTAGCCTTTGGTGATTTCAGATACCATGTGATTCCAAGGCACAAAACATGTGATTTATTGGGTAAAGCCTATTTAATATCTTAAAAGCATTGAGTAGGAGATCAGATGTGAGCGTAGCAGCCTTAAAATATATTCCCTGACAACATACTTAAGAACGTTTGGGTCTGTATGAAATATACAGGAAATGAGGCCAATTTTGTCCCTGCTATTTTGATGGCAGGGTGCGCAGGAGAGACAGAGAGAGTGTGGACAGGAATTCATGTGTTTGATAACTTGAGTCCAACATATTTGCACAAATGGAATAGGAGCATTTTTCACCCTCTGCAACAGAAACTCTATTGGTAGTTTCTCTGCCTGGTTGAGAGACTTTTAACTGATCAGACATATCGGCAAATCCATGTAAGTTAATATGAAAAGTCATTCCCTCATTTCTGGCCAGTCATGTACAGTGTTTGGATGAAGCAGGACCTCTTTGCCACCTCTGTTGGCTTGGGGCAGCACAGGGAGCCGATTCTTCACAGGCAGAGAGGAAGGAAGGCTGCTATTCTGTATTAGACCATTTTCCCTCGTCAGCTTGTAGACAAAGTCGGTAGAACAGTAAGAAAAGGAGAATACTTGCTGAGTGTTGCTTCTGGAACAGGAGACCCTCATGAACAGTGCAGCACAACAGCAGTTGCCAGAAGGACCTGTAATGATTTCTGATCTTGCTCGTGACTGACCGTAGTCTTAATGTCAGACTACTTAGTGTGTGGCTAGTTTTCTTAAATAAGCACTTAACTTTCCACTTTTTAGGAAAACAATGCAATTAAAGTTCTTGTTTGAAGAGGCTGATTGTGACAACAGTGCTGTGAAACTTTACTGTCCCAGCTCTGAAAACATTTTGAGTGCGTTTACCTAGAAGCGTCATTTATACCTCGCTGGGCATGTGGCAGATTTCTCACTTAGTCATGGAACATTTCTTGGGCAGCAGGTATTTTTTGCTGGACGTGTAACTACGGTTTTGCAAATGGTTGGTTGGGCGAGTAGAAACTTGGAAAATATACTGTGGTTCAGTTTTGTTTCTACAGTGATTTTTGTCACTTTTGCTTCTTATGGTCATCGCATCTCCAGCTGAAGCACAAGCTCTCAGCAAACAGAAGTCCCTAGGCCCAGTCCCACAACGTACTGCGTGTCACAGCATAAGGAATGCTCTGCACTCGATGTGACTGACAGGGCACTTCATCTTCATCACTGAAGGTTAAGACATGACAGAATGGGATGGTCTTCATAGAAAAAATCGGACTGCAGTTTCCATTTTTTTGCTCTTATTCCTTCAGAGCGTGTCTGTGTGGATTGCATGTAGGACTGGAGCTCTGTCTGTGCCTCACTGAGAGGCATCTTTGCCTCCCCTAGCTGTCCATAAGAATTTCCTACCATCTCCATTTCCCAGTCAGTTACTAGCCAGATCACACAAACCAGAATAGAACACAAGGTTCCTTGGAGGAGTAGCTACAGCAACAACTTTCTTTGTCCTGTGCATTCCCTTTCACCAGATGAAGTGACACTAGTTCCAAGCCAGTGACTGCTGACGCTAAAGCCAAGAAGCCCTCTCGTGTGTGAGAGCCTGAACATGGAGACCGGGTTTATACCAGAGTGAATCCTCAGTTTCATTTGGTGCAGGAGCCATTTTGGTATTTCTGCCTAAGATGCAGAGGCGTCATGGTACCAGCAGCAGAGCTGGTAAAAAGTAAAAAAAAGTAAATCCCTGCCATTGCTTCCCCCATTTGTGAACTTGTAGGGATAATGGGTACCTTATGGGTACTGTCCTGACAGCTGTTGACAGCTCCCACTGTGGTCAGAAAGTGCAGATATTGAGCACAAGAACGTAAACAAGAAACAAGAATTACTCATCTAAATGGAAGCAGTTTTTGACATTGGCAATGCGAGATGGCCAGGTCTAGTGAGGATAAGGAAGATGCCGTGCTCTTGGAGCAGGCTATCCTTTCGTTGTTTTCTTTGCAGGTTCATTTGCAGCTATGTCTCTTATGCCACTTCATCTGTTACTTTATCCAGAAGACAAGAGCTTCGGGTACCTATGTCTGAACTTACCTATACAGCCATTTGTGAAGACTTGGTGGTGCTAAAACATCACCCAAAATCTGTCTTCAGAATGGCTTCAAGCTTTCCTTTTAAAACACTTAGTTTACCTGTGTGGCTGGTATCAGAAGAAATGTAATTGCACATAGTAGACTTGATTTTCCTTTCCAGGATCAAAATGTCGAGGTGACAGTCGCTGCTAGGCACTCTGAAGCTCAGGCCATCCTGCCATGGTGTCTCAAAATGAATGTCCTGTTGTATCATTATGTGTTGCTGGCTAAGTGTTGTGTAATTCCTGTTGAGCTTGGGGACTTCCTGCAGCAGAGCTCGGGTGATGTACTCTTCCAGTATCAGGAATTCAGAGAGCAGCAAAGAGGAGCAGCTGCTCCGGTATCATTCCTGGACTTGGCTGCGAGGTTGGGAGTTTGGGAGAGCATTTTTTCAGTCACTGTTTAACTGACAGAAATGAAGCTTCTTCATCCTGTCAAGGGGAGAGCTGTGGGTTGGCAGTGACAGTGAAGACTCCACTGTGGCACACACTGGCTTGAATAAGCAAAAATTGGTTATTTGCCCTTCCCTGACCAGTTGTGACTTCTCCAGATTTTACTCTCTGGATGCTGTCCTTCCCTGTTTTTCAGAGCCCTCTGGTATCGAAGGCTGGAATTGCAGGGGGGGCTGTAGCATCCCCAGGCTTGTTCTGGTGCTGGTGCAGGAGAAGGCAGCCCATGGGCCAGGAATGAGATGCTTTGCATCTCAGAAATTCCCATCTCACTTGCATCTGGCATAAATGCACCCTGCAATTTATTGAGTTGCTCATCATGAATACCATGGTTACTCTGCAATAAGTAACTATTCTTTTGCATATTCTGTTCTTCCTGGGCATTGCAGGTATTAGTGCATCAGTTGAGTACTCACAAGAATGACTAGACGCGAGTGAAATGTTACGGGTCATTAAACAAACAACCCCACCTTCATTTTATTGAAGGTACCTACAAATCTCGTCAGTTCTCTTCTTTACAGGTAGTTGACCCGAGGATCTGTGTGAGAGATCAGGCTGTTTGCTCAGGCGAGTTAGATTGCTTTAAGCAGCTGTGAACTAGTTTTATAGTGCTACCAGCCTATTTCGTTTCCAGCAAGTGAAAGTTTGAAGTAGGTCCTGAATCTGATTTCTCACACACAAGATCATTTTGCTACCTGTGACCTAGAAACCAACAATGAATGTATAAATTACAGGCAAGAAGAAAATTCTGAATTGACTGTAAGGTGAATGGAAGTTGAATAATTCCCTGAACTTCAACTGGGGAAAGAAGAAAAGATCACTGAATTCTAAAACAGGCTTCAATGTAGACAAAGAAAATGTTATTTTAGTATAGATTAAACTTATGACTAAGATATAGAGGGATTATTGTGTCTGTTTCAGATGTAATTTCATGCCTGAGAATTTACATTGAAGGCAAACTGGTCTGGATCACATTAGCAAGGGCCCTGTTTTGCTGTCAGTTTAATTAAATGGAAACTGCTGGCAAGGAGACCCGAGTAGGTTTATAGAAGCAATACTATTTTGTGTGTTGGAACAGGAAACTGTTAGGTCTTCCAGTTTGAAAGGGACACAAAAATGAAACCTGTGATTCATTCTTGTTTACAAACTCCTAGCTAGTATACAATGACCTTAGTGATAAATTAACTGCAATTACACATTATATGTAGTGGGCTTTACAATAGCTGCAGACTTCGTAGTTATGAAAACCATGACCTTTGACAGGGAGATTAGAACATGAAGTTTTTCCAAACAGTGCCTAGATCTTCAAAAGTATTAACGTTTCCTTCAGCTTTTCATGTGAGGAGATTGACAAGATGTGTGGTGGGTGTTCTGTTTGCTCGCCACAAGATTGTCGTCAGGCAGAAACCCCCCAAAACAAAAAAGCCCACCCTTCGGGAACATTGATTTATCTGTTAACTGTGCCTGGCACGCTGCCTTTTGGCTTTGATTTCAGAGAGAAACATATTTGGTTACTTTAATAGGCAAAAGCACTGAACCTGACTTGTAGGGGAAAAAATTGTTTTCTTTCCCTTTTTCAGTTCTGTTTATCGTATCCTGACGTTCTGTATCATAATTGTGCAACAGTTCCAAGTTGGAGTAAAGAAAAGTAGAACTGGATCTAAGACTCCATCAGCCTCATTATTCAAGAGCCAGCTTTTCTGGGTGACTCATTGGGACTGAAAATGAATGTTTATGCCAGTTAATAGCCACCCTGTGACACCAACTCTGATGATATCAAATGCTTTTTTGTTCTCAAGAATTGTTCACATCACCTATTTATATCTCGTCTTTTTATTTATACTTGGTTTTAGCTTTTAGAAATTTTTGCTGAGCTTGAGTTGACTTGCCCTTTCCTCCCCAAATCTGCTTGTTCCCCCTTTTTTGCTTATTTAGAAGTATTGAAAGAGAAGGGGTTTTTCTTCGTCTTATTCTTTGACCGAAGAAGTTAGTCTTACCTATTTTCAGCTACTTCTCCAATTTATGATGTCACAGGGTGTGAGAGTATAAGTTGAGAAAGTAAGGTTTTTAATCATATCACAGCAGTTGTGTCCTTTATAGTGTATATATGTACATGTAGTAATTATGATGAAACCACAAGTACATGTATGTGCACATGTGCATCTATGCACAATTGTATGTGTTGCTGAGCTCGGATACCCATAAAGCACTTGGCCAAAGGAGTGTCTTTATGGAAGACAACACTCTTCACATAAATATCAGAAGTAATAAAATATATTGTCTGAGACGTACAAAGATCAAAAGAAAAAGTGGGGAGAAAAAGAAATTTTTTAAAAGAACTGTAATAGCGTCAAGAAAAACAGAACAAGAAGGTTCTTGGAGATCCCCGTCCCTGTGAATGAAATATAGTTTTTTTTCAGTGAAACTGTAGGAGGAATCCATGTTTTAATATTAACTTCAGTCATGCTGTAGCCCAGTGCCTCCAGTGAGCACGGAGCTCTGCATGGCTGGAAGGTAAGTGGAGATGAGATCTGGAGAACTGCTGCGTAATGTAGGTGAGGGGAGGGAAGAAATGCCTTGGCTGCCACCAGTGCTTTTGCCTCTGAGAGTAACACAAAACAGTCCATCATCCCACAGCACTCCGTGATGTTGCCGTATGCTGGGAGAGGCCCTGGAGGGCACGTGTGCCCACCTCTGCTCGGTCCTCTGCCTCAGCTGGGCAATGGTCTCCCGAGGGCCAGCTCCCAATGGCAATTGCTTCACAATAGTTAAAAATGAACCAACAGGCAGCAAATTGTCTTCAAATCCGAGGGCTGTGTCCATCAAAGCTGCCCCCCGGCTCTCACTTATAGGTCCTGGGAGTAGAGGACGAACAAGAAAGGGTCGGTTACTTTTGATCCTCACTGTGGTGGGGTAAGAAGCGCGGAGAGGTCAGGGAGGAGTTAATAAATTGTTTTGTGCGAGTGTGTAGGAAAATATTTCACAAGCTGGGGTAAAAAAATGCTCAGTGGACTGCTTCCACAGCAAAGAGGGACTTCAGCTATCTCCCTCCAGGGCTTCCAGCATGATCGACTGCTCCAGCAGCAACGGCCAGTACTTGGGCCCTGAACCCATGGGCCAGCAAGTGTTCGGCTGGCTGCGGGGGGCTCGGATCGCTTTGTCTCTTCTAGCCCCAGCTCCCTGTTACCGTGGTCTCAATGGCTGCAATGCAGATATATCCGTTGTAGTACGGAGTAGTGGGATTCCTCACTGCAGCTCTGCTGGTTGTGTTGGAAAGCTGTAAGGAAGCAATGGCTTTCTGGAGGTGGTGCCTTTCAAGGCAACCTAAAAAGGGGGAAGATTTGTGGTGGTGGTGGTGAGGCTCCAAATCGGTAAAAATTTTCAGTCTCTAGAAAGTAAAATGAGATTCTTTACCAGCTAGTTTATTTTAATTTTTCTTTTCCTGTTCTGCTTTGTGACAGAACTTCAAACAATTATGTTGATTTATGATTACAGGTATTTTAAAACTGTTGTATGCTGTAACAAAGCAATGCCAGCTTATTGTTTCTGGCCCTATCCAATTATACAATTGAGTTTGGGCATGTAATAATGTTAGAACAGAAATATCCATCATGATGGATTGAATTTCATGAAGTACAAAGCAAGAATATTTATAGCTCCATTCTTAAAGCCACTTTTAGGTCAGAATATGCCTCCTTGGTATGGCCTTTAAAGACAGGAAAAAATCTGAAACTTTTCTTGATCCAAGCCCGAACCTGCCACAACCCAGTGCCTACATGGGGAAGGGGGTGTAGGTTGATGGTAAGCAGAATATGATAGAATAGAGTAATTATTTCCGCTAGAAAATGAGGATCCGGCATTATTTGTACAGTAACACAAAGTCATTATTTGGCTATGCCACTGTAATGAAACAATAAAAATTGTATTTAATTTAAGTATCATCTCCCAAGAGACTTCTTGCTCTCCTTCTACCATTTTGGCTATTAAAACAAATTTAAATTGCTGGTCTAGTTTCCCACCGCTTTTTAGAGAGCGGAGTGGGCAAATGCTCCCCTCCTCCCAGCTCTGGTTAAGTGTAGACCTTTGGCATTCCAGAAAGCTGACCTTGTTTGTAGGGAATGGCTCATTTTTCTATAATGTAATATGAAGCACTCTTGTGTTTTGATTCCATGAACTAGAGAGTTTAATGTTCCAGCTTGCCATGATAAGGATATGATCTGGTTGAGATAGAAACACTAAAGGAAATTAGCTATTGTACTATTCTTTAACATATTGTTTGCCTAGCAGTTTCATTTAGAATGAGTTGGAATAATCTTGGAGTACCTTTTAAAAAGGATTTTTAAATTATTTTTTTAAAATTTTCTTGTTGTTGTTGGCCCGGGTAAAAAGTGGGGCTTTAAGATATTTCTCCTAAAATAAATGTGAGGCCGCCTCATTTATAGTCAGCATGCCTTGATTACTTGCAGACATGCTGGAAATTTACATGCGCTTTTCTCCATTATAAAACACTGATCTGTTCAGATCATTAGCTCCCTCATGACTAGCGTTTGGCAGCAAGCCAAGGCAGGCTAAATCTGTAGCTGTAAATCGTGAGTTGAAATAGCAGAAAGTGGATTTGTAACTTAAAAAGTGTAAACAGTTTGGAAAATGAAGTAATTTTAGAGTATGATTGATTGCCTTAAGATTGCACTTTAAATTAGCCCAGGGTCTCCGATGCAGATATAGGCACTAACTGCTCATTATATATTTTCACTTTTCTTTGGAACAATAGCATTGTTGGTAGGCTTCTAAACAATGTGTGCTTCTCCTAGAGTGACCTTTGAGGAAATGAATAGTTTTATTGTGTGTCCATTACTTTGCCTGAAACAACATTTTTGAGTTATTAATTTGCCGTGGTCTATAAATAAAGGAATCAAAATGCAAAGCAGCTGCATTATGCTGCATATAGTTCATCAACCTTGCGCTTAAACATCACCATTTGAGATTGATAATGCACTGCATAAATAATTTTTTTCCCTCTGAAAAATAAGTAATGTTTTGCATAGCCTGTAGTTGCTGGAGATTGGTCCTTGAATCTCGTAGAAGCAAAAATTAAGATTATTTTTAGCACAAACAATTAGTGAATGTTCTGGGGGACTGGCACACTGCGTTCACTTTGTCAAGGACCCTAGTTCACTTAATTCTCTAGTTGAGAGTCAGGAACGCACTGGCGAGGGTGTCTGGAGTAAGAAACATGGGACTTGTATGATGAGTACTGTTACTCCCTCGTCTCCCCGTGGAGCCGAGAGGCGGGCGTTGCCGAGGAGCAAACACCGGGCTGCAGCCGCCTGATGCTGGTGATCCCCAGCAGCCGTGGCTGGAGAGGAGAAGCCTGGAAGCACAGGGACGCAGTGTGGTCGCAGAGAGTCTGTAGTGTTGGGGTCCGAGCTGAAAGGGAAGGTGTCACCCAGAGGCATGTTCAGGAACGTGAAAAACACGTATGTTGGATTTGGAGCCTTGAAATTTCAGGGCTTAATTTCCCCAGCTCGCTCTGCGCCGATCGAGAGGAGTAGTAGTGGGAGACACAGCATGCTTTTGGTTTGAGGAAGCATCTGCCATTCAATACCTGGTGTCGTGCGAGTTCTGACTGTTCACGAATGGTGGCTGAAACTGTATGCTGCTCTTTCCCAAAGAGATATAAAATCCGTGTGTTCCTGCCTACCAGGGCAGCATGGTGGCTAAAGTCACAAAGGTCTCTGGTGTGGAACAACACCTTGGTGTAACTTTGTGGATGTGGGCACGTGAATTACACATACGTACTAAGCATATATATTCTGTGCGTCCAGGACTGCTGCCCCCGCTGTCTCTTTAACATTTGTGACCGTGCTGGAAATCAGGAGTCTAAAACTATTTAACTGAGGTTAGCAGTGGTTACAAATCACAGTAAATAGCTGTGGCTCCTTGAACAGAATATGTAACAAAAACTCTCACAATTTTGTATCAGAGTGTGGTTTTCATCTCTCTCCCTGTCCCAGATTTTGTATCTAGCGTTCAGTAGATACAAGGCTCTGTTCTGTCGTTCTTCTGGAAGCTCCTTTCCCAGAGAGTACTTTTCCCCAGTGTTACTGCCCCTCCTTGATCTTTCTTCCTTTTCTGCCTCCGTGTTTTAAACTGAGATCTCGCGCTTGTGAAGGAGGTATGGCTGAGAGGCCTGAGCGCAGGTCTGGGAGCCAGGACCTGCTGGGAACTGAGCTCCATGACTCATTCTGTGGCCTTAAGCAAGTCAGCACATCTCTGACGAGGTTATTTCATATGTAAAACAGGAGAAATAATACCTATCTGTCTACCTGCCTTATAGGAATGCCCTGAGGACTAATTAGCGTCCATTAAGTGCTTTGAAATAGACAGTGCTGTCTATTATTAGAGCACGCTCCAGACTAGTGGATAGTAAGTTAGGATTGTTTTCTACTTGGGAGCCTTCCTCTCTGCTGGGTGTCAGACCGAAGCCCATTGGGAGTGGAGCATGAGCTGCCTGGCGTTTTCTGGAAGATTGACAGTGCTCTGCCGGACCCTTCCTGGGCCGATACACTGGAGACTGACGCTCTCGCTGAAAGCTTGGAAAGAGAGTCTGCCTAGAGAAAAGAGTGGGAGGATACTTGCTTATTCTCCTCAGCTCATAGGCATAACTTGTCCTGAAATCCTTTCTCACCCTGCCTCCACCTGAGGCCTTTTGGGATAATTCAGGTAGCATGGCTGCTTCTCTTCTCCAGGAATTGTTTCCTGGTCCTGCAGAAGAGGAAGAGAAATCCTGTGTTGGTTCTCAGGAGCAGCGTGGGGCTGGGCTGGTAGGTTCCCATCACAGAGTGCCCTTTCTTATTCAAAAGACCATTCCTCTTTCTTGAAGAGCAAGTGCTTATATGCTTTTCCTTCACTGGGTAATAAACTCCTCTGCAAAGTCCTCAGAAGGCAAAAATCTAATTTTGAGGATAGAACAGTAAACTTTGCAGGTGTATGTCTGCTGAAGTCTGGGAGTCTTTTCGTCATTGTAATGAGGAGGACTGTCATCTGACCAGCAGCTCCCTTTGTTCTCTGGCGCATCTTCTCTCACCGTATACTTTTCTACCTCCCTTACAGATGCCATAATAACCTAGTTCAAAGGACCCAGCCCTGTTCTCACTGAAGCCCACAAGCCTGATCTTTCTACCAGTGAGACTAGGACTTGGTCCAAATTGACTGCAGAGAAGCTTGATTTCTCTCCTTTTGCTCCTCACACATCTCTCAGGCCATGAGTAATATACAACAAGACAGGAAAGCCTGTGTGAAACTTTCCAAGGGAATTTTCTGCGTTTTAATAACGTTAATGAAATTGCTTAACACTTCAGCAGATTTTTCAGCGTATGTTGCTGGGATTTTGATGCCTCCCTGTTTGGGCACTCTGACTTTTCTTCAGTACCAGAAGACGTCTCTATTAGAAATGGAACCGAGGGCTTGCGTGATCATTTGGTCCAGTGATTGAACCTTAGCTCTGCAGAAGCCTTTTTGGCACAGGTATCAGTAGATACCATTTTGAGGAGGCTCTCTGTCTCCCTGGGAAGGGATCCAGGAGCAACTGGCCCACAAGCTCTTACATGCCTGTGACTAATTCCTTCTCCATAGAAGTCAGGCTGTGCCACAGAAAGAGCTAATGGTATGACCTTGGTCACACAGGAAGGCTCTGGCATTGCCGAAGTTCAGCACAGTTAGTTTGTTCATCTTGCCCTGCATGTTGCTCAGGTTTTGGTCCTCATGCACTAGGTGGGGGAGTGCATTAGCTCTGTCTTCCTTTATGTGTTCTTCCTATTACTCCTCTAAAGCTGAAGTCTGCTTTGGTGTGATGCAGAATTGGATTAAATGAGCAACCAGAGACTTACTCATGTACCTGTAACAGCTATTGAAGCTATATTTGGTTTGTTTTTCTGAGCAACAATTTGGGGGTGATTTGGTGCAACACGAGAAGTTCAGTTAGGAGATGAGACTCCTTGAGTAGCTGGGAGAGTGTGGTGCGGGGCAGTTGGGTCGGTAGCCTGGAGTTTGGCAGCTCCCAGCTGGCCTTGCCTCATGATAGTCCTCATATTGAGTTTCACCTTGTCACCGGGAAGGAGGGTACCAGAGTGGGGTTGTATTGGGGAACAGGTATGTACTACATTGGGATGAGATAAAAGACAGCAAATTGTTGGAAAAAAACATATGATGCTAGCATTTTTGTAATTGCATTTTTTTTTTAAGAAATGTCATTGTGCTAATTCTAATTCTGTGCCATTCCTGGATTTAAGCATTATTACACTGCAGATGATAACACAAGTTTATCTGTAAAATTCTTTAACTGTGGTTTTCGTTTCCCAGCTTGACTTCTTTTGCTCTCCTTGTCTTTGATTGGCTTCCAAAAAAGTTATTAACATGTTGCAAAACAAATACAAGGGGCCACTGAAGCTTATTAAAAATATTTTCTTTTGTTCATATCTGTCAGTTGACAAATTGTCGTGCTCTGTCTTACCTGCTCCCATGTGAAAGGTTACATGAGAAAATGGCTGCAAATAAATTGCATTGAATGTTGTTGAAGACTAAGCATACAGCTTCTCTATTAAGGACCTCTTTTAAAGCTCTCTATTCAGGCTCCCCCCTGCATGTCTCTCTAACACTTGTCTGTTATGTTTGGCACAGAAGGAAACATTAAATAGAAAAGAAACGTCTGACTGTGGTGTTTCTAGACCCTATTATCCCTCTGTCAAATGTCCACATGAGAAGGGTACAATTTTTGTCCAGATTGGTGATGATTTCTGAAGGTTTTACTAACTGTCTTCAGAGTGAATTGCTAGAAACAAATGAAATTGAAAAGCATATTTTGCAGCTTTGGAAATCTTACTTAAATCAGTGTAATGAGACGCACTCAGTAAAATGTAATTATTCTCACTTCTCCATGTGTCAAAGAAATACAGCAGTATGGTTAGGAAGCGGAGGGTTACAGTGAGCTTGTTATTTTTGTACGGAGCCAGATACTGCTTGTGTGTAATAAATTGTAAATAGTAGATAATGCAGTTTTTATGTGTATTAAATACCCTGCAAGAATTAATGGGGTTGTTACTTCATTAAGGGTTTCAAAGAGGGCATAAATGTCAAAAGTGGAGCTCGACTGTTTAAATCACTGGACCATTTCCACCCTCCACCCCTCGTGTCACAGCTCTGGGACCGGCAGCTTCTGCCGTTGCTGTTTCAAGGAGGGCACAGTTCCTCCGAATTTTCAGAATGATAGTGAAAGGGCCCCGTGTGAAACACCAAGACAGAGCTCTTGACTCATATTTTTGAGGGCAATGGAAAACTAAGGCGGTTGATTCTGCCTTGTGGAAGAGGTGGTGTAACAGTCCCTTATAAGTGAGGCTGCGTATGCTTCTCTCACAGTTGTGTTTGAATGGTGTGCGGAGGTGAAAGAGAGAGGAGACGACAGCAGACCTGGTTACGCTGATACTAAGCCCAGTAACTCAGTGGCTTTCCATGTTTTTCAGCTTTTCATGCCTTAAAATTTTCCCAAGCAAGTATGGATTTGTAGTGGACCTCTTCAGCCCAGAGGGCAGATAACTGACCACAACTTTAAAACTCATCAGACTGGAGAGTATCTTCAGGAAAAAAAGATTCAGTCTTGAGCACTGGATTGGGGAACCTGTTACGTCCTTGAGCTCGTTGTTCCAGCGGTTAATTGTCATCGCTGTAACAATGTGCGCTCTTCTCTTGCCGGTGGCTCTAGTTGTGTGTTTCTCTGCAAGAGCGGAGTTTTTCATTCTCCGGTATTTTCTCTGTGCAGTGCTACACTTCAGAAGAAAGGGAGACCAAGACACATAATCATAGTAAGAGCAGTAATAATGAAGACGATGAGAAGGTGTTATATGAAAAGTTACTGGATGTGACCCCCCTCATGAAGGCACTTTAGGGAGTGTGTAACTTCAGCCACGGCAGCAGTGGAAGCACTTGTGTTTGTAGCATAACTCCCATGCTCAAGTATTTACAGGATCAGGCTTTATGTGTAAGTACTGAAGCGTAGTTCAGTGGTATGTTGGATGGTGTTCAGCGATTGCTGAAAACGGTGCATTAAATAGCACTTTGAATTGCAAAGTGCTGGTTCAGTTTTGTCTGTGAGAATGATAACACTTATTATCTGATTGTTCCCTGTGCAGATCTCACCTCAGGAAAAATTAAATTACGTTTGAATTCAGCTAAAGCAAAGTATGTCATTATTTCCTTTCGTTATTAAAAGGGATTTTTACTGTTTGTTTGTTAAAACTGAAGCAGCTGCCATGTTAGAGCCTTAGATGATTTAAAAGTAAATACAGAGGCAGAACCATTTACAATACAATTGGCTTGTTTAATGTGATTTAATTCCTCTTCTTGGCTTCGTCATATTACCAAATGATGTTTTCAGCCCCACTCCCCTTTTTAATTCTTTCTTCTTTTTGTTATCAGCAGAATCGAAGCTGCTTATCAGTAACCACGACAACCAGGATAAATACTTGTTTTAAAGCTGATGCACATTCAACCTGAATGGTCCACATGACCCAGAACATTCAAGAGGACAGGCAGCATGTGCTCCCTTCTACAATCAATCTCCCCCTTCCCCCATCTCCATCTGCTTTATAAAGCTAATAGGGCAGTTTAGAAACCTTTTATGTAAGAGTGGTTTTCTGTAGCCATCCATGGCTGTTTGGACGTGGGCTGGCCCACGCCTGTGACCTGAGGAGCAAGGAGAGAAGGAAATTTTGGGAGGCAAGGAGGCCATTTCATAGCCCAGCTCTGAGCTTGACTGCATCCTCAGCATCAGCTTGCTTGTCTCCTGCTCCTCCAGCTGTCGTTGCGACAGTCACCTGCGGTTCGCCAGAAGAGCGAACCACTGCTTTGCAAACCCTCCATGGGGGTAAGATAATCCCAGCCGGGCAGCAGACAAATAAGATGAAGGAAATGAGTGGGATTGTGTGGGACGGGGAAACCAGTTGTGATAGAGAAGCCTCAACACAGAGACCCCGCCTGGTCCATCGCCCGTCTCTGGTGGAGGCAGGCAGGCTGGCTGGGGTGGCCGGAGATGGCCGCTTCCCTTTCGAGGAAACGTAGGAAACTCTGACTTACCCAGAAATCCCCCTGACAAGGCTTTCTGCCTGGCCTGTTTGCTCTCTCCCTTGCTCTCTAAGTTGCTTGATGCTGTAGAATAAATCCTTTAAACTCTCTCTGTCTCAGTTTCTCTCTCTGTGTAATGGGATAATAATTTTTACTCATCTCCATAAAGCAGTTTGAGGCCTGTGGATGGAAGGGTTGTATAAAAGCTGGAAATGACGATTGTCAGTCACTCTTCTTTCAAGTCTAGAAACACCTCATAAACCCGCAGGAGGATCCTGGGAGTGCAGGGTAGGTGCTGCAGTTATGAGGAGCTGAATATTGGATTAGGGCCTGAAAAAGGATGTTGAATGCCTGGTTTGAACTTTTTCAGTATTAAATTCCTGTCGTCATCTGCAAAAATCAGATTTATTATTTGAATTCAAAGTGATTTAACGAGTTAAATATTATGGAAGATTTGATTATATGGACATACTGTCAGTCATTGATCAGCATGCTCTGTTTCATCCCTGTTAAGTAGGACTAGAACAACTCAGATCTGAATCACCAACTGTAAAATGCTCTTCAACCATGTGCTTTAAGTACGCATTAGATGATGCTGTCTTTTTTTTTTTCTTAATGACTGTATTGCTGTTGGGTTGAACAGTAGTTTCAATCTCCAGTAGATTTGTAAGTATTCTCTTTCTTCAAATGTTAAACTAAACTTAGGAATTCTCTGAACGGCTGATGCTCTGCTGGCGCTGTGACAGAAAACGGAGGGCTAGGGAAGTGGCACGAAATTCTGAGAATCAGCTTTGTCTCCTTACAAGGGAAGAAATATCTGATATGTGCAGAAAGGCTGCGCATTTTATTCTGTATATTGGCAGAAATGGCTTTTGCCTTTTGATCAGTTTAAAAGCAAAATCAGGCAGGCAAACATCCACGTAAGAATTACAGGCAACTTGTTCACATCGTCATTATCTGGTAAACATAAATGTAATCACTGTGTTCTGTATCCTTCAACACGTTGCCTTTGTTCCTGATTGCATTAGCATTCAAATAGAGGGGGCTTCTCAAAGCTAGGATGAGTAGCATGGGTCCTGCCAACAAAGCAGCATCCCTGTTGTGTCAGTAATTTACCCAAACTTATTTAAACCCAAAACCACAGATTTCCTGTCCCATCTCATGGGGTTAAATCATTACTGTATTTGCATTTGTCTGTGAGAGAAATATGATTCTTAGATTAATATCTTTAGGTCTTGTGATTAATTAGCCAGCCAAGGCACACTAAGTGGCATTACTAGAGGGAACAGGACTGTGGGAATGAATAGGCAGGGTGGACTGGAAGAGCTGCGTTTGATGCGTCTTCCCTAATCACTGGAGAGAGAGTGGGTTGGTGTGCTAGAGCATGCAGAAGTAGTTTCGTGACGATGATGCAGCCACCTGAACTCCTCAGCTGTTGCTCCTAGCTCACAGCAGCCTGGTGCAAAGGGACATGGGTTCCTACTGGAGCTCTTAGCCTTTTGTCTGCGTGGGGGATTCAGTGTGTGAGGTGGTCGAGCAAGAAGCCAGCCACAGTTCTCCCATGACTGTTATTGCATTGGATGAGCCATCCTTTCTCTTGTAGGAGTACCCAGAGACGTAGGTGATGATTGGCATTGCTTCTTGGCCGGCTGCAGTTACCTGGGTGATGACTGGGGAGTACTTGGCAGGTTATGACTGGATGGTGCTATGGGAAGGTGTTTTCATTGCAAGATTCCTCTTAAAGTGTTTTAGATCATAAAGACCCAGTTTCTTTTCCCTCCTTCTGGTTACTCTTTTACTGTTCTGCTGTTTCTGTTTCTCTTCCACTTTTTGAGGGATTCACATTTTTCAGTGAGTTGTGTAGTAAGTTTGCTTCTGTCTGCTGGAAAACTGTGCTGTCTCCCCTTGGGTTGTTATTAGAACAGGCAGCTTTGAGATGTGGAGAGCCTGTCTGAGCTGCAGTCGATGGTTTTGAAGGGTCAGCTTGCACATCTTTGTCTCGTCTACACCTGTGTTCTCATGCCCATACTGCAAAAGGTCCTTGCCAAAGGAGTAGGGCAGGCGAAGGAGAACTGGATCCTACCCTAAGAACTGGAAGAGCCGAAGTCCATTGTCGCAGATGAGATCAACCTTTTTCATCTTGATGGCGACTGTATTTGCTGGGAGGGGATTTTTTAGCATTCATTTGGACCATCACTTTGGCATAGGGCAGACTACGTTGTCACTTAGGTGGAATTCATTTCACTCACTTAATTTGGTCTGCAAGTTAAGCCTTTAGATGCAGCTAGTTGTCATTGATGAGGGAGTCGTAACTCCAGAGAGTAAGCTGATCTGTGTCTTACAAACAGCAGGTTGGAAAGAGATCTCTTTGGCTACAGGGGGATCTGCACAACTGTCACAGACTAAAACTGCGTTATTAGATAAATGAGTCCCATCAAGTATACTCCAGTGGGTTGCTGAGGACTGGTTTGGGGAGGGCAGTGACACCTGAACACAGCTCTGCAGTAGTCAAGAGACACCCTGTCTTGGGAGTCACAGCCGTGTTCATTCAGCACGGCTGACCCTCGCCGTTCCCAGCCCCTCCGGACGTCCAGGTGCATCCTCCATTACCTCTCTCTCTCCATATTGATGACGTGGTCAAAGCCATGCATGTAAGCAATGATAAACTAATTATGATATGTGTGTCCTCTGGGAGACCCCCTTAGTAACTGCGGGTAATGAAAGCAGGCAGAGTGGTGAGGGCACCGTGCGGGAGGGGAGCCCAACGGACAGAGTCTTCCTTCATTTTCGTTCTGTATTCCAAATAACTCCCTGGCTCAATTTGCTATCCACGCACCAAAGCATTGTCCCATTTTATCTGGTTCCCCTGATACTTCCCTTGCTTATCTTATGAAGATCTGTGTTAACATTTATCAAAACAAATGGCAAGCCAGGGACCTTTTAAGTAGTTTTTTTAGTTAATAAAACCAATCTTCTACTTCTGTTATGTTAAAACTATATTATCTTTTTATTACAAACTCTCTACAGCTCTGTCTGTTTTCCTTCTTGGCAATTTCATGACTGCTCCAGTTGATTGCTGTATGGAGAATTACAAAATCATTAAGGGTGGGGTTTTACCAGCTGACTTACAGTACAAGCCATTTCTCAAAATAACCACAACAGTGCAATACTGATGTGTAATTTACGTCACAGTATGTTTTTATGAAATAGTTTGTGGCTTATTCATTTAGATTTAGAACTGAGTATCTCTTCTCTCGCTTTTCAATCAAGCTTGCTTCTTTCTTTTTTTTTTTTTTTTACTTTTTAATATTTTCCACTGCTAGGCTTGGCTTGCCTCCAATTTAACAGCTACAGTGAGGAGAAAAAAATTTTTTTTTTTTCTTTTGCCTGCAGTTTAACTGCAAGTGTGTTTTCCTCTTTGATGTATACATTTGTGTTAACTGCCTCGGAAGAGATGGTAGATTTGTGGTAGAGTCTGTTGCACAAAGGTAGAGCAGAGAATTGATAAGAGATGCAAAAGTTTGGAATTTCAAACCATACCCAGCGAATGACGCTATTTAGCCTCCTGCTCTAGTACATTTCCTTTTTAAAAATTACTTTCTGTATAATGTCTTGTAATTAGAACAGGAAATCATTGAGTAACTGTAAGAAGAATAAGAGCACTTAAACTGAAAAGAAAATTACCTTCCGAGAAATTATATTCACAATTTTTTTTCCTTTAGGTATTTTTTTTTCCTTTCCCCTTCACATTACTGTGTTGGTAATGATAGTAACAGATGTATGTATCCTTATCTGTATCATTGTTCTGCTTATGTTTTCTGGAGGAAAAAAAATTGTTTTCAGTAATACAAAAAATGAATGGACAGAAAATGGGAAGTGCCTAATTACAAAAAATATTCCGTGTCACAACAGAGTAGCAATTAAATTGAAACTTCAATATAATTATCAATAACAGTGGAGCCTGGAAGGGTGCCAGGCGTGTAAAGTTGGTGCTCAGCCTTTATGTGGTTGCTAGGAGCACGGTGAAAAGTATAAAGCTTAGAGAAAGGAATGTCTAATGTAATAAAGTAACAGAAGGTAGCATAAATCATTGTGAGAACAGTTCATATTGACATTATTTTACTTAAATTGGGTTGAAACTAGACATTTAGTCTTACAAGAGGCACAAATTCATATTTCTTACACAGAAATAACTCTTGTGCTTTCTGGGAAGAAATGGAGTGTGCTTTCCTAGCACCAGCCTGGTACATATTTGGAATCTTTTAAGCAAAAATCTTTAAATGTTTGTTTCTGTTGGCATCCAAATGCATTTGCATTAATACGATTAAAAGAACTAAAGGGCAAAATACTTGGCAGCTTTTGCAGTTGAGGTAATTAGGTACAGGAAGGAACATGCATAGTTTTTCCATCAAGCTCTATAAAATCCTGGTGTGAAGGTCTTTTTAGAGAAAAAAATGCTTACTGATGTTGAGAGTAGATTATGACGGTTAGCAATAACATTATAGGCTGATGTTTTCGAAACAAGCAAACAAAAAGCGAGTTACAGCGTTGCATTCTCTGCTCTCTCTGTAAATAGTTCTGGCTCTAGACGGATTTGTTAGGAATTCATGCTTTTAGCAGGCTTCATGTTTTTTTTTTCTTTTGGGGCTTTTAATGTCTTGCGTTACATATTAAAAATGGTTGTGCTGATTTGGAAAGTCAGTTCTTGCATAGATTCATTGTGTTTGGCATTTCATGCATCTCTTACTTACAAAGACAACTTGAAGAACATGTAATCCAACATAAATGCCAGGCTGTGCCAAATCCCGGCTCCCTTTACCCCTCACAAAGGGAACTGTTGGATTACAGCTCTGCGTATATAGGCAGCGCTCGGAAGGCAGGGGTGGAACCTTGCCTCCTAATTACAGTTTCTCTCTTTTCAGCCCTGAAATACATAAATAAATGAAAAATTGACATTGGAGGGGGTTATTAAAACACACAATTATGATATAAGCATGGGATTAGAGTAATTTCAGCTGAGCTTTACAAACAGCGTACTGTAGGTATTATGTTTTACCATGTTCTCTCTGTTGAAGCTAAAAGGAGATTCAGAAATACAGCATCTTTGTTTGTTTAAGATCTCAGTTAAATGTTTTTAGAAATTACATTGTTCTTCTTGATTTTAATGGGGTGTGATCCACGTTTTCTTATCTCCTCCTAAGAGTAAACTCTAATCATATTTTTTCAAAAATGTTCAGCAATATACACAAAGTCCACCATTAAATGGCACGTGTTAGATTTTGCTGGAAGAAAAATGCTGCTACTTTGGGTTTGCATTTTATTAGGGATTGGTCTACTCTGATTTCTCTTTTCTCATGTGGGCGTGTTTGAGAAAAAAAGTCTTTGTTCCAGGAACACTGTTTGTCTTTCACTAAACAAATCTTCAGTTTATTCAGCCTTTGTTCATTCTTAGATTTATCTGTTGAACCTGAAGTGAATAAAGAAGGGAAACAAATGCATCATAAAGTACTCATTGCAGTTGCACAAGCATGTATAAAAGTGATCCTGTAAAAAATGACTTGATTTTAATTTATGCTAAGGGTTTGAGTTAAGTCGTCAGTTGTCAGGGGTAGAAAGTTTGTGTAATTCTGCACAGGGACTTTCAGCACATTTGTCTAGAAACTAATGGTTTACTACAAAGGCACATGGGACATACATTTATATACACCCTGTTTAAAAAGCTGACCACATCCTGGCATAAGAAAAGTGCTGTCAGATCAACAGATTCAGCTCACCACTATCTACACAAAGGTATAAAGTAGTAATAACTGTCAGGCAGGCGTATATGAAACTCTTGAAGGAGCTAAAGGATGGATCGTGCTTGTTAATTCCTAGAACAGTTTTCCTGATCTGATTTTTAGAGTTTCCTAATAAAGAAGAGAGAGCCTTATTCCCAGGAGCAGTTGGCTCAATCGTGCTGTTGTGTAGGCTTATGGGATACTCACTTGTTGAAAACAAAAAAAAGCATGACCACATCCTGATTAGCCCTAAAACCTCTTTTGGTCATAAATTTTGTTTCCTTAGAAAAGTAATGTAAATGCTGTTTACCAAAATGTGTTACTCTTACCTTTCTACACAAATTGTTTGATTTCCCCACCTAAGTCAGGATAGGGGAGAAGTTCTGAGTTTTTAAAAGTGATGGTTTTCAGGAGCTGTGCTTGTAAAAACACTATTTCCCAAGTCCGTCTGCCCCGTTGATTTTTTTTTGAAGCATTGCGTTCATCTGCAGTGATGATATTCTTGGTGATATATCTGCTTCCAGAGACTTCTTAAAATTTAGTCTTTTATGTGTCAACATTTCCATTGCCTCACGCGAATCAAGATGAGTTGTGCCATCGTATTAAGTTGGGGAGAACTGATCTGACATTTCTTTCAATATCTGAAGTGATTTTTACTTTAAGGGTGAGAAAGAAGATTTCAATATGGGTAATGGGACTAAATAGTAGACCTTTTGTCTCTGGCAGAAGAACTAGCTGAGTTATTCAGTAATCGGAGTACAGCAGAAAATGTAAACTGCATGCTCTTGCTTTGTCTTCATTGCCATGCATGGAAAGCCATGTTCAGTTACCCCACCTGACGATATAAATGAGCATAAAAAGAAGTGCTCTTAAGTACTGGCTGCATACCTGCAAATGAATAATTTCTCATGTTTGCGTCTCTGGTTGGGGTTTTTTGCGGTTAGGTTTCCTGCTGGTTATCATCTGATGAAACTTGATTTTGATATTTCAAAATCTGCTGCCTTCATGCCTAATATCATCTAAAATCTGGAGGAATGGAATGGTCTGAGCTCTAGATTGCTTTGTATTTTGAGCCTGCATTTCGGCAGTACGAGCTGTTTGGAAATTCATTTGCTCGTTGTGCTCTGTAGGTGTTATTATTGAGTCCTGCTGCCTTTGCAGTTAATGTGAGGAAAGTTAGTTCCACCTGTTGGGGTAGCTTAGCATCAAGGACCAGGTCAGATCAGCCCACCTCCCTGGCCCGGGGGCCCTTTGGTAGTTGCCAGCATCAGATACTTCTAAGGAGAATTAACAGCTGTGTGCTCTGGGGCTTGTATATTATTATTTTTAAAAGGCGTTAGCTGGTGTAAACATGAGTTCAGTAAGGCTGTATAGAGAGCTGAGTAAAAATGACAGATAATATTTCTATCAAAGCAGCCAAGTTGGCGAAGTATGGAGTGCACTTCAGGCCTTTGGCCAACTTCTGCAGAGCGGTGTTTTCTTACTCATCCAGGTAGAGTCCTTGTGGGTAAGCACGGAGACATGAAAAAACCACCAGAAAGGAAGCTGTTTCAATAAACTTTTTTAAAAATTCTATTTTCAGCCTTTCTTTCAAAACCACTGTGCTACAAAAGATAGGTTTTGAGAAAAGACTGAGCCATTGGGCCATGGGTTTTCTGAGATGTTTGAGTTACAGCACTTGTTTTGTATTTTTCTGACATACTAAGAATATGTTTTTTTTTCTTTTCTTCTTCCAGGTGAGGATGATGAAGATTCAAACCTGCTAATTCTCAGCTACCCACAGTACTGTCGATACCGTTCTATGTTAAAACGCATTCAGGACAAGCCTTCTTCAATACTAACAGACCAGTTTGTTTTAGCCCTGGGAGGTATTGCAGTAACAAGCAAGAATCCCCAAATCTTCTACTGTCGGGATACATTTGATCATCCTACTCTAATAGAAAATGAAAGTATATGTGATGAGTTCGGTAAGTCGCGTTATAGCTATTATCTTTTTGTCACAAGTAAAGTAATTTTTCTTCTTTTTAAGTGTCTGCTGATTTCCAAGGGGAAGATGTGATTCCTTTGAACTGAACCAATACTGTTTATGTTTGAAATGTTGAGTACCAAATGTACTCTTTCCCCTGTGAGACTGAAGGCTTCCAGCCACTAGTGATCTCAGTATTGCAACTGGAGTCTGCCACAAGCAGAGATAATGTTACACAGGTAGAGTGGGTGACACAGTTGCTCGGTATGAGTGAAAGGATCCCTTGTCTGGATTTGAAATGTTTCTTCACCATTCGCCTATAGCCTGTGTCTTTGCAGAAGCTTTACAGAATGTGTTGGTTTTTTTTTTTTAAGTCATTGGTGCAATATGCTAACAAATGCAAAATAGGAGAGAATCTCTGCATGTCCCATTGCTGTTGCAGAGCACATATCAACGGCACGTATGCTCCCAGGGCCCTGAACAAATGTCAGCTGTGGTTGGTGTGTTTCTGGTCTTCAGTGGCGGCTTTGCCAGTGCTAGGAGCTTGATTCTACAAGTGCAGAGGTGCTTCTGGCAGGCGACCTCTTAATTCAAAGAGTGTAGAGAATACTCTGCAGCTCCGGAGGAGCTTACAGCTGGGAGAGAGGGCTGCAAGATTTGGCTGCTGATAGCTGTCAGGTGATTTCACACTTTTTTTTGTGTATGTCAGATCAAACCCAGGGCAGTGGGTGTGCTACTGAATGTGTTGCAGAATGCATATTGTGTGCACACCCAGGGTAACTCTACTCGAGTAGTGAGTCTAGTGTAATTTCTTTAGCAGCATCCCTATGCTGTGAGAATGAAGTTTTATTACCCGTATCACCAGATGGATGAGCGCTGCGGCTAATGATAGCGAAGTCTGTTTGCGTAGTGGTGGGTACACCTTTGCTGTGCGAGACCACTAATCTCTCCAAGGAAGCTCTTCTGGTCTCTTAGAGAATTTCTGATTATATATTTAACATATAATAAGGGGACTGAGAAGGAAGGAGTTCAGCGATGTGTGTGATGGGAGAGGGAGAATCATCTCGTCCTCTTTCCTAACTCCAGCACACTGGCCCTGAGCTTGGTGCCCAGTCCCAGACTCGTTGTGTTGGCAGAGAAACGCCGACCCAACCAGTGGCATTGGGGCATTTTGTGAGGTACCACAGGACTGCTCCTCCGCTGGTCCTGACAGGCAGGAGAGGTCCTTCCTCACACGAGGTCGTTCACACATTACTGCTTTGAATAGTTTTAATGTTGTGATGTCAAGCTTTTGCAGGATCAGGCCCAAACTGTCAGGTCCACTCACGCTCACACAAAACAATTACAGGCTTTGAATGAACTGTGAATGAGAGTGTTGGTTGCTCTTGGGGGATGGGGGTGGTGAAAAAATGAATGAAATGCCCTGGAAGTTTGGTCCAATAACACAATAGTAGCATGTTGATTTTTATTTACTCTGAGCTCCAGCTCAGAATACGAAGTTCAGTTTTAATGGACTATACTTCTTCTATGGGAGAGGTTATTTTAGGCTTGAAGACGTTTGATGAGTGTGCCATCTGCTTTCTGTGGAGTATTTTATTCAGGGTCATTCCTTGATTACAGGTTTGTTGAAATAGTTGGATCCATAATGTAAGTGTATTATGGAATATTAGTAATAGATGAATCAGAGATGTGGAGTGATGCAGAAACTACGCTTAGTGAACCATAACAAGTGCTTTGTTCAGTCTCTGAAAGCTAAATAAGCCATTCTCTTGACCTTTGCGAGGCAATTATCTCATTATCAAACCAGAGCCACAGAAATCTTAGCCATAGAAATTAATAATGTGTATTTAAAATTTAGTTTGGTTTAAGAAGCAGATTTTTTAAAATGCCTATAAAAAAAAAAAAAATACTACTCTTTAAAAGTATTTCTTATGAAAATAGTGATGCGGTAAAATTTCCAAGCCTTGCTGTGTTAGGAAGAAAAAACTGGCCAATGTATGGTTCCATTTCTGTATTGCAAAATGTATGGTGTCAATTATACTACCTTTGTTGAAGGCAACAGGCAAAGTGCTGTTTTAGCCTTTTCTTTGCTGGCAGGACAATAAAATGTACAACACTTCGTTATACAAACAGTTTACATTGATACCATGTAGATTGATGTCACATGTGTAAAGTGATGACTGCTAAAGCTAAACAGAGGCAGGGTGGTACAGTAGATAAATGGATTACTCTAAGGCACTGGTATTTATCAGTCAAATCTGAGAGGAGACCACATTACAGAAATGTGACTGAAATTCTTAAAAGGTGTCTATAAGGAGATCCAGACACATTTAATTTGAAGGACTTGCCTATTCCTTACCTTGCAAATGAAAGAAGCGTGCAGAAGGAACAAGATAGGAACACGTGTATTTCCCCATCCCCTGAAATTCTGAAAACCTCTAAACCAAATACAAAATTTGGAAAATACGGTCTACTAATGTTATGTGGGAAGCGCTGGCTTCTGATACGGATGTCAGGTCTTCTTCAGAAACGTTGCTGTTGGGGAAGCAGTTGCACGTTCTCTGCGTGTTGGAGTCCTGTGCCACAGATACAGCATGTCACAAGTGAGACACCAGAAACACCTTTGCCCACCCCAGTCACCACAGCGTGGAAGCTGTTGTCCTTGTTAGGCAGTTTTAATAGACAGAAATGTTTTTCCAGGAAGTATTCTCTCTACTGTTGTTGTACGTTTATAACAAAAACATTTTGTTCAGCTCTGACTTCTCCCCATACTCCCCCCCTTTTTTCCCCATTCTGCAGGGTTTAGCAAAAGTAAATAAAGCAGGAAATGAGGAAGAAAAATGAAGTTTTGTTGACAATAAATAATGTTTTTTTGATGTGGGACTTTTTTAAGTAGAAGAAGTATGTAGATGCTGTCTGTGAGCTTCCGCAGACGTGGCTGGAAGAGATGCTCTGATGCTTCAGGCAATCCCATGTGGATGGCCTCTCTGTTTCCGTAGAGCTTCTGGAAGGGTTAGGCAGTAGTAAGCTTCCCCTCCGGGTCCAGTGAGGGCTACCACAGCCAGTATCTGCTGCCCACACCGCAGGTGCCTGCATCTGCCTCTGTCCTGCCTGTGTGCTGCTGTCCGGCGCATGCCCAAGTGCTTTCGGCAGGAATATTCAGGGCCGATTTTCTTGCAGAGTCGTTTTCTGCTTCTCCTCTAACTTGATTCAGTGTGCCTCAACGCTCCGTCAGGGAGGCCGCTGGAGGAGCGGGCTGCTGCGGAATCGGCTCGGCAGCTGGAAGGCTCAAACATTTCCATCTATTTCTTTGCAGCCTGCCAGGGAAGGACTTGCTCTCCATTTACGGAGGAAAGACCACTGTGAGTGGGAAGCCTCCTGCTCCCGTTTTTGTTGGTATAACTGCAGATTAGCTAACCTAACTGCCTGGGAGCATTCCCCATCAGAATGCAGATATGCTCAAAAGCTTACTTCTGTTCAGAAAGCAGAAGACAGAAGCCGTCCTTGGATGTCTTGATAGCCAAAGTTCATGGATATGACCACAGTCAGACTGGGTACCTCTTTGCCCCCTGGAGTAAGAGCAATTAGAGGCCTCATCAGCACGAAACAGTCTGGGTGGACAGTGAAATGCTGGTGTCGCTGGCTAGGAACAAGAAATCTTGAGATTTTGAACCTGTCCAGGAGGCTGGAGTGGAGTTGTCCATAGTCGAACTGAAGCACAAAGGCTGGAGCCCTGCCTGGCAGTGGCACCGGCACCGAGCGCGGCCGCGGGGAGACGTGGGGCTGGACTGGGCAGCAGTGGCAGCGCTGGCACGCTGTGTCTGCCTGATTGAGGGACGGACCCGCTGTGCGCAGCGGGGTGAGCAAACGGGATCAGTTCTCTTCGTGGCCTTGTTTTAGTTCTCTGCACAGACTAGAGTTCACCAGCGCATTCCTTATCTAACTGCTCCTATTAATTGGCATGTGGAAGAAACCAAAACCCTATTTCCTCATTCCCCTGCTCCCTGAAAATAAAAATAATATGTGCCAGCTGAACAATTCATTTCTCTTCGACTCGAGATCATCGGTAAAGACATTTTTCAAAACCCTTTTCATTTATCAGCCTCTGGGGTTACTGCTATTGAATAACTTTTGTAAATGCATGTAACTTACTGGCATTTGCTGTGTGGTTGTATATGCTGCAAGAAAGAAAGAATGAAAAAATAGAGTTCCTGTTAGTTTTCATTGTAGACCAGAGAGATTTAGTGGAGGCAAAGCTGCCTGTGCAGTGTCCAGAAGGTGTTTCTGAGGGTCACAGGGCAGAAACCAGTGCGTGGTTGTTGCTAGAGCAACATGCCCTCTGTGTTTGCTTGTCCAAAGAACGTGACTGGGCCTTCGACCAGGCTCATGCCTGGTCCATGGCATGGAGTGGCTTCCAGGGCGCGTGGATGAGCGTGGATCCTTTTGCAACCCAGTTGTGGGCTGCACTGCCAAATGTACGTGGGCCCCGAGCGCACAGAGGTGTCTGTCGGCATCACCTCCGCCTGCTCCAGGCTGGGCGACTCGCAGGGTGGCAGCAGGGGCAGGTGCTCAGGTGGTGTGGTGGGTTTCTGCAGCTCCGTCAGCTTCACCAGGTGAAAATCTCACACAGAAAGATTTGTCATGGTGCTTTGCTAGATAAATATTATAAATCCTGCCTGCTGAAGATGAACTAGAAGGCTCGCTCTCATTTTGTGAACTTGGGGCCGCTTTTTCTGTAAATGGGAGTGTGAGAGAAAACTGAATACCTTGCTTCTTCTTGATTTTTAAAATCTATTTGGTAAATTTTAACTCATTCTGGATTATTTTTATAGCATGCTGGGTCCAATATGCTGTTAAACAAGCTGTTTGGTCCCTGGGGTACTGTAAACACTTGTTCACCCCCAGAAGAACGTTAAAAATTTTATTTTTGCGTGTAAAGGCCATTTTTTTTATAAAACATTTCATACAAAAAGTGAGAGAACTGCATCCTTCTGTGGTATCACTATCAATTTTTTCTCTGAAAAATGAAACTTCTTCATTTTACCATAACATGAGCAATGCAGAGGCAAACTGCTCACTGAAAAAAATGATGTATAAAGGGCATTGCAGTCCCCACTTCACTCCTCTCCCCCTCCCCCCAAAAAACCTGAACAATATATTGCTTACATTGGGAAAAATCTTCTGCATTAAAACCAAAACAAAACCCAAAACCTGCAACAACTCGGATCTCCGTGTAAAACAGTGCAGAAAGCAGATTCTCTCCCTTCCAGGGCTGGCGGGGAGCGGTGAGGAGTACGGGATGACTTGCCCATTCTCCCCGCCGCCCGGGTTTCTGAGCCAACGACTTCAGAAGGACTTACCTTCCATCTTATCATGCACTAGGGAAGCTGTGGCAGGACAGCGCTACAAGGAAGGGACTTCTTAGGGATAGGTCCTGAGCCAGAAAATATGTAGGATGAAAGCTGATGCCTTCAGGGTATGGAGTGGTTACCGTTACTCCTGCTATAGCTGAAATTTGGTCTTTGCTTTCATTGTACATCTCAGTTTACAGAAGTTTGTGACTCACAGATAAAATCGGTTGTTTAGGGGAAAAACATAACAAAACAAAACCTTGGCAGGGAATGAATCTTAAAAAAAAAAAAAAGAAGAAAGAAGAAAGAATGTTTCCAGTCTAAATGCGATACAGCTTTCCTGTTGGTGACCTGCTTTATTTTGTGTGAGTCAAAGTTGACTTTTCTTTTTAAACCAGCTCTAGTACAAAAATTGTACATAGGCCTAAAAGAGTGAGTTTGTAATGTTTTTCAGCTAACGTAAAGTATCAGCATTATTGCTATTGACTATTTTAGCTACCTGCAGGATAGTTGATATCAGTGAAATTCAGAAAACCCTGAAGTTTCCAGACAGATGCTTCAGGCTTTGTTGTTTTAACACAAATGTGATGTTAGAATGGGATTAGTATTAATGTTCCTCTGCTACAACTAGAACATTTAAGCATTTATAAATGTGATAGGAAGAGTATGGAGGCTTTTTATTAGCGTAGATACTGGGACCCCCCTTAGATGGAGCTTTACGGTGGCATCTCCAGCAGTCTGAAAAATATGCAAATCTTTTCCAAGGTCCTGGGCAGGCTGGCTTAGCTAAGTATTTCAAATTTTAACTCTCTCAAAACAAAAACAGGACATAGCCGGAGGGGGAGTAATGATTAATGCATAATAGTGCTATATACAATATAGATAAATGTACATTTCCTCTTCACTCCCACCCCACCTCTGCAAACATAAGCTTTTAGCATGAAAAAGCAAATTGGGAAATGTTCAGGATTCTGGTCAGACTTCTTTCTTATTCTGTTAATTCAACTGTAGAGTAAGATATTAATGATCCCCAGATGTTGTTTGTAATGATTGATTTTTCAGTTGTGAAAAAATACTTGCAGTTTTTTTAAACAATTGATATTTTCTAGTGTGCTCTGCAGCATTTGAATAAAATGTCTGAAGGCAGAGCTGTTTATGTGCCCAACATAATTGCTTCTGTTAAGTGATTTCTTCATTCTTAACATTTTTAGCTCTAATTGCTTTTTCCCCATACATCTAAAAATAAATATTTGCAAGTTTTGCATTCTGTCACTCATTGAAATGCATAAAATATTTGTATACTCAAAAAGGCACTGATAAGGGGTCACATTCTGTCTCACTTAGTGGCGTAAATCCAAAATAACTCGATCCACTTCAGTGGCTGTTACTCAAGATTTTTACCAGTTAACCAAGGGCAGAATCTTACCCAGTGTTAACAGCAAGCTGTTAAGTGAACATAAGTAAAGTGTGGTAAAGTAAGATAGAATACCTTCCTGTCTTTAAGAACTTCAGTAGAAACAAATGCTGTTAGCGTCTACTTTTTTTTTTGTTTTGGTACATTTTCATTAGCAACCCTAGCTGTAACCAGGATAAATACTAAGATAGATTATTTTTCACTTAATGATCAACATCCCTTTATGGAGAACACTGATTTTATTTCGGATGCATGTTCCCGCTGCCCTCGAGAAGGCACCAGATGCTGAGTGGAGGGAGAGAAGGGCTTACACCGTGAGCGCACGGTGCCGCGTGCCCGCGGTGCTGCTGGGCTGCTCCTGCTGCCCCAGCTGTTCGAGGAGGCGTCAGGGCTGCGAGCTGTGGGGCGGCCGGTGCGGCCTCCCTGCTGTGGCGGCCCAGGCTTTGGGGCTGTCCTGGGACGGGAGGTGAGATGCCCTCCCTCCTGCGAGCGCCCGTGGCAGAGCCGAGAGCCTGGGTGTGCCCGGTCTGGCGCTTTTAACTTCTTCTCCTTTTTAACTTTTAATTGAAGAGTGAATATGTGTCGGTATTGCGGAGTTCACACGTTTTGTCAGCCAGAGTTTGGCAGAAGATTAATGTGTAGTTCCAGCAAACAAAGGGTTACCGAGTGAGCTGTTCTTCTGTGCCTGATAAATGCAACTTATCACATGGGCTTCGTCATCTATTACACACGCATCTGTTTTATTGGTGTCTGTTCACTAAACGATTGTAGAGATAAATGACTAATTCCGCCTATAGAAGATTTCCACTCAATGGCTAGTTTTATGATTCAGCTATCAAAATCACTTTTTGTCATGATAGCGAAAAGTAAGACAAGCTGCATTCATTGTGAGTGTGAGCCATGTCCATCATACGTGCTCTCATTTCTGGAGCCATCTTGTCTTTTTTGGGGGGGCAATACGCCTTCATTAGAGCATCCTCTTTCGTACATTCCTCTGGTTTCGGTGCCTCCCATGGAGCTCCGGGCCTGCCTGGACTCTGGAGCTTTGTCTCACGAAAGCTTTCGGTCCACCGGCGTCCCAGGCCTCGCGAGCAGCGTCCCCAAGGTGCCGGGGCTCGGCGGTGGCCAGGAGCAGGGGAGACCTTTGCAGCCACGGAAAGGCCCCTATTCCCGCGCTTGTACAATGGAAAAGAGAAGTGGTTTATGTCAGAATATGGTCACATTCTTCTGATTAAACCCACTCAAAAAAGACAACATTGTAATATTTTCCGATGACTGTTTATCATGAATTACGTCAGCCTTAGTTTAAATTGCTATTATTTCTCCATAATGCTTCTTGGTGCCTGCATAATTTACAGCGTTGGCAGCTGCGGGACTATGAAATAACCTTTCACAACCACCATACAATAGTAAAGAACATGAAGTTTTTGTTGTTAATTATTATGGGACTCCTTTAACTTTTTTACAAAGTGACATAAAATATTGTTGAGGTATTTATGGTTAAAGCTACTTTTACATGGATCTATTTTGCTTCTGGCTAGTTCTTAACTAAAGCAGTCGTTTGTGGTTATTATGCCTTGGGAGATATTATGTCAGAACTGGTTTAAGAGTATTATTATGTATCACATGTCATATATTACATGTCAGCACTTGAGGCTGTCTTTCAATAAAAACAAATGTAATTTCAGTTAATGGTCTTTTAGGTATAGGCCGTTTGTAAACTTACCTGAGTTCATTTGAAGGTATACTCAAAAGCTTTGTTCTCCCGGAGTGCACTTGAGTAATTTCATTTTGGCTTTGGATGGAATTTCCAAAATATTTGTCATTATTTCAGTCAGAGGGTGCTGCCTCTAAAAAGCAAATAGTTTCCCAATACCGAGATTAATGTACACATTTTAAGGAGCTGTAACTGTTACTCATTACTTTGTTTACTTTTCCCCTCTTTGGAGCTCACCCTTTCCAGGTTCCCTACTGGTCAGGCTGCTAGGAGTAACCCAGGCAACTAAGCCACCTAATGATGATACTGCACTGTGCCGCTGAAATGAATAGCATATACCTTCTAGGTAGTCCGTGGGTGAAGCGGAGTATAAATTCGAGGTTGCTGGCGAGTTTTAGGTTTCCTCGAAGTTTCATTTCAAATCTGGAAAATGCAACCTTACACAAAGCAAACTTCAAATTAATATGTCGTTCCACTTGGTTCCAAATACTATGCATATTTTCCAGTACTTACTTATTTAAAGCAAGAAATGAAGCATATAGTGTGTGCCAGAAAGTTTACAAAGAATGAAAACACATAAATGACTCGTGAACTTTTTCTGATTTTTTTCTTCACGTGTAATTCGTTAGTTACTACTAGGCAAAAAAAAAAAAAAAAGCCGGCATGAATT
>Ga0065711_1029321_pt1 | contig 36676 bp, 22 predicted proteins | sample Hoacrofraction12_FD_59098 | JGI IMG/M metagenome (GOLD analysis project Ga0065711, IMG submission 59098) | Hoatzin crop microbial communities from Cojedes, Venezuela - Epithelial fraction 12 v2 (version 2) | ecosystem: Host-associated > Birds > Digestive system > Esophagus > Crop | place... | reverse complement strand
CCAGTAGCTCCTCATCTTTCTTGAACTGGGGAGCCCAGAACTGGACACAGCACTGCAGATGGGGCCTCACCAGGGCAGTGTAGAGGGGAAGGAGAACCTCCCTCGACCTGCTGACCACACTCTTCTTAATGCACCCCAGACATGTCTCTGTCTGGAAGAAAATACAGTCATCTACTCAACTATTTACTTAATTGTGTATAAAACCTTTTCCCACCATTGACTTGAAACAATTGGATGTCATTTTATTACCAGTATTTGGAATGTCGCTTTGCTATTTGACACATCTTTACATTCTGCATTATGTCTTTAGAGTAAAATATGAGTGAAGTTCCACCTTTATACATGCAATTTTAGGATTTCCAGGCAGTTATATAAAGCAAAATCCTTCTATATCCTGCCCAGGTAATTTAACAGAATTATATATATAAACATAACATTAAAAGTAATTTTCTGAGCCTCATGATTACACTGATTTTGTTTGTCACACACCTGCATGTACTGACTTACCATTTTCTGTCACTCATAGTAAACTCTGTCCCACAGCGTAATGTGACAGATGCTGATGAATATCATACATCATAATTTTTCAAAGCAGAGATACTTGGAATAGTCTTACTTTCACCTTATTAAATGCTTTGAAAATTTGTTTAGTTGAAAATAAAGTGATAGGCAGGGGGTTTTAAAGGGGTGTATGCTTGACCCTAAGCATAAATGAAATTTCTTTAAATTTTGTGGATTGCTTTGATGAATTCCAGCCTAAAAGATTTTAGAGCAGCAGACTGGTGGGAGGCTGGAATTATTTGGAGGGGTTTTGTTTCTAAGGAGGTGAGTGAAAAAGCTCCCACTAATTTCAGTGAGAACTCGAGCAAGCTGTTATGCTGTCGTCCAGCTACATTTTCTCAGTGCAAGACAGCAGCAGGGGTGGTTTTGTCTGGATTCTTGGGTATACCGTAAGGCACTCAGAGGATCGCAAGGTCAAAACTACTCGAGTTTTGTCAGACACCCTGCCTTTCTCTTTGAGCAAAAGCTCAGCAGAGAGCGCGATGTAACAGCATTAACAAAATACACAGTTTCAAAGACAGCAAACTTTCTTAAGGACTTTGGGAAAGGAGGACTACCGTTGATTCTTCTGTCGGCTTTGAAGGGCGGCACTACACCGGTGCAAATATTCTTATGCAGGAGTCTGAGGATAGAGACAGGTGTAACAGGTCTCCTGTAATTCTCTGATACACAGCATTTGATTCCGTATTTGCTGTGGGAGATCAATGCGTGTGCATTGTGAGGGGCAAACACAGGCTCCAGATCTCTGTGCAGCCACAGCTCTGCATTTCCCGTATTCGAGTTTCCTCTCTTTGTATTTCTTTGTTGTTTCCCATCTCTGGTTGCCTGCAATGGGTAATCATGCTCTGGTATCAGCTTTTAACGTTTTGCTGGGTGGCACCTTCCTTTTTGGTGGTTATCTTCTTCAGCGCAGTGAGTGCTGATCTTCTTGTCTGCAGGCTTTGCTCTGCAGATGAGGAGAGCTCACGCTGGGCAGGACTTGGTTTCCACCCTGTCTCTGCACCGGTGAAGCACCTTCTGACTCCTGGCAGCAGCTCAGCATTGCCCAGCCGTGTCCGTAGTTGAGGAAGACACAGTTGAAATAGATTTTAGTAAACCTTTAGCTGCTTATCACCCGCTTTAACCAGAAGCGGGGTGGGCTGGGCAGGGCAAGGCGCAGCTGAGGGGCCCTCTTGTCTGGGGGGAAGAGGTGGAACATGGAGGAAACCAGGCGCTGCTTGCGCAGACTCCCTGCAGCGAGAGAGCCTCTGGGGATGGCCGCCATGCCCGGCTCTTGCCTCAGGGATGTGGCAAGAAGCACCAGAAAGCTCAGAGGAGGTGTGCGAGGAGATGCTCACACGCGGCTGGGCGGACGCACCACCCTGTGCAGCACTGAGCTGGGGCATCCGGGCTGTCTCGCTTGAGGCCGCCATGGCATGAGCCGGATCAGCGTCTCTCTGGTATTCACAAATGTTTTATCAGTCGTGCTTGAAGCTGCAGGGATCGCTGGCATTTCAGTCACATGCTCTGCTGGGGGGAGTTAATATCCTTCCAGACTGAGTACATTGCCTAGAGGGACCATTTTGTGTGTAACATGCTGGTAGAGAGAGCGATACCAGGCACCAAGCGGCGCAGGGTAGAAGACTAATGTGCGCTATGTTAAATGGTGTCTTGGGTTTTGCTGGGTCCTTATTCATAAAACACAACAAAGTGGCGACAAGGATAAACGTTGTCAGCTAAAGGAGCTGCTGGGAATACCAGAGAGTACTTAGTGACTAAAACAAATCAAACTTTGAAATCCTCCCTTCCAAAAGAAAGCACAGAGGGGATTTAACTAACGTGAACAAGTGTATTTGCAGTAAGATGGCAGAGTGTGCGTAAGCGGGGCCGGAGGAGAGCAGGCTCCAGGGTTAGCTTGGTGGCACCAGGGCAGAGCTCTCTGACGGGGTTGGTGTGGTGGCTCTGGCAGGCGCTTCAGGAGGAGGATGTGGAGAAGAAGGCCTGTCTGGCCATTGCGGGTGACCATCTTGAGCAGCGAACCCGGGGCATGCGTTGTCACTGTGCCCTCAGCCCATGCTGTGGTAGTGGCAGTGGCAGTCAGCAGCAGGTGCTTTCCAAATCCCTTCTGGATGGTAAGACCCTGCCTGCTCAGTGTAGGGTCCTGCTGTAAGGGGTTAACTCTACGCTGTGTGCTGCTACCCTGTTTGGGTCTGGGAAGATTCCTTTTTAATTGTAATTAGGCTGTCCTTGTGTTCATGGCTTGTTTCCATACGGGAATTGTTCCTGACAGAAGCTGTTCCAGGAGTTTGGCTGCTTGCCTGGCACTGGGGAGCTGGGCTTCAGCTCTCTGCTAAACCAGATGCTCCCTCTGCGACTCTCGCCAAGTTGCTTAGGCTCTCTGTGCCTCAGTTTCTAATCATAAAATGGGAATATTAATGTCTACCTGTCCCACAAGGGACTTAAGAACACAGTAGTTGGAGAGACTTGAACACTCTCCGAGTGTTGGGAGTGTTGGGAGGAATGGTATGTGTTCCTCATACAGGCAGAGAGCAACACCCATGGATTTGACTCTGGCTTGGACCGTGTCCTTGGTTGAGGCAGACCAATGCACCAGTTACAAGTGTTGACTTCAGTTCTGCAGCAGAGCTTCAACTGAACCTCAAGTCTTTGATAGCTATAGAAAGAGGAGTAATCAACACTGTGAAATACGTGCTCTCTTCCTCTGCCTAAAAATGCAGATAAACTTCCTTGGGATTTTCAGAAATACTTTGTACCTAACTCTTACTGAAGTTTGCAGCAGTATGACAGAAAATCCCATTAGGTCCTTACTGTTTATGTCTTCTGGTACTTATGTCATTCATTTCACCCTTTAGTCAAGGGCTGTTTATTTCCTTGCATTGTTCCTTGCAGTGATGCCTCAGGAGACTCAGTTGCGCACCATCATTGGTCACCTCGTGGTACTTCACTGAAGAGCCTCTCAGTCCTCTCTGGCAGCTGTTGGTTTGTCCAGTACAGCCTGGTCACTGGTATGCTCATGCTCTGCAGGTGGAACATGCACTCTGTAGGTTGGGACACTGAAGTCCTGCCAGGGTCGGGTCCTTTCTCCGAATGGGCCATGTTGGTGTGTCATTACTTGTGTATCACCAAGTAGCCCAGAATACTGGGCCAAAAGTCAATTTGTATCTTGTTTTGATTTAAACTTTCTTATCTTTCTTTTTTTTTTTCTCTGAACTATAGCGTTGTGTCCCCTAAGGACAGGATAAGGCCTTTGCTCTATTACATGGAAAGTTATTGAAAACTTGTGGAAAATTACGTTCCCTTTCACCATTCTCTACTATTGTATTACCTTGTTCAAAGAGCTCCATCAGGTAACTGAGTTTTCTCCAGCAGAGACTCTGCTGCCTCAAGCCTATCCTGTTAATCTCCACTTAATTAGATACTTCATCCCATTCTCAGGGATGGCTCAGGGCTGTGAAATATTTGGGATCTCCTGAGAGACCTGAGGAGCATCCTCCATGGTCCTCCACCCTTCACAAATTCGGTCATCAATACCAGTCGCCCCCGTTGAGGCTTTCTGTGCGGGTCCGTTCAAGGGCAGCTTGGATCTCCTCTCTGCTTCCTGTGGGGTGCTGCAGGCTCACGTCGGCCTTATGGTGTTCCCCTCCCTCCTGCCGCCTTCGTCCTTCTCCCTGCACCTCAGCAGCCCAATGGAAGTGGTGGGGTGAGCTGCTCTTCTTTCCTGCAAGGATTTCTGATATTGTAATAGATTTTGGCTTAGCAGGAGCACACAGCTTATCTTGTTTAATCTCCTGCTTTGTTACCAGGGCAGATGTCATCTTCTCACATGGCTATGCAAACTGGTTTCTGTCCATTTTCCTTCCTCTCAAAAATGCGCTCACTCTCTGTACAGTTCCACAGCACAGCTTCAATGGGTACTGTAAGATCTTTCTCATGGAACACATACAATGTCACTGATACTCAGTGGTGCTCACATCTTCTAGTAATGTCCTAATATCTACAGAGACCAAGTGGAGAAATCACCTCTTTCATTGCTTGAACATTTGCTCTAACAGTCAGTGGCTTACAGGACTGATAAAATGAGTCTTGTACTTTTCTGCCTTGTGCTGGATGTTGATATTCACAAGCCTGTGAATGGGTGCCAGGCAAAACCATGGCGTGTTGGATACACTGTATGGCAATGCATAGCCCACATTATTGATGAGAAATCCCGTTACCACTGGATTTCATGAGCTTTTCTACATGCTTCTTTGGTATAGCATTGGAGTGTTCTGCCAGATATTCATAGCAAGGTGTGTCCCTGTCATGCGTCCATAAACTAAGCCTGGCACAGCTGACAAAAAGGGGATGTTGGCAAGGGCAGGAAGCTGAAACACGAGAAATCTGACCCCTTTTCTCATGGATATTGTAAATGAAGATGTACTGCTCTGTGCTCGTGGTGACAGTTGTTTTTTGTCATTACTGTAACCTGTTTACTTTCTTGGCTTGTCAGCCAAACATGTGCTAGTCAGCGGTCATCCCTGTCTTTGGATTGATACCTGCCAGGAGCTGTAGTTTCTCTGACAGAAAACTTGACATACAGTTTTTTAGGTTTGTCCCCTCTTCATTCCTTTCTTCACCAGTTTAAACCTTTGGTCCAGCTTTGCATATGCCAAAGGATTTTAAGTGAAACACCTGCATGCTTGCGTTTTCGTCTGGAACAGAACATTGCAACCATCATTTGGAAACTGGGAGATGGTTCAGACACTGAGCTCAGCCTGTTAAGACAGGATATGTAAAGAACAAGGAAGAGGGTGTGAGTGAAACCCCTTATGGAGGAGTTTTGATCTGTTTTGTTTGCTAGGCCTTAGAATACAGACAAGCCTATTAAAATGAGACTATAAAACAAGCCGCTAGTTTTGGTATATGTGCAAGTTTGGCAAGACCCAAAGGAGAGAGCAACAAGATTTAAAGCAAGTATCCTTCTGAAATAATAGTTTTGAACAGGGAGCTCCATGACAATCGATGAGAGTCTGCTTTTGTTATGGTCACAAAAATCGCGAGTCTGACTCATGCTATTACAGTGATGCACAGTGTTGTCAAGGTAATGGATTTGGGCACTTGGCATATACAGGAAGGGTGCAAAAGGCAAGGAGGTATTCTGTAGGCCTCTAGGAGCAAGCTTCATATTAAGGATTTTATTTTTTTTATGGCTGAGATAGACAATACTGAATTTTTGTTGTAGAAGTGAGAGTTTTATGCCCTGGCCTACTGCTGTTGTTGTGCACATCACCCATGGGAATGCTGTTCTTTCCCATACGGAGCAGGATTTGTGAACTTCGGCTGCCTTGCCTTGTTGTGCTGGTACCTAAGAAGCTTCCCTCCACAGGGCTGAAGTGGAAATGAGAAAGGGGAGAGAGCAGAGACATCATGCATATTTCAGTTCCTAGGGAAAAGAGCTTGGCTGTAAAGGAATTGTTTGGCTGAATCCTGAAGAGACTGAGGTGAGGAGTAAGCCTCGAAAGGCCATGTTTATGGTCTATGAAGGCCTGTTTTCCCTTTTATTATTTTTTTATTAAATAGTAGCAACAACAATTTAAAGCACTGTTTAAAGACAAACTTGAAAAGATCAACCAAAAAGGCAAGAGAAGTGAGGTTTCTGTTATCAAAACTTTGCAATCCAGTCAGCCTGCTTAATGGTACTTTGATAAAGAAACTGATGGGGGAGGGGGGAGAAGAAAAAGAAAGCAACTACCTGTTAAAAGTTATCAAGATGAGAGATTGCTGTCTGTTAAGCTTCTTAAGACAAATCCTTCCTTATATAACTCCTTGTCTTTCTTTCACTACAGTGAATTCAGAAATTGACAGTAAAAGTGAAATGGCTGCACTAATGAGATAATCTCCTTTATAAGGACCACTAAGGCAAAGGATGTGTCAAATATTTTGAATAATGGAGCTGAAGACTTGTCTGGAGAAGTAAACGCTTTATGGGAATGCATTGTGAGAGCAGAGTCAGGGGCTCAGGAACAGCAGTGTATATACAGTAATATAGTATGCATTAGTGTGTATGCAAAAGTCAGTTCGAGTCAAGGCAGGGAGTGGAGCTGTGCAGACAGCCAGTTTTGCCTACTCTGTAGCCTTTTTTTTTCTCCTCTCCTAAAAGAGGCAAAGAATGGCAAAGGATAGGAAACCCAGAGAAAGAGAAAAGAGAATCCATCAAGAGGTTTGGAAAAGAAATGTTGTCGGTTTTGGAGACTAGGATATGTTGACAAAAACTGCCAAGAGTAAGTGGCCATTTATCCAAACTCTGTGTGCGTTCCTCTTCTGAGGGTCCTAATCCAAACCCCAGCAAAGCTGGTGGGAGAGCTTCCGCTGATTTCTTGTGTTTTGGATCAGGCCTTTGGTAGGAGAAGTCTGGAATCATGCTTTGATACAAGACAGGACTGAAATGGAAAGGAAGCGTGAGGAAAGCACTTGGCTGAACTGCAAGCTTACAGTTAATTATCATGAGCCTCATGGCTGAGTATTTATGAGACTTCCTTGAACAAAATCCAAGGTAATGTTTGTTTTTATGTGGCACCAACAGCATGCACAGAGGTTCCCTAATAGCCTCTGGTTTTGTCTGAGATGGGAGATAGCTGGGGCTGGTGTTTGTTGGAGATTTACCTTGTGAGAGGTGCACTTTCTGCAGCTCAAAGTAGGTGAATTAACTTAAAGTTTGAAATGTCAACCTTTTCCATGAGTGTTTAGGATTCAGAAGCACTTTTATATTGTAAAGCCATTCTGGGGGGGTTTTGTGTTATATTTTGGCAACAGAGATGTAGCCACTTCAGCCCAGTAGCCACTGTGCCTGTTGACGGTGAGGCTGTGGAACACTTACTGCTCCCTGAGGAATAGTCAGCCACCCACTGCTAAAACAGAGCTTACAGATGGGATGCAGCGTGGGAGCCTGGAGTAGCTAGCAAATGGCCTAGATGATTTAGCAGGTCACCTCCAATCCTACTTTGTCCTTTCCTGTGTATTAGGAAATCTCGGAGCCAATTTAGAGCATCGTGAGTTATGTTAGCAGAGACAGTATTTTACCTTCCAAATCACAGCACACAGTGAAGTTGGATTATATATGTAACAATTCACTGAGGCTAAATAAACTGCTGCCTAAAAACAATATGGTGGTGGACCTTTAATCATCACAATCTAACTGTAAGACATACCAGTAATCCCTTTGTTTCAGTAAATTAAATGCCAACAGGAAAAGCAAAAGGAAGTGGGGCTGAAGCACCCTAAGAAACATGGCACAGGACATTAAAAACCAGCTATGGAGAAAGGTGGTTCATTAAATTAAATACCAGCTTTGAAAGAAAGAATATAACAACCTATTACTATAAAAGATAATAGCTTATATGTAGTCTTTTGCCATCCCATATTCTGTTCCTTCTCCTTTGTTAGGGAATACAGAGATCTCACAGCAGTGATGGAAAAGCTCAGGAGTGGCAAACTTTGGATTGCTTGGACAGTGTCGGCATTTGTCAGCTTAAGTAAAGATATTAAAAGTCAGCACAGTACCTTTAGAGGTAAAAGTTTGGTGTTTAGGAATCAGTCTGAACTCAAAGTTTAACCAGTGATGTCAAGCCTCAGGTATGTTGCTAATTAGCTTTGCAGAGCTGCAGGGACCCTCTAAGATTTATAGCAGTTGTAGAAAGCCACAGATTTTATATGAAGTCTTTCTGTTTGCAATGTTACTTGTGCAGAAAGTCTATTTCTGTTTACTTTAAGACTTGAATTTTTAGGTGAAAATAATTTCTCTAGCCAAAAAACAAAGCAAAACAATCCTTCAGCTCTTTACTTATGTTGGAATGTCAACTTCAAAATGTATTTCCTAAGAGAAATGATAGCATACCATTATCTACATAGAAATATCTTACAGTTCAGTGTCTTGTATTCTGAAGGATCTCCAGGTCCTTTAGAAACTGTGATCCATGTTTCCTTCTCTGATCTGCAAAGTGTATTCCACAGTTTTTACTGTGTTGTCTACAGTACTCAGAATGCTATTGATGTTGATTTACAATGAAGACTGTAAGGACTGAGCTGTATGTATAGGTTGGGTCTCTCCCTTCCTCTGCATAGCATCTATATATTTGAGCACATGACAGGTACTTATAAAGCATCTCAGTTTCACCAGAGCAACACAGGACAGTAAGGTGGTCCTTTCATTCATCAGGGAGAAGTATACTCTTAGCTGTTTTGAAAAGCAGCCGCTCTTGAGTAACAGCTGGGTAACTCTGTGATAATCCGGCTGTCATCCCAACGCATGAGGAAGCAGCATGATGAAGAATACAGCAGGCCAGGAGTGCAGCAGGTAGCAATAGGCAGAGCCCAGCTGAAGCCAGGGGAATGGTGTTGGTGTGTGTTCGTTTCGGCTGTTTTATGGAGCTAATCAACATAACATTTTACCGCTTGCTGAGATTCTGGCCCGACATCGCAGTTTCCAAACCATACTGGACTGAATACAGAGTTTTAAATACAGTGTTTTATTATATATATATGCATGCATAAACACCCAACTTTAAAGAGCTTTTCTTGAGAAACTCCGTTGTGAGGGAGTGGAATGTAATCTCTTGTCCTGGGCAAGTGGATACAAATTACTGATTTAAATGCTAGCAAATATGAGGAGTCTCGTGGAGAAAATCAATATCCTGTGGAAAGATGGTGTTTTTTTTTTTTTTTTCTTGTTTGAGTCTGTTTTCCGTATCTTGGATGCCTTTATTTCATCATTTTTACTATCCCTATATTTCACATAGAGTCATAGGCTTTCCAAGGCAGTGGAATATTAAATTCATGGTCACGTGAGAGAGCTTTTTCCTGATTCATCGTGGGCGTATAGAGCATCACGACGAGTCTTTCTTGGCTCTTAGCTATAAGGGACTGTGGGAATGGCCAAAGGGAAGGGGGAAAAAAGTCTTTCTGCTTTGTAGCCAGCGGACAGGCCTTTCTGTTCTGCCACTGGGAGGAGCATGAAAACAAGAGAAACCCCATCCTCCTCCTTAGGAGCAGAAAGCTGCAACTCCCAGACTGGAAAGACTAAAGTTGACATCTGTATTAATTTTCCTGCTGATCCGTGGGAATAAGTGGCCTCATCTTTTGGGATGTCGGTGAATACAATTTTTTTGCCTTGAATACTGAGATTATTGGGGCTTTGTGCTTTTGTTTCCCCTTTCCATCCTTACAAACTGCATAGGGATGCTGGACATTTGTCGAGGTCTTGCCTTTAAAAATGGACTGGTTGTCAGTTTGTGCAGTCCCAACCTGTTACCGCTCCTGGGCTGGGATGTAGCTGTGATCCTGCTGGCCCTGCTTTTGTTCTGGGGCTTCCAGAACAGGGTTGTGCCCCCTCAGCATAACCTAAAAACTTCAGGGATAGAGGGGGCATCGAACAATTTTTTAGTTTTTTAATTTTGAATTATGATTGGCTGTTACTCTGTTTTCCTGTCTGTAGTTACATTAGTTGGGCAGCTATAAGCAAGTTGTAGAAAAATGGATATTCTCCAGCGGGGTGAACTTCTGTTCCCAGATGCAGTCCAGTCTGAGAGCTGGAGGGCAGCTCTGCCCATAACAGGAGTGCAGGAAGAACCATGCTTTATCGAAGGAGAAGTGATGCTGAGAGTGACTGTAGCCCTGCTGCGCTAACATTTATGTTTCTGGACAAAAAAAAGTCTAATTAAGTGAATGAATCCAGACCCTTTTTGGTGCATAGGGGAAACACTAGTTTTCCCACCCTGTGGAATAAACCCATGCTGATTATTGAAGGCCTGCTTGCAAGGTCGAAAGTTTTGATGGCTGCCGTGGATACAAATGCACACGCGTATGAGGTGGTGTAATGACTGACACTCGTGCTGTGGAACACAACAGGATAAAATGTCAGAGCAGTCACTTTGGCGTTGGGTACAGTAACAGGGCAGCGCTATGGGCATATGGTCCCGTAAAATGGAGGTTTAGAAATGACAGCAAGGGCTTCTGCCTGATGCTACAAATTAACAATAAACCTCAGGGGCAAGGTGTAATTATTTACTTTGCTAAATAACACAGAGGAACTATGGTTTAATTACAGTAGTTTAGCTATGCGATAGAATTGCAGAGACTGTGGCTTCAGTGCGTTGCATTAATGAGCCTTGCTAACGGTTACTTCTAATATTGGATAATGTTTCTTTTGTTTTAAATCATCCTTTTTAAATGAGTTCCATGCAGATGAGAAGGAACCTTTCCAGAGTATCACAATGGATTGTTTTTGTTTCCAAAAGACACAACCCAACAAGGCACTTGATATTACAATTATACTCAGTAAAGCCAGATGCATTTGGCTCTGCTCTTGTGTCATTGACGTCCCTTTTGTGCTAGCTTTTGATGAAATTTAAACAAAAAAGGATGTAACTGGGCATCTTCAGATGGCAAGAGTCTGTATTTCTCAATCCTATCATCAATTCAATCAACTCTTTTCGTTTAAAGAAGATTGGAGAGGGGAATAATGCACATTAAGTAATAGCTTTTTCTGAACATTTAGGGCATACTAATTAATAAATAGTTCATTACAACTTTAAGGCCCAATTTTGTTTTTATTGAAGTCAATGGCCCAGCTCCCTCAACTGAACAAGTATAGTGTTAGCCACTGATGTGTAGTGTCCCAGAAAATAGATCCTTCCTCTGTTGTTACCAGTCCCTCCTCTTTTCCATCCTTTTCTCTAGCTCGTCTATCCCGCCTGCGCTAGGATGATCTTTCTCCCCACAATTACAAGCCTGCAGATACTTTAGGTGCTGGAATCCCACGGACAGTCCAAGAAAGTCCCGTTTCAGACAATGACAATTTTGGACTCTGTGGTGGAAAATGCCTGACAACTGTCTGTGTTACTGTCACGATATAATTGTTGAAGGTGTTTGTGATCTTTCCTCCCTTTCTGCAGTAATTTGCGGCTCCTTATTTTTACCTTCAGACCTCTCTTACTTCTACCAAAAGCTCTGCTTGTCTCTTGTTCTCTGCTCTGAAGAGTTTCTAGTAGCTTATCCTGCATCAGTTTGCCATCCTATTATTTTTGAGAAAGAAGAGAATTATTTTAATTTTCTTTATTTCCCCTCTTCATCCCAGCTTTTATTTTCATTATTATCAAACACTTCTTATGATCCCAGAGCCTCCCTGCATTGTTGCAGCTTTGATCAATAGTTCAACATAATCTTTGCCTGAGAAGCTGTTCTGCATTTTTGGTGGTCTGTACTGTATAGGAGGTCGTTCTTACCAGCTGGTTTGAGCTGGGAGCCCTCTTTTTACTGGCCAAGACTAAAGTCACGGTTAGAGCTTGCTGAGGAAGGCTCAACAAATGTTGTGGAAATGAGAGCAAAATCTTTTTTAACCTCTAAATTCTAGACGTAAGTGGTATCTTGGGCCAGCCAGTTCCTCAAATAAACTCTACCATAACTGGAGATTGAACTGTGTACAAATTAAAATATTTCTAAAACACTGTTGCTTTTAAGTTCAGTTATGTGTCCCACAGTTTCCTTCGTTATGAGAGGAAGGTAATCTGGGTTTTTTTATTCATCTGTTCGGTGCTGTTCTTCATTTTATGTATTTGTGTCCCATTCTCTCTTTTTCATACCCTCATCAAACTTTTAATCTATGACAATATGAAGCATAAATAGTGTGTGAATGGAGCAGGAGACTGCGATTACCAGTTGGGCAGGACCAAGTGGTGATGGACGTCTGCATTTCTCCATCCGTTTGGCTGGCTGGGAGATGTAGGGCCTGGGGGAGTGGAGAGTGGAGACAGTTCCTCATGCTCATTTGGAAGATGATTTTTTGGGGAGTGGGGCTAGGCTTTCACTTGCTCTCAGAAGAACGATTTATTTGCCATTCTCATAGGTGTTACTTTAAGCTGGACTGGAGGAGCATTAGGGAGAGAGAAGGGTATTATGGTTAGTGCTTGCAATTCGCCCCTGACAGGCTGTTCGTTTCATTTAGTTATGGATGCTGATCTAAGCTGTGCATCTCAACTGTGCTTGGTAAATTCATAGTTAGGCAAAACGTGCTTTCCTTTTCCTGCTTTATACCTCTAAGGAGATCAAATGCTTTTCACAGACAAGCTGATAAAACACCTGGAGTGCTTTGTGTCGAGCAAGGTCATATTAACATGGAAATCTAGGTTGTTCACTGATACAGCTGTCCAGGCTTAGTTAAGTTTCGTGTATTGGGAGCTGGTAATTCTTCAAACTGTCAGTTTTGGGGGTGGATGAGTGACTAAAACAGATGTATTAATGTCTGGCAGTTGAAATACTGTAGCCTGTGGTTATACGGACTAGGTTAGCGTCTTGGCAAGATTCAGAAAATAAATGGAAGAAGTGGTAAAAAGGGGCATGCTGTGTACAGCAGGAAAAGCTCTGGTGTTTCCTCTCAGGAAGAAAAGGAAAAGAAAGCCTAGTTTAGTGCTAATTTTTGCTGTTAGGAGTAAGAATAAGACTGCAATACGTAGAGCTACAAGGGAAGTTGGCATTTTCTTCTCAGAAGTGTGACTGTAAGTCCCCATGTGCTGGCCCAATTGTGGTTTGGGTAATCACGTTTTGTAGATCAAAATTTCCATCGTTGTTTCAGTTATCTGAAGCTATGGATTGTTAAAGATTATGAAGTTAATGTTCATTTCAAAATGCAAGTGAATGATGCAAAGTAACTTCTTTATGTTCTTGCTATTGTGGTTTTGAAATTTGGCATAGAAAGAGCATGGCAGGCACTTGGGAACTGCTGTGGTATATTGGGAGCTAAAGAGAAGAAAGAAGTTCTCTAGTCTCGTTACCTTCTTTTTTTTGGTTTGTTTGTTTTGTTTTGAAACAATCTCATCTGTAGTTGCTTGTGGAACTGGAAAAAATATTTATTTGTTCACTGAAAAAAGTGATTTTTTCTGTCAACCAAAACTAGTTCTACATTTATACCATTTAGCCTAAACATAAGGAAAAACATTTAACCCATATTTTCTCTAGACCTTGGAAAAATAGATGAGTTGGGTTTTTTGGTTTTTATTTTTAATATCCTTGTTTTGAATTGTGATTTTCTTTTAAGATTTTCTTACTGTGACTTTCAATTGGTGCAGGCTCTGACCTTCCAAGAAAGATATAATTTTACATTTGGTTGTTCTGATCTGAAGAAATACTGCAACTTTTTTCTTTTTCAGATTCAGTCATATTAAAAAATCAATTATTTTCACAGCTGTGTGTATTAGGGACATTTACAGGTCCACAAGTCTCATTTGCAGAGAGCTGAGTCTAGGAGCCATGTAGGTAAGACAACAAGGGCCCAACAGTAAATTGAGCGCTGGTATTTCTGTCGGATTTGCCTGAAGAAATGCCAAGGGTTGTGTACAAGGAGACCTTGTGCAGGCGGGGAGGACATCTGACTTCACGGTAGCTCCGGAGCAAATACAAGCAACAGCAGGACTGAAAATGCAAATAGCCTTCAGGCAAGTCTAAAGAAAGCTGCAGCAGAAGCAGTTAAGCCAGTCTGTTTGTCACCAGGACCCCACTGTATGCCCACGCCTTTCCCGTGCTTGTGACCAGCACACTGTACATTCAGAGCTGCAGAAGTGACGATCCATAAAATGTATAAATATAATAAACTCCAACAGCAGCAGCAGAGTTGGAGAAGCCTCATGCCACAGCCTCCTGCTTCCCACTGTTCAAGATGTGTAGCCTGAGCATTGCTGATCTGCCTGGTACAATCAGAGATGTTTGCATGCTGCACTGAACATATGCTCTAGGTACTCTCCACAGGGGCTGGCAGATTGCTTCCTCTGTGCAATCATTTGTGTTGCTGCTGCTGTTCTTCTGCCCAAATGCGGGTCTGAAACCGACACAATAATTTTCAGTTCTGATTTAAGTATTCCTGATGCTGGGACTCTCAGAGGACTGCCATTTAAAAACGTACTATTTCTGAGCCAGCCCTAAAAAGCAGAAATACCCAGAGATCTGGGGACTTGTATTTTCAGAGGGTTTTTTTCACTATTTTGGCCTACAATTTTAAGAGTATAGTTTACCAGCCATATGAAGAAAAATTCAAACCTAGCTCTGGTTTGGCTTTAAACCCGAATTTTCCTCTAAAACTGATTTTGGTGCTGAAGACAACCCTTTTTATTTAGCTCCTCTGTGTGTGCTATATGAGCAGTTTATGAGGTGTACTCTTTGATAACAGCCTGATGAAAAATTTTGCCTTATATAAATCGTGTCATGAACTCAGTGTGCCATTTTGCCTTTATTAGATGTATGTGGGATGCTCAGATCTGCAACATGCACTCTGTGATCCCAGCAGGCCTCAGAGGTCCCTTGCTGGAGGAGGTTGGGCCAAGAGGAGGGAAGGAAAGAAGAAGGATTTAGAAGAAATTGTTGTGCTGTGTCTGTTTAATTCCTTGCTGCTGTATTGCACAGCAGAATGACAGACTTTGTGTTTGCCCTACTGAGGTGTTAACCCACTTTCTGTATTGACAATCCCTCTTTCCTTCCAGCAGAAACAATTCAACATTTTACTCTACATTGTGTTTTCTCCTTCTTTTTTTTTCCAGTGGCCATATGGGCATTTTGGCTTGGAGTTGAAGCACAGGACACTATGGTGCAAACAAGCAAACTTTGCATATGGGCTGCTGCTTTGTTACGGCAGCTAATGTCTGTTCAACTGTGAGCAGAAATCTGTTTAAAGAGGATAGAAGATAGCAATACAGCTGGCTAGGCAAAAGTTTAAGCTTTAGAAAATTCTTGAGAAACTTCTTAAGAAGAACAGAGTAGGTGCCAGAAGAATGATCCTAACTGACATTGTGTTATTAGGGTAAAATCATTCTCTGGGTCCGTTCAGGCAAAGATGGATGGGATGTGTATACCACATTGATCACTGCACATTTTATTTTCTTAGCCTGTCTGTTACCTGCCGGGAGTGTGTACTGCTGGATTCTTAAGCAGTTTCTACTTATCTGTGAGAGGCCCAAATTTTGCCTGTACTGAGAGTCTTTGCCACTATCTCGGCAGTGTGAAATGATCTCTCTATGGCTCAGAATCAACCCCAAGGTCTTTGTTAAGCTCCTTTTCCTGGCCAATATCAAGCCAAAATCAGAAATGTGCTCTTCTTTTCTTTGTCAAGAGTTGTTGTCTGTTGGACCCCTGGGGTTAGTCTCCTATTCCCGCTTGCTGGAATGGTAAGGGAGCTTCAAAGGCACAGAGCCACTGAACAGCCAGGCATGCTAGGGGATGCTGCATCCTACCTGGATGGAACAGATGAGAAGTGGGAGTTGAAATCAGATGAAACGTCAAGAAGTCAAAACCTCAGACTCACTCTCAAACATCCCTCTCATTCTGAAAGTTGAGTTTTTTCAGGTAGCTTTTTGTCATTTGAAAAATATATTTGTATTTTCCTGTTCCTTTCGGAGGCCTAACCAGCAATGATCTCAAAGATGGCCAGAGATTTTTTCTGCTGGAAACAAGAACTACCTCTCCCAATGAACTGTGTTTAGAGGTGATTTTCTAGGCTGTGAGTCAGTTCCTTTTCAAACAGACACTTCTGTGTCTTCTAGGAGTGGATTACAGGGGACTACAGGATATCTTTTAATTGATATCATTGGAATATATTGTAAATACTCCAGGGAGTGAAGAGCAAGTTCTTGGGCACTGTGCTGTGAGCACCACAGAAGATCAATGATGTCCAACAAATGCAGAATGTGCCAAATCTGGCTTCTTTGCCACTTCTGCTTTGGCCATCGCTAGACGCAGCACTGCTGCTCATCACGTAACACGGAAATAATCAGTTGAATTTTAAACAAATCCAGGCCTTCAGATTGTGGCTCTTGTTCAAGTGAAAGGCACAATTATCTCCTCTATTAAATATGCTAATAAAGCCAAAATGAGATTGGGTGAGGGGCAAAGCCTTTGTTTGATTTTAATGAAACATATTTTCTTTTTGCATTTTATTTTGATGAGAGATGTCCTATTAAGCTTAATACAGTCAAACTTCTGATAAAAGCCCTTATCAAAAACCATGCCGTAGGAAAATAAATTAATTTAATTGTAGCGGCTAAACAAAACGGACCATTTTCTTGGGTTGAAAGTGAAAGGGAATGTGATCTAATAACACCACACTTATTAGTATTTCTGATATGTAAATTAAAAGCATTAAGTGAATAGCAAGATGATCCATAGCTTCCCTAGACAGAGTAATAAATGCGAGCCATTTTTTTTTTCAACACAGAAAACTGATATAATTAGAAGACTGTTAACATTTTTTTTTTAGCTGCATGAAATGAACAAGCCACAGGAGACCAGTTCATCATAATAATTAAAGTTCAGGAATAGTTTTATATTACCATAAGTGAAATTTGATAGATATCTTTTTAATTTACTGTAAATAGCTGCTACTTGTTTGGTTTTTTTTAAGAGATTTTTTTTTTTTTTTTTTAATTTTAACAGAAATATGTCTCATCTTTGGGTGATGGTTCTGTTTGTTTCAGATGCTCCATAGTCTGTTATTTGCCAAGGGCATACATTAAATGTCTTCCTAATGTGAGGAACATATGGGTTACCACTTCACAACAGCAAACAGACACAACAATTTCTGTCTCATGCAGAGTACACACTGAGCATGATCATTGGATATTGCTGAATTTCAGAATTTCTTTAAATTCCAAGTGCATTCTTTACAATAAAAATTTATGAAGTGTTGAGTACGAATTAATGACAAGGAAATGATGTCTGGGCTAGGCATACTTTGTAGTATTCTCTGGAATTTAATAGCATTTACCATTCCTATTATTTTGGTGTGGCTGGCGTAATGTGCATAGTGCAGTAGGCAAACATGACCGTGCGGCACGAGGAGAGCTCGTGTCAGACACAGTCGTTCCCCAGCCTGGGTGTTGGGGCTGGCTCCATTACGACACATGCTGACCGACAGCCCGCAGAGGGGCTTGTGAAGCTACTGGGAGAACACTGTAATGACAGACAGACCAAATTACTTTAAGGCTCTCTGTTTCAAAATGTTTCGTTCAAATTGTTTTGGTGCATTATGAAACGAACAAGGTGGTAGTTTTAGTCTGATCACTGCGACGGGAAATCCCTTGGATGGCTCTCATGGTTGTCCCTTTTGAGAAGGGACGGAGTGTGCTCCCCCGATGCTCTGATGGGTACGGAGGCAGGGGAACTGGACTGCCCTTTGCCCCTCCTGCTGACTTCATTTTAGGAAGACACCTTGAGCTGCAGGTCCAAGAAAATGTAAGACTCATATCCCAGACCCTATGCAAAAAACATGCCAAAAAGGGAGGATTGCTGAGATAGGAAACCCTTACTGGCTTGTACTTGAACTGGGTCCTTCAGTAGCTGTTAGGGTCTCTGAAAATCTCACTCCAGTTATCCAGCACCCCCATAGCCTGCGAAACTGTGTGATCCTTCTGACTGGTGCATGACCTGCTCTGAAAGTGAGAAATATCTTTGGGCAGTGTCCATAGGAGCACTGGACGCAAGATTGCCCTTCCATTCTGAAATACGTTGCTTTCTTCACCCCTGGCTCTGAAACCTATCTTCACTCATGTTCTTTTGGCGTATTCAGTCCTGTCTTTCCATATTCAGTCCTAAATCCCTGCCTGATATATTTGCAGGCTTTCTTTAGTTGTTCATGCGTGGATGATTTAAGGCCAGCAAATAACTTTTTTCCAGAGTATACAAGTGTCTTCTCCAATAAATAAAGCCCACATCTCACATCACTGGGCACCCTGGGACTTGTGTAACAATTCCCCTCCTGTTTAGTTCAGATGGCGTGGAAACACAGTCCAATTGTGTTGTACCTCGCAAAGGCCTGCTGTTTCAATGCAGGACTGGTCTTCCACTTTACTTATAATGGGCAATAGGACATCACGGCATTGGGAGGGAAAAAACAAGAAACCATTGTAATCTGCTTTATCTTGTGGCTATTCTGCCCTACATAGGTCTCCAGCAGAGTTTAAGTAACATTAGTTATGTAGTGCAAGGAGTGCGAGAAGCCAAACCTAGAGTTAAAAGGATTCCTCCACAGTTCACAGCAGCTCTGGGTGCTGTGAACCCATAGCTATTGTCTGTTCCTAAACATTGACATATTTTGGCATTCAATCATCATTTAAAAAAATATATATCTGTGTCAAGAATCCTGTTTTCTCAGTAATGCCCAGGGACATACATCCAGAAGCGTGCGTTACAGACTATAGAAATGGAAGCAGAACGCAATCTTTCTTTGTGACACCTGCAACACTTTCTAGACGTGAGCTGGTGAACAGCCGCTCTCTAGGAGCTGTATCTCAATAGCGTCCTTTAGCCCTGTTGTGGAATGGAGAGCAACAAATAGCATCGATGGACCATAAATAAGAGATGAAAGTTAGTATTGCTTAGGAAACGAGCATCTGGAGAAAAGGGTAAATTCAGGAGTCAAAGAAAATATTACTGGCAAACTAAAACTTTATCTGAATGTATTGATTTATCTGTAGATCATAAATAAGCTGGCAGTTTTGATCTCTCCAAGCACTTTAAACCTGTCGTGATTACTTTTTCCTAATTCCCTGAAGAGGAGTTAAGAATTGGTCTGGGTTAAAACTATTGCAAAAGCTTTAAATGATCTGGATTAAATTCCTGGATCTGTTGTGGACTTAAATCCTGTGCTGAATACATCACTAAATTGCTGCGTTTTGCCTCGATTCTCCATCTTTACACTCAGGGTAACAGACCTTCCCTGAGATAAAGGACTGGAATGATGGGAACTGAAGCCATGCTTGCTGGGATGATACAAGCTAATTGACAGAAACATTGAGAAAAATCTCACAAGTTAACTTAATAATGCCGGTCGTCAGTGAGGTAAAGCCAGGAACTCAAGCAAATGTTTGTGAAGTCCCCTCCACTTACTGCAATGGTATTTGTGTTACTAGTTTAAGTTCTGTCAATGTTATAGCCCTTGCTATAAAAACAGCTGTAAAATTTTGCTTTATATTAAAACTCCTCATAGAAAGCTGCCGCTTGGGCGGCAGTAGACCTTAATTTCAGTTCTCAGCCTTGAGAAGAGACGGAGCAATGAGGCAGGGGGATATCTCATGCTGTCTTCCAGGATGATTTCTAGGTGTGTGTAACCACTGTGCTTTACAGTAATGAACCTTGTGGTGGTGCAGAGCTGCTGCTGGTGCCTCACCCTGACCTTTTTTTGGATGGGACCTAATGATGGAGGTGAAAAGAGTCTGCACCCTCCCAACTGCAGAGAAGCAGTTGTCTGTGTGGGGACGTGGGGACTGAATCTTTTGAGAGAGCACAGGGGTTTCTGTATGCTCCAAGGGGACTCAGCACAGCTGTATTATAGGTTCAGATTTTTCAAGGGAAATTCATAGCTGTGTTGAGTGATTTTTTTTCTTTTTTTTTTTGAAAGCCTAGCTCTGGTAATGAGTGCCAGGCTCAATTTCCCGGTAGATCTAATATTACTATTAATGCTGCTGCTACCTCGTTCAGAGGATGATTGTGAGATTAAATTTCTTCTCCTGAAGACTTGGAAGTTTGGGGGTGACAGGTGTTCTACAATCATAGTTGAAGGGATTAAGAAGATACTTTATTGATAAGGATGTATTTGGGGAGGGTAACAATTTACTTCTCAGCTCCCATACAAACTAGCCTTAATTTTCGTCTGCCATCTTGAGGCACACTAGGGAGGAGAGTAAATTCCCACAGTCAGACTGGAAAGAGCATTCCTATAATTCTGATTTAGTACTACTTCCTATTAGTCCCAGCCTCTCATCAGCTATACTCAGATGATAATTTATGTTTTAATGGGCAGAGCACTTTACTGCCCACAGGGTTCTAAACCAAGCCAGAATTTATGTCCCATGCCTCTGAAATACCATATATTTATTTCCCTGGCACTCGAGGGTGGTGGAGTTGAATCTGTAAAGAGCCCAGCTCTGTCCCTGTGCTTTGCTGAGAGAGGGCCTCAGATGTGGTTTTCAGCTGAGACCAGACACAAGTGGCGGCAGGCGCACGAGAAAGCAGGTTAGTCCCGTGACGAGGATGGAGGAGGAATCACGGAAGGAAGCGCTGTCACGGAATGGTTATGCTGTATTTACTTCGGCTGACCTGTAAATTTATTCCTTCTGAAAGGTGTGGCCTTCTGGCTTTCCTGCCAGAGGGCAGGGAATTGCCGCTTGCGGCTGCCATGGGCAGAGTGCCCTCCCGGAGACACGGTGCTCACGACCGACTGCGAGTCAGGCACGGGGCACTGTGCTGGTGCTCGGTGCTTGGCTTCCCCTTTCCTGTTCCGTCACAAGGAATCCTGAGATGATTTTTCTCAGCACAGGAGTGACAAAAGGAGCAGCAGGGCTTTTTAAAGAAATAGGAATATTATATATATTTAAAGCTATTTATGTTTATACAGGCCAAAGTCCCACGAGAGGCAGAGGCAATGGGAGAAGGCACTGTGCAGGAAGGAAAGCACAAGTTGCACCGTGTTAGATGCCCTTCTGTTACCTTGAGGACTGCTTGAGTATCTCCACTTCTCATGGTCTGCTACCAACTGGCAATCATGCGTAACAAGTTTTTGGTTTTATTCATTTGCCTTGGGAGCGCCCGCTATTGTACCAGGCTGGAGGCAGGCAGCCGACCCTGCCGATGAATGGACGGTGCTCCGTGGCAGGAATTCCTGTGTTGCAGAGGATGTTGACGGATTCTCTCTCACAGACAGGGCATCTCCTGACCGAAGAGATACTGGAGTTAGGACGTATGGCTATCACTACTTTGTTAAAGGCATTTCAGCCACTGAACATCCCATTACTGTTGGCAGCTCCTGAGATGATCTATTTGTTTTTTTATTATTTTGTAGATGTATTTTTAACATGTGCAAACATTTTTCTGGCTTTGCCCAGACTCACATCCTCGATGTTTGCTTTGTATTTCACCTTTAAGTGAAACCAGGAGCAAGGTTTAAATAGGGAATTCTGTGAAGAATTTTTTGCATCCCAGCAGAAAACCAGACAGCTGCTTTGTGTTTTACTGGCTCAAAGGCATGGACTGATTGCCTATGACTCTATGTGCAACGTTGTCACAGTCATATGGATATGGGATGCAGGGGAATGAGTCAATTGAAAGCTTGTGGCTAGCTTGCTGTATTTTTTTCTGCAGAGAAAATTTGGGAGCTTGTTTGTGCGTAAATAATTGTTCAACCAATCATTAACCCATAGACCTCCCCAGCTAAAACACTGGAGTGCGTGATTCATCCTTGCCTCCCCCTGCACCTGGCTGCTGCAGCTGGGCTTGGGCAGCCATGCGCTCTGGGGCGAAGGGAGGATGCTGTCTGCACTCACCAAAGACACAGTACAATAGCCACTGACCGACACAAGCAACTCATGGACTTGGCTCTTTTCTGAGAGCTCTTATGCTCATGTTCTCTTCCCAGCAAGTGCTATCTAACTTAGGAGCTGTGCTGACTTGGTAGTAGCTCACCTTCCATGAAGGAGAGTTGCTTTGGTCTTGCTGTTGATGAGCTATGGCTTGCTCCTTCGACTCCTTTCTGGGGCTGAATGCTGAGCCTGACCTGTCCTGTGTATGTTACTGTGCTCAACGTAGGTGCCTTGAAGCTGGAGCTAAAAGGAAGTCAAACCTTTGTTTCCTGACACAGGATCGTGTCCTTTTAATATGAAAGCATTTCACATTTATTTAATCACTGCTGCCTGGAGGATTTTCTATGAGTGTTTAATACACATTATTGTTGAGAAGTTATTAAAGAGGTTTAATTCATTTATATTCATTTATGTTATATCACAATGCAACATCCACTTCCCTCTAAAACGACATTGTGCTGAGCACCGAAATTCCTTTCTTGTGACACTTGGTTGAAGGATTATTCAGTCATACTGTGGTTACAGGTTTCATAACGTTTGGCAGTCGTTGTTACTCCAGGTTTTTGCTGCTGCAGTATGGGACTGGAGATATCTGGCTCTTTTAAAGTATATTAGCTTATTTTAGCAACAGGCATCTTTCCTTTTGGACCCTGCAGTTCTTTGCAAGACACATTACTTGTTTGTCGGGTCAGCACTGTGTTAGCCCTGCTTGGTGTGCTAGTGTCTCATCTTCATAATTGCAAACATTAAAGACTTTAGCTTTTGAACAGGTAGAAAATCTTTTTCTGCAGGAGATAATGGTGGCAGTTGGTCCTCACCAAGGACCATACAGGTCCTCACTGAGATCAGTGCAAGCTTGGCAGTTTGCAGCGGTGGCTGGCAGGCCCAAATGCACATATGCTGATAGATAAGGTTCTTGGTAAGTAACATCTAAGCTACTCCAGTCCCTTAGATGCAAGAGCCATTTAGTTCTACATCCTTACATGAGGTCCAATGGCATGAGCTGAATTAGCTGAAATTGTGATGTTGACTGCCAGAAATGCTCCCATGTCAAAAAATAGCATGATACTATGTCTTTTGCAGCCACAGAAAGAACCAGCTTTGGAGTGCTTTCTAAATTTGGAAGAAATTATAATTTTTAACCATTCAATTTCCAAGTACCATCCTCTCAGTTGACTTTAATGGATATCTTCCTAATATTTATTATCTAAAGAAATTTGCCAAAATTTACTTACTTTCTTCAACTGAATTTCTATATCCTACATTACCATCAACATCCAGTTAGTTATAAAACTAAGGATGCAGAAGGTAATTTGAATTAAGAGAAAAGATAAAAATTAACAGCTAGGAAGGCAACATCTGTGGTGTTCTGCAGGAAGGGGCATATGTCCACTGATGTGAAGATGCCTGTCTCAGTGAGAACGAGTCAGGTCTGAAGAAATGAGCATTGCATCAGGTTAACAGGGACATTACTGTCTTTTCCTAAAAAGAATTGGTGACATCACTTGAAACCGGCAGCTGGCAGGTTCAAAATGAAAGGAGGTACTGCTTCGCCAACTGCATAACCTGTGGAAGTCCTTGCCAGAGGACGTGGTAGATTCTAAAAGTTTATGTGGATTTGGAAAGGGAAAGGGCGTCTTTACAGAAGAATAATCCATTCAGTAATATTAGGGTTTTTCTTTCTTTCTTTTTCTTAGACGGTCCCTGCCCTGTAGGCTGCTGCTGGCTGGCTGAGGGCTTGGGGGTGTGTGTCACTGCACGCTTGCCCTGTCCTCATGCTCTCCCTTAGACATCCTTGCCCAGGCATCTTTGGGATCGTAGTGAGGAGAGAGATGTGCCTGTGGTCTGACTCAACTCATAACCAGAACAGTTGCATGGGCACAAAGCTGATGTCGAAGACAGGCCTAAGATAAAAGGAATAGTCCCTGTTCCTTCCTCTGCACAGCACTGCCTGTTTCTTTATTTATTCTGAGATGGTGCAGTGAGCTGGGACTGGGAGGGATGTGGCCTGCTGAACCACAGTGTTTCTTGGTTGCAGTGCCTCCAGAAGGAAGGAGAAGTTCAGAAAATGGGAGCGACTGCTTCATGTGGGATGTTTTCTCTTGTTTCTCACCTTAGTCTAGCTGAGTAATGGTTATTTATAGTGTGCAGTTCACTGGCCTGCATGTGGCCATTTGGCTGCAGAATCAGGTCTTGTCCTTTAATATGTCCCTGAGCTGGAAGCCATCTGATAAACTGCTGACATAGGATTTGGATTTTCCAAAGGCAAAGCCTCTGTCTAGTTCTAAAACAGAATTAGAGGTGGTACGTGCATGCCTTGTGCAATGTAAATCCCTAGAAGGAGAGTTTAAACTTTTCTGGTACATTGTCATGGGAAGACGTAGGCTGCAAACATCGAAATGCAAAGCATCAGAACGATTGCTTGCTTTAAAGCACTTCATGTATAAAGCAGACACAATGCACTGGAGTGAAGCTACTAATCTCCATTCCTGCTTGCCTCCCTGCAAAGCAGGCTACTGCGGAGACAAGCAGGGGCCGACTCGCCTGTATTTTTGATTACAGCACACAGCAATCGCATCATTCCTGTTTCCGACACACCCTCTGTGGGACCTTGCTCTTCAGCTGCCACCCAGGGCAACAGTCTGTCAAATCATGACTGCCATGACTTTAACTTCAGTCTGCTCCCTTTTTCCCCGTTAACCCTCTACGTTACACCCTCTTTCAAAGCCTCACGGCAATTTGCTTCTCTTCTTTTCCCTGGGAGTTAAATCGGCAGATGTTGTATCATCCACTGCAAATTTTAATCTGCGTTTGCTTCCAGGATATCTTGGTCACTTAAGACTGAGTTAAGTAGAAGCAAAGCAGAAGGAAGAAGATGAGGAGGAAGAAACAGATGGTCACTGGTGTTGCTGAACACTGTCATCCATGAAAATCTCGAATTGGCAGCCACAAAGCGTGGCAGTGCCAGACTGCAGATGTATTGACATGGACTTCAGGCTTTGCATTTACCGTGAAGCTGCACTTGCAATAGTAAAGGCTTAGCACTAACCCACGGAGACCGTATCCATCGTCCTCAGTAGTCTCACTACTGAGTAGTGAGTAGGCCAGACTGGGCTTTGTTCTGCATGGCATTGTGTGCGTGTTTCGGGAGATGACATACTGAAGTTTTTGTGGTCAAAACATACTGAAGGTAGATGTAGTTTCAGCTTTCGCTCTGCTACAGTTCCTGTGTGATTTTGAGCGAGTCATGAGAGGCTTGATTCTGCAGCCCTTGCACCTCCTGGGAACTGATTAGTTGGGCATCCATGTGAACAACAGGTAGCGATGGCAATGCTGTGCCCTTTTCCCTCAACTCTCTGGAGGGATGCCGTTCCTTTTGCAATTGTGTACAATTTGTCTAGTCTAGTCATACCAGGTCATTTCTCTTTTTGATAATACATGTCAAGTATGGATAAATTCCTACCTTTCTGTTTACCGGTACTTCATTCTTTAATTCTGTTCTGACGGAAGTCCCTCTAGTAGTCAACTTCTTTTTCTAGATTGTCTGGCTTAGATCACTGACATCCCCAGTAAAACGTGCAACCTTCTCCTTGCGGTGCTGCTAGAGTCTTGTCGGGAGAGGGATTGTTACAGTCCTGCGCTGTCAAAATTTCCCCATTTGTGGTGCAACCTTTGCATCAGCTTTTTTTACAAACAAGATCTACTGGGAAATCATGTTTCATCCTTGGTGTCATCTAAATCTGTTGGTTTGGTTTTGGCCTGCTTTCCTAAAGAGATGGAGAGGTGTGTGTCCTGTTTTCAACCAAATTTGACAAAGGTAGAGTTTTCAAAGATCCTGAATTCCTGCAAGCTTCACAAAATAAAAATGCTAGAGAACAGAGTCTGTATTAGGGCTCCTTCTGACAGCAAAGCCACAGCATCATCTCTGTGCCTGTTGGACACCAGAGGACCGTTACGAAAAGCCAGTGCTAGGAAATGTCTCACTTAGACCTTGTTAGATCCAAGTCTGAAGCTCAGCTTCATTAGTTCTGCTGCTCCCTGAACCTCTAGGCATTGTTGTAGCATATTTTACACAGATCTTCCTGAGATATATCGGTTTATTTTTATTATTTCATGTAGATGGTTATTTAGTGCTTATGTAGATCATAGAATCATAGAAAGTTTTGGTTCGGAAGGGACCCCTGGAGGTCATCTCGTCCAACCCCCCTACAGATCATCTCTGTAGGTGCTTTTCTCTGATTCTTTGCCCTGGATAATGTTTGCATTTCCTTCCAATTTAATATTGTACATTTAATATTATACATTTTTATAGATAAAAAGAAAGAAGCATGCTAAAATATATTACTGATCTAAATCCAGTCCTGTTTTTTTCCAGTAACTGGACTAGTTTTTTAAAACTGAGTTTATAAACTGAGCTTGTTTATGCAAGTTATTATGGGTCTTCTGCTTAATTAATTACATACTAAATGTCCTTACAGTTCATGTTTTCTTGTAATTTCAATTTGTGTCCCTTTACAGTCTGCAGAAGCATCTGTATTTCAACTGAGTAACAAGCATGTGTCTACTTTTTCTATTTAATAAAAAGTGGCCATTTTCCAGACAGTACCTGTTTTATAAGACTGTTTATGGAGATCTGTATTTCAAGAAACAGGGATCATGGTCTATATTTCACCCATGACCTACACCTGCAAACTGTATCAAATCATTGCGGAATGGAACTCTAAATAGGATACATTCATTCTTCTGCAAAGATTTTTGCTCTGAGCTGTATCATAACAGGTGACAAACCAAAAGATAACTGTGAGTTATTCAACCTAATTTCTGGAGTTGGATGTACAATTTGTAGCAAAAGCTTTGTTTTCCTTCTGCTTGTTTTGTATTGTTCACAGGCTGTTTGTGATTTGACCACATTATTTAACATTTGAAATGATTTGCCAAGTAACTTTTGCGAATTACTTTATTCTGTAGATTTGTGTGCAGGTGAGATACTGTGAGTTTTCTTACTGCATCCAGTAGTCACCTTGAGTAGGTAAGTTCATGGCCAATGCCATTGCTTATTGTGGCTGTGAATAAAACCCTTGTTGTAAAGGTTTTCATGCCCAGAATATGTGAAATTCTTGTAAACATGTTGCACAGGCTGTAAGTGTGGCGAGAAGCTCTCCTGTGGGTGGGAGGGGTCCTGCTAATGTGACCTAGGGTCTTGGTGCGCACGGGTTCTTCCATCTTGCTCATCCGTGTCCGATCTGCTTGTGGCTGAATGGCAGCGATATTTCCTTCTGGTGCTGTGTGATAACTGCTGTTTTGGTTTGTTGGTGACAACTCCAAAGCCATTATTAAAAATGGCAATAAGTGGATATGAAGTGACAATATATTGATTTTGACGGAGTCGAGGCCCAGATAAGCCGAACTTTCAATTTTTTAAACTCCCAGTTCATTTGAAAGTAAATTGAAACATATTCAATTCAAATTAAAAGATAAAAATGTTTGATTTTTAAGATACGGGCAGTCTTTTAAAACAAACAAAAAAATTGACTTTTTCATTGATTTTGGTTTTCCTCACTGTCACAGCTGAGGTGCAGACACTGTCAACGTGTGCTGCTGCAACTGTACTTTTTAGCCCAGGGAATTACTTGCTCTATGTTCATTTTTCTAGATTTGAACAAATTTGCATTCATCTAGCTGAGTAAAATAAAGGCATATATACACTGTTGTCCCCTAAATGAGAATGACTACAACATGGTATAAAGATACATATAGAACACATGATGAGTTGAAGAGAAAATACTGTGAGAGCGTGTTATTTGTAATGTATGCAAATAAATTTACTCTGGCAAAGCTGTCCTAAATTTTTAATTAATGAGTCTGTTAAAATAGTGAAAGGTAATTATCCTTTTAATTATAACAAAACAGTTTCCAGATTGCCACGGTAATAGTTAAATGTATTTCCCATAAATTTCTTGTAGTGATTGTAGTGACTATTAGCTTTAAACCCTTTTTTTTCTTTTTTTGTCTTTCTAATTACGAAGCATATTATTTTTTTTCCCATGGTTAAAGGCCAGAAGTAAAGGCGCAGGAAGGAAAAGTGTTCTATGTGAGAGAGAAAGTATCATTATGCTGCTGATCATAGTACTGATGGTTTAGCTGGTAGCAATTGCTCAACTGGTCCAGAACTGGAGCATTGATCCAGGTGGATCAAGGACAACTTCCTTATAAATCAGAACATGATGGCCCTCCTGACTGGGTCTTTTCTCTATAGGTCTCTAGTATTCTTTGCAGAAGCATTGGTATTAGTTCCCATGTCTGAACTGATCGAGTACACTCAGTCTTCCTAAACTTTTTTATATGCTCTGTGGGATATGGTTGACTTCCATTCTAAATTTATCTGCAAAATTGTAGTGTGGCTGTTACGGGGCTGCTGCCTTCCATGTTAGCGAGTCCTCCGACGTTTCCACAGTAAGCAGAGAATCAGGGGGACAGTGGCCATCGAGACAGAAAATCAGAGCCCATGTACCTTAAAGTAAATAGCCAAGTGCTACTGAAGGAGCCACCTCTGTAACAGCCTGGTGATAACTAGAACTGCTCAGTGATTTGTTTTTAGAATGGGTTCCTAACAGGAAATCCAGGATATCCTAGCTTTCATGCAAATGTTTAGTGTTCAGCCAGGAAAATATTAATGCAATGCCTTATTTCAGGTAAATTTGCTCAGAATTGGAGTATTTCATTTTATTGGACTGGTCTGAAATGTTTCAGTTGAAATCCGTTCAATAAAACCATTAAAAAGATTGATTGCAGCAGGACATTGCCGTACTTGGTTCCTTTCTTTTCTTCTGGGTCAGTAATTCTAGATGGAAAAATCTTTTCCATTGACTCTTTGGGTCACGTTAGAGTCTACACGAGTCTTTTAGTTGTAGCTAGTACATCAGCTGGAGGGCCAGAGAGATGTGGTGTTCGAGTACCTGTCCAGCAGTCCCTGCAGAGAGGCCGATGCTCGGTGCGGCAGAACCTCCATGGTCGGAGACGCTGGCACTGGAGGGTGCTGCAGGGCGCAGCTTGTGTTCCCGTAGCGTGAGGGCTGCTGCTGCGGGTGTGGGCGGCTGCCGGCCAGCCTGTGCGGGATCAGACCTGCTTTGTTGTCCGAGCGGGGTCTCGGGGGATGTCACTGAATAGGGACTCAATATTAAGGAAATAATGCCGTGCGTGTCTTTGGCAATGAGAACAGCATCGCGCCTGATCTGGGTACTCAGCTTTGTGGAAAATCTCCTGTACCTGCTGGCCTTTCAAGCAGGTGGCCTTCGTTGCTTTTTCTTGGCAGCTAAGGACAGGAGTGCATCGATAGAAACCATGGCCAAAGCACAGGAATCGTTCTGAAGAGATTATTTGTGCGTTTACCTTCATCAAAAGCAAAACCACTTCATTAAGCACCCAAGGAATGCAAAAGTGAGGGGAAAAGTGGTTTTCTTGATGAGCTAAACACATTAGAAGTTACTCATTATACATAAAATAATAGCCTATACCACATTTTCCAGGGAGTTCAGGCTGGAAGATGTGTCACCGTTGCCATGTTCCTCTCATTTCCTGTGTATTCATCTCAAAGGTACCGATTCGGCCTCTGTAACTGGCTTGTTATGCACTTTAAAAAAAAAAAAAAAGCTCCCAAAATCCACAACAAATCTCTTCAAACTTTTACTCTGAAAGCTGTGCTGTGTGCTTCTGTGTGTTTCAATTTGAATATGAATCGGAAGAAGAAGAACTTGAATTTTCAGTACTGCAATGGGTAGATGAATAGATGAGTGAAGAGAGACAGAGTCAACAAAAAAACCTGAAGTGAAATAAACGGCTTGTAATAAGCCTTGTTTTTGTGCCCCGCTCTGGGAGCAGAACCAGCTGTCCTTTTGCCTCAGACACCAACCCTTACATTCACCTGGTCCTCGCAATTTTAAATTAAAAGGAAAAAAAAGAGAAGAGTTTTTAGGGATGTCTCATTATATGTATTTTACTTATGGAAGCAACTCCCAGTGCAACGTGATATTTACTTCATTGCCTAGCATCTGAGCAGGGGCTGGATGGGAAGGAAAGCCTTTTGGATACGTTTTGCAGCTTGCTGTTTTAATTAGAGTATTGTCATCTCTTGGCCGCTTGCAGATCTCCAAAGTAGCATTGTGGCCTGCTGGGTTTTTCACTAAATGTTTGTGTGATTGATCTTCTTGCAGTTTCTCCTGTCGTGATTCTTTTGTTTCTGGAAGCAGGTTTCCAGTTGCGCTTTGGATGCTTGGTAAATAAGACTTGAAATGGAGGGGGAGAAAAGACATAGTCCATGCCCAAGTGGGTTATTTGGCCTTTCTGTGCCACCCCTGATTCCATGACAGGACCTGGGCAAGGCTGTGGTCAGGGAGCTGAGCTGGGCTCTGCGTCTCTGCTCCATGCCGGGGAGCTTGTTTTGGTGCTCCTGGGGCTGATCTGGAGATGACAGAGAAGTAAAGTCTAGGAGACACGGAAAAAAATGAGAAGGGACTGTCCCTCGAATGAAACTTCAACCTTAGACTGGTTCCACCAAAGACCTTTGTGTTCTCAGTCCCTCGGATGCAACCAGTTTGTACAGACCAGTGTGGCTTCGAGTGCTGTGTAAGGGGAAAGGAGCCTATATCTTGTTTCTTCTGCTTTTTGGGTCTCCTTGTAACACTTGCATTTTAACTTCCAAACTGAAAATTGGTTTATTTAAAGTTAATTTTAAAGTAATAGCTCCCGCAATCACTCACAAGTGGTAAAACCCCTTGTACTAAGGCAGTTTCATGAAAACAGGTGTTAATAAACTGCTCTGTAGACTGCCTTCAAATCTGCTTCCTGATTTTAAAGTTTTTTGTGCTTTTTTGCATTGCTTCTGCTGAAAATGATATGCAGAAGTACAATTCTTGCAGCTAAAGCTGATAATCTACACCTACCTCCCACGGTCTGCCTTGTTTATATGGTGCCCTGGTGAGAAGTGTTTTGAAGTGTTGGGGTTCTGAAGGCAAAAAGGTTTAAATAAAGGGGTGCTGGAGAGTACTGATTTTTTTTTTTTATTAAATTCCCAGTCTTTTTTGCCTCTCATTCTTCACTTTAAAAAAATTTCTCTTGATTTCTAAAATCTCTCATTCTTTTCATAAATTCTACCCCCGTCCTCTGATGTTTCAGTATGTCAGGATTGCCAGACTTTCTGGATTGTTCCATGGTCCTGTGCTGAAGATGTCATTGTTTCACCCCAAAATAAATAATATGGAATTACTTTCTTCTTTAAAAGAAGCGTACTAATACACATGCAATGTCTGCTTCAGTGCCTCCAGTCAAACTGTATAAAACTCATTAACCTGATGTTCCTGTGTTAAAAGCAATTTAAAAACAAGAATGCTGTTTAATACCACGTTGTGAGAAACATGGTAGAAGTTGCTTTTCTCTTGTAACCCAGTTTCAATATTCAGCTTATGAACAGAGGAAAATACCCTCAAGGTTTTTTTGTCTTTCAGAAGTAGTTTTTGAAAACGGACTTATTTTAAAAAAACCCCCACATCCCTCCTGCTCTTCAGACCAAACCTATGTCAAAAGCTAAATTTGACCCATGGTACTAGATAGATGTGCTGTGAGCAGCTTCACGAAGCAGGGAAAAACCCCTATAATTTTTTATATGTTTTGTTGTTTGTATTATTTTCACTAATAATAATTCACTTTACATTTGCGGTCAAGGTATGGCAGCCAGCGCAGTGCTTGTGTTTGCTGCTGTCTCTGAAATCATCACTAGAAAGTGAGCAGATAGAGATTACCCTAAATTCACATACAATATTGGGGGTTGCTGTTGATCCTTCACCCTGTTTAGCTTATGCGGTTTCTTGTGCTTCTCGGTGGTGTTTCCATCTGCGGTTAGGATCCCCTCTAGTCTGGGTGGTGGTCACGAAGTGTTTTCAGAAAGCTGCAGTCTGGTGACAGTGAGTAGCAATGAGATTGTAGGGGTGGCGAAGGGGGCCAAGCCAAGGGGACCCGGTGGTGCTGCTGGAGCCGCCAAGAGGTGGCAGAGTGGGGGTGATGAGACGCGGCTGGTGTCACAGGGCTGCCAAATGGCAACAAAAAGGGAAATGGAGGTGAGATGCCAGGGGTGCAGCATGGGGAAGGATGCTGCAAGGAACAGTGGACATCTCAGGGGACAGAGGTGAACTTTAAATAAGCAGGAGCAGAAGAGAAGTTTCTGTGTGTGTCTAAGGCCACTGCAGAGGAGCAAAACCAGAAGGGACAGATGTCGATGCCTTCTCCTAGTACAAGTTTGAATCCTTATCAAAGCAGTTTATCAACTGATCTCATTTGCAGTTGTAACCTGCAGAAGCATACATATAATTAGATGTGGTGTTGTAATCCTCTTGTGTTTAGGTTTGGCCAGGTGCCCACCAAAACCACTCCATCACTCCACCTCCTCAACTGGACAGGGAAGAGGAAATATGATGAAAGGCTCGTGGGTCAAGATAAAGACAGGGAGACATCACTCACCAATTACTGTCACAGACAAAACAGACTGAGCTTGGGGAGAAAAGGGAGTTAAATTTATCACCAATTGAATCAGAGTAGTATAATGAGAAATAAAACTAGATCTTAAAACACCTTCCCCCCACCTCTCCCTTCTTCTCAGGCTCAACTTCACTCCCAGTTTCTCTCCCTCCTCCCCCCGAGTGGCACTGGGCAACGGGGAATGGGGGTTGCAGTCAGTTCATCACACATTGTCTCTGCTGCTCCTTCCTCCTCAGGGGGAGGACTCCTCACACTCTGCCCCTGCTCCAGCATGAGGTCCCTCTCACGGGAGAGAGTTCTCCACAAACTTCTCCAACGTGAGTCTTTCCCATGGGTGCAGCTCTTCATGAACTGCTTCAGTGTGGGTCCTTCCCCACGGGATGCAGTCCATCAGGAACAGACTGCTCCAGCGTGGGTCCCCCATGGGGTCACAAGCCCTGCCAGCAAACCTGCTCCAGCGCGAGCTCCTCTCTCCACGGGTCCCCAGGTCCTGACAGGAGCCTGCTCCAGGGCGGGCTCCTCACGGGGTCACAGCTTCCTTCAGGCATCCACCTGATCCTGCGTGGTGTCCCTTCCACGGGCTACAGATGGAGATCTGCTCCACCGTGGACCTCCATGGACTGCAGGGGGACAACCTGCCTCACCGTGGTCTTCATCACGAGCTGCAAGGGAAGACTCTCTGGTCTGGCATCTTGAGCACATCCTCCCCCTCCTTCTTCACTGACCTTGGTGTCTGCAGAGTTTTTTCTCTCACATCATCTCACTCCTCTCTCTTGACTGCCGTTTCACCGCAGTTTTTTCTTCCCCTTCTTAAATCTGTTACCACAGAGGCGCTACCACCATCGCTGATTGGCTTGGCCCTGGCCAGCAGTGGGTCCCTCTTAGAGCCGGCTGGCACTGGCTTTATCAGACGTGATATCTCACAGAAGCCACCCCGATAGTCCCCTGCTACCAAAACCTCACCACGCAAACCCGTAACATCTTGAAAACAAAATATGGGCATGGTGCAGCTGACAAATCGAAGTAGTAGGGAACAGCTAATATATATTTTAATAAGCCATAAGTCTAAAGCGTGTATCTAATGAATTCTAATAGTATCCCATTTTTCTTAAATTTATCTTGTAAAGGCAGAAATAAACCTTGAACTTGATATTGTAGCAGAATTTATTATATTTTGATTATTACTTTTTTTAATTCATGGTCCTCTTCAGGAAAAAGCATTAGTTTTGGATGCAAATAGATCTTCATCTTCTGCCCACTGAAAGCAGCTGTAAAGCTCACATGAACTTCAGAGAGTTAAAACTTCCTGCGTGATCCTGCCCTGTACGTTGAGCATCTACTCTAGGGAGTAATCTCCTAGGTACTTCTTGATTAAGTAACTGGTAGGTCTTACTTTGGTCAGTGTTCTGACTCCAAGAGATTGTAGATGGGCCTGGACCCTGAACTGGGAGGCCGTCGTTATAATCCAATAAGGGGGGGTTCAATACGGTGAGCTGGCAGTGAGCCTGGAGCGTGAGGGACGGGCGGCTGTAGCAGTGCCGAGGGGCCACGGCATGGAGCTGGTCACTCGTGGCTGGTGCAGAGAGGCACAGGGGAGCGGGAGCAGCCATGGGAGGGTGTGGAGGGATCTGCCTGGGGACCGCCCGGTGTGGGGCAGGGTGTGCTGCAGCTCAGGAGGTTCTAGGTTAGCGGGGACCAAGTGTGGAGGACCTACCTGCAGAGACACCGTGATCTTGGGGGAGAGCTGGGTGTAAGCCTTTTTGTTGATTTTCTGTTTGATCTAGTTGCTTTGAGTTTAAGAAGTTACATATTCGAGGTTTATTGTGATGAAATCTGGCTTTATTTGAGTTACAAAGGCTTTTGGTCTTCTTTAGGGAGCTCATTATGAAGAAAAACAGTAGCCAGTGGATGTCGAATCTTTGGCTGACCCAGGAGCTTATTATACCTGGTTTTGAAAAAAAAATTAAAAAGCGGTCACAGCATGAGCACCCGCTCCTCACTTTGCAGGGGTTGCACAAGAACTGGAATTTCGTTCTAGCATGGAGAATGCTCCTGCCTCTCTGGGCATATGTGTTCTGAGCTGTTCATGTGTTCTGGCTTTATGTCCCTTCTCTCCAGAGAGTCCCGGGATATCGTCGTTTTCCTTCCAGTGGGAAGAGCTGGACAGAGCTCCTTCAAAAATCTTGCAGTAAAACCTTCGGTAAATAAATTCTGAGCAAACATCAACACCTAATTTTCCCTCTGTGGGTGGAATGTGAGAACAAGAGCGATGAAAGCTGAGAAACAAATGAATTTCATTCTTCAAACAGTATTATTTGCAGGGCTGTGGGGTGTTTTGCACTCTGTCTCCCTGCCTGGTTGAGATTAGCTGGGAAACAGAAGCTGATGAATTGAGGGCTGTGCAGGAGGATGCCAGGATCTACAGGGCTGCCTGTATGGTGCGATGTCCCCGACGATTAATTTACTGTAGGGCTTACCTCTTGGAGTCTGTTAGTTGCCGTCATCCTGTTTTACCCGGCATGAAGTGCTGGACGGCTCAGACAGGACACCAGGTTTGCTTTACAATGGTTTTGTTACTGAAGTGTTTTATGTGCTGTTCTACAGTCAGGTTGCCCTTTGGATGGTTTTTTTCCCCCCTCTTATCTACATTCAATAAACAACTTCAAGTTGTTCTGTCCTGCTATTTAGCAAAGATAAATGGTTTGGGAGACTGGATTCTCCCAGTTCAGCTGACTGTCTAGAATAAAATTACAAACATGTGAGATAAGATTAATAAAAGTACCAAACTGCTGGGTGGATATTCCCATTACTGTATACAAGCTAGACAACATCCTCCTCCACCAGTTTCCTAATTTGATAAATGCCTTGAGCTGATTTAAAAATGTGTAGGTTATTTTTAACCATGGTAGCAGAGCCATCTGTATTGTATCTGATGAAGTTCTGTGATAGAGCAAATTGATTTATTCTATCTCCTTTCAAGTTATACTAAGCTTTGTGTTATGAATAAGCTGGTTTGAAGTACATGATGTCATTGAACTTGCAAGTCTCTAGATAAATTTGTACTTAAAGGGTTTGTGCTTTCTGTGTGAATTTAAATTGGTGCATATTGTTATATCTCTTTTCTGTATCTGTCTTGTGGACTGCAAGCTCTCTGGGATCAGGACTGTCTTTCTAGCTGTGTTTGTGTGAAACACAGGGAGGGCCCAAATCCAGGACTTCCCAGTGCTCTCATACGTTACAGCTAGAAAAGTAAGAGCAATCAACAAAACCAGAACCTCACATTTGATGCAGGATTTTCAGAAGCACTGCGAGGAACTGTGTGCCTAAATCGTACCATTTGTTGTTATGAAATACAGGGAATTAATGAGGAGCTCACTGCACTTGAGATATAAACATGCTGGCTGTAACAGGGGGAGCCTTATGCCATGGCGAGTCTGAGCGGAGGTCAGATTTGAGATCTCTGCTTTGATTTCTGTTCCAGGAGGTGAGCGGGGCTCTTTGACAGCACAGACCTGACACTTCTTCCCTTTGCCTTGCTCTGAGGTCACTTGGGCTTCTGTGAAAATCTGTGGGAAAGGTGCCCATAGCAGTACGAAGAGGGAATTAATCAAATTTCAGGAAGAATACAATAAATCCTGTCTTAGCTTACTGCTTACAGCATCAGCAAAAGTGGTGGCTTACATAAGGTAGGACTTCTAAAGAGGTGGACCAGAATCATTGTCCCTGTGTTTAAGGATAGTTTTTGAGAGACACTGAAGACTGGATGTTGTCTAATGAGTGCCGTGTACGGTGCAGATTTCAGTGTAATTAAAAAGAAAATGAGCAATGCTTTAATTGAGATTTGAAGATTAAAAGTTAAAAGCTCAGTATCCTCTATTACATATTGTCAGATAGGAATTACATTGCATATGTGTAACAAGCCATTGCATTTTAAAAATGGAACCATAAAAAAGCTGCTGTAATTTAAAAGCAGCCAATTTACTAGGAGTACAGTTTGCAGCTCTGTCACTTGCTAATCAGTCTGTTAAACATAATAGCCATTCTTGTCTGGAGGCAGTTAATCATGTTGTGAATGCACTTATCAGCGCGTATTAGAAATACAATACAAGACTTTCCGACAGAGGAATGGATGCAATTACTGCAATCAGTATACATTTAGCTACTGTCTTATCATACCATGTTTTTCTTTCCATTTCTTTTTTTTTTTTTTTTTTTTTTTTTTT